>Ga0164243_10007557_pt1 | contig 16210 bp, 14 predicted proteins | sample OricompcompostOP_FD_108781 | JGI IMG/M metagenome (GOLD analysis project Ga0164243, IMG submission 108781) | Organic Plus compost microbial communities from Emeryville, California, USA - Original compost - Organic plus compost (OP) | ecosystem: Engineered > Solid waste > Mixed feedstock >...
CATTCCGGTAAACACAACCGACGGATTTTCGGGCAAAGCCCTGTGGGCTTTCATATAAAACAATATATTGCAGAAATTGAATGTACCTAAGACCACACCGTACCCGACAGCAGGTATTGAAAAACGCTGTTTTTCCACCCCTAGAAAATAAAGCAGCATGCCAAAAGCGATCAACATTGCCATCACAAAGATAATAAACATTGCGCTGACATAAGGAATCGTCCCATGCAGAGCGACCTGTTTAAAAAGAATATCAATGATGCCCATACCGATAAAGACCAGTAACGGATACAGGCTCCCGTAACGACCGGAGATCTTGCCAGCAGATATGCCGGCTTTTTGCCAACTGAAAGAGCATACGATAGCCAGCAAGCCTACCCCTATCCCAAGAGCCTTATTCCCGTGCAACTGCTCGTTGAACAGAAAAAAAGAAGCCAACAAAGGAATAAATAGTGACAAGCGCTGTGCGACTTCCGTTTTTACCAGACCACTATATCGGATGGATAAGGCTATGCAAATGAACATACCTGGCAATAGTGCAGCAAGCGCACCGTACAACGACAAAGGCAAGTTCTTCCAAGAGAAAGCAAGCAAGTCTGGTTGCAAGACGAAATAGCACAATGCTACTGCGACCGGATAATTCCATACGATGACTTGTTTTGTCTCGATGTTATTCTGTTTTGCTAATTTAAGCAACACGGCAACAGTAACGCTGCAGATTACACTGAATAGGACAAAGATCATTATTTATTTAAATTTATTTATTTCCATAGACCGCGTTTTGCCTGACGGGCCTGGCGTTCCAGTTTTGCAAAAAGCCCGGCATATTGAACATTCGGCGTCAGGGTGTACGTCACCGCATAGCCTTCTTTCACCAGATCTGCATTCACAAATTTGTCTCCAAGATACACATAAGCCAGAAGTCTTCCATAACGGTCTCTCTTTCCTACATCAAATACCAGCCGCACTGTCTTACCTGCAAGCATAGATCTCAGGTATTCTTTTGCCTCTTCTCCATAATAACCAATTTCTTTACGGGCAGTTCGTCGTGTTTCGGGGGCATCAATCCCGATTAGCCTGACCTTTTCACCTTTTCGATACCCGTTTTCAATGACAAAGGTATCCCCGTCAATTACTCTTTTTACTTTCGCTTCTTTCTCCTCGCCTTTGAAAACAAAACTTGACAGCACAAAACCGACGATGCTGATTACACTTAGAAAACTTACGCGCTTTAGCATAAACTGAATATTTGGGCAAAGGTACTAAATTTGTTTTTTTAACAAGCAGCATTATAAATGCATCATTTATTACCCAAAAAACAGTATATTTTCTATCAAAAAATGAATATAAAAAACGCCAATTTTTACCGTTTTTTACCTCAAAAAATTACTTAAAAACACATAAAAAAAAAGAAATAAATAAAGTTAAACAACTAATATTAACCAATTTAAGTAAATAAATACAATAAAATTAAGAGGAAAATAATGCGAAATTTTTAACATAAAAATGCAGTCAAAAACAACAAAAAAACATCGAAATTTTTACAAAAAAAATATTTTTTTCTTTGATATTCCGAAAACATTCGTACATTTGAACAGTCAAACAACAAAAGGATGAACAGAACGTATACATATTTCTATTTTAACTTCTTTTATTTTAAAAATAAGAGCCGGGATTAGATTGTGTATACATATGAAATACAAACAAGAAGAGTCCCGGTGAAAATGACCGGGACTCTTCTTGTTTAAGGGCTAAATAGCGATACAACAATGAGTTTAAAAATTGCAATACAAGGAGCTAAGGCTTCTTTCCATGAGGAGGCAGCATTTAAGTATTTTGGACGGGATGTTGAAATTGTTGAATGTGATTCATTCAAGAAAACCTGTGAATTACTTAAGCATCGGAAGGTGGACTATATTGTCATGGCCATCGAAAATTCGATTGCAGGCAGCCTGTTGCCCAACTATAATCTATTGCGGGATTATAAATTTCATATCACAGGCGAAGTGTACCTCAATATCCAGCAAAACCTGATGGCTTTGCCTGGGGTCAAGTTAAAAGACATCAAGCACATTGAATCACATCCCATTGCGATTCGCCAGTGCGAAGAATTTCTATCCGAACTAGAGGGAGTGCGAATCACCGAGGGTTCTGACACAGCTGCAACGGCGAAAATGATTGCCGAACGCAAGCTGACGGATACCGCGGCGATAGCAGGCACTATGGCCGCCGAGATTTATGGCCTTGAGATCCTTGAAAAAAGAATCGAAACCAACAAAAAGAATGCTACACGTTTTTTGGTGCTGTCAAATGAGGTGATTGAACATAAAAATGCAAATAAAGCTTCATTATCATTTCAGACAGGAAATACAGTAGGCTCATTGGCTACCATCCTACAGTGCTTTGCTGAACAGAACATCAACCTCAGCAAGATTCAATCCATGCCTGTCATCGGAAAACGTAACGAATATGACTTTTTCGTGGATGTAGAATGGAAAAAGCAATCTGACTACGAAGCCGCGATCCGTAAAGTACTGAAACATAGTATTAATTTTAATATTATGGGCGAATACGTCAAAAATGAAAAACTATAATCAACTCATACATAAAAAATAATCAAACTGAATCTGAATCTGTCCTGGGTATACCTTCTTTAGCATAGGCGAATAAAGGTCTTCACAGCAGCTTCATTTACCTTTAAAATTTTATTCCGATGAAAAATACATTAGACATCGCTCCTTTGAAATCTTGGTTGGACACAGGAGACAAACCTTTAATCATTGCTGGTCCATGTAGCGCAGAGACAGAAGAGCAGTTAGTATCAACGGCACACCTTTTAGCAAATACCGGAAAAGTAAATATTTTGCGTGCTGGTATCTGGAAACCGCGAACACGTCCGGGAGAGTTCGAAGGTATAGGTTCCGTAGGCCTAGAATGGTTAAAAAGAGCGAAAGCGGAAACAGGCTTATTGACTGCGACAGAAGTGGCTACAGCAAAACATGTCGAGGAAGCACTGGCTGCGGGTGTTGATGTCCTTTGGGTGGGTGCGCGCTCAACGGCGAATCCGTTTACCGTACAGGAAATTGCCGATGCACTACAGGGCATAGACGTTCCTGTTTTCGTTAAAAACCCTGTCAACCCAGATCTGTCGTTATGGATCGGTGCTCTTGAACGCATTAACCGCGCCGGCATCAAGAAATTGGGCGCCATCCACAGAGGGTTCTCTTCGTACGAAAAAACTGCTTTCCGCAATGAGCCGATGTGGGATCTAGCAATTCAACTAAAAACTGCCTGCCCTGACCTGCCCATCATTAACGACCCTAGCCACATCTGCGGCAATCGCGAATTGCTGCCTTACATCGCACAAAAGGCGATGGATATGGATATGCAGGGCTTGATCATGGAGTCACACATTGATCCATCCGTTGCTTGGACAGATGCTAAACAACAGGTGACACCAGCGGCATTGGCAGAGTTAATCGATCATTTGACCTTGCGTAAAGCGGCTTCAAACAATCCTTCATTCGAAGATAAACTAGCCGAGCTACGCAGCAATATTGACAAATTGGACGATTTGATTATCCAAAAAATCGGTGAGCGTATGAAAATTGCCGAGAAGATCGGTGAATACAAACGCGACAATAATGTCACTATCTTACAAGTCAACCGTTGGGATGAAATTGTACAAAAACGTACCAAGCTTGCTGAAGCACTTTCATTGAGCAATGAGTTTGCTACAAAATTCTTAGAATTAATTCACAACGAGTCTATCCGCAAACAAAATGCGGTAATGAATGTACAAGAACAACCAACAGCAGAAGCATAATGAGTCGACACGTGATCAAGCTGACGCATCCCTCGAGGAAAATAAAAGGCACGGTTCAGTTGACGGGATCAAAATCCGAGAGCAATCGTGCTCTCATTATACAATCGTTGAGTAAGGGTCAGGTTGATATTCAAAATCTTTCGGAGGCCGCAGACACAGTGACATTGAACCGTGTACTTCAGATTGCTGCCAACCCTCAGCCTGGCGATAATACAATTGACATCGGCCCTGCTGGTACTGCGATGCGTTTCCTGACGGCATACCTGAACCTTGTGAAGGGCAGCTTCACCCTTACTGGTACCGAACGTATGCAGCAACGGCCCATCGGTATCCTGGTGGATGCGATGAAGGAAATCGGTGCCGAAATCCATTATGAAAAAAAAGCGGGCTATCCTCCATTAAAAATAATTGGCGGGATGTTTCAAGGAAGGGACCGTGTCCGCATTAAGGGTAATATAAGCAGTCAGTATATATCTGCCTTACTCTTAATTGCACCAGCACTAAAGAAGGGACTTACACTGGAAATCGAAGGTGAGCTGACCTCCAGGCCCTATGTATCCATGACATTGGATATGCTAAAAAGTGTTGGTATTGAACACCAATGGACAGAAAACGCCATAAAGATTGCGCCTCAACCTTTCCTGAAAAGCACAATTTATGTTGAACCAGACTGGAGCGCTGCGTCATATTGGTATGCTATTGTGGCCTTGGCGGGGGCGGATGCCGCCATTGTCCTACCGGGACTTCGGAAAGACAGTCTACAAGGTGATATCGCGATTATTGATATTATGGAACATTTTGGCGTACAGTCTAGTTTTCAGACAGACGGCCTGCATCTGATCAAAAAACCGGTGACCACGGACAAAACATTATTTGATTTCAAGGAATGCCCTGATCTTGCCCAGACTGTTGTTGTCGTTGCAGCAGCATTACGTCGTGACGTCTCGTTTACGGGACTTGAAACACTAAAAATCAAGGAGACGGATCGTATTGCAGCACTGCAGGCGGAAATCGCAAAATTCGGCGCCGCATTGATCGAAGACAATGGAACTTACCATTTGAAAACTGAGGCAGTCTATTGTCCTCAAGATCTCACTTTCGACACCTACGAGGACCATCGGATGGCTATGGCTTTTGCGCCACTGGCGCTCGTTTTTGATCAGATCAAGATTGCCGAACCGCAGGTTGTAGAGAAATCATACCCTGATTTCTGGAAACATCTACAGGCCCAGGCATTTATCATTGAATAATAAAATAACTGGGTGGGCAACATCGTTGGTCACCCAGTTTCTTATCGTTTTTAACCGCAACCAACACGAGAAGGCAACGCTGGCAAAGTGGATTCAGGCCATAGCCATGACCAGGCGAGGGAACAATTTTGTGTTTTACTGTTGAGCTAAGGTTGGATTTAAACGCAATTTTATCTAAGTTTATTGAAATTTAATTTTTATGGCAGGAAATTCATTTGGCGATTTATTCAGGATCACCACTTTTGGCGAATCACATGGTAAAGCTATAGGTGTGATCATTGATGGTTGTCCTTCAAACATAACGATAGACGAAGAATTTATACAGTCCGAACTAGACAAACGGAAACCTGGGCAATCCAGGATAACCACACAGCGGAAAGAAAGCGATACCGCACAGATCCTTTCGGGCGTATTTGAGGGCAAATCCACGGGAACGCCCATTGCCATCGTAATACCAAATGAGGACCAACGGTCCAAAGATTACACCCACATCAAGGATATCTTCAGACCTTCACATGCGGATTTCACCTATCAGATGAAATACGGCATTCGGGATTACCGCGGTGGAGGGCGCTCTTCGGCCCGGGAAACAGCAGCACGGGTTGCCGCTGGAGCGGTAGCGAAAAGCTTCCTACAACAATTTGGCATAGAAATCTTTGCCCATGTATCGGGGGTGGGCACTATCGAGGCACCCAATCTGGACACAAAAGATCTCGGAGCACTGCTTGAACTCAGGGAATCCAACATAGCGCGCTGTGCAGATCCAGCCACAGCAAATGAGATGATCGAATTTATAGACTCGGTGCGTAAAGCGGGCGATACTGTCGGAGGGCGTATTTCGGCCGTCATTAGACACGTTCCAGTGGGGCTGGGAGAGCCTGTGTTTGACAAGCTACATGCCGACCTGGCCAAAGCTATGATGAGCATCAATGCTGTGCACGGTTTTGAATACGGATCAGGTTTTGCAGGTTCAGAGTTGCGAGGTTCCGAACATAATGATATATTTGTAGCAGATGACCATGATTTAAATCAAGTGCATACACATACCAACTTCTCCGGGGGAATACAGGGTGGAATTTCAAATGGTATGGATATTACTTTTAAAGTAGCATTCAAGCCTGTCGCTACCATCATGAGAGATCAGGAAACAGTCGATGTCCATGGCAACCCCGCCATCGCCAGTGGTAAGGGAAGACATGATCCTTGTGTTGTTTCGAGGGCGGTAATCATTGTTGAAGCCATGGCGGCACTTGTTATTGCGGATCATCTGCTTAAACATCAAAGTTACAAACATGCTGCAAGATAATTATGTCGTGGGTGTGGATATTGGCGGCACCCATATTTCCGCGAGTATCATTGACACTAAACAATGGAATATACATTTAGAGAACGTGGTCAGAAACCACGTTTTTTCGCAAGGAGATGCTAAAACGATTTTACAAACCTGGGCCTCAACCATTCAGGATATTGTCGGCACTGCTCCCGCCGCCATTCAGTTTGTCGGCATCGCCATGCCTGGACCATTTGACTATGAAAATGGCATCTCCAAAATGCAAGGACAGAGCAAGTACGACAAGCTATACAATAAAGACATTAAAAGTCTCTTAGCGGCAGAATTGAACCTGGCGCCTACTGCCATTCATTTTATCAATGATGCGGCTGCTTTCCTACAGGGCGAAATTTTTGTGCAGAACCTACAGTCAAACAACAGAATATTAGGGATCACCTTAGGAACCGGTCTGGGATCTGCTGTGTGGAACCAAGGTGAAAAAGCTTTTGACGCGGATCTATGGAATACGCCTTATGCGGAGAGTATCTTCGAAGAATATCTTGTAACGCGATGGTTTGTCAGACGGTTTAAGGAACTTACCGGAAAAGATGTAAGCGGCCTGAAAGAAATTCTGGAAAACTACCGCGAGAGCGATGCATTTGAATTGATAAAATCAGAGTATGCCACCCACTTATTTGACTTTATGGCGTTTTTCTCGAAAAAATATCAATCTAATATTTTCGTGATCGGTGGCAACATCGCCAAAGCCCTCCCTATTTTTATCGCCGGACGCGAGCAGTTCGATGCCTTCAAACTCTATACCGCTGTACTCGGCGAGAAGGCCGCCATGATCGGCGCTGCCAGTATATTTAGCTAATTGGGGTAGTTGCGGCAGTCGCAAATAACTGCATTATTTCTACCAGAAAGATATCCACCTATTAAAACATAGATGGATATTTTTCTGGTTTAGCTTCATGCATAATGGCGTAGACTGTTTCCACAACATCATCAGAAGAAGGCTTCGAGAAGTAATCACCATCCGAGCCATACGGCGGACGGTGCGCTTTCGCAGTCAATGTCTTTGGCTGACTATCCAAGAAGTAATAACCGTTTTGTTTTTCGAGTATTTCCTGTAATAGAAATGCCGAGGCCCCGCCCGGAACATCCTCATCGACAATCAGCAACTTATTTGTTTTCTTCAGGGACTGGGCACAGAGCTGCCCCTTGTCAAATGGCTGAAGGGTCTGTGCATCTATAATTTCGATCATTATCCCCAGACGTTCCAGTTCCACTGCTGCCTCCTCAACAACCCTTAAAGTTGAGCCATAGGAAACCACGGTAATGTCCTGTCCTTCTTTTACACAGTCAGCATAACCGATAGGGACCGTAAATTCACCGACATTTTCAGGTAGGCGCTCTTTGAGACGATATCCATTGAGACATTCAATGACAATTGCAGGTTCGTCCGAGCGGAAGAGCGTATTATACATCCCTGCCGCCTGCGTCATATTGCGTGGTACACAGACATGCAGCCCCCTCAAAGAACCTAAGATAACAGACATGGGCGAGCCCGAATGCCATATCCCCTCCAAGCGATGTCCACGGGTACGAATAATTACCGGCGCTTTTTGCCCGGCAAATGTGCGGTAGCTCAGGCTGGCTAAATCATCGCTGGCTACAGTGATTCCATAGATCAAATAATCCAGGTATTGAATTTCAGCAATAGGTCTCAAACCACGGATGGCCAGACCTATCCCCTTCCCTATAATCGAGTTTTCACGGATTCCAGTGTCGAAGATACGATGTGCTCCCAACTTGTCCTGTAGACCAGCAAAGCCCTGGTTGACGTCGCCGATTTTTCCAACATCTTCTCCAAAAGCGAGCAGTCGCTCGTCACGCTGAAAATTTTGCTCAAAGCATAGATTCAGCACTTCACGGCCGTCTACGATTTTGGAGTTTTCGTCGTAGACTGCAGCCACTGATGGAACCCCAAAGGGAGAGTCCTCGCCCTCAGTAAATAATTTGGAATTATAACGTTTTTCGTTAATTTCTTGTTTTTGTTTATACCAATCCAGCAGTTCTTGTCGCCCCGCAGTATGCTGTCCTTTAAGCTCATGCAAGACCTTACGTACCTGCCCATACACTTCCTTTAAGGACGGTTCGATCATGGATTGCAGTTTTTTGGCTGCGAAATCTGCTTTTTCATGAGGTATACGTGCCAGCAGCTCGATTGCTTCCTTTGCTTCCAGATTTAACGTCCGGATATAATCTGCCCAAGCTCTTTTCTGCTCCTGACGGACATGCTCCTTAGCTGTACGTTCCAGCTGATCCAGCTCATCTTCCGTTGCAATGCCCGAGCTCAGTATCCATTCTTTCATCTTGGCGATGCAGTCAAAATCAGCCTCCCACTGTAGACGTTCGGATGATTTATAGCGTTCGTGAGAACCTGATGTGGAGTGCCCCTGCGGCTGCGTCATCTCGGTAACATGGATCAGACAAGGCACATGCTTTTCCCGGGCGATATTGGCTGCGAGCTCGTATGTTTCGCATAAGCCCGCATAATCCCATCCTCTGACCTTAAAGATCTCAATTCCATTGGTCAGTTCTTCTTTTTGGAAACCTTTCAGCACTTCGGAAATGTCACCCTTGGTCGTCTGAATATCGTTCGGTACCGATATACCATAGCCATCGTCCCAAATAGAGATCACAGCAGGTATTTGGTGTACGCCAGCAGCATTAATAACCTCAAAAAATACACCCTCTGAAGTGGAGGCATTACCAATTGAACAGAACACCACCTCATTCCCCATATTGGAAAAATAGGACAGATAATCCAGGTTACGGTTTTGCCTATACAATTTAGAGGCAAGCCCAAGTCCAAGCATCCTTGCCATCTGACCACCAGTAGTCGATATATCTGAGAAAGAGTTTTTCTGACTCATCTGATCGAGCCAGTTGCCCCGATTATCCAAAACGCGTGTGGCGAAATGACAGTTCATCTGCCGACCTGCCGAAGACGGGTCCGCTTCCACGTCAGGATGCGCGTACAATTGGGAGAAAAAATGATAGATATTACTGATGCCCGAAGCAAATATAAACGTCTGGTCACGGTAATAACCTGACCGCCAGTCACCATTCCGGAAGACCTTGGCCATAGCAATCTGCGCCAGCTCTTTTCCATCGCCAAAAATACCGAACTTTGCCTTACCCGTAAGTACTTCTTTACGTCCCAACAGGCTCACATAACGACTCTCCAAGGCAGTTCGATAGTCATTCACAATGATCTTTTTGAACTCTTCAAAGCTCAAAGTAGAAGTAGATTCATTGTTTTGGTCAAATGCAGTATCAAACATATTCTTTTTTGTTTCAACAAATTTAACAAAAATATTATTCTATATAATTGGCGTTTGTCAAATAAATTGACAATCAATAGCTGTTATTTGAGATAGAATATTCTAATTTCTCAAATTAGTACTTTTTGAGAAAAATTCCTAATTTTTGTGGATTTTTAATTACATTAAGCTTCAGACGGAGAGATCTGCACCTGCTAGTTTCTCTGCCACGGACTTATCATTGCAATATATTTTGGATTTTTCAGCATTAACACTTAACCGACAACTTTTTCATAATCTGGAAAAGCAGGGTCTTTCGAGCCTTACTCCTGTACAGGAACAGGCAATACCAGCTATTTTGACTGGCCGTGACTGTTTAACCATTGCACCTACCGGAACTGGTAAAACGGAAGCTTTTGCCATTCCCATTTTAGAACAGTTGCTGCGTCAGCGAAAAGATGAAGGGCCGACAGTCCTTGTTCTGCTTCCTACGAGGGAACTCTGTATCCAGACACAGGAGCGGATAGCGAATCTAATCGTTGGGACCGAAATACACACGGTGAGCTTTTATGGCGGAGGAAGCTACGAAAAGCAGCTGGCAGCGTATGCAGATGCACAGATCATTCTTGCAACACCGGGAAGGCTCATGGATTTTATGGCACAGGGTGTTATCGACCTTAACAGTATAACCACATTAGTCATCGACGAATTTGACCAACTGCTGGACATGGGTTTTGCCAAAGCAATCCATACGATTATGGGTACACTTCCTACAACGAGGCAATCAATCTTCCAGTCTGCAACGAAAACGCCTGAAATTGAAAAAATCGTCCGGAAGAAACTCCGCGATCCGGTCGAAATTTTGGTGGAAGAACGGAAGACAGGAGGAATAACTGAGTATGTCCTATATGTGGACAAAAATGACAAAAAAAATCTTGTGCGTTATTTGCTCGAGAACAAAATTCAGGCACAAGCGATTATTTTTACACGAACAGTGCACGGTGTGGAACGCATACAGGCTGATCTCGTGAAAAACGGCATCGCCGCCCTGGCACTCTATGGCAATAAGTCACAGCAACAACGCGAGGAAATCATCACGAAATTCCGAAACAAAGAAAGCCGCATATTAATAGCCACTGATCTGTTGGCACGGGGGATAGACTTTCCAGATCTGGAGGCTATCATAAACTATGAAGTACCGGATTCACCCGACACCTATACCCACCGCATTGGCCGCACAGGCCGTTCGCATTTAAATGGGACGGCACTAACATTTTGTGACGCCGAGGACAACCAGAAGTGGATCAATCTACAACTGTCCTTAAAACGTCAGATAAAAATTGACGATCAGCACCCTTATTTGCTGAGCTGGAAAAAAATGCTGTCGAGCAGCCACAGTAATAGCCGGAACGCGCAATCAAAATCCAGAAAACGTCGTTAAATTCTAATTATTCTGTTACTTTTACCTGCAATTAATAAATCACAGATCCAAGATGAGTACAATACATTTATTTGACGATAGCAATAACGCCAGCGACAATAGGTTAGGAGATCTTGAAAAGACCATCATTATTAATAATTTAATGGAGGTGCCTTTTGGAGAACGGGACGAAGAATGGCGGGATACATTTTTAACGAATATTGCGGCCAGCACATTAAAACTCGCCGAAACTGAAGTGGTTATCGGTCCAGATGGCTTTCCTTATTTTCAATTGGAAAGCGCGCCGAAAGATCAGAACTTCCAGGCTTTTGTTATAAAAAACCGGTTAAAAGATTTTGTATTACCGAAGGGTTTCGGTATTGCCATCAACACACAATATGAAAATCCAGACTGGGTATTTACGTACGGTGATCTCGTCAACTACTTCCTGAACGACGAGTTTTATACAGACAATAGTATTTTCTCCAGAAAAAATGAGCAAACCGTTATCGGCAAAGATGAAGAGATACTGGTTGGACAGCCTTCCGAAGTGATCCTGCCACAGGTTGCTCGTGCACAGCTCCGTGAATTCTTAGATTATTACGGTGTTAAGAATCCGAAAGTGATGCTAATTGCCCGCAACTATAAGGACGAGAAGAAAGTCTCTCAGGATCTAGTTTTCAATATTGTGGCCAATCAGTTCAGAACAGAGAAAGAATTTACCGACATCATGGAGGCAATAGGCTGGTTTCTGCCGAGACATTACTCTTATATCGGATTGGATGAATTTGCCGTAGAAAATGGTTTCATGCCATTGTAAGAAGAAATCAACTAAATAACACATAATTACATCATGTTTCCATTTAACGTAAGAGTATACGGGATATTGGTCAATGACCGAGAAGAAGTATTGATTAGTGACGAACGGACGGAAAATGTTTCGTTTACAAAGTTTCCCGGCGGCGGGCTCGAATATGGGGAAGGCCTATTGGACGCACTGATCCGGGAATACAAAGAAGAATGTGCTTTTGACATCGCTATCTTAAAGCATATCTACACAACAGATTTTTACGAAAAGTCCAGTTTCAATGACAGCCAGATTATTTCAATTTACTACCAGGTAAAAAATACATCAGCCATACACATCAGAACCACTACCAAAGCTTTTGATTTTGATCCACAGCAGCGCGATGAAGACAACAAGCTACAATCCTTTCGGTGGGTGCCTTTGGAGAAATTGTCGATTGCGGATTTGACCTTTAAAACCGACCAGATCGCATGGTTAGAGTTTTTGAAAACAATTAAATCATACTAATTTTTTAATTTTCGTCATTTTTATTTGTTTTTTAAAAATAAACACATATCTTTACGTAAACCAATGCAGATACTTCGTTTTTTTGAAGTATTAGCCTTAATAATTACATTTTATTATTTATTTGATATCTCGTTACCGACGGGATGTATGAAGGGAAAATAGATATCGAACAAACGTTGGTTAATTGAATTTGCAAATTCCTAGTCCTATAGGTTTTTTAATAGTTAGTGTGATTTTATGGCGATACTCCCCGTATCGCCTTATTTTTTTCGTTTCGGTCGGAAGCAAGCCTATACTCATTGCAGCTGCCATCTACCGTTTTTATTTGAACCCAACAAATGATGCAAAACAGAGATTCTTATGCAGAACATCAATATTGCTGAAGCCGACCTTCGTTAAAAGATTAAGCTGATACATCAGTGATTGGGGCGTATCCTCGTGAGCAATATAGGCAAAAACATGATCGCGGTATTGCTCGTCCTTAAGCTGAGCGAGGTACTCGCCATATTTTTCATGGTAAATCAGCTGCTGAAGTCCTTCAGCACTTTGCTCGACCAGATCAAAAACCCATAGGCTGCCACCTTCTCTAAGCAATCCAAAGAGTTTCCTAAAGGCATTCTCCCAATCATGATCATCTCTCAAATGATGCAGAACCGCGGTGGCAATAATTACATCATACTGTTGTCCAGCGAGAGGCGCTTCACGAAAGTCGCCTTTAACAATATCTACCTTACCGTTGGTCAGCGTAGAAACGCGTTCCTTAGCCCTATTTAGCATCGGCAAACTCAGATCTACCAACGTAACGTTAGGGTTTGACTTTACTTTTTGCAATAACTTTACATCGTAATTACCCGCACCGCAGCCAATGTCAAGAACATCTGCCAGATCGGGATAAAGCCCTCTTATTGCATCTGTGATCAGTTCCATATTCCATACCGCATCCAGCGTCGTCGCCTGCCCTGTTTCCAAATTCGAAAACCGTTCGACATCGTTGTCGAATCTTGCTTCTATTTCTTTCAATGTTGCTTTGTTCATTTGAGAATAAATTTTGATTATTTAAAGGTAGTGTTAAGCTGATTTCATTAAAAATATTTATTTTGTCATCAATTCATACCAAAAAAGTATCAATGGAAATTCGACATCTAATTTATTTCAAAACTGTAGCTGAAGAACTTCATTTTGGAAGGGCCGCCGAACGTTTATTTATGTCCCAGCCCCCTTTGAGCAGGCAAATTAAAGACCTTGAAGATGAGCTGGGAGTCATCCTGTTCTTCCGGACAAACAAAAGGGTAGAACTGACGGAAGCAGGCAAATACTTTTTGGAAGAGGTGATTGATATCCTCCAGAATATTGAGCACAGCAAAACAATTACCAAGCAAATCCACAACAACATTTCAGGCGAGTTTAAACTCGGGTATATCAGTTCCACCCCGAAACAGATGCTCGCCACGGTATTAAAACAAATCCAGGGCAAATTTCCGTACCTAAGGGTCAGTCTGTTCGAAACATCGACCCAAAAGCAGAAAGCCGCGCTGGAAAACGGAAAGCTGGATCTTGGTATTATGCGCGCTCCGATTTATTCGAGTGAACTCCGCGTAACTTCATTGTTTGAGGATCCTCTGATTATCGCCGGATCAGCGGAAACCGATTTCCAAACCCTCAACTTCTTTCATGAGAATTTCATTTCCTTTAATCAAAAGTACGCCGCAGAATACCACAGACTTGTCATCAATACTTGTAATAGGATGGGATTTGAGCCGCGTATTGTTCACCAGAGCAATTCCATGTCATCGATTCTTGAACTCGTTTCGCAGGGTCTGGGCCTGGCAGTCGTACCTGCATCCACAGTCCGGCAGTATCCGCATCTCAAACTAAAAACAATGGATATCCTGGATGTAGACAGCAAAACAGAACTCATCCTCGTTTCAAATATAAAAAGTAAGAACAGCGCCTTGGACGAATTTATTGACTGTATTCAAACAGAGTATCGAAAATTCATCGCCTAACGCGCCAGATATTGTTTTAAGCTACTAAACATATGAAAAAGGCATTTATTCTTTTCTTGCAACTGGTCCTGTTGTTCCCAACTCTACTTATGGCACAGAACAGCACAGTGATCGACCAAAAACTGGCTGCGATCATGCAGCGGTATCAGGCTGTAGGGCTAAGCGTGGTACTGGTCAAAAACAACAAAATTAGTTTCCACAGGAATTATGGTTATAAGCAGCTGGCAGAGCAGAAAGCATTACAGGACGATGACATCTTTCGGATTGCTTCCATTTCAAAATCTTTTACCGCAACATCTTTTATGCAGCTCGTTGCGAAAGGTATTTGCAAACTGGACGATGATTTTGGCGACTTAGTAGGTTTCCCTGTCCGCAACCCGGAGTATCCCGATGCGAAAATTACACTCCGCATGATACTTTCACATACCTCGAGTATCAACGACAGCAATGGCTATTTCGATCTTGATGTGATCAATCCATCTAAAAATCCGAACTGGAAGAAGTCCTACAACAGCTATAAACCCGGTAGTCGGTATGAATATTGCAATTTAAACTTTAATATGGCTGGTGCCGCCTTAGAGCGGCTAACGCAAACCCGCTTTGACAGCTATATCGTCCACCATATCCTTAGTCCACTGCATTTATATGGCGGTTACTGCGTTGATTCGCTCGACAAGAACAGATTTGTGCCTCTATATTCTTTTGATGAAAAGGGAAATTATCGGCCCGAACCAAATGCTTATCATCCGCGACGTGAAGAACTGTCGTCTTATCATTTAGGATATAGTACGCCGGTGCTATCCCCTACCGGTGGGATGAAAATATCAGCAATGGATCTAGCGCATTACATGCTCATGCACATGAACTACGGCAAAAGTCAGGGCGTACGCATTATGCCACGGCGATATGCAAAGCTGATGCAAAAATCGGTTAATAAAGATGCGGGTTATGGGCTCGCCATCATGAACAAAAAGGATAATGTCCCCGGTGTTACCCTAACCGGGCATACGGGATCCGCTTATGGCCTTTATAGCGCAATGTTCTTTGATGCTAAACGCAAATACGGGTTTGTAGTGATTACGAATGGCTGTAATATTCCTGACAACGACGATTTCAATCCCCTGCTGCGAGATTGTATCCGTGCCCTTCACGAGACTTACATCCAATAGCTTCAGAGGGTATAAAACAAGAAAGCCGCTTACGGTAGCGGCTTTCTTGTTTTATTATTTGTTTTGTACCCAACTTATGATCGCAGGGTCCAACGGATTGGTAGCTGAACGGAAACGATGCACCAACTTACCATTTTCGTCGATGAGGAATTTTTCAAAATTCCATTTAATATCGCCGGTAAAATCCGGGTTGTCCTGTGTAGTGAGATATTTAAAAAGCGGTGAAATCTGCTCCCCTTTCACCTCAACTTTCTCAGCCATTAGAAAATCTACCCCATAATTCTGCTCACAGAACTCCTGAATCTCCGCATTGGACCCCGGCTCCTGCTGTCCAAAGTTATTGGCCGGAAAACCGATGATTACCAATTTATCACCAAATGTTTTATGCAATTCCTGAAGATCCTTATACTGCTTTGTAAAACCGCATTTGGATGCCGTGTTTACGATTAATATCTTTTTGCCTTTGAATTCGGACATCTTCACTTCTTGTCCTTCCAAAGTCTTGAAAGTGAAATTATAAATCGCGGGATTGCCAAATAACATCGACATATACACCATAATAGTTGCTATAATCATATTTATATAGTTTAAAGACTTAACAATGAATTGCTCTCCCGCTCCA
>Ga0164243_10007559_pt1 | contig 16207 bp, 17 predicted proteins | sample OricompcompostOP_FD_108781 | JGI IMG/M metagenome (GOLD analysis project Ga0164243, IMG submission 108781) | Organic Plus compost microbial communities from Emeryville, California, USA - Original compost - Organic plus compost (OP) | ecosystem: Engineered > Solid waste > Mixed feedstock >...
GCACGGGCTGCGGAACTGGGCCTGACGACACGGCCTTCGGCTGACGACCTCGCGGTCGCGCTGCGGGAGGGGTGGATTCACGTGCCCGAATGCGCGCTGGACTCCCTGGCGTGCGGATAGGCGCGGGACGCGAGCCGAGTCGCCCTGTCGCAACTCACACCAACATCTTCCGCATCAGCACTCGCGGGAATCCGTTCAACACCGAGGTCGTGTCCGCGGCCTTGGTGAACCCGTGCTTCTCGAACAACCCGCGGGTCCCGACGTAGGCCATCGTGAGATCGACCTTCTCCCCGCGGTTGTCGACGGGGTAGCCCTCGATCGCCGGGGCGCCGTTGGATCGCGCGTACTCGACCGCGCCCTCGAGCAGCGCATGTGAAATGCCCTTCTTCCGGTGGCCGGGTCGCACCCGGATGCACCACACGCACCACACCGGGAGGTCGTCGACGTGCGGGATCGTGCGATTGCGGGCGAACGTCGTGTCTGCGCGCGGTGACACCGCCGCCCAGCCCACGACCTCCTCTGTCTCCCCGCTCGTGTCATACGCGAGGACGCCGAGCGGAATCCCGCTGTCGCACAACTGCTTGACGAACTCGCCTCGCTGCTCGCGCTGCAACTGCTGGTTCTGCTTGCTCGGTATCCGGTAGCTGAGACACCAGCAGACGTTGGAGGTCGGCTTCTTGGGACCGACCATCGTCGCGATGTCGTCGAAGACGGTGGCGGGCCGGACGTCGATCGTCATGCACCCACTGTCGCGAGGCTCGTCCGGGATTTCAAGGGACAGAACCGGTCCGCGTTCAGCGGCTCGTTCTCGATCCGTACACCGTGCGATACCAGACGGCGGTGAGGATCTCGATGGCCGTCTCGTCGTCGGGGATCGACCCGGCGACCCCGCCCCGGACGGCGAGCCAGGACCAGCACGACGATTCGAGCATGTTGACCAGGACGGTCGCGAGCGGTTCGAGGGGGATGCCGATGTCGTACCCGCCGCGCTCGGCGCCGTGCAGGCCGGCGAGCACCTGCTTGATGCCGACAGCGCGTTGCGCATGCCAGCGGTCGCGGAAGTCGTCGTCGAGCATCGACATCTGGAACAGGCCGATGATCTCGGGCAGGTACTTCTTGTAGGTGGTCCAATAGGCGGTCACGGCCTGGCGGACCCCGTCCTCGGGGTCGGTGTTCTTGCTGGCGAGCGAGGCCTCGACCACCTCGTTGCTGAACTGGTCCAGCAGCGCCTCGAGCAACTGATCCTTGTTGTCGTAGTAGTTGTAGAACGACCCCGTCGAGCGGCCCGCGGCCTGTGCGATGTCGGAGATCTTGGTGTTCAGGTAGCCCTTCTCGGCGAAACAGCGTCGCGCTGCGTCGAGGAATGCAGCCTCCGTTTGACGTCCCTTGTTCGTCGGCGGCACCGCGCACTCTCCTTCCGCGGGGCGGTTCATCTCATCGAATCACGCAACTGCGTCCGGTTCGCGGACGTCTCGTCGGAGACTGTGGCCCTTGTCATATTCTGAACCTGAATCTAGCATCAGAAAATCCGCGCGGGAACAGCCTGGGGAGGGACTCCGCGCAGGACGTCGCCTGTCACGCCCTCCCGACCACAGCTCAGGAGTGGAGCCCATGGAATCGTTCATCCAGCACCGGAAGGGCCGCACGCCGCGGCAGGTCCACCGCGACGTCGAAGACCTCAAGGACGACGAGCTCGGCCGCTACGGCTTCACCGGCCGCACCGCGCACCTCTACCGGCGCAACGATCCGACGCAGTTCCGCGCGGTCGGGACCCACACCGGCGTCGACAAGTTCGTCACCGAGCTGACCCCGACCGATCAGATCGATCCGGCGGGCGAGCCGTTGCTGATGTTCTACAACGACGACTGCCGCATCTCGCTGAGCCGACGCAGCGAGGCAGCGCCGTTCTGGTTCCGGCCGGTCGACGGCGACGAGCTGTTCTTCGTCCACGAGGGCACCGGCTACTTCGAGACCGAGTTCGGCCGCCTGCCCTACCGCCCCGGCGACTACCTCTACATCCCGAAGGGCTGCACGTACCGACAGGTCCCCGACAACCCGTCGCTGCTGCTGATCATCGAGGCGGTCGAGGAGTTCCGGGTGCCCGAGCCCGGTGTGCTCGGACGGTTCTTCCCGTTCGACTCCTCGCTTGTCGTCGTGCCCGAGGCGGAGGCCTTCGAGGGTGACGGCCGCGACGAGTACGAGGTCCGGTTCCGCCAGCGGGACGGCGAGACGACCCTGTACTACCCGTTCCACCCGCTCGACGTCGAGGGCTGGCGCGGCGACCTGTTCCCGTTCACGTTCAACATCGAGGACTACGACGTCATCACCTCGGAGTCGGTCCACCTCCCGCCCACCGTGCACCTGTTCATGCAGGCGACCGGCGTCTACGTCATGAACTTCCTTCCGCGACCGGCGGAGTCGCGCAAGGGGGCCGAACGACTGCCCTGGTACCACCGCAACACCGACTTCGACGAGATCGCGTTCTTCCACGGCGGCAAGCTGTTCGGCGTCGACATGCCGCCCGGCTTCATCTCCCTTGCGCCACAGGGCCTTCACCACGGCATCCCGGAACGGGCCCGCGAACGGTCGCGGCGCAAGTTCGACGAGTTCGACCGCGTCGAATGGAAGGTCATCGCGATCGACACCCGACGCCGCCTGATCCCCACCCCCGTGATGACCGGTTCGGCCGATTCCGCGGCCGCCGAGGTCCCCGAAGGAGCCCGCGCATGACGGCCACGCTGCCGCGTCACGAGTACGAACGCATCCCCTACCTCGTCGTCTTCGACGACACGTCGGCCTACAAGGACACCTACGGCGGGGTCACCGAGAGCGTCGTCCTCGAGAGCTACCTGCTCAAACCCGTTGGGGTGCCGTCGAAGAACGTCATCATCTTCATGCACCCCATCGGCGGTGGCGCCTACCTGCCGATGACGAACGCGCTTGCGCGGGCCGGCCACCACGTCATCTACTGCAACAGCCGATACCGCGGCGTCGACAGCGCGCTGATCATGGAGAAGGTCGTCCAGGATCTGGGCGCCTGCGTGAAGGACGCCAAGGAACGCCTCGGCTACGAGAAGGTCATCCTGGCCGGCTGGAGCGGTGGCGGGGCGCTGTCGCTGTTCTATCAGCAGCAGGCGCAGCGCGCGACGATCACCGAGACCCCGGCGGGGGAGCCGCCGGACCTCACCCGGCTCGACCTGCCGGCCGCCGACGGCATGATGCTCCTCGCGGCACATGTCTCGCGCCACGGGACGTTGACCGAGTGGATGGACCCGTCGATCCTCGACGAGAACGACCCGGACAAGCGAGATCCCGAGCTCGATCTGTACAACCCGGACAACCCGAACCAGCCGCCGTACAGCGCCGAGTTCCTGGAGCGCTACCGTGCCGCGCAGATCGAGCGGAACCGGCGGATCACCGCCTGGGTGAAAGAGCAGCTCGCCGAGCTCCGCGGCCGCGGCGAGCCGCTGATGGAGCGCGGGTTCATCGTGCACGGCACCATGGCCGATCCGCGGTGGCTCGATCTCTCCGTCGATCCCAGCGATCGCGAACTCGGTTGCTACCTGGGCGATCCGCGCATCGTGAACATGGGACCGGTCGGTCTTGCCCGCTTCTCGACGCTGCGGAGTTGGCTGTCGCAGTGGAGTTACGACGACGCCAACGGCGACGGGCCGCGCTGTGCAGCCGATCTCGAGGTTCCCACGCTGGTCATCGGCAACTCGGCGGACAACGCGTGCACGCCCAGCCACACCAAGAGGCTGTTCGACGCGGTCGGACACCCGGACAAGACGATGCACACCATCGTCGGTGCGACGCACTACTACTCGGGCCGCGACCAGATCCCCAAGCTCAAGGAGGCGGTCGGGATCATCACCGAGTGGCTGGGGGAGCGCGGCTGGGCGAACTGATCCGTACCGGACCCGGCGCGTCCGAGATCCGCCCCTGATCTCCACCCTCGGCAGCGCAGCGGATGCCATGACGTCATCCGCTGCGCGCTGGAGGGCGGATTCGGGGCGGCTTCCCAGGCCCCGGCTCAGCCGAGCAGCTTCTTCTGCACCTTGCCCATCGCGTTTCGGGGAAGCGAGTCGACGAACCGGATCTCCCGCGGGCGCTTGTGATTCGACAGTTCGCCGGCGACGAACTCGATGAGTTCGGTGTCGGCCACCTCATCACCCACCACGTAGGCGACGATCCGCTGGCCGAGGTAGTCGTCGGGGACGCCGATCACCGCGACCTCTCGTACCGCCGGGTGGGCGAGCAGCACCGTCTCGATCTCGCCCGCCCCGATGCGGTAGCCGCCCGACTTGATGAGGTCGGTGGCGCGCCGGCCGACGATGAGGTGCATACCGGACGGATCGATGACGGCGACGTCGCCGGTCGCGAAGAACCCGTCGTCGAGCCAGGATTCGGCGGTCGCCTCCGGCCGGTTGAGGTAGCCGAGGACATCATCGGTCCGCGCACGTGGAGGTCGCCGACGCTCTCGCCGTCGTGGGGGACGTCCTCTCCGCCTTCGCGGAGTCGCGTCTCGACCCCGGCCAACGGCAGTCCGACCCACCCGGGCCGTCGTTCGCCGTCGACGCGGGTGCTCACGGTGATGAGCGTTTCGGTCATGCCGTATCGCTCGACGATCTCGTGCCCGGTCAGGTCGCGGATCCGCTCGAAGACGGGCACCGGCAGGGGCGCGCTCCCGGAGACCAGCACCCGCGCCGACGAGAGGGTCCGGGCCGCGTCGGGGTCCGCGCCGACCCGGCTCCACACGGTCGGCACCCCGAAGAATATCGACGCTCCGGATTCGGCGGCCGCGGCATACCCCGGCGCGGTCGGTTTCACGGTGTGGATCAGCCGGCCGCCGCGTCGGAGCGGGCCGAGCACACCGAGGATCAGCCCGTGCACGTGGAACAGGGGGAGGCCGTGGGCGAGCGTGTCGTCGGCGGTCCACAGCCAGGCGTCGGCGAGCGCATCGAGTCCCTCGGCGATCGCCTGGCGGGTGATCGGCACGCCCTTCGGCAGTCCGGTGGTACCGGAGGTGTAGAGGATCAGGGCCGTTGAATCGGCGCGCGGTTCGGGGTGCCGGTGCCACGACTTCGCGTACCGGCGGACCGGGACGACGGGCAGGGTGGTCTCATCCGGGGCCGGACCGAGCCACGCCTGTGCACCGGAGTCGGAGAGGATGTGCTCGAGTTCGCGCGGCCCGGAGTCGGGCGGCACCGGCACGACGGGGACGCCGGCGATCAATCCGCCGACGACGGCGAGGACCGTCTCGACGGTCGGCTGCGCCAGAACCGCGACGGTTCGCGCTCCCGCTATCCGTTCGGCGACGGCGGTGGCGGCGCCGACCAGATCCTCGCGGGACAGGTGATCGTCGCCGATGCGGACGACTTCGGGATGATCCGGGGCTGTGGGGGTCAACGTCGGCAACAGCACTTCTCCAGGGTGCCATGTCGCGGACCCGTTTCCGCGGAAGCACTCTCGGCCCGCGTGGTCACCCGTCGCGGGCGAGTCGCTCGGCGCGTTCCTTGATGCCGCGGAGCATCCTGCGTTCCATGATCAGCGATCCGGGCTCCATCGGGATCATCCCGAGTCTCCTGGCGAGCCCCGGCAGACGAAATCGGTTGCGGCTGATCAGTCGAGTGCCGTCGCCGTGGGGCACCAGCGTGAACGACCACAGCCAGTTGCCGTCCGCGGTCAGGGTCGCGTACGCGCGGTTGGGTTCTGCGACGACGACTTTCGGAGCGCGCGGCGCATCACCGATCGTGTCGCCGACGACGGGGTGCTGGTACTCGGGGAGTATCCGGTCGACGCTGTGCATGTCCAGGCCGAGCAGGTTCTCGATCCAGTCGTAGGTGTACGCGCCGCCTCGCGGGGACGGTCCCATCTGGACGAGCCACGGGTAGACGGCCTCCGGCGGCGCGTCGACGGTGATCGCCCGCGTGGCGATGCCGTCGGCGTCGGGGAGCAGTTCGTCGCCGGGCAGTGTGGCGGTCGCCTCGTCGACGGTCGCGCCCCAGGTCATCACCCACGGGCGGACGAACGCCCGGTAGGTCTCGGCGAGCGCCGCCGCTCCGAGGAGGCCGGCTGCGAGTGTGAGCGGACGGGTCTTCACGTGGTCCTCCGTGCGGCGACAGGGATCGGTGACGCGGTGTGCGGGTCGCGGTGTCGAAGGGCTCGACGCCCGAGAACTGCGAGGGCGATCTCCACGAGCCGATCACCGTGATCACGGGCCGGCGGAAGAAGATCTGCAGCACCGTCAACTGTACGGCGATCCCCGCGATGAGCGACGCGCCGCCGGAGAAGACCTCCGGTGACGCCCCATCGTGCACGCGAGAGCCCGGGCTGTCGAGGTTCGTCCATACCGGCCGACGCCGGTCGACGATCCGGGAAGTGACCTCACCACTCCGGTCTCGGCCGTGGCCGACGCCGCGTCGTGGCTACAAGGGCACCATCGCGGGTGTCGATGCCGCTCCCTAGGGGCGCACCCACCCGTCGGCCATGAACTCCACCAGCAACTGCGCCTTGTTGCCGATGGGTCGTCCGGCCTCCTCGTAGCGCCGGACCACCCGCCGGTAGTGCTCGCGCACGGTGCTCTCGGCGATGCGGTGGATGTGCGAGGTCTCGCGGAGGGTCGCGCCGAGTGTGTAAGTCTTCAGGATCTCGCGCTCGCGTTCGGTCACCCGTACACGGTTGGCGGGTGCGGCCGCCGACGATTGCGCCGGTGGTCCGACGACGGTGGCCAGTGCCTGTTCCAGCGCCGTCTCGGCGCCGTGTGCGCGCGGCGAGATCCGGATCTGGTCACGGCCGACGAGACCGTCGCCGACGAAGACGGTCTGGACGTTCCGCAAGCGGGGTGCCCGCCGGACCAGGTTGAGGACCCCGGCGGACCGGACGATCAGCAGGGCGGGGTTGCGCAAGGCGGACAGTTGCGCGGGCTCGACCAACGTCGCGTCGTACCCGCAGCCCTCCACGAGGGCGACGAGCGCGGCGTCGTAGATGTCGCCTTCGGCGACCACGGCGACGGGTCTGCGGGCGGACGAGGATGGTGCCGGTGTGGGTGCGGAGGTCGGTGACGTCTGTCCGACCGAGGCCAGGTGAGACGGCACCGTGACCTCTGGGGTCTCCTGGGGTCGTTGCAGTTCGTCGAGAGGGGCTGACATCGATACGGTCCTCCTGTTGACACGGTTTGTCAGGAAACCGGCCTCGGACATCGCCGTGGGGCCGATCGACTCATGCCCCGAAGCCGTGATCGACCTTTCTCGCGATCATGTGCAGACGTCTGCGAATGCGTTCCTCCGCAAACTCCTACTTCTCCAGACTTGCGAATCAGATGTGGCATGTCACGTTTTTTGCGACCTGATTGATAGGCAACGGATACTGACGCGCTCGAGAAACCGAGTTGTGTGCGTGATCACGCACGATTGACGCGTTCCAGGCAAAATCATGCACATGCCGAATCGTCTGCGAGTACTAGTGGCCTCGCCCCTGGGCCACGTGGTCGCGGCTCCCCTCGAGTCTGCTCTGGACTCCGCCCACATCGCCGTGGCCACCGACGAGGACGAGTTCGTCAGGTCGGTCGTCGGCAACGTCAGGTTCGACGTCGTCGTCTCCGATCTCATCTGGAACCGGCCGGAGATGGAGTGGACCTTCGACGGCCTCGACGCCATCGGGATCCTCGCCGAGCACGACCGACACGCGCCGGTCATCCTCGCCACCCAGGGGTACGGGTTGGAGCAGGACCACCTCGACGAGGCGCGACTGCGGAACGAGGTCGTCGGTGTCATCGCGAAGTCCGACGGGTTCGCCACACTGATGAACTCGATCCGGGCGGCGGCGCTGGGACAGTCCGTCGCCGAGAAGGTGGAGCCGCCGCGACGCAAGCCGCTCTACGAACTGCTGACCGGTCAGCGCGGGCACACCGCCGGCCGCCTGGCCGGCGCGATCGCATCCGGAAACGCCTCCGACGGCGCCAGTCTGGCACGGGCGGCGAAGGTCTCACCCAACACGGCGAACAAGGTGACGAGCCACTACCTGGGGCCGATCATCGAGGCGCGGGGCGAACATCCCGCGGCATCGCCGATGACACAGGCCGCCGTCTACCGGTGGTGCGGTCTGCACGCCCGCTATCTGATCAGTTGGTGCCGCCGGCACGGACATCCCGACGTGCTGGCCCCGATGCCGTGAGTTCCGAGCGGGCCGGGGTGAATCCGGGGTCGTGCACCGACCGGAGGAACCACTCGAGGATCTCGACCCCGGCCAGCGCCCCGGTCCCAGCGGTCACCTCGAGGCCGGGGATCGTCCAGCCGAGGCTTTCGAGTTCGCCGTGGCGCGGTCGGATCGCGAGATCTGCGTAGGAGAGCAGGTCGGTGTCGAGTCGGCCGTCACCCGCGGCGTGGAGCCGCGCGTCCGCGGCGAGCAGCTCGTCGTCGACGAGCCTGCGACGCACTTCCGCGACCGCCGAGGACTTGGTGAGCGCTCGCGGCGTCGTGTAGATCTTGCGCCCCTGCTGCGACGCGGTCCAGCCACGCCGCTCGCACCACTCCCGCCAGTCGGGGAGAAACGCCTCGGGCTGGGCGTCCGGTTCGACGACGAGGTAGCAGAACAGGTCATCGGCGGTACGCAGCGAACGCACCCACGAGTCGTCGATCCGTCGGCGCAGTTCGGTGAGCATCTCGTCGAGGCCGGCACCCGACGCGATCACCACGCGTTCGATGTGTCGCCGCCAGTCGGCATCGTCCTCGCCGTCGACGAGGATGCGGCCGCCGTTGCTCACCACCGCATGACGGAACGGGGCGCCGGGCAGCGTGATGCGCTCGTACTGCGCGGGTGACCGCGTGGTGGTCGGGACCACCGGCACCTCCGCGGCGAGCTGCGCGAGGAGTTCGACGGCGGTGGTGGTCATGTACGACAGCGGCCCGCCGCGGTAGATCTCGACACACACCGTGTCGAGGCGGGCGAACTGGTCGGCGCCCATCGCGGCCTCGGAGTAGATCAGCGTGCGGTCGAGGTCGGTCGCCACAAGGGCGCTCGCCGGACCGACACCAGCGCTCACGCGTCTTCCTTGATCAGTCCGACGCACGAGTACGCGAGGTCGGGAGAGACCTCCACCGGTACGCCGCGTTCGGCCGCGAGCAGGCGGATGTGCCGGTGTTCGGGCAGGTCGCCCTCGCGCACCAGGACACGCCACGGCACTCGCCGCAGGAGCACGCGCGTGGTCTCGCCGACGCCCGGCTTGACCAGGTTGACCGACGACAGCCCGTATTCGAGACGGATCTGTTCCACCGACCTCCATCCCGCCCAGGTCGGGGTCCTGCTCTCCGGCGTCATCGCGGCCAGGCGGTCGCGGACGCGGTCGCGAACCGCCTCGAACTCGGCGCTGACGGAATCGAGGAACTGCGCGGAGACGTCGTGTTCGGCGAGGTGCCGGTAGAACTTGGCGCCGTGGAACTCGCCGGGACCGATGTGATCGGCGTTCAGGACAGTGCGCGACACCAGTCCGGAGACCGTGGAGTTCAGGCAGGCCGAGGCGATGAGGAAGTCGTCGCGCGTGCCGTACAGCGTGGTGCACGATCCCGGGTCGGCGAGTACGGCCAGCTCGTCGTTCAGCCGCGGACGGTCCGGGAGTCGCGCGTACTCGGCGAGCGCCGCGGTGAGTTCGCGCTGGATGGCGCCCTTGCCGGTCCATCCGTCGACGAAGACGATCGACTCGCCGGAATGCCGGGCCACGATGTGATCGAGCGCCACGGTGTCGATCCCCCGGTCGCGCACGATCGAGATCGTGTAGTGCTGCGGCTCGATGCCGTGCACGGTCTGCATCCAACGCCGGATGAGGATGCCGACGGGGGTGCCGGCGCGGGCGAGGGAGACCAGGGTCGGAGCCGGAGATCGTTCGGCCAGAACGAGTTCCGAGACGACGCCGACCGCTTCGGCGAGCCGGCGTGCCGAGGTGCGGAGCGTCTCGTGGAAGAGTTGTCGGTACTCCGGGCCGGGTTGGTACTCGATCGGCAGCGACTCGGCGTAATGGGCCTGCCCGGACTGGATACGGCGCTCGCGCTCGCGAAGATCGCCTTCCAGCGCGACATCGGACAGATCCTTGAGCAGCCAGGTGACCTCGTCGGGTGCGTAGGAACCGAACTGCGGCCCGCACAGCGGCGGAGTCCGTGTGGCGTCGAATGCGGTCATCGTGAGATCTCCTGAGACGCGGGCGTCGCGGCCGCGTGCTGCGGGGCGGCGGGCAGGATCGTCAGGGTCACCGGATGCCCGGCGGCGGTGAGCACGTCGAGCAGGCCGCCGGGGGCGCGGAGGTCCGCGGTGTCGGCGGGTGTGTCGGCGACCAGCACCACCTGCGGATCCGGGAACACGGCCGACGACACGTTGTAGACGAATCGCGGCGTTCCCGGGTCGGATTCCGGTGCGTGGAAGCGGAATCCGCGGCGCAGGGGATAACCGGGGACGTCGTGCACCTGGGCGGGGGACCGGGTCGTGGTCTGGTAGCCGGTCGCGAAACCCCGTCGCTCGATGCTCTCGGCGATGCACAACGGCGCGTACATGAGCTCTTCGTGACCGATCACCACGACGGGGCGGCCCGGCTCGAGGTGCGCGGTGATCGTCTCGGCGACGGAATCTGCGGCGCGATGGAACGCCGCGGAATCGTCGCGCAGGAATCCGTGCCGCCCGCCGTCGGGGACGTCGTCGGGCCAGTCGAGTTCGATCTCGGTGACCGGGGCGCGTTGTGGCGCCACCGGATTCAGGTCGTCGGATGCCAGCTCCCAGACCTCGTCGAGCAGCGTCGGCGGGAGCGACACCGAACCCTGGGCGAGACTGACGTAGGCGACCTCGACCCCGAGTTCGGCTGCGGCCTTGTCGCATTCGGCGCGTTGGTCGAGGGTGCGCATGTCCACCAGCGACGCGACGACGAATCGCGTCCGGGGGTGGGACCCGATGACGGACTCGATCGCGCGGACGGCGGTGGTGCCGGTGGAGATCTCGTCGTCGACAAGGATCAGCGTCTCGTCGCGGGTGCGGGCGTCGAGGAACGCGGGGTCGCCGGGCTGCAGGAGGTGGGTGGTCGCATGCGAATGCCCTTCCTCGAACGTTCCCGACACCATCACCCCCGGCAGATGACGACGCGTCGAATGGAGATAGCGCGAGGCCGAGATGGCCTCGGCCACGCAATGGCCCAGTCCCGTGGCGGTCTCGGCGAAACCGAAGACCACGGCGTCGCGGGCGGCGTCGGTCCCGATCCGGTCGATGATCGCCGCACCGAGGTCGTCGGCGGCACCGCGCACGCGGCGGACAGGTGTCGGGATGTGCTTGCCGAGCACCGTCGACACGAGCAGGTGTGCGCGCCTGCGGTTGTGTCGGAGACCCAGAACGACGAGGTCGCGCAGCCGATGACCGGCGTGGCCGACTCCCTCGGCGGTGACCTCTACACCGAAACGAGCGGTGACCCAGTCGGGTTCGCGTTCCGCTGTGGTGACCTGAACTGTCACCGGGACACCGCTCCCTGTCGGGCGAGCGCGGTCAGCAGGTCCACGAAGGTGACGCCCTGCCGGGTCACACCGAATGCGGCGGCACGATCCATCACGCGTAGCGCCCAGTTCCGATGTGGCTTCAGCTCGTTCATCTTGTTCCGATACGACGACGCCCGCACACCGCCGGAATCGGCGGCGAGGATGTCGAGCGCATCGTGGTACTCCTCATGGGTCACCGCGGACAGGGCATGCACCGCCGCGACGTGGGCCGGATGGATGACGGTCTTGCCGTGCAGGCCGTTCGCGCGGTCGAGGGTGATCTCGCGGAGCAGTCCGTCCATGTCCCGGCTCACCAGTTGCTGCCGGAAGTACACCGCATCGCTCTCGCGGAACGGCGTGTGGCGCAGCAGCGGCTGGAAGAGCCGCTCGTGGTCGGCGAAGTACTCCCACACCGGTCCGGTCACGATGAAGCCGGACTCGTCGCTGCGTCCGAGATGGTTGACGATCCCGGCGATCACGTCGGCGGCCACCCGTACGTCATAGATCGTGAGGTCACGGTCGCGGCGGATGCCGAAGTAGCCACAGATGTCGGTGGCACCGATCCGCACGGCGAGCACGTTCGAGCGGAACGCGGCGAGGTGCGCCGCGATGGTCGCGAGTTCCTCGTCGCGCGTCTCGCGATGGACGACCGATGCGGACTCGAGCACCGGCATCACCCAGAGATGCTGTCCCAGGGCAGAACTCGCCTGCCGGACCGCATCGATGGCCGCACCGGCGTTGGCGGCGGAGAACTTCGGGATCACGAAACCGGTGAGCGCGCTCGGAGCACCGTTCGCCCGGTCGCGCAATGCCTCGACGATCGACGAGATCCGGTCGGCCGAGCGCGGGCGGACGAACAGCAGCACCGGGTCACCGGGATGGTCGGAGATCTCCTGCAACGCGGAGACGGCGTGGCCGATGGCGTCGGCCTCCTCGTGATCGGCGACGGCGTCCTCGAGGTCGATCACCATCGAGACCACCCCCTCGGAGCGCCGCCTGCGGATGACGCCCGCGAGGTCGGGGCGCGTGGCCGGCACGTACAGCGTCGCGCCCAAACCGATCGCCAGCCTCTGTGCGGGCCAACTGCGGTCGATCGGCTCCGGAGGGCGACAGAACAGGGACTCGATGACCGACTGGCCGAGATGGTCGAAATGTCGGAGTGTTCCGGGTTCGAGTCGGGCGTGATCGTGACTTGCGGCGATCGTCATCGTGCGGTCACCTGTCCTCTCATCCGGGAGATGATCTCGATGATCCGGTCGTCCACGGCGCGAAGCTGGGTGAGATAACCCCAGTAGTCGGGGTGGACGCGATCGAGGTCTCCCTTCGCACGCTCGATCCGGTCGGCCTGAGCATCGAGGACAGAACCCCATTCGTCAACCAGGGAATGGTTCACCGCGAACAGCTGGGCGTCGCGCAGACGGAACCGGACACGCTGCTCGGCCGCCTGCGGGTCGGCACGGACGTCGCGGAGCACCCGAACCCGTTCGAAGACGGCGTCGACCGCATCCTCGGCGACCGCGAGATCGTCGCGCGCGGCGTCGGCCTGCTGGATGGCCTGGTCAGGGGCATCGGCGAGCATCCTCCGGGCGTCGGAGATGGCGGCGTCGGCATGCGCAAGGCGCTCGTCGACGGTGGTCTCGGTGTTTTGCAGGTCGGCCGAGCAGTCCGCGCTGAACTCGCGCCGCAGGATCGACAGCATCTCCGGCACCCGGGCCCGGCGGTTGGCGATGGCACTGCGTCGCGTTTCCACCGACCGGATGACCTGACGGGCCCGCTCGGTGTACGTCGGCGCCTCGGCCAGGACCTGTTCCAGGTTCGTCGCCGCGGCGATCACCGATCTCGCCGCGGACTGCCGTTCGGGCAGATCCGTGGCCTGCTCGAAGGTGCGCAGCGTCCGGCCGAGCGCGTCGGTGGCATCGGTCACCGTCTTCAGTCGACCGAATGACGGACCGGCGTTCTCGAGGGCGGTCATCGCCCGGTTGGCCGCGACCTTGGCCTCGTGCTCCTTGGACTGGGCCGACTGCATGGCGCCGCGGGCCTGCATCAGGGCGGCGGAGTTGGCGTCGGCGAACCGGCGCATGGACGCCGTGACACCGCGCAAGTCGTGGGTCACCCGGTCGATGTCCTGCTGACGGACGCGTGCGCCTTCGGGCGGAGAGGCGATTTGGAGGTACTCGGCGGTGACCCGCGCGTGGTCCTCGCGCAGCGCCGACCACGCGGCCCGTAGGGGTGTGCGGGGATCGAGGGCGGCCGCTGCACCCACCGCCGGGTCGATGTCAGCGAGGACGGATTCGGACTCGAGGAACGCCGATGTCATTTGTTCCGACGATGCAGGTGGAGCGGAATTCGTGCGTGAATCGTTGCGGAACCAACGACGTACGAAATTCCCGGACACGCTCCGATGCTATCGGCTGGATTTCATCCGCGTCTGTGGCCGCAGCCACCGGCTCACGGCGAGGTGGGCACCGATCACGGCGGGTGCGCGGACGTGGCGTCGATTGGCGTACGTGGGGCGGTCGGCAGGCGGCCTCCCCGGCGAGAGAGGCACGTCGAATGCAATTGGTACAACGCTCCAAACGTGTGGTCGAGGCGAGGCTGAACAACACCGCGGTTCGTGCGTTGAGCGGATCGATGGTCGCCTATGAGGGGCAGGTCGCGTTCAAGTCGGCCGGCTTCGGTGGAGGCGACGGGGTGCTCGCCGGCCTGAAACAACGGGCGACCGGTGAGGGCCTGTCGCTCATGGAGGCGTCGGGCACCGGTGTCGTCTACTTCGCCCACGACGCCGCGGAGACCACGATCATCGAACTGAACAACGAGACGCTGCAGGTCGAGTCCGAGCAGCTGATGGTGCTCAACGGGAACCTGCAGACCAACGTCACCTTCGCAGGCCTGCGCGGCGCGTCGTCGGGTCAGGGTTTGTTCACGACGACGGTCACCGGGCACGGACAGGTGGCGCTCATCTCCAACGGTGGGCCGCTGATCCACCTCGAGGTGTCACCGCAGTATCCGCTCGTGGTCGACCCGGACGCCTTCGTCTGTGCGCGTGGGCAATTGAGCCAGTCGTTCGTGACCGACGTGTCCTGGCGGTCGGTGATCGGCCAGGGCAGCGGCGAGGCATTCTCGCTGCGCTGGGACGGTACCGGCGTCGTGTCGATCCAGCCGGCCGAGCGGTGAGGGCGAGGTAGATCGATGTTCACCAAGGTCAACAGCAAGGTCGTCTCCGTCGACATCGGCCGCACCGGCCCCGTGGTCGCCCGCAAGGGCGCGATGCTCTTCTACAAGGGCGAGGTCCTCTTCCAGCCGCATCAGATCGCCGGCGGCGGGATGGGCGGCGGAATGCCGGGCATGGGGGCGATCGGAGGCATGGCCGGCCGCATGCTCGCCGGCGAACACGAGTCGACGATGATCGCGCAAGGCAACGGCGAGGTGCACTACGGCTACCGCGGCATCGAGGTCCACATCGTCGATCTCGGCCAGGTCGGCGGCACCATCCGCGTGGAGGCCTCGCGGCTCCTCGCCTACGGCGCGAACCTGCAGGCATCGGTGGTCTCGGTGGCCTCGCAGGGAGGCGGCGGAGGCGGAGGCGGCGGTGGCCTGTTCGGCGCGCTGCGTTCCGCGGCGGCGGGCGTCGTCACCGGACAGGGCATGTTCACCACCCAGGTGTCCGGTCCCGGACAGGTCGTGATCCTCGGACACGGTGGGGTCTTCGAGATCGAGGTGTCGCCGCAGAAGCCGCCGGTGACCGTCGATCCGCAGGCCTTCGTAGGCGCGTCCGGCCAGGTCACCACCACTCTGAGATCGACGGTCAGCTGGCGCAACGTCGGCCGAACCGGCGGCGAGGCAATGCAATTGGAATGCGCCGGCCAGGGAGTCGTGTACGTGCAGGCATCGGAGGAGAAGCTGTGAGCCAACTCAACACCGTGTGGAGTCCGATGAATCTGCCGTCGGACGACAACGTTCCCGACAACAACTACTCGTTCTGCATCGACCTGAATCCCGCGCAGCCGTGGTTCATGTCCAAGGGCGCGATGATCGCCTACTACGGGCAGATGCAGTTCACCGCGCTGACGCACGGTCTGCAAGGACAGCTGCTGCAGATGGTGGCCCAGCAGTTCTCGGCGCCGCTGTACCTCGGGGACTACGTCGTCGCCGAAGGCCAGGGAAAGCTGATCATCGGCGACCGCGGCTACGACATCAACGCCTACGACCTCGAGGACGGCAACCTCACCATTCGGGCCGCGAACCTCCTTGCGTTCCAGCCGCAGTTGTCGCTCAACCAGTCCATCGTGCCGGGCTTCCTCACCATCATCGGAACCGGCAAGTTCCTGGCGTCGTCGAACGGGCCCGTGATGTTCGTCGAACCGCCGGTGCGGGTGGACCCCGAAGCCCTCGTCGGGTGGGCCGACTGCCCGTCGCCGAGCCACCACTACGACCAGGCATGGGTGAACAGTTTCATCACCGCGGCCGGGATGCGGCTGGGCATCAACTCCGGTGAGGAACGCCAGTTCGACTTCACCGGCTCCGGAACCGTTCTCGTCCAGTCGAGCGAGAAGGTCCGCGACGACTCGACGGTGGTTCGCACCATCCAGGGGCAGCTGCCCGGTCTGTCGACCTCCGGTCTGCAACAGATCAACCAGCAGATAACCCAACAGCTCACCCAACACCAGGGCTGATTACGCGACGGCAACTGCGCCGCAGGTCGA
>Ga0164243_10007560_pt1 | contig 16206 bp, 22 predicted proteins | sample OricompcompostOP_FD_108781 | JGI IMG/M metagenome (GOLD analysis project Ga0164243, IMG submission 108781) | Organic Plus compost microbial communities from Emeryville, California, USA - Original compost - Organic plus compost (OP) | ecosystem: Engineered > Solid waste > Mixed feedstock >...
CCCCGCCCAAGCCATGTGCCGTCAATCTTGGACAACTCCCGCGTGCAAGATCCCACTCCAGTCTTCCAATACCAACCCCAAAATGTAAGGGACTCGGAACAAAGTTTCAGCAGCTCTATCCCCCCAACCCCCTCGTCCCTCCAAACAGCTTCTTCTACGGCATCGATCCCCGACTTTCCACTACCCATCTCTACCGCGCCTCCGGGCATCCCTCCTCCTCGAAGGAGCGTGACCTTAGGTCCACCTCCTTCAGCTCGAAGAGGTGCATCGTCGTTTTACTCCAACGTTTCATTCGTATCCCCCATCCCTGAAGAGAGTCCGCGAACGAGATCTCATACCTCTCTGGCCTCTAGTGCCGCCATGCCCGAGAGCTTCGGAAGTTTGTCCCCTAGCAATAGTCCTTCATATCCCGACCCCTCCTATGACGAAATGATGAGGGCCAATGGTCAAGAGCGGAACTCGCTTGATATGGACGAGAGCCAACTTGTGAGGAGTGCTAGCATCGGTAAACGGGGCAGGCCGCATCTCGTTATGAATAAAGGGGTGACCGCAGGCGCGGCGCCTAAACGGCCAGGGCCGAACCCGATTCAGGATCCATTCGCGGACGGAACGGGTTACGTAGAAGCGTCGAGTTCCGAAAATACAGCTACCGCCTCGAAACCCGATACTCCGCCGAACGCCATCGTAGCGAATGCGGTTGGTGCCGCCCAAGCCCGCAGAACACTCTCACCATCACCACCGCATGCGCCTTATAATCGATTATCTGCTATCCGGCGACCTCCGAGATTGGATATGGAGGCAGTGGAGAGGGCAAATTCTAGGGGAAGTATGACGAGTCTCCCGGACCTCATCAAACGGGCCACACGACTCGCGGCTATGATAGACCGGGGCAAACGCCCAGCGAGCCGCTTCGAAGAATTAGACTTTCCTGATGAGAAGGCTGCTGGGCGGGATTCGGATCGCTATTCACGTATGCTCCCTCTAATATGTATATGCTCCAGTTTCCGCAAGTCGTACTGACAATCGACCTTATTTGCAGTAGCTGATGACCGGCATCAATCTGGATTTTCAGATATGTTGGCGGCGTTTCCCCCTCCGGCACAAGCAACTTCGCGTACGAGTCGAGTGGGTAGTTGGTTTAAGAACACCGCTTCTTGGCCTCTACCTCCTAGTCGCGGACAAATGAACCAACAAACCAGTGTTACCGATGCACCGCGGGCAAAGAAGTCTTCGTCTTCTTCCTCTCAACAGAATAAGAGGAGGAAGTTCTGTGGCCTCCCATTGTGGGGTTTTATCGTGATCATCATTGTCGTCCTTGGTATCATCGCAGCCGCCATCCTCGTGCCCCTCCAATTCTTCGTCTTCCGTAATCTCGGAGGCCCCTTTGGCGATTCTGCTCTGGCTCAATGCCGCGAACAACTTACATGCGAGAATGGTGGTACCAATGTCGTAGCACGCAATGTATGCTCTTGCATCTGCACAAATGGGTTCACTGGCTCCAACTGTACCATTGCTGGTTCAGCTGGGTGCACGACGACAAGCTTGGCCACCCTAAACCAGTCGCCGGGCATTGATAACGTCACCCTTGGACAGGCGATCCCGCGCCTAATTTCGGATGCTCAGGGCAACTTCTCCGTCCCCCTCTCCGGCACCGAAATTCTTGCTCGTTTTAATTCCGGGAGCCTTTCCTGCACTGCCCAAAACTCTCTCGTAACATTTGACGGTCGCTCCGCAAGGAACGGTGGGGCACAAGCCAGCGTCCTAGGTGCAGCTGTTGATGGTGATGCCGACGATGCTGCCGTTGTGGGCGCCGCTGCCGCTGTCGCTGTATTTGTTGCAGTGGAGGTTATCACCATCATACCCAACCCGGTAAACGCGGCCTCCGGTTCGTCAATTGCCGGATTCCAAACAATTCCGGTGGTTACGACAATCTCCAGGACTCTCATCAATACACTCACAAACAGGATCCCTGGCACGACGACAACCACAGTTACCACAACGCTTCCGCCGACTGCGACAAGCATGCCCATGTCGACCTCGTTTGTGGTTTCGGAAGATGTGTTGGACTTTGCACGAGTTGCGGTGCTTTTTATCCTCCAGGAGGACGGCATCTCGGACGCTTCACGCGCCCAGTCGGTGCTGCAGCGCTTCTTCACAACATCGAATTCTGCCAACGGCCGTGGCACTACGCTGACAACAGACGCGGCGTCGAACGTTGATCTCGGGAACGGAAACTCTATCGACCTGGTCAACTTTCGGGTCAATGCTGGATCTGGCCTTACTGGTGGTAGGACCTTTAAGAGAGCACTAGAGCCAGAAGATGCTGTAGCTCGACCCCCTATCGTTCCGTGAAGGTGTCTTGGCCTAAGCATGGAGAGGCCATAAGATGCCGGGAGTACACGTGGTACGGTGGGTGAATGACTTCCAACGAGACCCGCCCCAGGTTCACTTTTGGTTGCCGCTCCCGAAGGCTACTGCCAATTAATTCGGATTCTCGCTGTCTCTGGATAAGAAGCGACTGATGACTTGGGACTCCTTATTTCCCTTCTCTTTTCCTCACCTTTATTATCATACCAAAATCTCGGGATAGATATCCCACGATCATTCTATCAATAACATTTTCCTTTATCGTATACATGTCTAGCAATGGGGTTCCGCTAGGCGGCATTGGGGAGTTTGGAGTAAATGAAGAGAAGAAGAATCTTGTATATACGGATGAGACTCCTTCTGAATGGACCATCTGATGGGTTTCGGAAGGAGATTATGAACATAGCGTGTGGAGGAGACGCTATCCTGAGCCGTCCCTTGACGCGGAACGCCCAAACTCAGGGTTAATGAAAGTAGCATCTATTGAAGTTTAGGAATTGAAATATCGGGCCAGATTTGGGTTCTCTGGCCCTTCTCCAATCTTCTCGGTATACCAGCAGAAATACGTAAGTAAGTGTTCAAAGAGACTATCAACTGCATTCTTCGAAGTGAGACGTAGGATATCGCCGGAGAGCGTGTAAAAAGGTCATGGTGCAAAGTCTATATTGGTCAAGTATCGAGAGTAATTCATCATGACAGCACACTCAAGGGCATCACTAAAAACAACCCGCCAGCTCCGTTCCTCCTTGGCATTTCCACCCTCGGCCCCTTCCCAATAACAAAAGGAACATGCATCCTATTCGCACATTATGAATCCCGTCTCGTTTCCTCAGAATCGTCCCACTACCCGCTACCCTTTTCGACATGGTATATACATATATATCGTTTTCCAAGTTTAATCATGAAACGCTCAATCCTCTAGTCGATAGGTTATCAAGTTTCCCTTTCCTCTTCGTTGTTCTGGAATCAGCCGCGTGCGTTCTCTCCTTCGTTCGTTTCATCTTCGATGCTAGAGTTTCTGGTTTACCTCCTGTGGGGAGGATTGAATCGAGTAAACTAGGTGAATTGGGACGGAGGCGAGGCAGGAGATATGTCGTGTATATGCAAACCAGCCGCATATACACAACATTCCCGGGAAGAAATGAAGGGCGGAACGAAATCGGACTGAGGGACATTACAGCTCGCCATAGAAATAAAGGGTACGCCGATTTATCAATTTATCGAGGCGATCCCGCAAGGCGAGTAGGCAGGAAGGTGGTCATGGCCGAGCTCTCCTCTCCTCACATGACGGCGCATTCGCCTTCCTGTTGCTTGCCCATCTTGCTTCGAGAGATACGCTCGCGCTGTCTTGGTCCGCTCTTGCCTGCCTTTTTGAGGTCTTCAAGGCGCTCTCTGGCCTTGGGGAAATCTTGGGCTATTATTCAAAAGGCCGTAGTCGTTAGCATAAAGGTCTTTTGTTTTAATATGAGAGGGTTGTGGGAACATACCGGCCGCTCGCCAATACCACCTCTTCGCATCTTCCATGTTGGCAGGCACACCGATGCCATCCTCGGTGAAGTAGCCCATAGCATACTCCGCCTTAGCCAGGCCAGCCATGGCCGCCTTCCTCGCCCAGAGGTACGCCTCCGTGTCGCTCTGCGCTAGCACGCCATCGCTACCGGTGAGGTACCAGCCGCTGAGGGCGAGCTCGGACTGGTGCTCCTCCTGCATGGCCGCCTTGGAGTACCACATGATCGAGAGCCTCGGATCGATAGGGCAGCCCATGAGGCCGTACTCGTAGGCGCAGCCGAGACGGAATTGCGAGAATTTGTACCCCAACTCGGCGGCCTTCTTGAAGAGCGAGAATGCATACTTCTCGTCCCGGATGATCACGTCGTTGGGTTGCGCTGACTCGTACAACAGGCCGAGTTCGTGGAGGGCGTGGGGGTTCTCCACCGTTGCTTGGTCGGCTGCCCGCTTAAGCCAGCCGATGGCTTCGCGCGGGTTCTTGGGTTGACCGAGCAGACCCTTGAGCTGAATCATACCCATCTTGTACATCGCCGGCGTGTCACCAAGCGTGGCTGCCCTCTTGTACCACTGTATGGCCTTGAGCGGATCTTTCCTCGTGCCACCGCCGTCCTCATGGCCGATCTCGCAGCATACTGCCGTCCGGTAGGCGGCAGCGGCGTGGCCGAGCTTCGCGGCGGACTGGTAGAGGGTAAATGCCTCCTTGTTATCTGCCTCATTGCCGAACAGTGACCTTCCGAGGCAATCGGCCAGGAAGAACATCGCGTCCCTATTTTGCGCACTTGCTAGCTTTTTCAGAACCTTGTGCGCGTCCGCGAGGTATCTATCGCGTGACCTAGCTCTCGTCTTGGGGTCGGCAACGTTCGGGATCAGCACCTCGGAAGCTTCTACAAGTCTCTTTGCGAATCTAAGCGCCGTCTCTTGGTCATTCGGATCCGCCTTAACAATGACCCTCAGGCGCTCGAGTTCCTCAGTTGTCACCGGATCTGGAGGTAGTTCGGATGGGGGTGCGCTTGAAGGGGGCCCGCTGTTACTCATCATAGGTGCGGGTGATGCGCCACCGTACGTCCTCACAGGAGGGGGTCTATTTGTTACGCTTACAACCGAATCGGCCATGAGTCCTGGTCGAACGGGGGTAGGGTGTGAAGGGAGTGCGTCTGGGTTAGCTTGTTGAGGCGGCGAAGGGTTGGGTGGTAGACCAGCCGGGGGACCGCCCCTCATGCTTGCGGGACCAGGAGGGAGGCCGGAGGCACTGGGGCGACGCATCGGCATCGGCTGACCTGGAGCGCCGCCGAACTGACCAGGTGGCAGTGCAGGCACTGGTGGCGCATCCCCGGGCATCTCGAAGATTGTGTCCTGGCCATTACGGAGGTTCGGCTGAGATTTGGTACGAGGTAGGTTGAGTCCTGGTTGTTGCGGACCGGGACCTGGACCATTTGGTAGACCGCCGGGACGCATATGTAGATCCATGGAACTCTGGGGTCCATGGCGGGGAATAGCGTCGAAGTTCGGCATATCATTAGAGGAATTGGGCGGAGGGGGGCCGTAGTCGCCGTAGCTGTCAAATATGTCATCGTACGAAGCGCGAGAGCCTTGCCTCGCTGGGTGCTGAGGTCCGTTACCATAGCCAGGCCCGGCGCCGTATCCGGCCTGGGGTGGAGGACCTTGGTTGGGATATATTCTTTGTGGGGGTGGCCGCTGACCTTGGGATGTCGCCGGCCTTGGTGGCGGGGGCATTCCTCGATTGGGTCCAGGTCCATACGGCATCGGTCCCATTCGTTGGGGAGGGCCCATTTGGTTCTGTCGTGGTTGCATAGGGTCATTTACTGGCAACGTCATACTTCTCGAAGGCGGCCCGTATTCATTTCCTGGCGGTCCTCGTGGTCCGGGACCGTATCCTGGATCGGCATATCCTTGGTTAGGATCTACAGGCCCAGGCCCACCAGGAGGTCCTTGGTAGGGATTCGGGGCAGGCTCGGAACCCCGCCGTCCTTCTTCGAAGCCAAGAGGAGGTCCGGGGGGAGGAAGGCCTCCGTCGGGGGGTCGCACCATGCTTCTTTGAGAACCGTCGCTGTTCCGACTCATTGGCATGCCTGGTCTTTGCGAAATATCCATCCCGGCCATTTGATTCGATAACTGTGCTTCATCGTAGTCGTTTCTTCTTGGTTGGTTGGGGTTCGGGGGATATTGATTGCCACCAAATCTGCCATTCACAGGACTTCTCATGCCACCATTCATACCATTCATGGGTGGCCCGCCTTGACCTTCTGCGACACAACAAAAAAGCGAGTTAGCTGCAAGCAGTTCTGAATATGTCTCGATACTACTGGGCAATGGCCGGGAGAATAGGACTTACGAGACAGATCCATCGGTGGCGGCGGTCCCCTACCGTATGCGCCGGGAGGGCCGCCACCCCTTGGAGGGCCATTCGGGAAGCCCCGACCAGGTCCAGGAGGTTGGCCTCCTCCGCGTGGGGGGTATGGACCGTTTCTCATATTCCCCATCGTTTGGGCGCGTGGTAATGGACCAGGTCCACCTCGACCGCCGGCCATCGGGGGAGGCTGGCCGTAATAATCCTGCCTTGGAGGGGGGAATCTCTGATCTTGCGGGGGTGCCTGACCATAGCCGGGGTCTTGGTATTGCTGGCCATACTCGGGCCCATAACCGCCGCTTCCATCGTCATAGTATTCGTAGCCCTGGCCACCTTGGTAGTTGTCGTAGCCCTGTTGTGGATATGGTCCAGGGCCCTGCATTGGGGCGGGGGCGGGGTTCTGCCGCGGCGGCGCTGGCCCAGTGTAGGCACGTTGTGGTGTCTGGTACGCTCCTTCGTAAGCCATGATGGCGTCGTCGGTTCTGTTCAGCGCTATGCGTCGGACCCGTCTCTAAAATAAAAGTGGTAATAACAATAATAAGAATTAAACAGATCGGATCGTCTACACCCGACAGGCCGGCCTGCCCAGTTCTCTCGATTGCCGAGGCAAGAGCGGAAAGAGCGCGAGTGCCTTTCCTCTCTTCTCTGGCGACGGGAAGACCGGTCGAGAATTGGGAGGCAAAAGCTTCCCAAGACCTGAAGTTGACGAGGACGTATGAGGAAGCTGTCTCGGAAAAGTGGGCGTCTGAGCTCGAGAGAGCGTCGAGAAGGAATTGTCGGGGAGACGACTTTGCAGTCGGGTTAGCGCCTCGTCTCTCTCACTCTCTATCTGGTCTGAATGCAGAGTCGCGAGTCCCGATTCGGCGTGTCAGTGGAAAAGGCAGCTCCGAACCAGCACCTCGATTAGATGCTATTCATGGTTGGTTTGGAGAAAAAGGAGGTACAGGAGAGAAAATGGAGCACAGTATTGGGGTACAGCAGGTAGGTTTGCTACCGCGAACTATTTTGCACCCGTTTCGGTCGGAGAGTTGATCGACGTTTCGGCAAGGGAAGTCAACAGCCCACGATTCGTTGGAGGGTAACTGACTGGAGGAAGTTTGTAGGGGCGGGCGGAGATTATACTTCGAGAACGATCCGATTCAAACTCAACAGGGGAACCCCCAAAAAGTCGCACGGGAACAAATGGCGTTTTTTAGTGTCCCGTTTCTTCACCATTAGCCGCGTTCCCAAGAAAACGAAATGCGGTGCGGCCTGGTTTAGCTGGTAAATCGGGAAGCTGAGGTAAAAGGGGCCGTTGATGGGGCTCTTGAACAAGACTCTTGGATTTGGAGGGGGTCTCAGTACTCATGGGAAGGGCACGAGGTACAAGTACACTAACTCCTAACGGCTATTCGACGTTGCGTCTGTGTGGGGGGGAGGACGCCAATCCAAAGCCAGAGAGGCATCGAGAGTTTCGAGACTGACAGTCAGACAGGTCATTACTGGTGAGGGCATGGCATGTGGACTGTGGACCGTGGACCGTCGTTGACCGTTTCGGTTTTGTCCAGTAACCTGCTAGAACTAATAAAAGCACAGGACCTTACAGGTAGAGATCGATAATGCTAAGAACAGTTTAATAAGGTCGTGTAGTTGCAGTTTAATGTTGTATTGAATGGTAATAGAAGCAAGGATCAGGAGTAATTCGTACACGACACCAACTTCAACTTGTAACGGTGAGTCTGAATCTAATAATGGGTTAGTTAGAACGGGCCAATGGGTTATTGGGGCGTGACGGACGAATCCCGAAGATCAACAGTCGAAGAGAGGAAGGAACCGGGTGGCTCCATTCTCCAGGACGAAGCCGTTGGAATTAGGCTCGGAAGGTGAAGCGGAGGTGCCTGACAGGAAGGGAAAACTGACGGGTCAATGTACCATTAACAAGTAAATATTTTGTTCTCAAGACCCGAGAGTAGCAACCGTTCAGTCTAGTCCCTCCTTCCTCTGCTATGTTTGAGCCCGGTGTGGCCTGAGCTTGTGACTGGTGTTTAACGGTTCCAGGCCCTGGCCTGGCCCATTGATCGAAGCCAGGCTGTGTCGGAGAAAACCTAACAAGGTTTGATACCACGCTCCTGCCGGAGAAGCGGCTAGGCAAGTGCTTGGAGGCTTTCCGCTGCTACGATCCTCCGAGTGTTTTTGACCCGGATTGATGCCTGCAAATACAACGCTAGAGCCCCCTTCATCTGACCATAATGACAACGATGCTGGGAAGTTCCTGGAAGGAACGAAGACATCTGTTGAATAGCTTAATGTCTTGGACCTTCCGCTGGTGAAGGAAGAGCAAGCTTGATCGGAAAAAGGCACCGACTGGAACATTACGAGTACTAGTACGAAGCAAGTCCAACGCTGCGACCAAGTTAAGACCGAGTCTAATTGATCGCGTAAAGTACTACACAGGTACAAAGCCGAATTCCTGCTGATTGTGGGCATCGAGTACTTTAGAATACAGCGCGAGAGCCATTAATTCGCGTGACGTGATGTGGTGACAGGAGACGGACGAGATACTTGTATTGCCGTCGTTCAACGCCAGGGGCATTACGACCAAGGGATCAATTGCTGGATCAATAAAATCCACCGAGTCTGCAGGTACCAAAGCCAAGACTCCACTGAGCTGCACTGAGCTGGCGCCCGTCCCAAACTCCCGTCCCAAAATACCTCGATGATTTTTCTCCGGTCCAAGTTCGCAAGACTTTCCCAGGACTTTTCATAACAGGATCGTCCTTTCACCTTGTCACTTATGGCCCTTTTTCCACTTCATCATGCGCCCCCCCATCCAATCAAGCCTTGCCAGCATTGTAAGTCGCCAAGACCGACCCTTTAACATTTCTCTCACGTTCCCCCCTTCGTTTATTTCGGACATTGCAGAGGGACTCGCGTCCTTGTGGAGCACGACAGGAAGGACTCGGCATTGGCACGGATCCGGCGGCTCCGCAAGTTCAAGAACATTTTATCTCAAAAGGGAGCGAATGGGGGTCAGCAGAGAGGTCAAGGGTCTGATGCGTGACAGCACCCTATCACTATAAGACAGCATCTAAATGCCTAAGCAATGGGTTGGCGTCGTACGTGTTACGCAGTGCAGTGACAACAAATGCGCAGCCGGTACCCTTAACGAGGGAAATAAATACGCGGAGAGCAACATGACCCTCTCCGTTACTTCCATTCCAAGAGGCCTCACTGTCGAGACGATCACCCGCCCGACATTAGAGAAATGCTCATCGCCTTAAGGCTGCGCCTCATCAAATCACAGGACTCCATCCACTCCCAACTCATGGTGGTGTCCTACCGCTCAGTATCCCAATGTAGTCTAATCTCAAGGCTCAGCCAAAAGAGCTTTGCGCTGTCCCAAGAGGACTGCAATCATCAACATGATTGGTCCTCGACGCCACCCGTCCCCTTGAACAACCATCTGCAACTCTGGTAGGGTCTAGATGATGAACGCCGTGGGAACTGGTCCTTATCCCGGAACAAGCTGTATCAGCCAGGTCGCTTGCTTTCCCGGGATTCCTTACGAAATAGAAACGGGGGAAAGACACTCGAATGGATTTCTCAAGAATCATAATGACTGCCCTCCTGGCAGCGTCCCTTGCATTTAGGTACTTGTACTGCGCCTGTCTTCCGTACGGAGTACGAGCTATTCCGCCGCGATCAGACGGGATATGGGAGAGATGGAGTCCATAATCCGAGCACCGCCAGTGAATCACATCTCGTCAAACAACCACTCAGCAGGAGCCAGACAACAGAGGACAATAATACAATACTGGCTCCCTGGCTCCACGTTGTTTGGAGTAAGGGGTATCACGGAACGGCTGTCCTCCGTTCACCTACATTAGGTCCGGGATCTGTCGAGCGAGTCAACAAGGATTCGGGGAGCCTCACTGATTCCTCTGACATCTGAGATGTGGTCACAGTTACAGAAAACCCCGGTTCACGTCTCGGGCCATCCTCTGAGGAAGAGTCTAACGGCTCCTGTAACAAACTACCAAAGCACGCTCTGGTGTTTCCGTTTCGTCTTTCGACCAGATCTCCCGGAATTAACACTGTGTATTTTGTACATCCGAAAGAGTACACTGCTCTGGGCAGGAGAAATCTTTCAAATAGACCGCCTTCCTAATTAAGGGGTCATCTTTTTGACTCGATTCTGCCGACTGCCGACGAATAGGATTTTGGGCATTTGGACCAGCGCATTTTATCTGTGCATCACGACCTTGAAACCAAACTTTTGACGTGTTTTACGCCTGCCGCTACAATGTCCAAGAAGCCATTTAACTGGTGGTTGTGGACCAAGGTCCTGCTTGGGTAAGTGCTTATCCTCCTAGCTTCCCGGATTCTTGAGGAGCTTGATCTGAGGCTAACAGCTCAATCCAACAGTGGAGCTGCCATCTCCGTCGGCGGTCCCTACCTTACCATGAAGCTCATCCCAACTCAAGAGGAACTGTTCAAGCGATACAATCCCGACCTGCAGAAGAGAAGCTTGGAGAATAAGGATAAGAGGGAGCAGGAGTTCGACGATTTCGTCTCTATGATTAAGCAGGCGTCCAAGTCTGACAAGCACAGTATGGTCCTCCCTTTCCGCCCTCGGTCTCTCATCTAAAGGGCGAAACTGGAATTGCTAACCCCGGTCGGTGGCGTTTAGTTTGGATATCTCTGAAGGAGATGGAGGATGAGAGGAAGAAGAAAGAGAGGGCCCAGATGCGACAGGATGCGGCGGATGCTCGGGCGAGAAGGCAACAGATGCGTCTCGAGGCTGGACTCGAAGCGACCGAGTAACGCAGCCATTCAGGGCTTGTTATAATTACTTGTCACGAGTTCGGATTGGTGGGGTTGGAACTGTATGATATATAGGCATTGCTCATCAGGGTTGGCGTTTGGTGGATGAAAAAGACTCTTCTACGGGGAGCAAATCTACGCGGACCTACCGAGGTAAACCGCATGACATCAAAGGGAACTGTAAGACTTATCTCGACTCGACTACAAGGCGGAGAAAATAAGCAAATAATATTGGAAATACGACTCGATGGAAGCTGATATCTCAGAATTACTCAATCTCAAGCCCAACACGTTGAACCCGGCATCCCGAGTTCCCCAAGGATGATGCTGACGGCTTCTTACTCATGATGCGAAGTAATGAGTACTCTCCCAAGTCCGAACGATGGCGAGCCCTCACGTGAGATGCAATGCGGGACCTGAATTTGTCCATTGTCGCCGAGCCCAATTGCTGACATGAGCAGCACCTTAACCCCACACTCACAATTGTCACCTTCAAGCTTCAAATAACTTCGTGAGGTCTTTTTACCGATATTTTCCCTGGTGTTGTGGAAGTCTTGGCACGCACAAACGCTGGGGTTCAGAGCCAGTAACTTTTTTTCGATCATTCCCCCAGCAAAACCTCATATACCGAATTCAACCCCCAATATCTCGGATCTTTGACCTGTACGTACAGCCCTTTTCGACTCCCCCTCACCGACGTCATTCGTCTATTCCCCAAATACAAGGGGTCTATCGAGCCCGATTGAATCGCATTGCGTTGTTCTGCCCGCGCAAGGTTGTTGCAATTGGAGAGTGTAGCCGCTAAAATCCTGACCTTGACCCCAGTTTCTCAGACCCCTTCACTCCCGCCCTTTCTCCGCCTTCTCGCATCCGTCACATACCGAGATTACCAATATGGATTCAGAAGTTCAGGAGCGCCTCAAGAAGCTCGGTGCCAGCGCCCGCATTGGTAAGTTGTTGTCTTGCCTCATTGCTGTGTCGACCCCACACATGAACCTTTGTCACTGACCTGCTTTTCTCCTAGGGTACGTAATAGCAAGACCTTCCCCTCCCTCCGTCACGCGATGCGGCTACCCCTCCCCGAACCATCGAGAAATAGACCGAGGGCCTTGTATGATGTGCGTGATGGACTAACGAGCTCGGCTGAATAGTGGCAAGGGTACTCCCAGGCGTAAGGTTAAGAGGGCGCCGGCCCGCTCTGGCACCGATGACAAGAAGCTCCAGGCCACGTTGAAGAAGCTCAACGTCCAGCCTATCCAGGCCATTGAGGAGGTCAACATGTTCAAGGAGGACGGAAATGTCATCCACTTTTCGGCCCCCCGTGGTAGGTTTTGTCTAACCCCTCCTAATGCGCAGATATATATGTATATATCTGGGTGTGTTGCGTCATTCGCGGGTTGTCTAACGCATAGTGCCCCATGAATCCAGTTCACGCCGCTGTTCAAGCCAACACTTTCGCCATCTATGGTAACGGCGAGGACAAGGAGCTTACTGAGCTTGTTCCCGGCATCCTTAACCAGCTTGGCCCCGACTCGTTGGCTTCCCTCCGCAAGCTCGCCGAGAGCTACCAGCTCCAGAAGAAGGATGAGGACGACGAGGACATCCCCGACCTTGTTGAGGGCGAGAACTTCGAGTCGAAGGTTGAGTAAAAGGGAGATGGAGGGAGAGTTTTTGTCCCGGTATACGACGCCGTCGAGAGTGACTTCTGTGCTTGGATGAGGGTTTCTAAGCGCGGATAGCTTTATGGGATATTGCCATTCTTCGTTACTTCTCTCATCTTCCTATCCTTCCCGATCGCTTTTTCTCCTCCTTACCCCTCCTTTCCTCCCCTCTCGTGAAAGGAAAAGCGAAAACAAAAAAAAAAAAATCAAGACTCATTTTGGTAGAAAATGAGCGGATATCCTGGCGGCTAACTAGTTGTGGCATTATTCTCAAAATCAACCCAACGAGGAAATGGAAATATGACGGTGACGGTTTCTTCTCTCTTTTTTTCTGCGGTGATGATGAATTGTTAACGGGAAAATGCGCCTCAAAAAATGGCCGGAGCGATTTCATTTTTAAAGGGTTGAGCCAAGGAGGAAGTTGTTATAAGATCATCTCCGGGACTGAATACAGACTCATACGCAGGTAACTTCTTTGGTGCCTTAGGCCTGCCATCGATTTGAGTGTAGATGTATGCTTCCCTACTTTGGACACCTCGCTATGAGTCGTCAAGAGTCTCTTACTTTAGTGTAAAAGCCTCATCACCAACATTCCGCACCCATCCCATCAGGGCCTCCTCCCAAACAAACTTCTTCACCTCTCTTCTCTCCTCTAGCCGCGCCCCTTCCTTAACATCCCCATACCTCTCCACTCCCAGCGTCTCACGTATCTCCTCCCCGTCTCGCCCAAGCAGCTCAGCAACCTCCAGAGCAAAACACCACATCCTCCTCCTCGAAAGCGCACTCGCGCCCCTCTCCTCAAACGCCCTACGTCCCTGAACGACGCCACCGACCAGACCCTCGTCGAGGCCATGGGCCCCCCAAACGGCCGAGACGTTGCATGGGGCTATTTTCCCTTTTGACCGCGCGGTTGCTTGTCGTTTGGAGAAGTCGAATTCGATGGGTGTAGTTAGCAGTTCGAGGGGATGGAAGTGATAGCCTCCTTCCCAGGTGGAATTGCGTAGGGGTTCTGTTCTGTCGAAGAAGCATCTTTGGAAGCCTGTCGGCACGTAGGACGCTGAGGGGATGATGAGGGCGGTGAGATATGCGTTTGAGGGGTGGACGAGGAGGGAGGTGAGGGAGGATAAGAGGGAGGTCGCTTGGGAGAGGGTTAGTTTGTCGGAGCAGGACTTGGAGAGGGTGGGGGGCGCGTCTGGGCGGGAGGGTTTGCGGCGGATGATGCCTAGGTTGGAGAAGTATTGACGTCCGTGGAGGAGTGAGGCGGATGGTGTGGTCCCCGGGGATGAGGAAGCGGGCGCTGGGGGGATGACCCATGGTGTTGGGTCTTCTTGGGCTGACATTGTGAGCTCCATGCTCGCGTCGCCGCCTATATGAATAGTATCAAAGCTGTCAACACATGAGATAGAAGGGATTAAGTGTCGGGGATTATTAGTAGGGCTGACCACTTACACGGGGCTTCGGAAGAGTACATGTACAATCTTACGTCGTCATGAACGGTGAACGGCTGGCTCATCCCCGGGTCAGCCATCGACCGTCGTAAGATGAAAGATTCGTTATCCTCGCCGCCGGTCTGAGATAGCCTTCGAGCCTCTGAGAGGAGGTAATGGTTGAAGACGCGGATGGCGAGGACTTCGGCATGCCAGTCGTGGAGGCCGTTCCCGTTTGTTTCTTTTAACTTGGCTGCTGGGAGGCACTTCATGCCCGTCCTGTAAAAATGGATGTTAGTAGGCCGTTGGATAGCGCCAAGTATGATTCACCCACGCGAGAGACAGACAACGCAGTTCTCCATTCCGTTCTGCAACGATGCTGCTCAGCGGTATCCATTCATGAACCCCCGTATCCCGTATGGCAGGCTTTCGTTTCCTCGGGAGGCTATTGAAGTGTTCATGGACGAGGTTTGCTATTTTGTCGGCTGTTTCCGATGATGTGTTGGAGACTGAAGCCTCAAAGGGAGGTTGAAGAGCTGTCATTGTGAGTCTATAAGACTCGATGAGGACTGCTGTCATTGAGATGTGAGGTTAGAGCGCCTTCTGCGGATGTTGAGCAGAATTTCTTGGAGTTTAATCCAGCTTGTTTAGCACTGCGGGGCTTCACACTCTTAACCAAACCACACATTCATCTACTTCAAACCAAAGACCACCTCTCGCCACATACCCCAACTCAACATCAACGACTTCATGTACTTTGGGGAGGGCCACAGAATCATTTATTATATATGTATATACGGATAATGTATTTTGGAGTGTTTTTTATTTTTTATTTTTATTTTTGAGTGTCCTGTGATCAGAGGTGTGAGAAGAGCCATCTGCTTGAGATTGATTTATCTTATACATCGACCGGACCATTGGATTTGCAATAGCCTTGCCTTCCAGTGTGTTTAGTGAGAAGAAAATCGGCATCAACTTCAGATGAACCTTCTAGTTCCACATGTATACATATAAACCAAACGGCGGGGTGGAAAATCAACCTTAGACCATGGCCCCGAATCCCCGAATTCGCTCATCTCACATCCTGCCTGCTTGACTAGGAGTAGGAAGATGCGACACCTGCGCTCAAACCTGAACATTTCGGAACAAAAGCGACTTGGAGCTGTCGGGGGTAGACTATACGCATCATTAGCAACCACTCCAGCTCCCGGCATAGAGCTCTAACATCAAGCAACGTTTGGGAGACAAATAGCATACCATCACTCCAAACTCCAAATTAGGAATCCGCCCAGCCGTCGAATCAACGTTCCGAACATCGTATCTCAAAATCGCATTGGCCAAAATCATCTTGATCTCGTTCGCCGCAAAGAACCTTCCGGGACACGCGTGTCGCCCGTACCCAAACGACAAGTGGTGCGGGTGCACGCTGACGAACTGGTTCGCCGCCGCCGCCTCGACGGATCGCGGACCCTTCTCCTTGGCACTTTCTTCTCGCACACGCGAGTATCGGAAGGCATCGAACTTGTCGCTGTCGGGGTAGACGTCGTTGTCGTGGTTGACGCCGATGGAGGGGACTTCGATCATCACGCCGGCGGGGAGAACTTGGCCGGAGGACAGAGTGACAGTCTTGAGAACCCTACGATGGAACGCCGCTAGGGGAAGACAAATAGATAGTGTTAGAGGCTTTGAGTGTTCGCAATGGGGACTGGGATGGTTCATAAATGGTGTTCGTCTTACTGAAGCTGGGAGGGTCGACTCTGGACGTTTCTCGAAGGAAGCTGTCTAGTTTCTTCATCTTCTGGAGGGCTTGGCTCGTAAAGATACCTCCTGTTTCCGCCAGTACATCTCGGATTTCCTGGCGAAGTTCTGGCACAATCTCGGGCAGAGCCGCGAGGTTATAGAAGCTACAGGGGCATGTTGTCAGCTAGGTGTTCCCGCTCTCTTCCCCTCTCCTTTGTGCGGGAAAAGAAAGGGACTAACGCATTCGTAGCTGTCATCGACGTAGTATGAATAGCCGCGAAGCTCAGACCAAGCTGCGTCCTCGCGATGCCATTGGCGTCTGCCTTTCCGG
>Ga0164243_10007561_pt1 | contig 16206 bp, 14 predicted proteins | sample OricompcompostOP_FD_108781 | JGI IMG/M metagenome (GOLD analysis project Ga0164243, IMG submission 108781) | Organic Plus compost microbial communities from Emeryville, California, USA - Original compost - Organic plus compost (OP) | ecosystem: Engineered > Solid waste > Mixed feedstock >...
CCGATCTGGACGCCGCTCATCCCGGCGACGATGGCCCCGGAGAAGGTCGAGGACTTCGGCTCCGACACCCCGCTCGGCCGCGCCGGCCAGCCGGCGGAGCTCGCGCCGGTGTATGTGTTCCTGGCGTCGCAGGAGTCGAGCTACGTGACGGGTGACCGGATCGCGGTCACGGGCGGCCGGATCTTGTAGTCCCCGCTCGGCTCGCCGCCGCCGCGGCCACGGCATGATGTCCCTGATGTCTGCCGCACGCCTCGGGATCGGGCTGGCCGCCGTCGGCCGGCCCGCCTACATCACCACGCACCGCACCGCCGACCTGGGGACGTCCCGCGCGCCCGAGGAGCTCGAGGCGCGGGCTCACGCCCTGCTCGACGTCGCGTACGACGCCGGCATCCGGTACGTCGACGTGGCGCGGTCGTACGGACGGGCCGAGGAGTTCTGCGCGCACTGGCTGGCCGCACGGGGGCACACCGACGTCGAGGTGGGGTCCAAGTGGGGCTACCGATACGTCGGCGACTGGGACCTCACGGCGAGCGTGCACGAGGTCAAGGACCACTCCTCGGCCGCGTTCCGCGAGCAGTGGCCGCAGACGCGTGCGCTGCTCGGCGACCACCTGGGCCGGTACCTGGTGCACTCGGCGACGCTCGACACGGGGGTGCTCGCCGACGCCGCGCTGCACCGTGAGCTGGCGACGTTGCGTGACGCCGGAGCGCGGGTCGGCATCTCGACCTCGGGGCCGCAGCAGGCCGACGCGATCCGTACGGCGCTCGACGTCGAGGTCGGCGGGGCGCCCCTGTTCACCGCCTTCCAGGTGACGTGGAACCCGCTCGAGCCGTCGGCCGGTCCCGCGCTCGCCGATGCGGCTGGACGCGGGGCGCAGGTCGTCGTGAAGGAGGTCGTCGCCAACGGCCGGCTCGCACCGGGCGGCGACGACGGGTCCGCGGGGGTGCGACGCGTCGCGGCAGTGGCCGCCGAGGCGGGGATCGGCGTCGACCAGCTCGCGGTCGCGGTGGCGCTGGCGCAGCCGTGGACGTGGCGGGTGCTGTCGGGTGCCGTGGTGCCGGAGCACCTCGCCTCCCACGTCGCGGCTGCAGGCCTGGACCTGGACCCGGCAGTGGTGGCCGCAGCGCTGGACGGCACGGCCGAGGACCCGTGGGCGTACTGGGCGGCGCGCTCGGCGCGCCCCTGGACGTGACGACGACCCCACCCGGCACCGCCCGTGCGGGCGGCGACGAGGAGGCCGACGGTCACATGTCGCGGTAGCGCTGGGCCGCGGCCAGCGCCGCGCGCAGCTCCTCGGCGTCGTAGCGGGTGATGTACGCCGGGGTGTCCCGCTGGAAGCGCCAGCCCTCGGCGAGCGGCCCGGCGTCGACCGCGTCGAAGCCGAGCTCGTCCATGAGCGCGACGACCGTGGCCTTCGCGTCGGCGTCGTCACCGGCAACGGCCAGCGCCCGGCGGCCCGGGGTGCCGGCCGGCAGCCCCTGGCTCCCCAGGTCGGTGAACGTGATGTGGTTGAAGGCCTTGACGACCCTCGCGCCCGGCGCGTGCGACTGGAGCAGCTCGGCGGTGGTGGTGGACTCGTCGTCCAGCTCGGGGATCTGCCCGTCACGCTGCGGGTAGTAGTTGTTGGTGTCGATGACGACCTTGCCGGCCAGCGGCTCGGCGGGGACGTCACGGACGGCCTTCAGGGGGATCGTGACGACGACGAGGTCGCCGGCCTCGGCCGCCTCGGCGGGCGTCGCGGCACGGGCTCCGTCACCGAGCTCGGCGACGAGGTCGGTGAGCGTCTGCGGTCCGCGCGAGTTGCTCAGCACCACCGAGTAGCCGTGGTCGACGGCCAGGCGTGCGAGCGTGCTGCCGATGTGTCCTGCTCCGATGAACCCGATGGTGGTCATGCTCCGGCCAACGACGGGGCGGCCCGTTCTGTTTCCCCGGGCACCTCGGCCGCGCTCGGCCACGGCCCCGCTCGGCGGAGCGTCCTCGGCCATGCGTCCAGGGTCGGTCCGGGGCCGTCCGTTCGCCGGCGGGAAAATGTCTGGCCCTCGTCCCGGCCGCGACGTACGGTCGAGGCACACGGGAAAGGAGGTGGTCCGAGACATGTACTCGTCCAGGACGCGTGAGGTGGCTGTCCGCTAGTCGCCGACAACCCGGACGGACTGCATCCGCCCGTGGCTCCCGGCCCAGCCGGAGGGCGGCGAGCGAGTACCCGGCAGTCACCGCAGCCCGTGGGCGCCGCGACCTCGTCCTGCGCGGCAGGTCCCCGTCGAGGGGACCGGCCCACGGGCTGTTGCCTGCCCGGACCCCGGTCCCGGCGGGCGACCCGGTCTGTCCGTACCACCGCCCGCGTGGGGGCCGCGGTCCGGCGCGGTCGCCACGGCGTGACAGGGTTGTCCCCGTGGCACTGAAGACTCCCGCTCAGATCGAGGAGATGCGGCCCGCTGGCCGCTTCGTCGCCGGTGTGCTGTCGTCGCTGCGCGACGTCGCCCGCATCGGCATGACGCTCAAAGACCTCGACGCGCACGCCCACCGGATGATCGACGCGGCCGGCGCGCGCTCGGTCTACCTCGGCTACCACCCGTCGTTCGGCGCGATGCCGTACCCCGGTGTGCTGTGCACCTCCGTCAACGACGCGGCGCTGCACGGCCTGCCGTCGGACCACGCGCTGGCGGACGGCGACGTGCTGAGCGTCGACTTCGCGGCCGAGGTGAACGGCTGGGTGGCCGACTCGGCGCTCACCTTCCAGCTCGGTACCCCGACGCCGGACGCGCAGCGGCTCATCGCCACCACGGAGCAGGCGCTCGAGGCGGGGATCGCCGCCGCGCGGGTCGGGGCGCACATGGGCGACGTCTCGGCGGCGATCGGGCGGGTCGGCCGGGCCGGTGGGTACGGCATCAACGCCGACTTCGGCGGGCACGGCGTCGGGCGGACGATGCACGAGGAGCCGCACGTGCCGAACCTCGGCCGGCCGGGCACCGGTCCGCGGCTGCGCGCGGGTCTGGTCATCGCCATCGAGCCGTGGTTCATGGCTGGCGGCGACGGGTACGTCATCGACCCGGACGGCTGGACGATCCGCAGCGCCGACGGGTCGATCGCCGCGCACGCCGAGCACACGGTGGCGCTTACCCCGGACGGCCCGCTGGTCCTCACCGCGCGAGACTGACGCGTCGGCCCGCGGGTGGCCGTCGACGGCCCCCGGGCCAGGCGCTTGCCCCCGCCAACGACCGCCGAACCGAGGCGTGACGTGCGCCGACGGGTCGAGCGGTCATCTCACGGTCACGGAATGTTCATCCCGAAGCCCCGTCGGTGACACCGGGAGCCGACAGCCTCTCCTCGACCTGTTCGCGATGAAGGAGAGCTGTCGATGCTTCCTGTGTCCCCCCGCCCGCACCGCCGCCGGGCGCGCCGTGCCGCTGCCGCGACCGTGGTGGTCGCCACTGCGGCCGCCCTCGGTGCCGGTGCGTTCGGTACCGCGGCGACCGCCGCCGGTGACCCGGGTGCCTGGGTGTCCCCGTCCCCCTCGGACACCTTCCACCGTCTCGCCACCTACCCGGTGTACCTGAACCGTCCGGCCGGGGCCCCTGCGGCCGACCCCACCGTCGCGGAGATCTCCGCGGTCAGCGAGGACGGCAACACCTTCATCCACACCGACGCGCTCGCGCACCGGATCGGCTTCGTCGACATCACCGACCCCGGCAACCCGGTGGGCAAGGGGACGCTGGACCTCGACGCGGACCTCGGTCTCCCCAACGCGTCGCCGACGTCGGTCGCGGTCATCGGCGGCTACGTGCTCGTCGTCGTGGACACCTCCGACTACGCCAGCGACGTGTACGACTTCGAGACGCCGGCCGACTCGGTGGTGGACCGGTCCGGCGTGCTCGTCGTGGTGGACCTGGCCACGCAGGAGGCCGTCACGACGATCGACCTCGAGGGCCAGCCGGACTCCATCGCGGTGACGCCGGACAAGAAGCACGCCGCCATCGCCATCGAGAACCAGCGTGACGAGGAGGGGGACATCGACCCGGGCGTCCAGCCCGCGGGCTTCCTCCAGCTCGTCGACACCAGCGACCCGAACCCGGAGAACTGGTCCGCCGACCCGATCGACCTGGTCGGTGACGCGGTGTACGACGCCGCGGCCGACGACCTGGCCGTCCCGGAGGACCCGGAGCCGGAGTACGTCTCCGTCAACCCCTCCGGCACCAAGATCGCGCTGACGCTGCAGGAGAACAACGGTGTCGTCATCATCGACGTCGCCACCGCCGGCGTCGAGAAGGTCTGGTCCGCCGGCACCGACTCGATCTCCGGCATCGACACCGCGAAGGACGGCGTGATCGACCAGACCGGTTCGATCACCGACGTCCCGCGGGAGCCCGACGCCATCGGCTGGATCGACGACACGCACGTCGCCACCGCCAACGAGGGGGACTGGAACGGCGGCACGCGCGGCTGGACGATCTTCGACCTGGACGGCGCCGTCGTGTGGGACGCGGGTGCCTCCATCGAGGACCTCGCGACCCGGGTCGGCCTGCACAACGAGGACCGCGCGGGCAAGAAGGGCCCGGAGATCGAGGGCCTGGCGGTCGAGGCCTTCGGCGGCAAGCGCTACGCCTTCGTCGGCTCCGAGCGGTCGAACTTCGTCGCGGTGTACGACGTGTCGGCGCCTGCGTCGCCGGCCTTCGTCCAGGTCCTGGCGACGACCAACGGACCCGAGGGCATCCTGCCGGTCCCGTCGCGCGACCTGCTCCTGGTCTCGAGCGAGGAGGACGACTCCGACGTCCGCGTCCGTTCCTCGGTGTCGATCTACGGTCGGGGCGAGGCCTTCGCCGACCGGGCCGGGACGCCGGAGTTCCCGAGCGTCGTCTCGGCGCTCCAGGACGGGAAGCCGATCGGCTGGGGGGCGCTGGGCGCTCTCACCGCGGACCTGTCCGACCCGACGCACCTGTGGTCGGCCACCGACGCGGCGTACGACGAGACGCACCTGCTGTCGCTCGACGTCTCGACAACCCCGGCCGTCATCGACCGTGCGGTGCTGGTGACCAAGGACGGCGCCCCGGTCGCGATCGACGCCGAGGGCATCACCTCGCGCCCGCAGGGCGGCTTCTGGCTGGGCAACGAGGGCGCGACCGGCGCGGCCAACTCCCTCGTGCGGGTGGACGCGGACGGCGCCGTCCAGCAGGAGGTGCCGGTCCCGGCCGACGTCGCCGCGGGCCTGACGAAGTGGGGCATCGAGGGGGTCGCCGTCCAGAACGACGACGCCGGCGAGCACGTGTGGGTGGCGCTGCAGCGCGGCCTGACCACCGACGCGGGCGGCCTGCAGGGCGCGGCGCGCATCGGTCGCTACGACGTGTCCGACGGTTCGTGGGCCTGGTTCCTCTATCCGCTGGAGGCACCGTCGCCGACGTCCGAGACGGTGCTCGCCGGCCAGGACTGGATGGGCCTGTCGGAGATCACGGTCGTGGACGACCACACCCTCGCGGTGATCGAGCGGGACAAGCTCAACGGCCCCGACGCCAAGGTCAAGCGCATCTACACCGTGCAGATCCCGGCGACGGACCCGGCCGCCGGCACGGTGCCGACGCTGACCAAGACGCTCGCGCACGACGTGCTGCCCGACCTGCAGGCCACCCGGGGCTGGACCCAGGAGAAGCTCGAGGGTCTGACCATCGGCGGCGACGGGGACGTCTACGTCGTCACCGACAACGACGCGCTGGCCGACGCCACGGGTGAGACGGTGCTCCTCGACCTGGGCTCGAAGGCGTCCGTCTTCGGTGCGAGCAGCGGCGGGGACGACGAGGGCGACGGCGACCAGCCCGGCGGCGACGAGGGTGACGGTCCGGACGGACCGCAGTCCGGCGGTGTCCCGGCCGGCGCCGGTGACGAGCGTCCGGACCCGGCGCTGCACACCGCGACCGAGGCGGACCTGACGGCGGCGAACCACGGGGGCATCACGGTCCCGGGCACGCTGAGCGCGGGGGGCACGTTCACGCTGCGTGCCGGCGGCTACCTGCCGGGCGAGTGGGTGCAGGTGCTCTTGTTCTCCACGCCGACCGAGCTCGCCTGGGCCCGGGCCGACGCGCAGGGTGACGTCACGGCGACCGTGACCATCCCGGCGAGCGTCCCGGCCGGCACCCACCGGCTGGCCCTCGTCGGCCAGGTCGACGGTGCGGTCCGCTGGGTCGAGGTGCAGGTGCTGGCCGCTCCGGACGGCGACCTCGCCTCGACCGGTGCCGACGGCGTGGGTATGGGCCTGCTCGCCGGCACGGTGCTGCTGGCGGCCGGGACGGCGGGTGTCGTGGTGGCACGTCGTCGGCGCTCGCTGCCTCGTGTGACGGCCTGACCCGTTCGATCCGCGTGACGGCCCGACCCGGTCGCCGGCGTTGCCGGTGGCCGGCGTCGACGGGGCGGTCCTCTCCCGGTGCGCCGGGCGGGGCCGCCCCCTGTCGTCCGTGACCGAGTCTCCCGACCGGTGCGTCGTGGCCGTGTCTGGCACGGTCCGGCCGGATGGGATCCTGTGCCGGGCGGGCGCCGCGAGGAGCCCGCGACGGACGGCGGATCGCCGAGACGACGAGGGAGCGGGCTGTGCCCTACCGGGTGATGGTCGTGTGCACCGGCAACATCTGCCGGTCGCCGATGGCGGAGGTCGTGCTGCGGGAGCGGTTCGCCGCGGCGGGGCTGGCTGAGCAGGTCGTGGTCGACTCCACCGGCATCAGCGACGAGGAGCAGGGGCACGGCATCGACCGGCGAGCGCGGGCCGCCCTGCGGGCGCGCGGCTACCCCGGCGGTGACGCCCACCGGGCGCGGCAGGTGCGGGCCAGCGAGCTGCCCGCCCGGGACCTGGTGCTGGCGATGACCTCGGTGCACGCCCGCGCGCTGCGCCGGCTCGCGGGCGAGGCCGACGTGGCCGCCCGGGTGCGGATGTACCGCTCCTTCGACCCGTCCGCGCCGCGCGTGGAGCCGGGAGCCCCTGAGCACGTGCTCGACGTGGACGACCCCTGGTACGGCGGACCCCGGGAGTTCGAGCTGTGCCTGGACCAGGTGGAGGCGGCCGCCGACGCGGTCGTCGAGCACGTACGGGCCGCGCTCGACTGGGAGTGACCCGGCCGGGCACGGCCCGCGGTGCGGTGCTCCGATGTGCGGAGCACTCGGTGCTCTCGCCGTCTGGTGCGCGCGGCGGAGGCGCTCAGTCGGCGTCGGCGACCCCGGCGAGCTCGCGCTCGGCCTCGTCGGCGGCCGCTGGGGCGCCCTGCGGTGTCCGGGCCACGTGCCCCGGCACCGCCAGTGCCAGCAGCACCACGGCGACCGCGAGGAACGTGGCGGCGGTGAGGAAGGCCCGGTCGGCCCCGGCGACGAAGGCGTGCACCGCCGTGCCGCCGTCGGCCAGCGCTCGGCCGGCGGCCGAGGAGCCGACCGTCACGAGGATCGCCAGCCCCAGCGAGCCGCCGACCTGCTGCGTGACGTTGACCAGGCCCGAGGCCGCGCCCGCGTCACGCGGGGCGACCCCGACGAGGGCCGCCGCGGTGAGCGGGACGAAGGCCAGCCCGTTGCCCAGGCCGAACAGCAGCAGCGGGACGAGCACGGCGGCGTAGGAGCTGTCCGCGCTGATCCGGGACATGAGCACCAGCGCCACGGTGGAGAAGGCCAGCCCGCCGACGAGCAGCGTGCGTACACCGAGCCGGCCCATGGTCGCCGCGCTGATCCGCGAGAAGGTGAACAGCATGACGGTCAGCGGCAGGAAGGCGAACCCGGTCACCAGCGGCGAGTAGCCCAGCACGTCCTGCAGGAACTGGGTCAGGTAGAAGAACACGCCCATCATGCCGGCGGTGATGAGCAGCCGGCCGACGTGCGAGGCGGCCCGGGTCCGGTCGGCGAACAGCCGCAGCGGCGTGATGGGCGAATCGGCCCGCACCTCGACGGCGGCGAACGCACCGAGGAGCAGCACGCCGGCGACGAAGGCGCCGAGGGTCTCCGGGTCGTCCCAGCCGGCCTCTGCGGCCCTGATGAAGCCGTAGACGAGGGCGGACATGCCGATCGTCGAGGTGGCGGCGCCGAGCAGGTCGAAGCGGCCGGGGTGGCGCGGTGTCTCGGGCAGCACGGCGCGCGCGACGAGGATCAGCGCGACGCCGATCGGCACGTTGACGAACAGCACCCAGCGCCAGGACGCCCACTCGGTGAGCATGCCGCCGGCGATGAGCCCGATCGCGGCACCACCCACGGAGACGGCGGAGAAGTAGCCGAGGGCGCGGGCGCGCTCGCGGCCCTCCGGGAACTCGGCCATGAGCAGGGCGAGCCCCGACGGGGCGGCGAGGGCCGCGCCGACGCCCTGGACGGCGCGGGCCGCGAGCAGCTCCCCGGCGGACTGGGCGAAGCCTCCGGTCAGCGAGGCGAGGCTGAACAGCGCGATGCCGACCAGCAGGATGCGGCGGCGGCCGACGATGTCGCCGGCTCGGGCGCCGAGCAGCAGCAGCCCGCCGAAGGCGAGCGTGTAGGCGTTGAGCACCCAGGACAGGCCGGTGGGGGTGAAGCCGAGCGCGGACTGGATGTCGGGCAGTGCGACGTTCACGATCGTGGCGTCGAGCACGAGCATGAGCTGGGTCGTGAGGATGGCAGCCAGCGCGAGGCGTGGTGACGCGGTGCGCAGGCGGGTGGGAGCAGGGACGGACACGCGGACCTCCGCGGCGTACGATGGTTAAGTGGAGGATGCCTCCGGGTAGGCACTATACGGAGGGAGCCTCCGATTAGCCAACGACCCGGGACGTGTCTCACGCTGTGAACCCGGTCGGTGTCCGTCACGACGGCCCGTGGCGGTGGAGGTGAGGACGTGGCCCAGCAGAGCGCGGGCACGCGGGACGTGGTCGAGCCGGTTGCCGGCGAGTGTCGTCCGCTGCGTGCCGACGCCGCGCGCAACCGGCAGCGTGTCCTGGCCGCCGCGACGGAGGTGTTCGGCGAGTCCGGCGTCGAGGCGTCTCTGGAGGAGATCGCCCGCCGCGCCGGGGTGGGCGTCGGCACGCTGTACCGGCACTTCCCCACCCGGGCCGACCTGATCCAGCAGGTGTACCGGGGCAGCGTCGACGACCTGGTCGACTCGGCCGACCGGCTCCTGCAGACCATGACCGGCGAGGAGGCCCTCGACGCCTGGGTGCAGGAGTTCGTCGGCTACGTCGCCCGCAAGAAGGGCATGGCCTCGGCGCTCAAGGCCGCGCTGGGACCGGACTCGGCGGTCGTGTTCGCCGACGGCCGCGGCCGGATGGAGCTCGCCGTCGGCCGGATGATCGAGGCCGCCGTGCGGGACGGCACCATCCGCCGTGACGTCGAGCCGGGGGACCTGCTGCGCGCGATCAGCAGCGTCTGCATCGCGGCGAGCGCGACCGAGGAGGTCGAGCGCACCCGGCGGGTGCTGCGGCTGGTGCTCGACGGGCTGCGCTACGGGGCCGAGAAGGGCTGACCCCCAGGCGCGCGCCCGGCGGGGACAATGGGCGCCATGAAGGTCGCCGCCCGCGCGCACGTGCCGCCGTTCGCCGTCATGGAGATCCTGGCCGCCGCCAACGCGCGCCGCGCCGCCGGGGAGCACGTCCTCAACCTGTGCGCCGGCGAGCCGTCCACCGGCGCCTCCGACGTGGTGCGGCAGCGGGCCGTCGAGCTGCTCACCGCCGGCGACCTCGGCTACACCGAGGCGATGGGTGCACCGGCCCTGCGCGGGGCCATCGCCACGCACTACCGCGACTGCTATGGCGTCGGGATCGAACCGGCGCGCGTTGCGGTGACGACGGGCTCGTCGGGCGGCTTCGTGCTGGCCTTTCTCGCCGCCTTCGACGTCGGCGACCGGGTGGCGCTGGCCCGTCCCGGCTACCCCGCGTACACGAACATCCTCGCCGCGCTGGGCTGCGAGGTCGTCGAGCTGCCGTGCGGTCCGCAGACCCGCTACCAGCCGACGGTCGCCCAGCTTGAGGCGCTGGACGAACCGGTCGAGGGGCTCGTCGTCGCCAGCCCCGCCAACCCGACGGGGACCATGATCGACCCCGACGAGCTCGCCGCGCTGGCCGCCTGGTGCGGGGAGCACGGCGTGCGACTGATCAGTGACGAGATCTACCACGGCATCACGTACCCCGACGCCGCCGGCGACGCCCCGGCGACGGCCACGGCGGCACGCTACCTGGACGCCGGCGCTGTCGTCGTCAACTCGTTCTCCAAGTACTGGGCCATGACCGGCTGGCGGCTCGGCTGGCTCGTCCTGCCCGGCGACCTCGTCGCCCCGGTGGATGCGCTCGCCGGCAACGTCGCCCTGTGCCCACCTGCCCTCGCCCAGCACGCCGGGGTGGCCGCCCTCAGCCCGCAGGGGTACGCCGCTGCGCGGGAGAACGTCGCACGCTACGCCGCCGCCCGTGAGCTGCTGCTGCGCCGCTTGCCCGAGCTCGGCTGGTCGCGCGTGGCGCCGGCCGACGGCGCCTTCTACCTGTACGGCGACGTGTCGGACAGCGGGCTGGACGCGGTCACCTGGTGCGCCCGGCTGCTCGAGGAGGCCGGGGTGGCGCTGACGCCGGGCACGGACTTCGACCCGGTGGACGGGCACCGCTGGGTGCGGCTGTCGTTCGCGTCCTCGGTCGATGTGGTGAGCGAGGCGGTGGACCGCATCGTCGCCTGGCAGGCCGCGCTCTGAGGTCGGCCGTGTGACGACGGAGGTCGTCCGTCTCGGGCACCGTCCGGGGGCCTCGTCCGTTGGAGTGGACGACCACGACGTCGACCCCGGAGGACGAGACCATGAGGTGCCCCGTCGACCAGGCCGAGCTGCTCATGTCGGAGCGGCAGGGTGTGGAGATCGACTACTGCCCGACGTGCCGTGGCATCTGGCTGGACCGCGGTGAGCTGGACAAGATCCTCGACCGGCCGCTGGACGACGGGCGCGTGCACGGGCCGTCGTCGGGGTCCGCAGCCTACGGTCGACCCTCTGCCGGGGCGGCGTACGGTCAGCCCTCACCCGTCCCGACGTACGGCCAGCCGGCGTACGGGCAGCCGGAGTACGCCGACCGGTACCGGGACCAGGACCGTCACCGGGGTCGCGAGGACGACCGGTACGACGACGGGCGTCGCGACCACGGCGACCCGCGCTACGGGCGACGCAAGCGGCGCGAGTCGTGGCTGGGCGAGCTGTTCGACTTCTGACGGCCGGCTTCTGACCGTGGGCGCGAGCACGTAGGTTGGGACCCGTGCCGACGCCTGTCACCGTGCCTGCCCTCGTCCCGCCCGGTCCCCCGCTGACCTCCGCACAGCTCGAGCGGTACTCCCGCCACCTGCTGCTGCCGGAGATCGGCATGGAGGGGCAGCGCCGGCTGCGCAACGCGCGCGTCGTCGTGGTGGGCGCCGGTGGCCTCGGGGCGCCCGTGCTGCAGTACCTGGCCGCGGCCGGCGTCGGCGTGCTGGGCGTCGTCGATGACGACGTGGTGGACGTGACGAACCTGCAGCGGCAGGTGATCCACGGTGCCGCCGACGTCGGCCGGTCCAAGGCGGAGAGCGCCCGCGACGCGGTGCAGGCGATCGACCCGGACGTGCGCGTCGTGCTGCACACCATGCGCCTGGACGAGGACAACGCCGAGGAGATCCTCGGCCAGTACGACGTCGTCGTGGACGGGACGGACAACTTCCCGACCCGCTACCTGGTCAACGACGCGTGTGTGCGGCTGCGGCTGCCGCACGTGTGGGGGTCGGTGCTGCGCTTCGACGCGCAGACGACCGTGTTCTGGGGACGTCCGCCGGCGGGCGTGCCCGCCGTGCAGCTCCGTGACCTGTTCCCGACGCCGCCCGGCGACGGCGAGGTCCCGTCCTGCGCGGAGGCTGGGGTGCTCGGCGCGCTGTGCGGGCAGGTCGGCTCCGTCATGGCGACCGAGGTGGTCAAGCTCGTCACCGGCACGGGCGAGCCGATGATCGGGCGGGTGCTCGTCGTGGACGCGCTGCGGGGGCGGTGGAGCCAGGTGCCGCTGGCGGCCCGACCGGCACCGGAGCCCGAGGGGCCGGTGCTGCCGCCGCGCCCGCTGGACGGCACGGTGATGTTCGGCGGTGCCGACGAGGTGCCGCTGGGGGTGCCGCGGCTCGGGGCCTCCGCGCCGGATCAGCCGGTCAAGCCGCGCATCAACCGCGTCGAGGCGCCCGGAGCCGGCCGGTTCCGCGCGCCCGGCAAGAGCAGCGCCCAGGACGTGATCCCGACGATGAGCGTGGACGAGCTGGCCGCAGCTCTCGAGGCCGGCGAGGATCTGTTGCTCCTCGACGTGCGCGAGCCGGCGGAGGCGGCGGTCGCGGCGATCCCCGGGTCCCGGCTGGTGCCGCTGGCCCGCGTGCTCGACGGGTCGGCGCTCGCGGACCTGCCCAAGGGCACGCGCATCGCGGTGCACTGCCAGTCCGGCGGGCGGTCCGCGGTGGCGACCCAGGTGCTCCTCGACAAGGGCTTCAACGCGGTGAACGTGTCGGGGGGCATGGCGGCCTGGCAGGCCCGCACGCGCTGAGCCGCACCGGCGTCCGCCGGTAGGGACGGTGACAGCACCGGCCCGTCCGGCGTGCGAGGATCGCCGGGTCCGCCGCACGTCGTCGGCGGACGGGACGGGTCGTCGTCAGGAGGGAGCCGGCGTGCGCACGCTCGACGAGCACCGGGCCGCGGCGCTCTCCCTGGCCGCCCCGCTGCCGACGGTGCAGGTGCCGCTGGCCGACGCGCTGGGTCACGTGCTGGCGGCGGCGGTGCATGCGGACGAGCCGCTGCCGCGCTGGGACAACTCCTCGATGGACGGCTACGCCGTGCGGCAGGCCGACGTCGTCGGCGCGAGCGCGGACCGGCCCGCGATGCTGCCCGTCGTCGCGGACCTGCCGGCCGGCACTGCGCAGGACGCCCGGCTCCGGGCCGGGACGGCCATGCGGATCATGACCGGTGCACCTGTCCCTCCCGGAGCCGACACCATCGTCCCGGTCGAGGACACCGACGGCGGCACGGGGTCGGTCCGCATCACCGCTGCGCCGCAGGTCGGCGTCTACGTGCGCCGGGCGGGCGGGGACGTCCGCCCTGGGGACCTCGTGATGGACGCCGGGACGTTGCTGGGGCCGACCCAGGTGGCGGCCGTGGCTGCCGTCGGCCGCGCGACCGTCCCGGTGCACCGCCGCCCGCGGGTGGCCGTCGTGTCCACCGGGGACGAGCTGGCCGAGCCCGGTGCACCGCTGCGCCGGGGGCAGATCCCGGACTCCAACTCCTGGCTGCTGGCCGCTGCCGTGCGCGATGCCGGGGCGGAGGCGGTACGGCTGGGCCCGGTGGGCGACGACCCGCAGGCGCTCGCCGCGCTGCTCGCCGACCTGGACGACGGCACGTCGCCGGTGGGACCGGTGGACGTGCTGCTCACGTCCGGCGGGGTGAGCATGGGGGCATACGACGTGGTCAAGGCCGCGCTGCAGCACGAGCCCGGTGTCGAGTTCGTGCAGGTCGCGGTCCAGCCGGGCAAGCCGCAGGGTCTGGGCCGGCTGCCCGGTGGGACGCTCGTCTTCGCGCTGCCGGGCAACCCGGTGAGCTCGTACACCTCCTTCGAGGTCTTCGTCCGGCCGGCGCTGCTGCGGCTGCGCGGGCTGGCCGAGGTCGAGCGCCCGCAGCAGGTCGCCGTCGTGGACGAGGGCTGGCACACACCACCGCGGCGCGCCCAGCTCATGCCGGTGCGCTGGACCGGGCGGGCCGCCGACGGCTCCGGCCTGGTGCGCCCGGCGACACCCGGAGGGTCGGGCTCGCACCTGGTGGCGAGCCTGGCCCACGCCGAAGGGCTGGCGATCGTGCCGGCCGAGGTCGAGGAGGTCGTCGTGGGCGACCGTGTACACGTGCTGAGGACGGGGTCATGACCGAGGAGCCGACGTTCACCGCCGAGCCGGCGACCGCGCGCGAGCCGAGGTTCACGCACCTGGACGCCGCTGGGCACGCCCGGATGGTCGACGTGACGGCCAAGCAGCCCACGGTGCGTGAGGCGACCGCCGCCGGCACGGTGCTGTGCGGCCCGCAGGTCGTCGCGGCGCTACGCGGGGGCACCGTGCCGAAGGGCGACGTCCTCGCCGTCGCGCGCGTCGCCGGCATCGCCGCCGCCAAGCGCGTCCCGGACCTGTTGCCGCTGGCGCACGTCATCGGTGTGCACGGGGTGGTCCTCGATGTGACGGTGGCCGACCACGGGGTCGACCTGGTCGCCACCGTGCGCACGGCCGACCGCACGGGGGTCGAGATGGAGGCCCTCACGGCGGTCAGCGTGGCGGCGCTCGCGGTGGTCGACATGGTGAAGGGGCTGGACAAGGGCGTGCGGATCGCCGACGTCCGGCTGGAGGCGAAGTCGGGCGGTCGCTCGGGCGACTGGCGGCGGCCCGCGGACGGGGGTGACGTGTGATCACGGTGCGGTACTTCGCGGCGGCGGCCGAGGCGGCCGGTGTCGATGGGGAGGAGCTGGCGGCCGGGACGGCCGCGCAGGTCCGGACGGCGATGGCCGAGCGGCACCCGGCGCTGGGTGCGGTGCTCGGCCGGTGCGCGCTGCTGGCGGACGGGGTGCGCGTCGAGGGCGACGAGCCGGTGCCCGACGGCCTGACGCTCGACGTGCTGCCACCCTTCGCCGGCGGCTGAGCCGACGACCGCGCGGCTCGTCGTCGGCTCAGCCGCCGATGGCGCTCATCGGGCGGGTGGGCTGGAGGAACGCCGGATCGTCGATGTCGTGCCCGGGGCGCTTGCCCGCCAGGCAGAGCCGGTAGGCGTCCGCCACGGCCTCGTCGCGCGCGGCCCCCGTCGGTGCCGGCTCCGCGCGCAGGATCGCCCGCACGTCGGTCTCGGTGCGGGCGAACAGGCAGGACCGCAGCTGTCCGTCTGCCGTGAGCCGCAGCCGGTCGCAGGCGCCGCAGAACGGCGCGGACACCGAGGCGATGACCCCGACCGTGGCCGGGCCACCGTCGACGTACCAGAGCTCGGCCGGCGCCGCACCCCTGCCGGGCACCTCGGTCAGGGTGAACGCCGAGGTCAGCCGGTCCAGGATCTCGGCCTGGGTGACCATGGTGACGCGATCCCAGGTGTGTCCCGCGTCCAGGGGCATCTGCTCGATGAACCGCATCTGGTACCCGCGCTCGATGGCGAACCGCGTGAGGTCCACCACCTCGTCGTCGTTGACGCCGCGCATCGCGACCGCGTTGATCTTGATCGGCGCGAGCCCGGCGCCCTCCGCCGCGGCGATCCCGGCCAGCGTCTGGTCGAGCTTGTCCCGGCGGGTCAGCGCGGCGAAGCGCGCGCGGTCCAGGGTGTCGAGGCTGATGTTCACCCGCGTCAGCCCGGCTTCGCGCAGCGGCTCGGCGAGCTGCGGCAGGCGCAGGGCGTTCGTCGTGAGGGACAGCTCGGGGTGCCGGCCGTCGGGCCCCTCGAGCGCGGCGAGCCGGCGCACGACGTCCACCACGTCGGCACGCAGCAGCGGCTCGCCGCCGGTGAGCCGGATCTCGCTGAGGCCGAGCCCGACCCCGACCCGGGCGACGTCGACGATCTCGTCGGTGGTGAGCATCGTGGACCGCTGCAGCCAGGGAACGCCCTCGGCAGGCATGCAGTACGTGCACCGCAGCGAGCACCGGTCGGTCAAGGAGATGCGCAGGTCACGGTGCACGCGGCCGAAACGGTCCACCAGCTGTTCGGCGGCGCTCACAGGCCGACCCAGACGTGCGAGCCGTCGTCCAGCACCTCGCGCTTCCACACCGGGAGCTCCGCCTTGACCGTCTCGACGAGCTCCCGGCACGCCGCGAAGGCGTCGCCCCGGTGGGCCGCCGACACGGCGGCGACGATGGCGGCCTCGCCCACGGCGAGCCGTCCGACGCGGTGGCTGACGGCCAGGCCGAGCACCTCGGGCGCCGCGGCGACGCGCTCGGCGATGGAGACGAGGACCGCTTCGGCGTCCGGGTGCGCGCTGTACTCGAGGGCGACGACGGTGCCCTCGACGCTCGGGTCGTGGTCGCGGACCTGCCCGACGAAGGTGGCGAGCGCGCCGGCCCTCGGCCCGCTGGCGCGTTCCACGTGGAACGCGAGGTCGAGCGGGCGGTCGTCCAGGCAAGCGAGCACGTTGAGCGGGCCGCCGCGGCCGGCGTCGGTGCCGGTGGTGCGCGGGACGGGGGCGTCGGCTGCGGCGGGACCCTCGTGGCTGTGCACGCTTCCGGGCTGGTATGGGTTCCCGTGCGCGTGCGCGTGCGCGTGCG
>Ga0164243_10007565_pt1 | contig 16203 bp, 14 predicted proteins | sample OricompcompostOP_FD_108781 | JGI IMG/M metagenome (GOLD analysis project Ga0164243, IMG submission 108781) | Organic Plus compost microbial communities from Emeryville, California, USA - Original compost - Organic plus compost (OP) | ecosystem: Engineered > Solid waste > Mixed feedstock >...
GGGCTGGTCCAGGCCGAAGGCGCGGTGCAGCGCGCGCACGGCCAGTTCCATGTACTTGTCGGCGATCAGCACCGAGGTCTTGATCTCGCTGGTGCTGATCATCTGGATGTTGATGCCCTCTTCGGACAGGGTGCGGAACATCAGGCTGGCCACGCCCACGTGCGAGCGCATGCCGATGCCGACGATGGACACCTTGCAGACCTTGTCGTCGGCGTTGACCTCGCGCGCGCCGACGGCGGGCGCGACCTTGTTCTTGAGCACGTCCAGCGCGCGCTGGAATTCGTTGCGGTTGACCGTGAAGGAGAAGTCGGTGGTGCCGGCCACGGACTGGTTCTGCACGATCATGTCGACGTCGATGTTGGCCTCGGCCACCGGGCCCAGGATGGAATAGGCGATGCCGGGCTTGTCGGGCACGCCCAGCAGGGTGACCTTGGCTTCGTCGCGGCTGAAGGCGATGCCCGAGACAACGGCGGTTTCCATTTTTTCGTCTTCCTCGAAAGTGATCAGCGTGCCCGAGCGCATTTCCTCGGCCAGCGGCATGTCGGGGTCGGTGAGCGAGGACAGCACGCGCACCGGGATGCGGTACTTGCCGGCGAACTCGACCGAGCGGATCTGCAGCACCTTGGAGCCCAGCGAGGCCATCTCCAGCATTTCCTCGAAGGAAATGACCGACAGGCGGCGGGCTTCCGGCACGACGCGCGGGTCGGTGGTGTAGACGCCGTCCACGTCGGTGTAGATCAGGCACTCGTCGGCCTTGAGGGCGGCGGCCACCGCGACGGCGGAGGTGTCCGAGCCGCCGCGGCCCAGGGTGGTGATGTTGCCGGCCTCGTCCATGCCCTGGAAGCCGGTGACCACGACCACGCGGCCGGCGTCGAGCTCGGCGCGCACGCGGGCATCGTCGATGGAGGTGATGCGCGCCTTGGTGTAGGCCGAATCGGTGCGCACCGGCACCTGCCAGCCCGCGAAGCTGACCGCCTGCACGCCCTGGGCCTGCAGGGCGATGGCCAGCAGGCCGCTGCTGGCCTGCTCGCCGGTGGCGGCGATCATGTCGAGCTCGCGGCCGCTGGGCTGTGGCGTGATCTCGCGCGCCAGGCCGAGCAGGCGGTTGGTCTCGCCGGCCATGGCCGAAGGCACGACCACCACCTGGTGGCCGGCGGCGTGCCATTTGGCCACGCGGCGCGCCACGTTCTTGATGCGCTCGATGGAACCCATCGAGGTACCGCCGTACTTGTGAACGATCAGGGACATCTTGCTTGCTCTAGGGATGGCTTGGGCCGCACCCGGGGCGGACAAAGCGGACTAGTTTAACGCGAACGCGCTAACGCGCTTAACGCGAATGCGCTAACGTGCGCGCGGCGCCCGCCCCCGGCCCGCAGGGCGCGGCTCCAGCAGCACGCGGCCACGCACGCAGCGCACCCGCACCGGGCCGTGCTCGAACAGCATCTGCCGGTCGTGGCCCAGGGCGTGCAGCTGGCGCAGCTGGCGCGCCAGCTCGGCCAGGCGCGCCTCGGTGGGCATGCGCACGCCGTTGCGCGCGAACCAGTGGCGCAGCACCAGCGTCTGGTGCGGCGCGGCCAGCTCGCGCCAGGGCGCGAGCGCGAAGCTGCGGTCGTCGGGCGCCGGCTCCAGCCGGGCGAAGTCGGCGCGCGCCACTTCGTCCAGGATGCCGGCCGCCTCGGTGGCCTGGCGCGCATGGCGGGCCAGGATGTCGCGCCAGCCGGGCCAGCGCACGTCCAGCACCGGCGCCAGCATGGTGCGCACCGCCGCGCGGGTGTAGCGCGGGTCCTGGTTGGTCGGGTCGGCCACGGGATGCCAGCCGGTGCGGTCGGCCCAGCGCTGCGCCGCGGCCAGGACGGCGCCGCGGCCGATGTCCAGCCAGGGGCGCAGGTAGCGCGCGCCCTCGTGCCAGGTCTCGGCCGCCATCGCCGCCATGCCCGACGGGCCCGCGCCGCGCAGCAGGCGCAGCAGCACGGTCTCGGCCTGGTCGTGGCGGTGGTGGGCCAGCAGCACCGCGGCCGCGCCGATCCCGCGCGCCTGCGCGGACAGGGCGGCGTAGCGGGCGGTGCGCGCGGCCGCCTCGACGCCGGTGCCGTCGCCGGTATCGACCGCCACGCGCAGGCTGGCCAGCGGCGCGCCCAGCAGGCCCGCCAGGGCCTGGACCCGCTCGGCCCACTCGTCGGCGTCGGCCTGCAGGCCGTGGTGCACGTGCAGCAGGTGCAGCTCGCGGCCCTGCTCGCGCGCGACGTGCGCGGCGTAGACGGCCAGCATGGAGGAATCGGCCCCGCCGCTCACCGCCACGGCCGCCGGCGCCTGCGCCGGCAGGCCGGCCAGGCAGGCGCGAACGGCGTCGCGCAGGACGGGGTCGAGGTCGGCCTGGCTCAGCACGGGACCGGCAACGCTCGGGAAGGAACCGGGGCCAGCCTCGTCCGCGGTGCGCGGCGGCGCCGTGCCCTTCGGATCACGCACCGCCGCTGCAACCCTGCGCTGCCCCGCTTCGGGCGCCGGACGGGATGGCTCGTCTTGCGTCATAGCCGCGCGCCTCTGCCGATCAGGCGCGCACTTCCTGGAAGCGCCCGTAGGCCATCAGCCGCTGCAGGCGGTGCTCGACCAGCTGCGCGGCGCTCATGCCGCTGTGCTGGCGCAGGGCGTCGCCCAGGGCGCGGCGCAGCAGGCGGGCCATGACGCGCGGGTCGCGGTGGGCGCCGCCCACCGGCTCGTTGACCACGCGGTCGACCAGGCCCAGCTCCTTCAGGCGCGGCGCGGTGATGGCCAGCGCGGCGGCGGCCTCGGGCGCCTTGTCGGCGCTGCGCCACAGGATGGAGGCGCAGCCTTCGGGCGAGATCACGGAATAGGTGGCGTACTGCAGCATCAGCACGCTGTTGGCCACGGCGATGGCCAGCGCCCCGCCCGAGCCGCCTTCGCCGATGATGGTCGAGACGATGGGCACCTTCAGCTCGGCCATGGCGTACAGGTTGCGGCCGATGGCCTCGGACTGGCCGCGCTCCTCGGCGCCCACGCCCGGATAGGCGCCCGGGGTGTCGACGAAGGTGAACACCGGCATGCCGAACTTTTCGGCCAGGCGCATCAGGCGCAGGGCCTTGCGGTAGCCCTCGGGCCGCGGCATGCCGAAGTTGCGCATGGCGCGCTCCTTGGTGTCGCGCCCCTTCTGGTGGCCGATGACCATGCACGGCGTGCCGTTGAAGCGCGCCAGGCCGCCGACGATGGACTGGTCGTCGGCATACATGCGGTCGCCGTGCAGTTCGTGGAAGTCGGAGAAGATCTCGCGCACGTAGTCCAGCGTGTACGGGCGCTGGGGGTGGCGGGCGACCAGGGCGGTCTGCCAGGGCGTGAGCTTGGCGTAGATGTCCTTGGCGAGCGCCTGGCTCTTTTGCTGCAGGCGGCCGATTTCCTCGGAAATGTCCACGGCCGAGTCGGCCTGCACGTAGCGCAGCTGCTCGATCTTGTTCTCAAGCTCGGCCAGCGGTTGTTCGAATTCGAGAAAGGTATTGCGCATCTCGGAGGGTCCGTGGTTGGGAAGAGCCGGGCGTCAGTATTGCACCGGTACCGGGTCCAGGCTGCGCCATAGATACCAGGTGGCCACCGTGCGCCACGGCTGCCAGGCCTGCGAGACCTCGCGCGCCTCGAAGCGCGAGACCGGCTCGCCGCTGAAATAGTGTAGCGAGATCGCCTTGAGCAGGCCCAGGTCGTCCAGCGGCAGGACGTCCGGCCGCTGCAGATTGAAGATCAGGAACATCTCGGCCGTCCAGCGGCCGATGCCGCGGATGGCGGTCAGCTCGCCGATCACGTCTTCGTCGTCCATCTGCGCCCAGCCGTCGGGATGGACGCGCTTTTCGTGGAAATGCGCGGCCAGGTCCAGCAGGTATTCGGCCTTGCGCTGCGACAGGCCGGCGCCGCGCAGCTCCTGAGCACCCAGGCGCAGCACGCTGGCCGGCCCGGGGCGGCGCCCGCAGGCGTCGGTGAAGCGCTGCCAGACCGAATCGGCCGCGCGGGTCGATATCTGCTGGCCGACGATGGCGCGCGCCAGGGTGACGAAGGGCGTGCCGCGCGTGGTCAGCCAGACCTCGGGGTGGCGCGGGATGACTTTCTTGAGGATGCGGTCGCGGCGCATCAGGTGGGCGACGGCGTCGTCCCAGTAGTGGGGCTTGGCGGCGGACAGGTCTGCGCTGGGCATGATGGGTGCTCCGCCTTACGCCCGGCGCCAGTCGGTGCGCCCGCCCGGCCGGTCTTCGAGCTCGACGCCGGCCGCGCGCAGCTCGGCGCGGATGCGGTCGGCGCGGGCGAAGTCGCGCGCCTGCTTGGCGGCGGCGCGCTCGGCGACCAGGGCGTCGATGGCGGCATCGTCCAGGACGGCAACGGCAGCGCCGCCGGACTGGGCCGGGCAGGAATCGCCGGCCCCGCCGGCATGCGCCGCGGCGGCAGCGCCGGCCGAGGCATCGGCCGGCCGGCCGGCCCGGTAGCGCGTCGGCGCCTTGAAGTAGGCCGCCGGGTCCTGCTGCAGCAGCCCCAGCACGCCGCCCAGGGCCTTGAGCTGCCCGGCGCTGCGCGCGCAGCGCTCGCGGTTGGCCACGGTGGCCAGCTCGAACAGCGCCGACACCGCGCCGGAGGAATTGAAATCGTCGTCCATCGCCGCCTTGAAGGCCTGGGCCTGGGGGTGGTCCCAGTCCACGCCGGCGTCGTCGGGCGGCACGTTGTTCAGGGTCTGGTACAGGCGGTCCAGCGCGTTCTGCGCGTCGAACAGGTTGTCGGGCGCGTAGTTCAGCGCGCTGCGGTAGTGGTTGCGCACGATGAAGAAGCGCAGCATCTCGGCCTCGCGCGGATTGCTGCGGTAGTCCGCGGCGGCCGGGTCCGACCCCGCGCCGGCGGCGCCGTCCTGCGGCTCGGCCGAGATGGTCTGGCGGATGGTGCGGAAGTTGCCCAGCGACTTGGACATCTTGTCGGCATCCACCATCAGCGGGCCGCAGTGCATCCAGATGTTGGCCAGCGACCCGCCGAAGGCGCCCTCGCTCTGGGCGATTTCGTTCTCGTGGTGGGGGAACTTCAGGTCCGGGCCGCCGCCGTGGATGTCCAGCGGCAGGCCCAGCAGCGCGCGGCTCATGGCCGAGCATTCGATGTGCCAGCCCGGGCGGCCGGGGCCGTAGGGGGAATCCCAGCGCGTGTCGGCGGGCTCGTCGGGCTTGGCGGCCTTCCAGAGCACGAAGTCCAGCGGGTCGCGCTTGGCCGAGTCGACCGCGACGCGCTCGCCGGCGCGCAGGTCGTCGAGCGACTTGCCCGACAGCTTGCCGTAGCCGGCGAAGCCGCGCACGGCGTAGTTGACGTCCCCGTCCTCGGCCCGGTAGGCCAGGCCGCGCGTCTCCAGCCGCGAGATGATGTCCAGCATGTCGGCCACGTGGCGGGTGGCGCGCGGCTCGTGGTCGGGCCGCTGCACGCCCAGCGCCCGCTCGTCGGCGTGCATGGCGGCGATGAAGTATTCGGTGACCTCGCCGATGCGCCGGCCGGTTTCGACGGCGCGGCGGATGATCTTGTCGTCGATGTCGGTGATGTTGCGCACGTAGGCCACGCCGTAGCCCGAGGCGCGCAGCCAGCGCTGCACCACGTCGAAGCCGACCAGCATGCGCGCGTGGCCCAGGTGGCAGTAGTCGTAGACCGTCATGCCGCAAACGTACATGCGCACCCGTCCCGGCTCGACCGGCCGCAGCGGTTCCTTGGTGCGCGACAGCGTGTTGTAGATGTGCAGCATGGGGGCAAGACTCAAACGATTAGCCCCGGCGACGGCTGGACCGGGAGCGATCCGGCCTGCCGGCCCGCAGGCCGCGCCGCCGCGGGCCTTGCGCCTTGCGGGGGCAGCCTGGGCGGCATGCCGATCGTCCATCCGGGCCCGACACTGCAACCGGGGCTAAAATGGCGGTCGTCAAGTATAGCAAGCAGCCCGGCTGCCACGCAGACCGCCCGCCGCTCCGGCCACCATCACGCCCATCCGATGCATCGACCCTTCACATCCCTGCTCGCGACGTTCTGCCTGGCGCTTGCCCCCGCCGCCGTGCTGGCCCAGGCCATGCCCGGGATGTCCGACGTGCCGCTACCCGGCCGCTCCGCCATCGACGACCCCAACGCCGTCCCGCCCGAAGGCGGCTGGGACGCGCTGGCCAGATTGCTCGAAGCGGCCAAGCCGGGCGTGGACACCAGCATCCCGCCCACGCCTTCGCAGATCACCGACAACATCGAGGCCCTGCTCAACCAGGGCCGCACCGACGAGGCCCTGCAGGCCATCGAGGAACGCCTCGAGCAGGAAAAGGACCGCCACGCCCCCGGCACCGACGTGCAGCTGCAGTTCCAGCACGCCCGCGCGCTGGCCGCCGCCGGCCGCGGCGCCGAGGCCGAGAAAATCTACCTCGACATGACCACGCGCTATCCGGAACTGCCCGAACCGTGGAACAATCTGGCCGCACTGTACGTGCAGCGCGGCGAGCTGGACCTGGCCTACCAGGCCCTGCAAAGCGCGCTGATGAGCAACCCGCGCTACGGCGCGGCGCTGGCCAACCTGGCCGACGTCCGGCTGATGCTGGCCGCGCGCGACTACCGCGCGGCCGCCCGCGAGGGCGTGCAGGGCGCGGCCGCCCGCGCCGATGCCGTGGACGCCCTTGTCGAGCAGGCCCTGCAATGATTCCTTCCCCTTTCCGCGGCGCCCTGCTGCGCCTTGCACTGGCCGGCGCCGTCGCGCTGGCCGCCGCCGGCGCCCAGGCCGCCCAGTCCACTCCCACCCAGAAAGGTAGCCAACCCATGACCACCACGTCTCGCGTCAAGCTTTCCACCAACTACGGCGACATGACCATCGCCCTGGACGCGACCAAGGCCCCCAAGACGGTCGAGAACTTCCTGACCTACGTGCGCGAAGGCTTCTACGACCAGACCATCTTCCACCGCGTGATCGACGGCTTCATGATCCAGGGCGGCGGCTTCGAGCCCGGCATGAAGCAGAAGAAGACCCACGCCCCGATCGACAACGAGGCCGACAACGGCCTGAAGAACGAGCGCTACACCCTGGCCATGGCGCGCACCAACGACCCGCACTCGGCCACGGCCCAGTTCTTCATCAACGTGGCCGACAACGACTTCCTGAACTTCACCGCGCCCACGGCCAGCGGCTGGGGCTACGCCGTGTTCGGCCAGGTGGTCGACGGCACCGAGACGGTCGACAAGATCAAGGCCGTCAAGACCGGCAACAGCGGCTTCCACCAGAACGTGCCGGCCGAGGACGTGGTGATCGAGAAGGCCGAGATCGTTGAATAGCCCGCTGCCGCCGGAGCTGGCCCTGCCCGGCCCGCTCTGGTTCGCTTCCGACCTGCACCTGGGGCCGGCCACGCCGGCCACGGCGCAGGCCTTCCTGGGCCTGCTGGAAGCGGCCGCCGGCGAGGCGGCCGCGCTTTTGCTGCCGGGCGACATCTTCGACGCCTGGATAGGCGACGACGTGGCGCGCGCCGCCCCGCCCTGGCTGGCCGCCGTGCTGCAGGGGCTGGCCGGCGCGGCCGCGCGCATCCCGGTGTGGCTGGGCCGCGGCAACCGCGACTTCCTGATCGGCGAGGAGCTAGCCGCGGGCCTGGGCGCGCACCTGCTGCCCGACCGCGCCCTGCTGCGCACCGACTACGGCCTGGTGCTGCTCAGCCACGGCGATGAATACTGTACGGACGACGCGGCCTACCAGCAGTTCCGCGCCATGGTGCGCGACCCGCGCTGGCAGGCGCAGTTCCTGGCCAAGCCGGTGCCCGAGCGCCTGGCCATGGCCGCGCAGGCGCGCGGCGAGAGCATGGCCGCCAACCAGGCCAAGTCGGCCGAGATCATGGACGTCAACCCCGGCGCGGTCGAGCGGGCGCTGGCGGAAACGGGCGTGAGGCTGATGATCCACGGCCACACCCACCGTCCCGCCCGGCACGTGCTGACGGTGGACGGCCGGCGCTGCGAGCGCTGGGTGCTGCCCGACTGGGACTGCGACCACGCCCGGCCGCCGCGCGGCGGCTGGCTGGTGCTGGACCGCGACGGCCCGGCCGTCTACGAGCTGGGTTAAAGCCAGAGCCAGGCCGCCACCACCGCCCCCAGGGCGATGCGGTACCAGGCGAACACCCGGTAGGTGTGGCGGGCCACGAAGGCCAGCACGGCGCGCACCACCAGCAGCGCGCTCAGGAAGGCGGCCGCGAAGCCCACGACGATGGCGTTGACGTCCTGGCCGGAGAGCAGGCCGATGTTGCGGTAGGAGTCGTAGACCGCCGCCGCCAGCATGGTGGGCATGGCCAGGAAGAAGGAGAACTCGGTCGCCGTCTTGCGCTGTATGCCGGCCACCATGCCACCGATGATGGTCGCGCCCGAGCGCGACGTGCCGGGGATCATCGCCAGGCACTGGGCGCAGCCCACGGCCAGCGCCTGCCGCCAGGTGATGTCTTCCAGCCGCAGGGTGCTGGCGTTGCGGGTGGCGGCCGACTCACCGCCGGCGCTGGGCCGGCGCTCCACCCACAGCATGATGAGCCCGCCCAGCACCAGGGCCGCCACCACCACCGAGGGGTGGTAGAAAGTCGCCTTGATCTGGTGGATGAAGATCGCCCCCACCACCGCCGCCGGCAGGAAGGCGACCAGCAGGTTGCGGGTGAACATCAGCTCGCTGCGCTCGCCCGACACCGTGCCGCGGATCAGCTGCCACAGCCGCGCGCGGAAGATCCACATCACGGCCAGGATGGAGCCGAACTGGATCACCACCTCGAACACCTTGCCCTGGCCGGATTCGAAGGCGATCCAGCGGCCGAACACGATCAGGTGGCCGGTGCTGGACACCGGCAGGAACTCCGTCAGGCCTTCGAGCACGCCCAGGCAGAACGCCTTGATCAGATACAGCGTGCCGTCAGTCATCGTGCGTTTCTCCTTCTTCGCCGGGCGCCTCCGGCGGCAGTTTCTCCACGCGCACCGAGGCGATGCGCCGGCCTTCCAGCTTCAGGACCTCGAAGCGGAAGCGGCCGTGGCCGGACACGTGCTCGCAGGCGTCGCCCGGCTGGGGCAGCTGGCCGAAGCGCGCCAGCAGGTAGCCGGCCAGCGTGGTGTAGTCCTCGGCCTCGTCGGTCAGGCCCTCGGTTTCCAGCACCTGCTCCAGGTGGTGCAGGTCGGCCGCGCCGTCGACCTTCCAGACATGCTCGCCGTCCGGCACGATGTCCGGCGTCTCGTCCTCGTCGGGGAATTCGCCGGCGATGGCCTCGAACACGTCGATGGGCGTGACCAGGCCCTCGATGGCGCCGAACTCGTCGGTGACCAGCACCAGCTGGCCGCGCGAGCGCTTGAGCGTGTCCATCAGGCGCAGGATGCCGATGGACTCGTGCACGATGATGGGCTGGCGCAGGCGGTTCTGGCGGATGCGGCCCTCGGTGAGCAGGTCCTCCATCATGTCCTTGGCGCGGCCTATGCCCACCACCTCGTCCAGCGAGCCGCGGCACACCGGGAAGAAGCTGTGCGGCGTGGAGCTGATCTGGCCGCGTATGGCCTGGGCGTCGTCGTCCAGGTTGATCCAGGACACGTCGGTGCGCGGCGTGATGACCGAATGGATGGAGCGCTGCGCCAGCGTCAGCACGCCGCTGACCATGTTGCGCTCCTCGACCCCGAAGGCGGGCACCGCGGCCGGCGCATCGGGCTCGGGCGGGGCCTCGTCCGCGGCGTCGGGCGGGCGCTTGCCCAGCATGCGCAGCACGGCCTCCGCGGTGCGCTCGCGCATGGGGCGCGTCGCGTCGAACCTGAGCAGGTTGCGCCGCGCCACCTGGTTGAGCGCCTCGATGATGACCGAGAAGCCGATGGCGGCGTACAGATAGCCCTTGGGCACCTTGAAGCCGAAGCTTTCCGCCACCAGCGAGAAGCCGATCATCAGCAGGAAGCCCAGGCACAGCACCACCACCGTGGGGTGGGAATTGACGAAGCGCGTCAGCGGCTTGGAGGCCACCAGCATGATGCCGATGGCGATGACCACGGCAATCATCATCACGGCCAGGTGGTCGACCATGCCCACCGCGGTGATCACCGCGTCCAGCGAGAACACGGCGTCCAGCACCACGATCTGCAGCACGATCACCCAGAAGCTGGCGTAGACGCGCGGGCCCGAGGCGTGCGCGGCGCCGCCTTCGATGCGCTCGTGCAGCTCCATCGTCCCCTTGAACAGCAGGAAGAAGCCGCCCAGCATCAGGATCAGGTCGCGGCCCGAGAAGGAGAAGGCGCCGACGGAGAACAGCGGCTCGGTCAGGGTGACCAGCCAGGACATCACGGTCAGCAGGCCCAGGCGCATGACCAGCGCCAGCGACAGCCCGATGATGCGCGCGCGGTCGCGCTGGTTGGGCGGCAGCTTGTCCGCCAGGATGGCTATGAAGATGAGGTTGTCTATCCCCAGTACGATTTCCAGTACGACCAGGGTAAGCAGGCCGACCCACGCCGAGGGGTCAAGCAGCCACTCCATCAGCAACTCCGGTAGTTGAGCAAGCGCTATCGTAACCGCAATGGCCGAGGCGGGACGGCCTGCGTGACATTTGCGCGCCGTCTATGCGCTGCTTGGCGCCATTTCGGCGCCATTTCGGCGCCGTTTGCGCGGCGGCGCCCGCCCCACTCAGGCGGGGTTGGCCGCCTGCAGGTGCGCCAGCATCTGGGTGAAGACCTTGGGGCTGGCGGCCAGCACGTTGCCGGTCTCCATCCAGCTCTGCTCGCCGTCGAAGCCGGCGATCAGGCCGCCGGCCTCCAGCACCAGCAGGCTGGCCGCGGCCATGTCCCAGGGCTTGAGCCCGACGCCGCAGAAGCCGTCCAGGCGGCCGGCGGCCACGTAGGCCAGGTCCAGCACGCTGGAGCCGGTGCGGCGCACGCCGGCGCAGCCCTCTGCCATGTCGCGGAAGCGCTGCATGGCCGCCTGGTCCGGGCCGTAGGAGCCCGGCCAGCGCGCGCCCAGCAGCGCGTCGTGGTAGCGCACCCGGCCCGAGACGCGCACCCGGCGGTCGTTCAGGAAGGCGCCGCCGCCGCGGCTGGCGGTGAACATCTCGTTGCGCGCCGGGTCGTAGATCACGGCCTGCGTGACCTGGCCGCGCTGCGCCAGGGCGATGGACACCGCGTAGGTGGGCATGCCGTGGATGAAATTGGTGGTGCCGTCGATGGGATCGATGATCCACTGGAAAGCCGGCGGCGGCGCGCCCGGCTCGGCCGGCGGCTGGTGGCCGGACTCCTCGCCCAGGAAGGCGTGCTCGGGATAGGCCGTGCGCAGCATCTCGACGATCGCTTCCTCGGCGGCGCGGTCGACTTCGGTGACGTAGTCGCGCGGGCCCTTGCGGGCGATCTGCAGCTTTTCCAGGTCCAGGCTGGCGCGGTTGATGATGGCGCCGGCACGCCTGGCCGCCTTGATGGCGGTGTTGAGCATCGGATGCATAGAATTCCGTATAGTGTGCGGTTCGCGGCGATCCCCTCGCGCGCCCTCGCAGGATTGCGGGCCGCGGCGATGCGGGGCGGTCGGGCCGCGTCGATCCGGCATTTTAAATGACCCACGCATCTACCCCCACCCGCGCCGATTCTCCCGCCCGCGCCGGCGCCCCGGCGGACTCCGGTTCCGATTCCCCCGGCCCGTCCTATTCCCGGGTCGTCTTCGTCATGGTCCAGCCCAGCCATCCCGGCAACGTCGGGGCGGCGGCGCGGGCCATCAAGACCATGGGCTTCGGCGAGCTGCTGCTGGTCGCGCCGCGCCTGCCCGACATCGCCGCCCAGCCCGAGGCGGTCGCGCTGGCCAGCGGCGCCGGCGACGTGCTGGCCGGCGCGCGGGTCTGCGCCACGCTGCAGGAGGCGCTGGCCAGCGTCAGCCTGGCCTTCGCGCTGACCGCCCGGCCGCGCGACCTGGGCCCGCCCGCCTGCGACATCCGCCAGGCCGCCCGGCTGGGCCGCCGGCACCTGGACGAGCACCCCCAGGGCCGCGTGGCCGTGGTGCTGGGCACCGAGCGCGCCGGCCTGACCAACGAGCAGATCGCCCTGTGCCAGCGCGTCTGCCACATCCCGGCCAACCCCGAGTACAGCTCGCTGAACGTGGCCCAGGCGCTGCAGCTGGCGGCCTGGGAACTGCGCTATGCGCTGCTGGAAGAGGAAGGTCTGCCCGCGACCGGCGCGCCGCGCCGCCCCGGTTCGGAGCCGGCCGCCGGCCAGGCCGTGCAGGCCCTGCTGGAGCACTGGGAGCAGGCGCTGGTGGCGATCGGCTTCCTGGACCCGCAGCACCCCAAGAAGCTGATGCCGCGCATGCGCCACCTGTACGGCCGCGCCGGGCTGACGCGCGACGAGGTGGACATGCTGCGCGGCGTGTGCACGGCCATGCTGGACACGGCCCGGCGCGCCGTGCCGCCTCGCTGACGGCGGACGGCCGGCGGGAGGGCGGTCGGCGGCCGGCCGGACCGCGCGCCTGCGGCCCGCCGTCTGCCCGTCTGCCCGCTAATCCGCGCCCGCCTGGGCGGCGGCTCCCGGCGGCTGGCCCTGGATCTCGCGCACCGGCACGGGCGCGCGCAGGCCGGCGTCGTCCAGGATCTGGCGCACCTTGTAGTACAGGTCGAAGCGCAGGTCCCAGTACTTGCCGTTGTCGCACCACATGCGCAGGTTCACCACCAGGCCGTTCTCGCGGTATTCGGTCACCATCACCTGCGGCGCGGGCTCGGGCAGCACCAGGGGGTGCTCGCCCACCAGACGGCGCAGCCGCTCCACGGCCAGGTCCAGGTTGTCGCCGTAGCGCACCGGCACTTCCAGGTCCAGGCGCCGCGTCGGGTTGCGCGAATAGTTGATCATCGTGGCGCTCCACAGCACGCTGTTGGGCACCGAGATGTAGACGCCGTCGAACTGGGTCAGGCGGGTCAGGAACAGGCCGACCTCCTCGACCGTGCCCTGCGGCCCGCCGGGCACGGACACGTATTCGCCCGCGCGCAGCGGCCGCAGCGCGATCAGCATGATGCCGGCGGCGATGTTCTGCAGCGTGCCCTGCAGGGCCAGGCCGACGGCCAGGCCGGCGGCGCCCAGCACGGCGATCAGGCTGGCCGTCTGCACCCCGAAGCGCGCCAGCACGGCGATGATGGTGAAGATGCGCACCGCCCAGACGACCGCGGTGACCACCATGGGCACGATGGTCGGCTCGATGCGCCCGGAGCGCACCGAGGCGCGCCTGACCATGCGCCCCAGCGCCGCCGACAGCCACCAGCCGAGGATCAGGATGAGGACGGCGGTGACCAGGTTGATGCCCAGGTCCAGTAGCCGCGGCATCAGCGTGGATGCCTGGTCCAGGTAGTCTTGCATGCTTGCCTCCATGAAACGTGCGCGGGCGCGCCGCGCGGGTGACCGTCCGAATGTATCAGAGGCCGCGGCGCGCGCCGGTCAGCGGGCGTGACGGTGTGTACCGGATCAAACGCGGCGGAAGTGGTTGTCCCAGGCCAGTCCGGGCGAGGCTTCCAGCATGCCCCGGAACGGCATGCCGGGGCCGGCATGGCCCAGCGCGCCGCGGCCGCTGTTGAGCAGGAAGCCACCCGCCCGGTGCGGCGCCACGCCGCAGCCGTCGAACAGGGCCGTAGTGCCCAGGCAGCGGCCGGATTGCGCGTCCCAGTAAGCCACCTGCCCTCCCACCGGGCTGGAGGTGGCGATGACCGCGCCGGCCGCGTCGGCGGCCACCGAGCCCACGTAGTTGCGCATGCCGCGCAGCGTGTCCGCCGGCCCGGCGAACAGTTCCGGCGCACGGCCGCGCCGGTGGCGGCCCACCAGGGCCGGCAGGTCGCCGGCCGGCCCGGTGTACTGGCAGCCGAACCAGACGCTGCCCGAGGCGTCCAGCGCCAGGTGGCGGATGGACAGGCGCTCCAGCCCGGCCGGCAACTGCACGCGCTCGACCAGCTCGCCGGAATGCGCGTCCACGTAGGCGAGCGAAGGCTGCATGGCGTCCAGGTTCAGCTCCAGCTTGCCGTAGTCGGGATGGGTCAGGATGCCGCCGTTGGCCACGCACAGCGTGCGGCCGTCGCGCAGCAGCACGACCTCGTGCGGGCCGATGCCGCCGCAGTCGAATTCGCCCAGCCGGCGGTAGCCGCCGCCGGGGCTGGCATCGTACAGGCCCAGCACGCCGCGGCCGGCGCCGTAGTCGTTCTCGGTGGCGGCCAGGATGCGGCCGTCGGGCGTGTAGACGCCGTGGCCGAAGAAGTGGCGGCCCTCGGCCGGGCGCAGCGCCTGGGGCGGCGCGCCGCCGGCCAGCTCGAAGGCGACGGCGAAGAAGCCCGCCTGGCGGCCGAACACCACGGCCCGGCCGCGCGCCGGGTCGATGGCGAAGCTGTGGCCGCGCGCGGGCATGGGCACGACGAGCCGGTCGGTGCCGCGCGCGTCGAGCACCGCGGCCTCGTAGCGGTCGCCGCGCTTGCGGGCGGCGAGATAGAGAGGCAGATCGGGCGCGCCGCCCGCGCGCGCCAGCGCCGCCGGCGCCAGCCCGCAGGCGGCCAGCAGGCGCAGGAAGGCGCGGCGGTCAATCTCCATCGAGCGCATTGAATCCTATCGCCACGCCCAGGGCCGGGGCCATGTCCTGGTCCACCAGCGCCTTGGCGTTCTTCAGCAGCAGGGTCGCCAGGGTCAGGCTGCGATGGCCGTCCGGCGAGGCGAGCGTTTCCTCGACCGGCCCGGGCAGCGCCGCGAAGACGGCCTCCAGGCGCTGCAGTTCGCCCGTCAGGTTCTCGCCTATCCAGGCGTCCTCGCCGTAGTCGTAGCCGCCGGCGCGGTAGAAGGCCTGCAGGCCCTGCGTCCACGCCAGCATGGAGGGCACGGTCTGGCCGCTGCGCCAGAACGGCGCGCGCCGGGGCTGGGCGGCGTCCGGGCCGCTGCCCAGCACGGGCAGCAGCTTGACGTCGCGCGCGTACTGCAGGCCGGTGGACAGGGCCTTGACCGCCTCGGCGGCGACCTCCTGCGTGCTGCGGTACAGGGCGTCGCCCGGCGCCGGCCGGGCGAAATGCCGGGCATAGGCGCCGCCGGGCGCCCAGGCGTCGGCCAGCTCGCCGCCGACGCGGGCGACGTTGGCCGCCACCGCGGCGGCGTAGGCGCAGCCCGAGGCGAAGCCCTCGCCGCCCGGCGCGGCCAGCAGGCCGCCGTCGCGGTACAGCACGTATTCCAGCGCCGGCAGGCCCTGCACGGCGACGCTGCGCGAGGCCAGCTCGCCGGCCGTGGGCGCGGCGGGCGCGGCCAGCAGCGCCTGCACCTGGCGCAGGGCGATGCCGCGCGGGTCGGGCCAGAAGAAGATGCGCTCGTAGCGGTTGCTTTCGACCAGGGGGCCGAAGCGCAGGAACTCCACGCCGGCCCAGGCCCGCACGACCTGGGCATAGCCTTGGCGCACCCGCCCGGCGCCCGCCTCGTCGGGCCTGGCGCACCAGCCCTGCAGCGTATCGGCCAGTTGCCGGCCCGAATCGGCCAGGGCCCGGGTGGCCGGGGCGATGTAGCCCTCGACCAGGCGCTTGCCCAGGTCGGCCGGCGGCTGCGCCGCGCCGGCCAGCCCGGCCACGGCCCAGGCCAGCAGGGCCGCCAGTGTGCGCCTGATCGGCTTGATCGATCCGTACTCGTGCATAACAGTCCCTCCCATCACAGCGACTCCAGGAAGCGGATCAGGTCGGCCCGCTCCTGCGGCGTCATGGCCACCACGCGGTCGCGCGCGGCCTGCGCCTCGCCGCCGTGCCAGAGCACGGCTTCCAGCAGGGTGCGGGCGCGGCCGTCGTGCAGCCAGGTCGCGTTGGGGTTGACGGTCTTGGTCAGGCCTATGCCCCACAGCGGCGGCGTGCGCCACTCGCGCCCGCCGGCGTCGCCCTCGTCCTGGCCGTCGGCCAGGCCCGGCCCCATGTCGTGCAGCAGCAGGTCGGTATACGGCCAGATCAGCTGGAAGCGGTGCTCGGGCCGGGCCGCGTCGCGCCGCGTCACGTACTTGGGCACGTGGCAGCCTATGCAATTGGATTCGTAGAACAGCTTCTTGCCCGCCAGCACGCGCGCATCGTCCACGTCGCGCCGCTGCGGCAGGGCCAGGTTCAGCGAATAGACCTCGACGAAATGCATCAGCCGCTCGGGCACCTCGTGCTCGCCCAGGTGCGGCTGGGCGCCGTGCGGCATCTCCAGGCAGGCCTTCTGCGCCGGCGTGCAGTCGCCGTAGTGGCTGGGAAA
>Ga0164243_10007566_pt1 | contig 16199 bp, 12 predicted proteins | sample OricompcompostOP_FD_108781 | JGI IMG/M metagenome (GOLD analysis project Ga0164243, IMG submission 108781) | Organic Plus compost microbial communities from Emeryville, California, USA - Original compost - Organic plus compost (OP) | ecosystem: Engineered > Solid waste > Mixed feedstock >...
CGCCGGGGGCACCTCCCAGGCGAAGCTCAGGGGGAGTGCTGCGCCGACGATCGACAACGCAGCGAGCGTGCGTGCCAGACCCCGCTGTGCAGACGGGACTTTGAGACAGGGCCTAGCACCCGCTAGCACCGCGGCCTTCGTCCGTACCTCCGCGTACGCCCGTGTCCCCGCTCAACCGCCCCGCGGGACCGCCGAGTTGGGGCTTCTCGGCGGGCTGCACGGCCCCGGCCGGCTACCCCAGCGTCACCGGCAGCGAGTCCATGCCGTACACGATCGACAGCTCGCGGAAGGACAGCGAGTCCGGGTCCACGGCCAGCCGCATGTCGGGGAAGCGGCGCAGCAACGCGGGGTAGGCGGTGCGCAGTTCCATACGGGCCAGCTCGGCGCCGACGCAGCGGTGGATGCCGTGCCCGAAGGCGAGGTGCGGCAGCTTGCCGCGCTGGTGGTCGAACTCGCCGGCGCCCGGGACGAGTCCGCTGCTGCGGTTGGCGCGCAGCAGCGAGCACAGCATGATGTCGCCGCTCTCCACTTGCTGCCCGCCGATCTCGATGTCGCGCAGGGCTATGCGCGGGAAGGCGATCTGTACGACGGTGAGGTAGCGCAGCAGCTCCTCCACGAGGTCGTCCACCGCGTCCTCGTCGTCCCGCATGCGCCGGAACGCCTCCGGGTTGCGCAGCAGCACCAGCGAGCCGAGCGCCAGCATGCTCGCGCTCGTCTCCAGTCCGCCGGTGAGGACGCCGTCGGCGAGGCCGACCAGCTCCTCGTCGCTGACGTCGTCGCCGTGCGTACGGGCGATCATGCCGAGGAGCCCGTCGCCGGGGGAGCGGCGCTGCTCGGCGACGATCTCCTCCAGGTACGTCAGCGAGGCGGACATCGTGCCGAAGGCGGCGTCGACTCCGCCCACCATGTCGAACCGCTCGGTGCTCAGCCGCTGGAACTTGTCGCGGTCCTTGGCGGGCACGCCGAGCAGTTCGCAGATGGTCAGCGAGGGGATCGGCCAGGCGAAGGCGTCGACGAGGTCGACCGTGCCGCCGGCCGCGGCGGCCTTCTCCATGCCGTCCAGCTGGTCGTCGACGATCGACTCGATGAGCGGCGTGAGCCGGCGCAGCCGCCGCACCGTGAACTCAGGCGTGAGTATGCGCCGCAGCCGCGTGTGGTCCGGCGGGTCGGCGAAGCCGAGGCCGCCCGGGTTCTGGTCCTTCACGGAGGCGGGCGCGCCGGTCATGGTGCTCAGGTCGTTGCTGAACGCGTCCGGGACGGCGAGGACTTGGCGCACCTCGTCGTACCCGGTCACCAGCCAGGCGTTGTGCCCGAACGGCAGGTGCACCTTGCTCATCGGCGCCGACGAGCCGGACGCGTCGGCGGCGGAGGCGACCGCGTCGGAGACGTCCGCGGCGGACGGCGCGGAGGAGCCGCCGGAAGCACCGGCCGCGCCCGCGCCCGAGCCCGAACCGGCCGCGCCGGAGGGCGAGTTGGCGGAGCGCTCCGTGCCCGAGTGCTTCGCGCCGGCCGCCGCGGCGCCCGCACCGCGCGCCGCCTTCGCGCCGGCCGGCCTGCCCGCCAGCTTCCCGGCCTTGGCCAGCACCGCGGCCTTGGCGCCTCGGCCGCCGCCCTCGGGCGTACGCTGCTGCGGCACGTCCGGCACCGGGTCGAGGCCGTCCCTGCGCAGGTGCATTAGGACGGACTCCGGCACCAGCGCCAGCGTCGAGGCGTCGATCCCCTTGCGCCGTATACGGGAGAGCGCGCGGCGCCCGGCCCAGGACGCGATCCTGTTCCGCAGCCGGCCCGGCAGCCCCGACCTGTCGCGCGAGCTGCCGCCGCGGCCGCCCGTGCCGTCGCCGTCCCGCTGCGGCGGTGGCGCGGTGGCGCAGCCGGTCCCGGTGGATGTGGGCTCGGTTTCTGACACGACGAGATTCCTCCTCCCCCGTCACCTCACCGGGGAGGTGCGGCTTGCGGCGGTACGGTACGGAAGCCGCGCCGACCGGGAAAGCGGCGCGTGGTGCCGGCTCAGCGCGGCCGATGGGCCCGTCGGCCGTCGGTCGGCCGCCGTTCTCCGCAAAGATACCGAGACCCGGTGACAGCCGTGGCCGCCGCCCGTGCGCGTGGGCCGGGACCGAACGGGCCCCCGTGGCTCAGCCCGCAGCCGACGTGTTCGAACCAGGCTGTCATATCGCGCAACGCCGTTCGGCCTCCAGCGGATTGCCGCGACGGCGCACCGCCGCCGTCCGCGGAAGCCCAACGGCGGCCGCGCGAGGGGGACTTGGGCAACGCCGGCGCCCCGCGGAGGCCGGGGCGGAGAGGCGCGGGCGCGCGAGAAGTGCGCGCACGGGAGGTGCGTACGCGAGCGGGAGCACGGAACGGGGCGTACGGAATCGTGGGGGCGAAGGAAGGTGCGCCGCCGAGCAACCGCCGTGGCTCGTCGGCGCACCTCCGCGATCCGGTTCAGAGAGGGGGCCCAGAACCGGACCGCCCTGAAGCGCAACCGTGACCCGACAGCCCTGGCTGGACCGAACCCCTCGGCCGGTCAGGGAAGCGCTCCGGGGTCAACACACGTCGTACGCCCCTCACTTGGCATCGCTCCGCCCCGGAGTCTCCGGTGCGGAGCCGGTCGTCGTCGGCTGTGGTCGGCAGCCGTCGAGGGCACATGCCCCGTCAGTCGCGGCGTACACACGAGGTACACGCACAGCGCGGCGGCAGCGTATGACACGTTTCGGTGTGACCCTCAACACACCAGAAGATTCCCGCAGTTGGGAACCGGCGGCGTACGCCCCGGGCACGCACGCGTGCACGCGTCCGCACCCCTCGGCCGCCCGCGCCCGGTGCGAGCACCCCGCGCACGTACGCCGGTTCTCCGGCTGCGCGCCCCGCCCGCCCCGATTACGCTCGGCGCAGCCGACCGAACCACCGGTTCGCCGGACCCGGCCTCCGGGTCCCCTTCCGGCCGCGGCCTCCTGACCAGGGGCCGACGCGGCCCGCACGCACCGGCCCGTACACCGCCCGCGGCGCGGCGGCACGAGCCGGCGGGCGCACGGGGCGCACGCCGGAGACCGAGGGGGACGAGCGAAGCACGCGGGGCGCGGCGGCCGCCGACGAAGGGGGAAGCGGGTGCGGGTCGCCTTTCTGCTGCACAACGCCTACGCGCTCGGCGGGACGGTGCGGACGACGTTCACCCTCGCGCAGGCCCTCGCGGCGCGGCACGACGTGGAGTTGGTGTCCGTGTTCCGGCACCGCACCAGGCCGCGCTTCGCCGACGCCGCCGCCTCCGGGCTGACGCCGAAGGTGCTCGTGGACGGCCGCCCCGGCTCCGCCGATCTGGACCATCCCCGGCGGCGCGAGCCCGCGCGGTACTTCCCGAAGGGCGACAGCACCTTCGACCGCTACCACCGGCTGGCCGAGGAGCGGATCCTCGACTGGTTCGCGAGCACCGAGGCCGACGTCGTGATCTCCACGCGCGCCGGACTCAACGTCCTGCTGGGGCACTTCGGGCCGCGGCACGCGGTCCGCATCGCGCAGGAGCATCTGACCCACGACACACACGGGCACCGCCTGCGGCGCGACCTCCAGCGCGCCTACCGCTCGCTGGACGCGCTGGTGACCGTCACCGAGGCGGACGCCCGCGACCACCGGCGGAAGATGCGGCTGCCCGCCGACCGCATCGTCGCCATCCCGAACGGCGTGCCGGCGCCCCAAGTCGCCTCGTCCGAGGGCGAGTCCGAGACGATCGTCGCCGCCGGGCGGCTCGCGCGGCTCAAGCGCTTCCCCATGCTCGTCGACGCCTTCGCCCGGGTCGCCGCCGACTTCCCCGGCTGGACGCTGCGCATCTACGGGCACGGTCGCGAGCACGACCGCATCGCCGCCCGCATCCGCGCCCACGGCCTCGAAGAGCGCGCGCTGCTCATGGGCACCGCCGACCCGATGGAGGCGGAGTGGGCCAAAGGAGCGCTGGCGGCGGCCTCTTCGGCACACGAACCGTTCGGCATGACCATCGCGGAGGCGATGCGCTGCGGGCTGCCGGTGGTCAGCACGGACTGCCGGCACGGCCCCGGCGAGATCATCACGGACGGCGTGGACGGCCGGCTCGTGGCCCGCGACTCGGTGCGCGAACTCGCCGCCGGACTGGGCGAGTTGATGGGGGACCGGGAGCTGCGCCGGCGGATGAGCAGGGCGGCCGTCGAGAACGCGAAACGCTTCGAGCCGGACGACATCGCCCGGCGGTACGAGGAGTTGGCGGAGCGGCTGGGCCGGCGCGGCACGGACCTCGCGGAGGGCGGTACGGGACTCGCGGCGCGCGGCACCACTGCGGGAGCGTCCGCTCCGGCCCGCAGCGCGCCCGCCCGCACCGCCGCCGCCGTGGGCACCGCCGCCCCGGACGGCTCCGCCGCGGACGCCGCCGCCCCGGACGGCTCCGCCGCGGACGCCGTCGCCCCGGCGTCCGCTGTTGCGAACTCGGCGGCCGCGCCCGGGACTTCGGGCACGGCCACCGCTCCGGCCGAGGACACGTCTGTGGCGCACCCGCCGCCCCGGGTGGGTTTCCGCAACCGGCTCGCGGTGACCGCCGCGACCTCCGGAATCCTGGTACGCGGCGCGCTGCGCCGGGTGCGCCGGCTCGCGGCGGGCAACCGGTGGTGACCCGGAGGACGCGGACGGCGGTCCGGAACCAACAGCCAAGAGGACGTCGGCCAAGAGGACGGCAGCCGACAGGCAGCGGACGAGGGGCGGGGCCCGAGGCGGGAGCCAACGGGCAGCCGTCCTGGGGCAGTTGGCCGGAGCCGGGAGGCTGACGGCCCGGCCGCCGTCACACCCCCGCCGCCTCCGCCAGGTCCGACTTCAGCGCGGCCAGCGTCGCCGCCGCCTGCTCGCGCGCGGACGCCAGTACGGACTGGTCGCGTACCGGCACGACCACTTCCAGATAGCACTTGAGCTTCGGCTCCGTGCCGCTCGGGCGGACCACGACCCGCGCGGAGCGCACCCGCGGGCCCGCGGTCCCCGCCGGGTCCGGCACCGCCGCGGCGTCGCTGCCGAGGTAGTAGCGCAGCCCGTCCGTCGGAGGCAGCGACTCCGAGCCTTCGGTCAGGTCCTCGGCCGAGGTGACCGCCAGGCCCGCGAGCCGCACGGGCGGCCGGGCGCGCAGCAGCGCCATCGCGTCGGCGATGACGGAGAGGTCTTCGACGCGTACGGACAGCTGGTCGGTGGCGTGCAGCCCGTACTCGACGGCCAGGTCGTCCAGCAGCCCGTCCAACCCGCGGTCCGCCGCCTTGAGTTCGGCGGCCAGTTCGGCGATCAGCAGCGCCGCCGTCACGCCGTCCTTGTCGAGCACGCCCTGCGGATCGACGCAGTAGCCCAGCGCCTCCTCGCAGCCGTACCGCAGGTCCTTCACGCGGGCCAGCCACTTGAAGCCGGTGAGGGTTTCGGCGTAGGGCAGGTCGGCGGCGTGCGCGATGCGGGACAGCAGCGACGAGGACACGATCGTGGTCGCGAACGCGCCCCGCGCCCGCTTGTGCACCAGGTGCGTGGCCAGCAGCGCGCCGACCTCGTCGCCGCGCAGCATGCGCCAGCCGCCGTCCGCGGACGCGTCGGGCACGGCGACCGCGCACCGGTCCGCGTCCGGGTCGTTGGCGATGACCAGGTCGGCCGGCTCGCCGCGCTCGGCGGCCTCGCGCGCGGTCGCGTACGCGAGGTCCATCGCGCCCGGCTCCTCCGGGTTGGGGAACGCGACGGTCGGGAACTCCGGGTCGGGCGCGGCCTGTTGGGGCACTTCCAGCGGCGCGGGGAATCCGGCGCGTACGAACGCCTCGTGCACCGTGCGCGCGCCGACGCCGTGCAGGGCCGTGTGCACCACGCGTACGTCGCGCGGCGTGCCCTCGGTCAACACCGCGCCGGTGCGGGCGAGATAGGAGTCGAGGAGGTCGCGGCCGAGCACGCTCCAGCCGGACTCGGGGCGCGGCACCTCCGCGAGCGGGCCGACGGCGTCGATGGCGTCGGCGATGTCGGCGTCCGCGGGCGGCACGATCTGGGCGCCGTCGCCGAGGTACACCTTGTAGCCGTTGTCCCGGGGCGGGTTGTGGCTCGCGGTCACCATGACACCCGCCACGGCGCCCAAGTGCCGTACGGCGAAGGCGAGTACGGGCGTGGGCAGCGGCTCCGGCAGCAGCGCCGCACGCAGCCCGGCGCCGGTCACGACGGCGGCCGTGTCGGTCGCGAACTCGCGGCTCTTGTGCCGGGCGTCGTAGCCGATGACGACGAGCCCGGGAGACCCCGCGGACGTGCCGCCGCGCGCGCTGCCGGGCGTGCTCGCGGCCGCGCTCTCGGACGTACTGCCGGACGTGCCGCCGGACGCACCGCCGGAGGTGCCGCCGCCCGCGCCCGCGGCGAGCGCGCCCTCCTGCTCGCGCAGGTACGCGGCGAGCCCGGCGGCGGCGCGGATGACCACGGCGCGGTTCATCCGCATCGGCCCGGCACCCAGCTCCCCGCGGAGCCCGGCGGTGCCGAACTGGAGCGTTCCGGCGAAGCGTTCGGCCAGCTCGTCGCGCGCGGTGCGTTCGCCGCCGTCCGCGGCGTCGACGAGCCGGGTCAACTCGGCGCGGGTCTCGGGGTCGGGGTCCTCGGCCAGCCAGCTACGGGCGCGGGCGAGCAGCGTCGTCGTCTCGTCGTCGTGCACGGTTCTCCGTTCCTGCCTCTTCGCTCTGCCTGCGAGTGGACCTGCGGTGTCGAGGGGCCGCCGCACACCGGCCGGCGGTACACGGCCGCTGCCGCGCGGACGTACGGGTGCGGACGGGCCGCGTACGGGCGGTGCGCGAGCCGCGCGGGCACCCGAGCCCGGCCCCGCTCCCGCCTGGCCACCGTTTCCCCGCCGTGTGCCCCGGTCGGAGAGCAGCACGCGGCGGTACGGGCAGCGCACCGGCACGCCGCCCGCGGGCCTCGGTCCTCCGCACACCTCGGGCCCCCTGCTCCCTCGCGGAACGCGCCCCGGCTCCCCGGTCCGCCGGCGCCACACGACAGGTCCTACGGGTACCGCTACTGGTGCGGCTTACCCGCACCGACGCGCCCGCTACTCCCGTACTCCGGCCCAACGTTCGCCCACGGAGCGGCACTTGGCCCCGCCGCCGTCCGGCAGCCGGCCGGCCGCCGGACGCCCTGCGGGCCGGCCCGCCGCGGCTCCGGACGAGGGCGTTCAGAGTCTGCCCAGCACCTGCGCCAGCAGGGAGCCCATACGGGTCGCCGAGTCGCGGCCCGCCTGGAGGACTTCCTCGTGGTTGAGGGGTTCGCCGGTCATGCCGGCCGCGAGGTTCGTCACCAGGGAGATGCCGAGCACTTCGGCGCCGGCCTCGCGGGCGGCGATCGCCTCCAGCACGGTGGACATTCCGACGAGGTCGCCGCCTATCGCCCGCACCATGCCGATCTCGGCCGGCGTCTCGTAGTGCGGCCCGGGGAACTGCGCGTACACGCCCTCCTCCAGCGTGGGGTCGATCTGCCGGCACAGCGCCCGCAGCCGCGCGGAGTAGAGGTCGGTGAGATCCACGAAGTTGGCGCCCACGATGGGCGAGGCGGCGGTGAGGTTGAGGTGGTCCCTGATGAGGACCGGCTGGCCCGGGACCATGTCGCCGCGCAGGCCCCCGCAGCCGTTGGTGAGCACGACGGTCTTGCAGCCCGCCGCCGCCGCGGTACGCACGCCGTGGGCGACGGCGGCGACCCCGCGCCCCTCGTAGTAGTGCGTACGCCCGAGGAAGACCAGCGCCCGCTTGCCGGCCAGCCGGTGCGAACGGATCCTCCCCGCGTGCCCCTCGGCTCCCGGCGGCGGAAAGCCGGGCAGCTCGGTGACCGGGAACTCGTGCTCGGGCGCGCCCAGTTGGTCGGCGGCGGGGACCCAGCCCGAGCCCATGACGAGCGCCACGTCGTGGCTCTCGGCACCGGTGAGTTCGCGCAGCCGCTCGGCGGCGTCGCCGGCACAGCGGTAGGGAGAGTCGGAGGTCTGCGGAGTGGGAGAAGCGTTCACGCGGACGAGGGTAGCCGCTCGGAGCCTACGCGCGTAGAGGGTGGCGGCGGCGCATGCGAATCGGGGTCGGTCGACGTCCGATTCCGGCCCGCCGCACGGCCGTTGACCGTACGGAGCGCGTCCGAAGCGCGTCCGAGATGCGTCCGAAGTCCGGTCGCAGGGCGCCTGGAGTGCGGTCCCGGGACGTCCGGAGCGCGGCCGCTCAGCAGGGGCGCTTGCGCAGCTCCATCACGTAGTCGTGCGGGGCGCCGGCGGACTCCGCGGCGTCCGCGATGTCGCCGAGGTAGCGGGCCGAAGGCAGGCCGCCCTCATAGCCGTTGAGGACGTAGGCCCACGCGGTGGCGTCGCCGTCCAGCGCGTGCACCCGCAGCCTGGTACGCCGGTAGATGCCGAGCCCGACGCCTTCCCAGCGGTCCATCGAGTCCTCGTCCATGGGCGCGATGTCGTAGAGCGCGACGAAGAGCTGCGCGCACGGGTCCTCGACCACCGTCGCCAGCGCGCCCTGCCAGCCCATCTGTTCGCCGCCGAACGTGAGGCGCCAGCCGTTGACCCAGCCGGTGCCGCGCAGCGGGGAGTGCGGTGCCCGGCGGGACATCAGCCGCGCATCGAGGTTGGCGGCGTACGCGGCGTAGAGCGACATGGTGTCGAGGGTAAGGGAGCCGGCTTCGGCCACGGCGGTGGCGCGAAGTGTGCCTCCCGGCCGGCCGCAGTGGTATGGCGCGCGGTGCCGGTACGGGCCCGGGGGAGGCCGGCGGCGCCCCGTGCGGGACAATGGGTGCGTGAATCGGATCGTGATCATCGGTGGTGGCCCCGGCGGATACGAGGCGGCGCTGGTCGCCGCGCAGCTCGGGGCGGAGGTGACCGTCGTCGACTGCGACGGCCTCGGCGGCGCCTCCGTGCTCACCGACTGCGTGCCCTCCAAGACGCTCATCGCCACCGCCGAGGTGATGACCGGTTTTGACGCCTCCTACGAGGAGTTGGGCATCCGCGTCGAGGACGGCACGTACGACCCGGACGATCCGGCCCGCGTCGTCGGCGTCGATCTGGCCAAGGTCAACCGGCGCGTGAAGCGGCTCGCGCAGGCACAGTCGCACGACATCACCGCCTCTGTGACGCGGGCGGGCGGACGCGTGGTGCGCGGGCGCGGCCGTGTGGAGCCGACGCAGGCGCCGGACGGTTCGCGCGAGGTCGTGGTGACGGCGGAGGACGGCTCGGAGGAGCGGCTGACCGCGGACGCGGTGCTGATCGCCACCGGCGGCCACCCGCGGGAGATCCCGGACGCCCGCCCGGACGGCGAGCGGATCCTCAACTGGAAGCAGCTGTACGACCTCACGGAGCTGCCCGAGGAGCTGATCGTGGTCGGCTCCGGCGTCACGGGTGCCGAATTCGCGGGCGCCTACCAGGGGTTGGGCTCTCAGGTCACGCTGGTCTCGTCGCGGGACCGGGTGCTGCCGGGCGAGGACCCGGACGCGGCGGCGGTGCTGGAGGACGTCTTCCGGCGCCGCGGTATGAACGTGATGTCCCGCTCCCGTGCCGCGTCGGCGAAGAGGGTCGGCGACCGGGTCGAGGTGGTGCTCCAGGACGGCCGCACCATCGGCGGCACGCACTGCCTGGTCGCGGTCGGAGCGGTGCCGAACACCAAGGGGCTCGGCCTGGAGGAGGCCGGCGTCCGGCTGCAGGATTCCGGCCACATCCAGGCGGACAAGGTCTCGCGTACGTCCGCGCCCGGCATCTACGCCGCGGGCGACTGCACCGGCGTCTTCGCGCTCGCCTCGGTGGCGGCGATGCAGGGCCGGATCGCGATGTACCACTTCCTGGGCGAGACGGTCACGCCGCTCAACCTGAAGACCGTCTCGGCGAACGTCTTCACCGATCCGGAGATCGCCACCGTCGGTTTCAGCCAGTCCGACGTGGACGCGGGCCGGATCGACGCCCGCGGTGTGAAGCTGCCGCTGCTGCGCAATCCGCGGGCGAAGATGCAGGGCATCCGGGACGGCTTCGTCAAACTCTTCTGCCGCCCCGGCACGGGCATCGTGGTCGGCGGCGTGGTGGTCGCCCCGCGTGCGAGCGAGCTGATCCATCCCATATCGATCGCGGTCGACAACAGTCTCACGGTGGATCAGATCGCGAACACCTTCACCGTGTATCCGTCGTTGACGGGCTCGATCGGCGAAGTGGCGCGGCAGTTGCACACCCGCAAGGCCGCGCAGGGCTGACGCCGGTCGCGTACGAAGCCTCGCGTACGAAATCCGGCAAGAGGAGCGAGAGTTCCTATATCACGCCGAGAGTGGGTCTACGAACAACTTCTGTTAATCGACGCAAAGCGCTGAAACCAGACGGTCGTTGGCGTTACTGTCAGTTTCGTGTTCGCTGCGGAACGTCGTCAACTCATCCTTGAAATGGTGCGCGCCAACGGAGCCGTGTCGCTCCGGGAGTTGGCCCGCGTCGTCCAGACCTCAGAAGTCACCGTCCGCCGTGACGTGCGGGCGCTGGAGGCCGAGGGTCTGCTCGACCGTCGGCACGGAGGCGCCGTACTGCCCGGCGGCTTCACCCGGGAGTCCGGATTTCCCCAGAAGTCGCATCTGGCCACAGCCGAGAAGACCGCGATCGCCGACGTCGCCGCCGGCCTCGTCGAGGAGGGCGAGGCCATCGTCGTCGGAGCCGGCACCACGACCCAGGAGCTGGCCCGCAGACTCGCCCGCGTGCCGGGCCTGACGGTGGTCACCAACTCCCTTCTGGTCGCACAGGCGTTGGCGCACGCCAACCGCGTCGAGGTGGTGATGACGGGAGGCACCCTGCGCGGCTCCAACTACGCGCTCGTCGGCAGCGGCGCCGAGCAGTCGCTCCAAGGGCTGCGCGTCTCCCGGGCGTTCCTCTCCGGCAGCGGGCTGACCGCAGAGCGCGGGCTGTCCACGTCCAACATGCTCTCGGCGAGCGTCGACCGGGCGCTCGTGCAGGCCGCGTCGGAGATCGTCGTGCTCGCCGACCACACGAAGCTGGGCTCCGACACCATGTTCCAGACCGTGCCGGCGGACGCGATCACGCGGCTGGTGACGGACGAGCCCGCGGCCCAAGACGGCCGAGTGGCGGGCGAGTTGCAGGCACTCGCCGACCGCGGCGTGCAGATCACCGTGGCCTCGCCCACGGCGCCCGTGGCCGCGGGCGGCGTCGGCGCGGAGCCTGCGGGCGGCGGACGGCACGCGCCGCACGGACAGCACAGCCCCTACGGCCACGCCCAGCACGGCAAGCAGGGGCAGCACGGGCCGCACGGCCGTACCGCCGCCGGGCGCGGCTCCGACGGCTCCCGGCGGGAGGCGCCGATGCCCGGGCAGCGGCGCAACCACCCGCAGAGCGGCGGGAGTTCGGGCCAGCCGCCGCAGCTGCGCAGCGCCCCGCCGCCGCCCGAGCAGCAGACCGCCTCCCCGGGCGCGCCCGACCAGGCCAGCCGGGTCGCCGACCTGGCCCCACGGCGCCGCTAGTGCCCTGAGAAGGCCGTGGGCCCGTACGGATCGTCCGTACGGGCCCACGGCGCTCGCCCGGTCTTCGCCCGCTCAACGGCCCGCTGCCGCAGAGGAGTTCGCGGCCCGGCCCGTTTCCCCGCCCGGCCTGCGAGCGCGGCTCAGTCCTTGATCTCGCAGATGACGCTGCCCGAGGAGATGGTCGCGCCGATCTCGGCGTGCAGGTCCTTCACGGTGCCGGAGCGGTGCGCGTTGAGCGGCTGCTCCATCTTCATCGCTTCGAGTACGACGACGAGTTCGCCCTCCTCGACGCGCTGGCCCTCCTCCACGGCGACCTTGACGATGGTGCCCTGCATCGGCGAGGCCAGCGCGTCGCCGGACGCGGCGGACGCGGACTTCTTCGCGGCCTTGCGCTTGGGCTTCTTGCCCGCTCCTCCGGCCGGCGCCGGACCGGCCGGCACGCCCAGCGAGGACGGCAGCGACACCTCCAGCCGCTTTCCGCCGACCTCGACGACGACGGTCTCGCGCGCGCCCTCGTCCTCGTCCGTCTCGGCCGGGGCGCCCGAACCGGCGTACGGCGCAAGCTCGTTGGCGAACTCGGTCTCGATCCACCGGGTGTGCACACGGAACGGCTCGCCCTTCGCGCCGGTCACTTCCGGGGCGAACGCGGGGTCGCGTACGACGACGCGGTGGAACGGCAGGACGGTGGCCATGCCCGCCACGTCGAACTCCGCGAGCGCGCGCGCCGCCCGCTGGAGCGCCTGCTCCCGGCTGGCGCCGGTGACGATCAGCTTGGCCAGCAGCGAGTCCCAGGCGGCCCCGATGACGCTGCCCGACTCGACGCCCGCGTCCAGCCGCACCCCGGGCCCGGTCGGCGGCGTGAACGTGGAGACGGTGCCGGGCGCGGGCAGGAAGTTGCGCCCCGGGTCCTCGCCGTTGATGCGGAACTCGAAGGAGTGGCCGCGTACTTCGGGATCGTCGTAGCCCAACTCCTCGCCGTCGGCGATGCGGAACATCTCGCGTACGAGGTCGAGCCCGGTGACCTCCTCGGAGACCGGATGTTCCACCTGGAGCCGGGTGTTGACCTCCAGGAAGGAGATCGTGCCGTCCTCGCCGACCAGGAACTCACAGGTGCCGGCGCCCACATAGCCCGCCTCGCTGAGGATGGCCTTGGACGCGCGGTACAGCTCCGCGGTCTGCTCCGGCGTCAGATACGGCGCCGGCGCCTCCTCGACCAGCTTCTGGTGGCGCCGCTGGAGCGAGCAGTCCCGCGTCGAGACGACCACGACGTTGCCGTGCGTGTCGGCCAGGCACTGCGTCTCCACGTGCCGCGGCCGGTCCAGGTACCGCTCCACGAAGCACTCGCCGCGCCCGAAGGCGGCGACCGCCTCGCGCACCGCCGACTCGTACAGCTCCGGGACCTCCTCCAGCGTGCGGGCCACCTTCAGGCCCCGGCCGCCGCCGCCGAACGCGGCCTTGATCGCGATGGGCAGCCCGTGCTCCTTCGCGAAGGCGACCACCTCGTCCGTGCCGGACACCGGGTCCTTGGTGCCGGGCACCAGCGGCGCGCCCGCCCGCTGCGCGATGTGCCGGGCGGACACCTTGTCGCCCAACTCCCGGATCGCGTGCGGCGGCGGGCCGATCCAGGTGAGCCCGGCGTCCAGCACGGCCTGGGCGAAGTCGGAGTTCTCGGAGAGGAATCCGTAGCCGGGGTGCACCGCGTCCGCACCCGAATCGGCCGCGGCCTTCAGCACCTTGGCCATGTCCAGATAGCTCTCGGCCGGGGTCTCGCCGCCCAGTGCGAACGCCTCGTCGGCCACCCGCACATGCAGCGCGTCCCGGTCCGGCTCCGCATAGACGGCGACGCTGGCGATGCCGGCGTCCCGGCAGGCACGGGCGACGCGGACCGCGATTTCGCCCCGGTTGGCGATGAGCACCTTGCGCACGATGACTCCCTACTTGGCGCTGCGCCGCAACAGATTCGGTGTCCCGAGCCCGAGCCGAACTCCGGGCGGCGGACTTCGAGTTCGGGGCTCTTCGATTGTCGACCCGGGCGTGCCCGCCGGCTCCGGCAGGGGCGGATCCCCGCCCGAGTACGTTGTGAGTTTAGGTACCGGCGACACCCGGCGCCGAGCCGCCCACGGAGGTGAGCTTTCCCACACGGAGGGTGACTCCGGCGCACCGGTGGGCGATCGCAGCCCTGTCGTTCCACGGTACGCCGGGTTCGCGCGGCCGGTGTCCAGCTCCGCGATGTGGTCCTGGTCTCTGTCCGTGCACTGGCGCCCAACCCCCCGAGGTTTGTGGGATTCCTACGAACCCTCACCTCAAACTTTGCTGTGCACCGGCGTCTTGTCGCGACGCTATACCCATAAGTAACGTTCCGGTTGCCGGAACGGCGCACTTCGGACGACGGCTCCACGGGCCGCGGCCGGTGGACTTCCAGGGAAGTTGGTGGGGCGGGGTGGGACTCAGGCGCACGGTGGCCACGGCGGCGGCGCTGATACTCGTGGTCGAGGCGGCCGGTGTCGTCCTGCTCAACCTCTTCCTGAGCATGGTCGTCGACGACCAGCAGATGTCCCTGGCCGGCCTCGAACCGCGCTCGATGTCCACCTCCGCGGTCGTGGCCGGCGTGCTCTTCGGGCTCTATCTGCTGCTGTGCGCAGGGCTGTTGCTGCGTACGGCGATACGCGACAAGGCGCCGCACGGGCTGTGGCGCATCCTGCTGATCAGCGCGGCGGTGGTGCACGGGCTGCTCGGCGGCGCGTCCTTGAGCATGGTCGGCTGGGAGGCGTTCGTCTTCATGGTGGTCGTGCTCGGGCTGCTGGTCTGGGCGCTGATCTGCTACTCCGGCGAGGAGGGGCGGGTGCCGGGCAAGGACTCCGACTCCCCGCGCAGGAACGGCGGTTCGCCCGCCGGCCCGCCGGACGGCGGCGCGCACCCCGAGCCGTCGGCGCCGTAGGCCCGGACGCCCGCGCCCCCGCCGTCCGCCGCCGTCCGCGCCGGCGGGTTCCCGGTGGTTTCCCGGCGGTCCGTCCTCCGGTTCACCCGCGGCGCCCGCGCGGCCGGCTCAACGGCCGTACGCCGCCGGTGAGTTGACGGTGCGGTGCGAGCCGCGCCGGGTGCCGGGCGGCGTGCCGGTCACGCTCAGCCCACCGGCGTCCACAGGTCGGTCAGCGGCACGCCCAGCTGCGCCAGCAGCCTCCGCAGCAGCGGCATCGACAGCCCGATGACGGTGCCGTGATCGCCCTCGATGCCCTCCACGAACGGCGCCGAACGGCCGTCCAGCGTGAACGCGCCCGCCACGTGCAGCGGTTCGCCGGACGCCACGTACGCGGCGATCTCGGCGTCGCTCGGCTCCCCGAAGTGCACCACCGTCGACGCGGTCGCCGCCGAACTCGCCCGCGTACGGCCCGAGTCGGTGCCGCTGCGGGTGTCGACGACGCAGTGCCCGGTGCGCAGTACGCCGCTGCGGCCGCGCATCGCCTTCCAGCGTGCGGTCGCCTCTTCCGCGTCGGCGGGCTTGCCCAGCGCCTCGCCGTCCATCTCCAGAACCGAGTCGCAGCCGACGACGATCGCGTCCGCCGCGTCCGCGCGAGCCGCCACCGCGGCCGCCTTCGCCTCCGCCAGCACGCGCGCCAACTCGCCCGGCGTGGGCGCCGACAGCGCGTCCTCGTCCACGCCGCTGACGATCACCTCGGGCGCCAGCCCCGCCTGCCGCAGCAGGCCGAGCCGCGCGGGCGAGGCGGAGGCGAGCACCAGCCGCCGTGCCGGCCGCGCACGGTCCGGCGCGCGCACGGAAGCGGAATCCGCGGAGGAAGAGGAAGCGGAATCCGTGGAAGGGGAGTGCGCGGAGGCGGGGGATGCGGGCGACGCGGAGGGCGGCTGCGAGTTCATGCCGCCATCGTACGAAGCACGCCGCACGCCGGGACGCCCGTACGCCCAGGGCGCCGCGGCACCCGGGAGGCGGCGGCCGGAGCGCCCGCGAACACCCCGATTCTCACCGCAAGTTGGCGAGCGCGAGGGCGATGACGATGACGACCGGCAGCAGCCAGGACAGGCGGCGCAGCATCGCCAGGGACGCGCGTCCCTCGTGCGAGGGCTCGTCGCGCGGATCGGACCAGAGCATCCCCCCATGCTGGACACGCACGGGAGGGCGCGCCTGAGTACGCGTACTCAACAGCCGTGCCCCGCGCGGGAATTCGCGGCGTCGCCGCCTGCCGTCGCCCGCTCCCGCGCGGCTCGCGTCAGCCGGGCCAGAACGCCGTACGCCAGGCCGACGGCCCGGGGAGCGGCAGCCGGCGCGGCACCGTACGGGCCGGGTCCGCCCACGCGTCGGCGCTCTGCCCGTCGCCCGCGGCCGCCGTCGCCGCGAACGCGACGGCACGCGCCCGCACCACCGCCAGCGCGGCGGCCAGCTCCTCCGGCGTGGGGTTGCCGCGGACCACCGTGATCGGGGACTCGGCGGCGACGGGCGGCTGTTCCCCGGCCGTCGGCTCCAGCGTCATGGGCGCCTCCCTGGCAGCTGTGTCGAAGTGGCGTCGTACGCCCGGAGACCGAGGCTACGGGCGGACCGGCCGGCGCGGAAGCGGGTGCACGCGGCGGCCCGCCCGGCGGCTCACAGCGGGATGTTTCCGTGTTTTTTCGGGGGGAGTTGGGCGCGTTTGGAGCGCAGGGTGCGCAGGCCCTGGACGATGCGGCGGCGGGTCTCGGAGGGCCGGATCACGGCGTCGACGTAGCCGCGTTCGGCC
>Ga0164243_10007567_pt1 | contig 16198 bp, 18 predicted proteins | sample OricompcompostOP_FD_108781 | JGI IMG/M metagenome (GOLD analysis project Ga0164243, IMG submission 108781) | Organic Plus compost microbial communities from Emeryville, California, USA - Original compost - Organic plus compost (OP) | ecosystem: Engineered > Solid waste > Mixed feedstock >...
CGATACCTACAGCATGACCGCCTGCGACGACGAACCGCACCACTCCATCCTCGAATACCTGCGCACGCTGGCGCGCTCGCGGCAGCACCTGCACGCGTTCCTGTCCAACGGTGAATTCATGGGGTTGGCCGAGGATGACAGCGTGACGGTGGAACCGGGTTCGGACGGCGCCAACCCCGGCTGGTGTGTCGACCAGGGCTGCTCGAAGGTCGAGAACGATGCCGCGCCGGCGATTCGCGCGGCGCGCTGGATCGCCGACGACCAGAGCCGCGCGATCATCATGACCAACACGACGTCCTCGGATTCCATCGCCAACATACCGGTGCCGGCGAACTGGCGCGGGCTGAGCACAAACTGCCACAAGGGCGAGGACGGCAGCAGCGACGGCTGCAACGGTCACCAGCACGGATGGGTCCGGCAGCATACACTTCTACACCCGCCCCGGCAGCAGCAACTATGCGCAAATTTATTCAGAGAGCATCACCAGCTTTCAACGCAACAAGCCCTATACCATTTCCTACCGCATCAAGACCCAGCATCAACCACTCTATACATCCGCAACCATTTTCCAGTACACCAGTACCGGCGGGAGTGTATCGACGCTCTCAACGGGTGATGTAACCGCTGTCTCCACCACAGGCGAATGGCAGGAGGTGACCGCCGTGGTGACCATCACCGACCCATCGGTGACGCGTATCCATGTTGTTATCGGCGTCGCCCCATCTCCGAGCTACAGTAACGATTTTTGGATCGACGACGTCTATTTCGGAGAAGGCATCGTCTTCGCCCAGCCTCCTAGCACAACGCGCGATCCGTTTCCTCATGCCATCGCGCCGGAGGATGCGTATGTGAACGTCGACGCGCTGGGCAACTGGAAAGTGAAAGGAGAAGACAACCAATGGCATGATTTCTTCCCGTTCGGCCTCTACCCCTTCCTGGGACGAACCGATTTCATTTCACTGGCGAACCAGGGTTTCAATACGGTGCTCGGCATGAATTACGCCAGCCAGGTGCTCAAGGCCAAAAACGCCGGTATGCGCGCCTGTCTGCGCCTGGCAACGTACGCCATAGACGATCCGGCCTGGCCGCTCACCGTCCTGCAAACCAACATCAACAACATTCAAGGCGGCGGCCTCAACAAATCGCTGTTGTGCTACGAATGGGATAATGAGGAGCATTGGCTGAACTGGAACCACTGGAAGGATATGGTATCGACCATCCGCGCCCTCGATGTGACACATCCCATCTATATCCTGAACGGTTACCCGGCCGTACAACGGGCTTTCAACAATCTGTCCGAAGTCCCCACCGACGTCAGCGGCACCTACGTCGGAACCGATATTCCGGGCACTTCCGCCAGCGGCGTCGGCCGCTTCGAAATCCTGCAAAACCTGGAAAAACAAACCGTGCCGGTCTCCATCGCCCAGATCAACGAAGTGGACGAAACCGACTACGGATTCCGTTTGCGCGTCTACGATGCGCTGATCAAGGGTGCGCGCGGCATCATGTGGCTGGGCAATTCCGAGACCGACGATGTCCCGGGCAGAAGCCCGGTGGAGGACCGCCCGTGGTGGGACGACGTGCCCAACCTGAGCCATGAACTCGAGGAAATGATTCCGATCCTGAAGGAACCGCACTGGACCAGCTGGTCCGCGACCAGCTCGGACGCCAGCGTCAAGGTCGGCACCCGCACCCACCAGGGCGAAGGCTACATGATCGTGGTCAACCCGCAGAACAGCTCGACCACCGCCACCTTCAGCCTGACCGGCGTGGCCGCGACCCAGGTGTACGACTACTTCAACCACGGCCTGGTGGCCACCATCAGCGCCGGCCAGTTCAGCGTGACGCTGCAACCCCACAGCACCGCCGTTTACCGGCTGGCGTTCCCGGAGCAGATCAGCAACGGCGCGCTGGAAAGCACCACCGGCTGGACCGCCACCGGCGCCGGCACGTTCACCATCGACGATACGGTGAAATACGCCGGCGCCCACTCGCTGAAAATCGCCAACGGCAGCACCGCCGACGACAGCCAGTACCAGCAGTTCTTCGCGGCGTTGAAACCGGGCACGCGCTATCACTTCAGTGCGATGGTCAAAACGGAAGCGGTGGTGAAAGCCGACGCGGATGCCTACAAGGGCGCCATCGTCCAGTTGTACACCGGCGGCCTGAATCAGTTCATCGAACTGCCCGGCCTGGACGGCACCGCGGGCTGGAAGGAAATCAAAGCGGACTTCACCACGCCGGCCAGCCCCGATGCTAACTGGTACATCCGCTTGCGCCTGCGCAATGCCAGCGGCAGCGCCTGGTTCGACAATGTCAGCCTGAAGGAGCGGCTGCCCTGACCCGAAGGCGGCGCCGGCGACGGCGCCGCCCCTGCCCCGATCCACCATCGCATTTCATTCGCAGCCAAAAACAGCACCGGCCGAGGGTGCGCGAGCGCTCAGTTGTCCGACTCGTCGTCATCCTTCGGCTGCCAGCGCAACAATCGGGCCACCAGATGTTCGATGAAACGGCCGCACAGCAGGATCACCATCGCGAACGCGAAGCCCAACAGACATACCACATAACGGCCGCTGCCGCAGGCGATGCCGAGAATGGCCGCGGCCCAGAGCGAAGCCGCCGTGGTGAGCCCCTGAACCCGCGCGTTGTTGTGCAGAATGACGCCGGCGCCGATGAAACCGACGCCGGTCACCAACCCCTGCACGACTCGGCTGACGGTCTGCGCGTCGGCGCCCGGATCAAAAGCGGCGGCGATCGTCGCAATGGCCGCGCCCAGCGACACCAGACCGTGGGTGCGCAAACCCGCGGCCTTGTGGCGCGCGAAGCGATTGAGGCCGATCAGGCAGCCGAGCAGCACGGCGGCGGCCATGCGCAGCGTCATGTCGGCGTAGTCGGGGTGCGGCATCGGTGCGCCCTGCGGCGAGGAGAAAAATGTCGGCATTATAAGAGCCGCCCGCGCGCATGTTGCGGCGGCTGGACACAAAGGGTCGAGGGCGATTTCAGCAGCGGGCGATCGCCGGACGGAATACATCCGGCAATCTGCGTGAAGAGAAGCACGCCGTTGCCGCGGATTGCCCAAAGCGCCGGCGAATATCGCTCCGTGACTTTTGCAGACTCAATCGAAATCCTGTGCGAACAACGCCGCGTATTCCCTGCGCAGTTCCCGCTTCAGGATTTTTCCGGAGGGATTGACCGGCAGGCTGGTCACGAACAACACGCGTTTCGGCACCTTGAAATACGCCAGCTGCGCGCGCGCATGGTCGATCAGCGCCGCTTCGTCGGCCTTGATTTCCGCCTTCAACACCACCAGCGCGGCGATCGCCTCCACCCATTTGGGATGCGGCAAGCCGATCACCGCCGCTTCCGCCACCGCCTCGTGTTTGTACAGACATTCCTCCACTTCGCGGCTCGATACCAGCACACCGCCGGTATTGATCACATCCTTGATCCGATCCACCACATAGAGATAACCCTCGGCATCGCGATAGCCCATATCGCCGGAATGGAACCAGCCGCCGGCGAAAACCGCCGCGGTTTCCTCCGGTTTGTTCCAGTAGCCGTGCAGCAGGGTCGGCGCCCGGTGCACGATTTCGCCGTGCTCGCCCACCGGCACATCGCACAGGTTTTCATCGACGATGCGCGTTTCAGTGTTGAGCACCGGCCGGCCGGCGCTGGTGGGACGCAGCGCGTGTTCATGGGGCAGCAATATCGTGGCGATCGGCCCGATCTCGGTCTGTCCGTAGATGTTGTAAAGCCCGGCCTGCGGCAGGCGCTGTTTCAATTCGGCCACCGTCGCCGCTGGCATGATGGAGGCGCCGTAGAGAATATGCGTCAGGCTTTGCAGGTTGCGTCGGTCGAAATCGGGATCGCGCAACAGTTTGATCAACACGGTTGGCGGCGCGAACAGGGAATTGATGCGCTCGCGTTCGATCAGCTCCAGCATGATGCCGGGTTCGGGACGATCGAGCACGAATTGGGTCGCGCCCGCCAGCAGATAGGGCAGGCAGTTGACGTGCATCACCGCGTGATAAAACGGCAGTGCGCTGATGCCGCGGCTGTGTTCGGAAAACTCGAAGTAATGGATCGCGGTGCGATGGTTGGCCAGCAGGGCCGCGTGGCTCATCATCGCGCCCTTGGGCCGCGACGTGGTGCCGGAGGTGTAGATGATCTGGGCCAGGTCTTCACCGTCGATGTCCACATCCGGCATCGTCACCTCATCCACAGCCCGCGCCAGCGCGATCACAGCCAGCGGATGCGTCTCGTCATCCAGCGCACCGATGGCGTCGAGCGACAACTGCGGCGCCACCGCGACCACATTGTCCCGGCCCTGGCGATCGTGAAACAAAGCGCGGGCACCGGATTGCTCCAACACATAACGCAGTTCATCGCCGCCGAGGCCGAAATTGATCGGCACATGAATCAGGCCGGCGCGCATGCAGGCCAGCATCAGGATCACGTAGGCATCCGAATTGCGGCCGTAAGCGGCGATGCGATCGCCCTTGCCGAAACCCCGCGCGAGCAGTGCGTTTGCCAGGCGAGTGACGGCCGAGTCGAGTTCGCGGTAGGTCCAATGGCGTTGCTGGAATACCAGCGCGTTTTTTTCCGGGCAGCGCAACGCCGTGCGATGAAACGCATCACCCAGGGTGGCGCGCCGGCAGCGGGACACGATTCGGGTCAGTTCGGAATCTGACATGGAACGAGCCTTTATTATTATTCGTGGAACGGTTTCCGGGCCTGTAGGCCGCCGGGTTCTGTTGTCATGTTTTTACGTTTCGGAGCGCGGAGGTTTTTTCGCGCAGCCGTAGACGGCGTGATTTTTCCATAAAGCGCGCGTTGCGTCGATGAGCAGGTGATCGGCAAAGGCCGCCTGACTATCCGGCTCAATGCAAAACCGGAACTTCGCTCCGGGTTCATTTTCTACAAAAATTAAACGCGGGGCTTGCCGGGAGCTACCACTCGCCCTTTTCTCAGGGTTAAAACACAAAGAAGAATTACGCATCGAACTTGCCAGAAGGTGGAGCGCACCGTTTGCCGGGACCGTAAGAGGCCAGGGATGGCCGCTTCCGAGCCCCGCAGGATGCGTGCTGTTTGGCGTGTCCCGGCAAACGGTGCGCTCCGCCTTCACCTCCGAAATTCGTGGTAGAGCGTTACAGCTGTGCGGATGCCGGGGTGGACTTTTTCTCCGGGCTGACCAAGCAGGATTTGCCCGCTGCCTCAAGCCGGCGACCAAAGGGGCGTGTTCCCTAGCTTCCGAATCAACTCCGAGGCCCGGAGAAAAAGTCCACCCCGACACCTCGAGGATCGAAGAAAACCTAAGCATTTTTTAAGGCAAAGGACGAATTACGCACCGAACTTTCCAGAAGGCGGAGCGCACCGTTTGCCGGGACCGTAAGCGGCCAGGGATGGCCGCTTCCGAGCCTCACAGGATGTGTGCTGTTTGGCGTGTCCCGGCGAACGGTGCGCTCCGCCTTCACCCTCGGCAATTCGTGGTGGAGCACGCACGGTACGGATGCCGGGACCGTAAGCCGCCAAGGATCGTCGCGTCCAAGCCCCTCGGTATGCAGGCTGGCGCGCCTTCGCACGCGATGCGCTCGCCCTCCTTTCCCATTGCTCCCGCCAAGCAAAAGCCATGGTTGGGGCTGGAAAGTATCTGATCAGGTGTCGAGGATCAAAGCCGCCGGTCGATTTGCAGCGACAGGCGCTGTCCGGTCTTGTCGCCCTGGCCGAGGGTCAGCGGGCCGCTGCTGCCTTCCAGGTCGCCCGCCTCGGCGCGCGCCTGGCCGGAGGCGCTGACCCGGGCCACCACCTCGACCTGTTTGGCGCTGGACAGATTCATGCCCGGCGCCATCGCCATGCTGTCGTCCAGGGTGACCTCCAGCGGCAGCCGCGCCGCGTCCAGGCGCGCCACCGCCAGCGGCATCGGCGGCCCGCCCACGGCGCGGGCGAAGACCAGCAGCTTGGCGCCGGCCGGCTGCGCGCCGGCCAGCTCTGGCGCCAGCGATACCGCCACCGTGATTTTCGGCCCCGGGAAACCGCCGGGGCCGAGCGCCTGTTCGGCCTGGGCGATGCCGTGTTCGATCATGCCGGCATTGGGCGAGCCCGGCGGCAGCAGGCGCAGCAGATGGCGCCAGTGCAGCAGCGCCTGCGCATAGTCGCGGCTTTCGAAGGCGGCGATGCCGAGCAGGCCAAGCGCGGTGGCCTGATCCGGGTCGGCGCGCAGGGCGCGTTCGGCCTGCGCGCGCACCTCGTCGGTCAGCTTGCGGTCGGAGGCGATGTACAGCGCCTGGGCGTACTGGGCGCTGATATCGGGATCGTCGGGGAATTGCCGCTGCAACAGCCGATACTGGATCAGCGCGGCGTCGTAGCGGCCGAATTCGCTGTGGATGCGCGCCAGCATGAAACGGCGGCGGCCGTCATCGTCGTCGCGCTGCGCCAGCCGGCGCTCCAGCGCCCGCGTCAGGTCCTCCAGGGTGGCGCGGTTGTCCTCGCCCGCCTGCAATTGTTGCTCGCTGCGCTCCAGCAGGCGCTGGATGTTCCAGTCGGCCCAGGCGCCGAAATGGGCGTAGAACAGCAGCGCGCACACCGGCACCGCCAGCGCCGCCGCCAGCAGCGCGCCGCGTCCGCCGAGCGCTGCGACCGCACCGGTCTCCCGCGCGTCGCGCAGCAGCGCGCGCTCCTGCTCCAGTTTCAGCTGCGCGTAGGCGGCATCGTCGAGCAGGCCCTCGCGGTGTTCGCGCGCCAGCTCCTCCAGCCGGGCGCCGACCACGGCCACCGCCGCCTCGCGCCGCCCGCCCGCCTGCCGATCCCGGCCGTGCAGCCACCAGGGCGCCAGCACGAACAGCGCCGCCAGCAGGCACAGCACTCCAGCCCACAACAGCATCATGAAGGTCGCTCCCCGTCCGCGCGCGGCGTGCGGCCGGCCAGCAACTGTTCGACCAGCGCCCGCTCGTCGGCGTCCAGCGCCGTCGTTTCGGCGCCGGTGCGGCGGCGGCGCGCGATCACCAGCAGCGCGACCGCGCCGCAGACCAGAAACAGCGCCGGCGCCAGCCACAACAGCGCGGTTTTTTTATCGAAGGGTGGATCGTAGAGAATGAACTGGCCGTAACGCGCCACCATGTAGTCGGTGATCTCCCGGTCGCTGCGGCCGTCGTTCAACAGCCGCCGCAGTTCGCGCCGCAGATCGGCGGCGATCGGCGAATCAGACCCGGCCAGATTCTGGTTCTGGCATTTGGGGCAGCGCATCTCCTCGATGAAATGCTGGTAGCGCTGGCGTTCGACCTCGCTGGAAAACTCGTAGGGGTCGATGGCGGCGCGCGCGCCCAGCGAGAACACCAGCAGCAACAGACCCGGCAGCAGACGACGCATGTCAGGCCCCCCGCGCTTCTTGTTGCAGACGCTCGATCAGCGGTTGCAGCGTTTCGCGCCAGACGCGCTCATCGAGCGGGCCCTGGTAACGCAGGCGGACCACGCCCCTGGCATCGATCAGGTAGGTTTCGGGCGCGCCGGTCACGCCCAGGTCGAGCCCCAGCGTGCCGCTGCGGTCGTCGACCACGGCGACATAGGGATTGCCCTTCTCCAGCAGCCACTGGCGCGCCTTGTCCGGCTCGTCCTTGTAATCCACGCCCAGGATCAGCACGCCCTGCTGCGCCAGCCGCACCAGATACGGATGTTCGTAGTGGCAGCTCGGGCACCAGGTGGCCCAGACATTGACCAGCGCGATGCGCCCGCCCAGCACCGCGGCGCTGACCGGATCGCCGCGCAGCAGGTCGGGCAGTTCGAAGGCCGGCAGCGGTTTGTCGAGCAGCGCCGAGGGCATCGCCTGCGGATCGTAATCACCGCTGCCGATGCGCTTTTGCACGACGAAGAAGAAAGCCGCCAGCACCAGGAAAATGATCAGGGGAATGAACAACTTCAAACGCTGCATGGGCTTGCCTCAACTGGCCGGAACGGGTTCGGCGCCGGCCGCCGGAACCGGCGTCGCGCGGCGCAGGCGGTAGCGCCGGTCGGCCGCGGCCAGCGCGCCGCCGAACGCCATCAGCGCGCCGCCGCTCCAGATCCAGCGCACGAAGGGTTTGTAATGCACGCGCAGCGCCCAGGCGCCCTCGCCCAGCGGCTCGCCCAGGGCCACGTAGAGATCGCGGCTGAAGCCGGCGTCGATGGCGGCCTCGGTCATCACCTGATCGGCGCGCGCGTGGTAGCGGCGTTTTTCCGGATGCAGTTCCGCCAGCTGGCGGCCGCCGCGGCTGACCAGCACCACGCCGCGCTCGGCGGTGTAATTGGGCCCGCGCGCGGGTTCGGTGCCGGCGAACACGAAGTCGTAACCCGCCACCTCCACCTGCTGGCCCGGCGCCACCCGCAGGTCGCGCTCCTGGGTGTAGACGCTGGTCAACCCGACCCCGGCCACGCTCACCGCCAGCCCGACGTGCGCCACCAGCATGCCGTAGTAGGACGGCGTCAGCCGGCCCAGGCCGGCCTGCCAGGAAGCGGCGTGGCGCAGCTTGTTGCGCAGGTCGACACCGGAGCAGAACAGCACCCAGGCGGCCAGGCACACGGTGAGCGCCACGCCGGCGTGGAAGGCGCCGCCGTAGGCGATGGGGAACAGCAATCCCACCAGCACGCTGGCGATCAGCGCCGGCAGCAGCGGCCGCCACAACTGCGCGCCGCGGCTGCGTTTCCAGATACTGGCGGGCCCGACGCCGAGGAACGCCAGCAGCACCGCCATCACCGGCACGAACACGGCGTCGAAATACGGCGGGCCGACCGAATACTTGCCGAGCCCGAGCGCATCCACCACCAGCGGAAACAAGGTGCCGCACAACACCGACAGCGCCGCCACCAGCAGCAGCACGTTGTTGGTCAGCAAGAACAGCTCGCGCGACAGCCAGCCGTAATCGGCCGCGCCCACCACCGCCGGCGCGCGCAGCGCGTACAGGGTGAGCGAACTGCCGATGACGATGCCGAGGAAGGCCAGGATGAAGATGCCGCGGGTCGGGTCGGCGGCGAAGGAATGCACCGAGGTCAGCACGCCGGAGCGCACCAGGAAGGTGCCGAGCAGGCTCAGCGAAAACGCGAAAATCGCCAGCAGCACCGTCCAGCTCTTGAACACGCCGCGCTTGTCGGTCACCGCCAGCGAGTGGATCAGCGCCGTGCCCACCAGCCAGGGCATGAAGGAGGCGTTCTCCACCGGGTCCCAGAACCACCAGCCGCCCCAGCCCAGCACCGAATACGCCCACCAGCTGCCGAGCGTGATGCCGATGGTGAGGAACAGCCAGGCGACGACGCTCCAGGGCCGCGACCAGCGCGCCCAGGTCACGTCCAGGCGGCCGCTCCACAGGGCGGCGATGGCGAAGGCGAAGGCCACCGAAAAGCCGACATAACCCATGTACAGCATCGGCGGATGGATCACCATGCCCGGGTCCTGCAACAGCGGATTGAGGTCGGCGCCCTCCAGCGGCGGGTTGGGCAGCGAGCGCGCGAACGGGTTGGAGGTCAGCAGCATGAACAGCAGGAAACCGACCGCGACCGCGCCCATCACCGCCAGCACGCGCGCCACCAGGTCCAGCGGCAGCTGGCGGCTGAACAGCGCCACCGCCAGCGTCCACAGCGACAGAATCCACACCCACAGCAGCAGCGAACCCTCGTGCCCGCCCCACACCGCGCTGAACTGGTAGAACCAGGGCAGCTGCGAATTGGACTGGGCGGCGACGATCGCCACGCTGAAATCATTGTTGAGGAAGGCGTGGGCCAGCAGCGCGAACGCCGCGCTGAGCATCACCATCAGCCCCGCCGCCAGCGACCGCGCGCTGTGCATCAACAGGGCGCTGCCGCGGATCACGCCCACGGTCGGCAGCAGCGCCAGGGCGAGCGCCAGGAACAGGGCGAGGATCAGGGCGAGATGGCCTAATTCGGGGATCATCGTGTTCAGCTCATCCGGTCAGTTGGCGGCGGTCTTGGCGGCGCCGCCCAGGGCCTGCTGCACCTCCGGCGGCATGTACTTCTCGTCGTGCTTGGCCAGCACCTCGGTGGCCTGGAACACGCCGTTGGCATCGAGCGTACCGTTGGCCACCACGCCCTGCCCCTCGGCGAACAGATCGGGCAGGATGCCGGTGTACTGCACCGGCACCTCGGCCTTGTAATCGGTGATCAGGAAGTCGACCTTCAGGCTGTTCGGATCGCGCCTGAGGCTGCCCTTGACCACCATGCCGCCGGCGCGGATCTTCTTGCCGGCGGGCACCTGACCGGCGGCGATGTCGGCCGGCGGATAAAACAGGTTGATGTTCTCGCGCATGGCGTAGGCGGCCAGCCCCACCGCGCAGGCCGCGCCCACCACCACCAGCAGCACGATCAGCAGGCGTTGACGTCGGATCGGATGCATGGGCTCACGACACCTCGGGGCTGTGGCCGCCGGCGCGGGCGGCGCGGCGGCGCTCGATGCCGCGCTGCTCGGCGAGGAAACGCCGGTTGCGCGCCAGCGGCATGCCGATGATGGCGCCCAGGGTGCACAGGGCGATGATGTAGGCGCTCCACACGAACGGGCCGTGCCCGGCCATGTGCCACAGCGCCTGCCAGCTTTCAAATTGCATCGAATACCCCCGTTCGCCCGGCGGCCTCAGCCGCGCTCCAGGATCAGATCGCGCACCCAGCGGGTGCTGCGCTCGCGTTGCAGGATTTCACTGCGCATGTGCAGCAGCAGTGCCCAGGCATAAAACAGGTAGAAACCGGCGATCATGAGCAGCAGCGGATGCAGCATGGACGGGTCCATGCTGCTCTTGCCGGTCAGCTTGAGCGTCGCCGGCTGGTGCAGGCTGTACCACCACTCCACCGACCAGTAGATGATCGGCACATTGACCACGCCGACCAGGCTCAGCACCGCGCAGGCGCGGGCCGCGGCCTGCTGGTTCTCGAATGCCTCATGGAGCGCGATCACACCCATGTACAGGAAAAACAGCACCAGCACCGAGGTGATGCGGGCGTCCCACACCCACCAGGTGCCCCAGGTGGGCTTGGCCCAGATGGCGCCGGTGACCAGCGCCAGGAAGGTCAGCGCGGCGCCGATCGGCGCGGCGCATTTCATCGCCACCTCCGCCAGCTTCATGCGCCAGATCAGGCTGATGGCGCCGGCCACCGCCATCAGCACGTAGCCGGCCATGGCCAGCAGCGAGGCCGGCACGTGCACATAGATGATGCGGAAACTGTTGCCCTGGCGGAAATCCGGCGGCGCGTACAGAAGCCCCCAGACGGCGCCGACCAGCAGCAGCGCCACGCTCAGCGCCGCCAGGTACGGCAGGCACTTGCCGCTGATCTGGTAGAACCAGCGCGGTGAACCGAGCTTGTGAAAAATAGGCCACATCGAACACAACCCGGCGCGACAAAGACGCGCTGCTGACAAGGAAATTGGCGGAGCCTGAAGCAAAAGGCGCTGGATTATAGCCGATCGCAACCGCGCGCCAAACCCGTAGCGCCCGCAATCGTCGCGCCGCAGCCGCTTGACCCAGGTCAATGAGCGCGACCCGCGGCCATCATAAGCTGGGCTTCGACCTCACCAAGAACAGGGGATTCCCATGAGCGAAGCCATCAATGACAGCACCACCCTGCGCCGCCTCGGCGTCGTCATCCTCGGCCTGTGCGGCATCGCCGCGGGCCTGATCATCATCGTCACCGCGGTCAGCCACGCCGTCGGCTGAACCGCCGGCGAGGCGGCCGGTCAACGGCGGCGCCCTCCGGCGCAACCCGCTGCTTCGCCGCCGCAACCTCCGCTTCTACGCCGACCGACCATGGTTGCGGACCAGGACCGCCGCCGGTTCAAACGCGGCCCCATCCATGGCCGGACATCAACGTCGACCGCGCGCGAACGGGAAACCTTGCGCAACCGCTGGCCGAACACCATTCGCGGCAGCGGCGAGGCGCGATTGGCCGCGCGTTCCGCGATCACCCCGGCACAAAAGCTTCAATTATCGACACTGACCCGCAGGCCCCCCGCCACCGCCCAGGGCGCCAGCGGCAGCGCCAGCGCCAGCAGCGCGCCCAGCACAGCGAGCTGGGCGCGGAAGGCAAAACCCTCCGCCGCCGACTGCACGGCGCTGGCGCCGAAAATCAGCACGGGGATATAGAGAGGCAACACGATCAGCGACAGCAGCAGGCCGCCGCGTCGCAGGCCCACTGTCAAACCCGCGCCGATCGCGCCGATCAGGCTCAGCACCGCCGTGCCCAGCAGCAGGCTCGCCACCAGCGCCGGCACCGCGGCGCCGGGCAATTGCAGCAGCAGCGCCAGCAGCGGCGCCAGCAGCGCCAGCGGCAGGCCCGTCACCAGCCAGTGGGCGATGCTCTTGGCCAGCGCCAGCAGATACAGCGAGGCCGGGCTGAGCAGCATCTGCTCGAGGCTGCCGTCGTCGAAATCGCCGCGGAACAGGCCGTCGCTGGCCAGCAGGCAGGCGAGCAGCGCCACCACCCACAGGATGCCCGGCGCCAGCGCCGCCAGCCGCTGCGGGTCGGGCCCGATGCCGAGCGGAAACAGCGTGCACACCAGCAGGAAGAACAACAGCGGATTGGCGATTTCCGCGCGCCGGCGCAGGGCCAGCAGCAGATCGCGGCGGATCAGGCGACCCATCACCGCCAGCGCCGACAGACGCGCCTCACTCATCGCCGCCGCACTCCAGCCGATTCGACGCCGGCCATCGTCCCGCCACGCAGATCGCAATACCCGCACGCGGAAATGCTCCGCTTGCCAGCGCCGCCGAAACCGTCATCGCGGCCGTCATTCATCGCCACCAGCCGACGCCACCAGCGCCACTTTCAGCAACGGCCGGTCCAGGTGCAGCGTCTGGTGCGTGGTGAGCAGCACCGCGCCGCCCGCCTGCGCCTGCGCCGACAACCAGTGCTCCAGCTCGGCGGCGCCCTGCCTGTCGATGGCGGTGAACGGCTCGTCCAGAATCCAGAGCGCGGCCGGCGCCAGGAACAGCCGCGCCAGCGCCACCCGGCGCTGCTGGCCGGCGGACAGTTGATAACAGGGAGCGTCCTCGTAGCCGACCAGCCCGACCCGGGCCAGCGCGGCATCCAGCTCTTCGCCGGCATCGACACCGCGCAGGCTGGCCCACCAGAGCAGATTTTCCCGACAGCTCAGCGCCGCCTTCAGGCCGGTGGCGTGGCCGAGGAAAATGCTGTCGGCGGCGAATCCGGGGCGTTGCCGTTGCAACGGCGCGCCGCGCCACAACAGATCGCCGCGGTAGCGGCTGGACAACCCGCCCAGGCAGCGCAGCAGGCTGGTCTTGCCGACGCCGTTGGCGCCCTCCAGCTGCATCACATCGCCGCCGCGCAGCGTCAGCGACAGCGGCGCGAACAGCGGCGCATCGTCGCGCTCGCAGTACAGATTGCGCAGTTCCAGCAGCGGCTCAGTCAAGAAAGGATTCCAGAAAGCGACAACGTCGAAAAACAGTCAATTTTTATGGCGCGCGGCCGTTATAGCGACAATGAACAGCCTGGCCCTGATTTCCGCGGTCGCCTCCGACCACCCGCCGTCCACACCGCGCCCGCCCGTCACCGACGCGGCGGCGGTGGTGGCCGACATCATCAGGCGGCTGAGCGACGGCGCCGGCATTATACTCAACCCTTCGTTGCTTCGCAGGTTTGATGCCGCGCCGATGGATATCACCCCCAACCAGAACCTCAGCAGCCTGCTCGGCACCGCCATCGCCCAGAGCAATCTCGGTCAATTGCCGGCCGATGCCCTGGGCAAACCCCAGGTGATCGAGGCCACGGTGCTCGGCAATTCGCCGCTGCTCCAGAGCGGCGCCGATGGCCGCGCCGACCAGGCGGTGCGGATCAGTGTGTTATGGCAGGGAAGGACCTTGCAATTGCTGGGCGCGACGGCGCTGCCGGTGGGCGCGCGGCTGCGCCTGGCGATCGACGCCCGCGGCGAGGTGAGCCTTTTGGCCATGCTGTCGGCGGCGCCGGCGCCGCGGGTGCTGCCGGGCGATCTCAGCCGGCCGATGCTGGCGCTGCAGATGGCGCTGCGCGAAAACCTGGCCCAGGCCCAGCCGCTGCAGGCACTGGTGCCGCTGCTGCAACGGCTGGGCGCGGCCGGCGGCCTGCCGGAACCGCTGGCCCGGGCCATCAACCAGTTGCTGCACAACCTGCCCGGCCTCGAACAGTTGCGCAATCCCGCCGCGCTGAAACAGGCGCTGACCGGCAGCGGCACGCTGCTGGAGGCACGGCTGGCGACCGCCGACGCGCAGGCCGGGGCGCAGATCGCCGCCGGCGATCTCAAGGCCCAGATCGTGCAGCTGCTGGCGCTGCTGCGCAAACTGGGTTTCGCCGCGCCGGACCCGGCGCGGGCGCCGCTGTCGCCGAACGACGATCTGGTCTACAGCGCGCGCCCGGCGCAGCACGGCGGCAACCCGACGCCGGCCCGGGCCGAAGGCAACGACGCCACCGAGGCCCTGCTGAACCAGCTCGGCAAACTGCTCAGCGGCGGGCTGGCCCGCATCCAGCTCAACCAGCTCGACGCGGCCGGCGCGCGTCACCTCGCCGGCGCCGACAACAGCCAGCCGGTGCCGACCTGGGTGTTCGAACTGCCGCTCCAGGGCCAGCGCGGCGCCGACGGATTGCATGTGCGCATCGAACAGCACCGGCAGCAGCGCGAGGGCCGCCAGCGCAGCCAGTGGACGGTGAACATCGGCTTCGATCTGCACGAGCTGGGCAAACTCGCGGCGACATTGACCATCGTCGAACGCAGCGTCGCCGCCACCTTGTGGTCGGAACGCGAGGCCATGCACCGGGCGGTGCGCACCGAGGTCGAGCATCTGCGCACGGGTCTGGAACAGGCCGGCGTCAAGGTCACCGAAGTGCAGTGCCGGCTGGGCCTGCCGCCGGCGCGCGGCACGCCGCTGTCGCAACAGCTGGTGGATGTACTGACATGAAAGACCTGATACCGCTGGAGGACGAGCCGGCCCGCGAACGGCAGGCCGTCGCCCTCGCCTACGACGGCAGCAACGCCCCCACCGTCACCGCCGAGGGCAGCGGCGAACTGGCCGAACAGATCATCGCCCTGGCGCGCGAGCACAACGTGCCGCTGTTCGAAAACGCGCAGCTGCTGGCGCTGCTCAAGGAGGTGGGCCTGGGCGAGGAAATTCCGGAAACGCTGTACCTGTGCATCGCCCAGCTGATCGCGTTCGCGTACCGGATTCAGGGGAAATTTCCGCCGGGCTGGAAACCCGAGGCGGAATGAACGAGGCGGCTGCCGCCCGCAATACTTCGAACCCGCCGAAAAAGGGCTGTCGACGGACGCCGCGCATCACCTGACGCAACCCGCGCTGCGCCGTTCAGGTCGTCTCCAATTCGGCCTGCTCTTCCTTCTTGATCCGCAGGTAGATTTCCTTGCGGTGGATCTTCACATCGCTCGGCGCCTGCACACCCAGCTTGATCTGATTGCCGCGGACGCCGAGCACCATCAGGGTGACGTCGTTGCCGATCACTACCGTTTCTCCGATTCGCCTGCTGAGTACGAGCATCCCGCGCGCCCTTTTGAATTATTTACAAGTAGATTTTATAGCCGAAAAAAGCTAAATCAAATATATACGAAAGAAATATATGCTTAAATTGTAATCACCGTCAACGCTGATCCATAGCCCTCGGTGTACCACCTTCGCAGGAGCAGAGATAATGCGCGGCTCGCATGACTTTGAAACCGATGCACCGGAGACTATGGAACCAAATCACTTCGACGCGACGACCGAATATCTGCGCCGACAACGCGGCGGCCAATTCGATGAATCGACCATTCGGGCGGCCCGATACGTATTGGTGGAAGGACTCAAACCCGGCGCGGCGCTGGCCCGGGTGAAGGAAGAACTCGGACTGGACAGCGCTCCCAATCCGAACAATCTCTCCAACGCGCTGAACCGCTACCCGGCCGCATTCAAGGCGATGGTGGCCGCGTCGGAGAAGCAGGCGGTGACGGTGGTGGTGACGCCGCGCGTGGCGAAACATCTGATCGCGCTGGATGCGGAGGAAGTGGAGGAAATCGTGGAGAGGATTTGCAGGGACAAGCCGAAGAAGGGGGAATAGAGCGCGGCTGTCGTGCCCCGGCGCCTTTGGCGAAGGCGCACCGCGAGACACAGCTTTTCGTATTGAGATAAAGACCGCTGCCGCGCTACTCATCGCCGACGCGGCGCAACAGCGCCAGCAGTTTCTCCCCACCGCC
>Ga0164243_10007568_pt1 | contig 16198 bp, 14 predicted proteins | sample OricompcompostOP_FD_108781 | JGI IMG/M metagenome (GOLD analysis project Ga0164243, IMG submission 108781) | Organic Plus compost microbial communities from Emeryville, California, USA - Original compost - Organic plus compost (OP) | ecosystem: Engineered > Solid waste > Mixed feedstock >...
ACCTGCTCATGCGCACCTCCGGCCTCATGGAGGAGACGCGCCGGCTCTTCGAACGAGACGACATCGACGTCTTCCCCGCGCAGTTGCTCAAGCGGCCGATCTCGGAGTCGGCACTCGCGGACGTCATCGCCCTGTGAACCGCAGCACCGAGCAGCGCATCGCCGACATCCTGCAGGCCATCGACCGGTGCCGGCGCTATGTCGATGCGCTCGACAGCGACGACCCCGAGCTCATCGACATGGCTGAGGACGCGCGTGTGCGACCCGATCCGCGAGCGTCTGCGGGCATTCCTGAAGGTGCGCTCGTCGTCTCCATTGGCATGGCGAGTCCTCGCGGCGGCCAGCACTCGCGGGGATTGTCACCGAGCTGGAGCTGCCGCACATCATCGCGGTCGGGACGCCAGTCAAGGTCGGGATGGAAAAACGCGCTCGTGCGCTCTGCCTGCGTGCGCTCTGCCTGGAGCTGACATCACGATCCCCTGACAGCGTTAGCGCCGAGCCCCGTCAGTCCGGCGGAAGTCTCGGCGCTTTCTTCACCATCCCCAGCGGGGCGGTGCAAGGTCCAGTCTAGGCGCTCACGGGCCACCCCAACAGGGTGGAATCCCGATCCAAAGTCCCACGTATGTCCCACGCGAGGCGGCCGGCAACCTGGCACCAGCACGCCAGGAACGAGAAAACCCCCGGTTATACGGGGGTTTCTCTTTTGCTGGGGTGCCTGGACTCGAACCAAGAACAACTGATTCGGCCCCGGACACTGACGGTGGATCTCACTCGTTCTCAGGAGCCGACACTTCCCTGTGTTTACCGGGCACGTCGACCTATGCCGGCTGGCGCCGCATCACGCGCGATCACGCGAGTTCTCGCAATCGTCCTGACTAAGTCCTGACTCAGGAGCGTCAGCGCTTGCGCTTCAGTTCTCGGGTCCGCGCTGCCGACACCTTGCCCTTGACCTCATCGAGCGAGTCTGGCCAGAGGTGGCCGTACACGTTGAGCGTCTCACCGGCGTCGGAATGGCCCATCATCGACTGCACGATCTTCACGTTCGCCCCGGCTCCGATGGCGGCGCTCGCGGCGGTATGGCGAAGTCGATGGGTCGTCAGCAACTCACGCTTCTCTTCCGGAATAGCCGCCGCGGCGAGCGCCTCGTCCCACACACGAGTCCCCCAGTTGCCCGGGTTGGGCTGGCTCCCATTCGGAGACGGAAAAAGCCAGTCATGTCCGCTTCTGCCCGAGATCAGATTCCGAATCTCGTCGACTTGGAAGTCGTACAGTGGCACCTTTCGGCGGCCGGCGTCAGTCTTGGGTGGCCCGAGCTTGTAAGCGCCTTCGTTCGTCCATGTCCGGCCGATTCTCACGCGCATCGCGGCGAGGTCGACGTCGCCAACCTTCAACGCGAGCGCCTCCCCGATGCGCGCACCGGAGTACGCGAGGAATCGGATCAACGTCCGCTCCTGTTCCCGTTGGGTCACCTCGAATGCAGCGTCCGCGAGCGCCTCCGCCTCAGTGAACGTGAGGATTACGTCGGCCCGCTCAGATTTCCGGCCCTGCTCTCGCCGGGACGCGATCTTGACGCCCTTCGCAGGGTTCTTTCCGATCCAGTCGTGCTCGACGGCGTAGTCGAGAATCGCGCTGAAATAGATTCAGGTACTTCGTGATGGTCGACGACGCCGGCCCCTCATCAGCGACAGCACGGCCCCTCTTGGTCGCGTGATACTCGATGGGCGCGCGCCCCGCGCGGATGTCGGCGATCCACGACTCGATGTGCTCACGCCGGATGGCGCCGATCGGGACGCCACTCCACTTCGGGAGAAGACGGGTACGAAGCACCGACTGGATCGCAAGCTTGCTCGAGCCGCGGACGGTAGGAGCGTGCTGCTGGTACCACCCTCTGCAACGTCTTCGAACCGGCGCTCCTGATCCTTGGGGTCGACGTACGGGGAATTCGACGCGAGCTTGGCGCGCTGCGCCGTCTCGAATCGCTGCGCGTCGATCTTCTTCTCGAAACTTTTCGAGCGCTCTTTGCGCGTTGCCGGGTCAATCCATACGACGCGCCAGCGGCTACCGCTGAAGTCCGTTCCGCGATCCGCGATCCAGACCTTCGATGCCATGCGATGAGCGTAGTTTCAGCCACTGACTTCCCGCTTACACGGCGATTTTGACCGAGCCCGGAGCCACGCCGCCCCCTAGATGCTTCGACCCCAATGGGACCCGGAGTGGCTCGTCATCACCCCTCCCCATTGGTCCTATGGGAGCGCACGATCTGCGAAGATATCGGGAGCTGTTCCACAGGGGGGTCAATTGGACGAGGAAGTGGCTCTCGACTTCGAACCGAGCGAACCCGGCCCGGTGACCGTCCGGTACTCCACGGACCTCGGAGCGATGTACCAAGGGCGCATCGAGGACTTCCTCGACTCGGACGCGGCGCGCGACCTCCACGGCCAGGTGCAGCTCATCTTCACATCGCCACCATTCCCGCTGCAGACCCCCAAGAAGTACGGGAACAAAGTCGGGAATGTATACCTGAAGTGGCTATCGGACCTCGCTCCGCGCCTCAAGGACCTTCTGACTCCGAATGGCTCTATCGTCATTGAACTCGGCAACGTGTGGGAGCCGGGCCGGCCGGCGATGTCGACACTCCCCCTCGAAGCGTTACTCGCGTTTCGTAACGCAGCCGGGCTCGTCGTCAATCAGCAGTTCGTCTGTCACAACCCTGCCCGCCTTCCGACCCCGATCGAATGGGTGAATAAGAAGCGCGAGCGTGTCAAGGATACGTATACGCACGTGTGGTGGATGTCTGCAGGCGACCGCCCGAAGGCGAACAACCGAAACGTGCTCGTCGAATACAGCGCCTCGATGAAGAAGCTGATCCGTACGAAGAAGTACAACTCCGGGATGCGCCCTTCCGGTCACAACATTGGCGCGACGTCGTTCCTCAAGGACAACGGAGGTGCGATCCCGCCGAACGCGCTGGATTTTGAAGTGGAGAACTTCCTGCACTTCAGTAACACCTCTGCAGCCACGCCGTATCGCGACTACTGCCGCGAGCGTCGCATCGATGCCCATCCCGCACCAATGCAACTCGAGCTCGCGGAATTCTTCATTCGCTTCCTCACCGACGAGGGCGATCGAGTCCTCGATCCGTTTGGAGGCAGCAACACGACCGGCTCCGTGGCGGAGAACCTCAAGCGGCGCTGGACCTCAATCGAGCCGAGTTGGGACTACATTCGCGGCTCCGTTGGCCGATTCGAGGCGCTGCGAGCACGGCCTCCTCTCCCCTATTTCGAGCCTCTGCCCTAGGCGATCGCTAGTCTCGCTCTAGGGGACCTGAAGGGGGCGGGATGAGCGACGTGGCTCCGAATCTTCGTTCCGTTGCGTTCGCGGAGAACTACTCGAGCAGTGGTAGCTCGCTGCTGAATGACTTCTATATCCCGGCGCTCACGGTGGCATCCCACTACGACCGTGCCACCGGATACTTCTCGTCAGCCGTCCTAGCACTCGCGCCGGTTGCCTTCAGCAGAATCGCTTCGCAGGGCGGCAAGATCCGCCTCCTATGTTCCCCACATCTGAGTGCCGAAGATGCCGAGGCTTTGACGATGGTCTCCGCGGCCGAGCAGCCCACGGCACTCGAGGTTGCTGCCGCATCGCTCGCTGAGCTCACGCACGGCACGAACATCCAGAAGCGTGCGGTGGCCTGTATGCGAGCACTTATTGACGCGGGCGTGCTTGAAGTGCGCTTCGTCACGGCAGGAAGTTCCGGGCTCTTCCACGACAAGATCGGCATCTTCACCGACGGGGCTGGAGACAAGGTTTCCTTCATCGGTAGCGCCAATGAGACCGCATCCGCATGGTCAGGATTCGCCAACCACGAGCAGATCGAAGCATTCACCAGTTGGTCTGGCGAGGAAGCCGAGCGACGCTGCAGCCGGCACGAGGCACAGTTCGACGAAACCTGGCAAGGACTGCGCCGGGGTCTGAATGTCACCCGTTCCGAGGAAGCTGCTGCTGTGATCCGAGCAGCGGTTCCCGAGGCATCAGAGCCCCTCGATGAGATTCTGGGGGCCCTGCAGGCTGCCATCAATGACGTCGAGCTCCGACCAGATGTAATTCAGCTGCGCGATTACCAATCCGCCGTACTCGAATCATGGGAGCGAGCATCACATCGCGGAGTGATCGTTTTCGCCACGGGAGGTGGCAAGACGCGCACAGCGCTCGAGGCGATCCGACGCTGGACGGCGGCGGGAAAGCCCGCGATCGTCCTTGTGCCTTCCGAACTACTCCACCAGCAATGGGCGGACGAGATCCAAGTGCTCCTTCCATCAGCAATCGTGCTGCCCGCAGGATCTGGCCACTCGAAAGATCGCTGGCTGCGCCGCCTTGCGGACTACACCCGCGACACCGAAGCCGTCGGGCAACGCATCGTCCTCGCGACATACCAGACCGCCGCAACGCCCGACTTCCTGAACCAGGTGCGAGGGGGCGATCATCTCCTCATCGTCGGGGACGAGGTTCATCGCGTCGGCGCTCCCGACACCAGGCGCATTCTCGCGGAGCTCGAGGCCGGCGGCCGACTCGGGTTGAGCGCCACTCCAGAACGGTTCGGCGACGGTGCGGGCACCGAGGCCCTCTTCAACTACTTCGGTTCGGCGCTGTCTCCTGAATTCACGCTGAGAGACGCTCTGGACGCTGGCGTGCTCGTGCCATATGACTACTACTTCGAGACTTGTCAGTTGACCGATGACGAACAGGAAGCGTGGGACCGGCTCAGCAAACAGATTGCCCAGGAGATTGCGCGCAATAAGGGCGACCTCTCAGAGCGGGCCCTCCATCTCGCTCGTCAACGCGCTCGGATTGCGAAACGTGCGGCGGGCAAGAGTGCGATCGCGCGACAGGTCCTTGCCACCAACTACAAGGACGGAGACCGATGGCTTGTCTACTGCAACGACGTCGGCCACTTGCGTGAGGTGCGTCGCGAAATCGAAAGCCTGGGCGTCGACATCCAGGAGTACCACTCGCAGGATTCTGGAGACCATGCGGCGACTCTGGACTACTTCACGTCGCGAGGCGGCATCCTGTTGGCGATCAAGTGCCTCGACGAGGGCATCGACATTCCGCTGATCAACCGTGCACTGATCCTGGCTTCTTCAACGAACCCCCGCGAATATGTGCAGCGGCGGGGACGCGTTCTCCGGCGCTCGTCAGGAAAGATCAGTTCCAAGATCTTCGATGTGCTCGTCACGGGCGCCGACGGCCTGGCAGTCACCCCGAGCGAGGTAGTGCGGGCACTGGAATTCTCGGACGACGCCCGCAACCCTGAACGCGGCGTGTACCTTGAAGAATTGCTGCCGCGCACGCCTAAGGAGTACGGCGAAGGTGAAGTCCTGATTGAGGACGAATGAAAGCAACGGAGCCAAGAACATGACAGACGGGACACCGGTTTCGCCTCGGCAGGAGGCGCTTAACTCGATCCTCGCGGTTCGAGGAACTCTCCAGGACCCAGTGGTGCCGGCTGAGGCATGGGAAAAGATCGTCGATCTCGCATGGGACGCCCGATCGATCGTCAGCGACCGGCGGGAACTCCAGCGAGAGATTCGCGCTGCCCTCCTCGAGCGACCGCACGGAGGTGAGTGACGATGCAATTGACCGAACTCACTCTGACGAACTGGGGCCCGTTCTTCGGCGACCACTCAATCCCCTTGAACGTCGGCTCCTCCGCGCCGGTCGTCCTCGTACGCGGCGAGAACATGAGAGGCAAGACGAGTCTCCTGCGTTCGATCATTTGGTGCCTCTACGGCCACTTGAAGGAACAAGACGGGAAGACCCCCTTCGATGTCTCGAGAATGGTGAACATCGACGCGCTCGCCGACGGGGACATCGAATTTGGCGTGACCCTTCGATTCACGCACAACGGCGCCGAGTACAAGCTGCATCGCTCCGCGCAGGCGCGTGAGGAACGTCCCGGAAGAGTCTCGATTGCCCGCATATCGGCTCAACTCCTTCCAACGGGGGCGCAAGCGATCCCTGTTGAGCAGATTCCGCAGGTGGTCGACGGAATCCTGAATCACGAGATCTCGGACTTCTACTTCTTCGACGGCGAGATGTTGAACCGCTTCGAGGAGCGTCTCCGCGAGGACCGTGCCAATGCGCAGGGCGGCTGGGTCCGGACGCAGGTCGAGCGGGCCCTCGGACTTCCCTTCATGAAAGACCTGGAAGGCGACCTCGACACCATCCAGCGAGCTATCACCGCCAGCATGGATCAGGCCCTCAAACGGGCGAAGAAGCACACTGACTTGTCCAACAAGCTCGAGGCCAATAGTGACGAACTCAAGACCGTAGAACATGATCTCTCCGAGCTCCGCGAGACCGACGAGCAGCTACTGACGGAAATATCGGATCTTGACCAGCAGCTGTCTCACGTAGACGCGATCAAGGATCTCTTCTACGAGCGAAAGAGCTTGGAGACGGAGGTCGCGAATGCTCGCGACACTATCCAGGACCTCCGCTCGCAGCTGGCAGAACAAGCGGAAACTACATGGTGGCTTCCCGCTTCTGGCCGCCTCGCCGTTGACCTCGAAGAATCTGAACAAGCCGTGAGGGAAGCGGAAGACGCCGATCGTGAGCGCTTCAAACTCGGCTTCAAGCTCGATCAGCTCCGCGAGCAGTTGGGCAGCGGAATCTGCCCGACCTGCGGTCAGCCTGTAGCAAGTCACGGATCTGACGATCTCAAGGCAGAGATCGCGCGTGTCGAGGCCGACCTCGCCGGTAGGCGTGGCCCGACTGTGGACGAAGCTCGCTCCCGCCGCGACAAGCTCCGCCCTTTCGCTGCGGGACCGGCTCGAGTGGCGCGAGTTTTCGAGCTCGAGCAGGATCTCGGTCGCGAGAGCCTGCGAAACGACAAGCGGGAACAGCGAATCCGTCAAATCGGCGAGCAGATCAGCGGCAACACGGTAGACATCGAGAGTTTGGAACGAAATCTTGTCGACCGAAAGGCGGCGCGGGCGCGGATTGCATCAGCAATAAAGTCCCTCGAGGAGCGCCAGCGAAGTCTTCGAGATCTCATCAGCGCCCTGTCCAAGCAGATCGCCGACACCCCCGAGGTGGATCAAGTAGAACGCGAGTTGAAGACGAAAGTCGACGAGGCGCTCGACGTACTCAAACGCTCCTTCGACGGCTTCAGTGCCGCGATGCGCGATCGCGTTGCCCAAGAGACGTCGGCGCTGTTCCGCCGGTTGACGACTGAGCCCGAATACTCAGGTGTAAGCATCAGCCCCGACTACGCCCTCTCTGTTTTGGACGCGCAGGGGCGATCTCTACGCACGATTTCGGCGGGGGCGAACCAGATTCTGACGACGGCATTTATCGGTGCGCTCGCCACCTGTTCAGTGGACGAAGCACCCATGGTGATGGACACTCCGCTTGGGAGGCTCGACCAGGGTCATCGGGCCAAGGTCCTCGAATGGATCAGCACGTTCGATACCCAAGTGATCCTGTTTGTGCAGTCTGGTGAATATGACCCCCGCCGAGACGCACATCTGTTGGCTGGTCGTGTCGGCCGCGAGTTCACCATCGAACGCCTCTCGGACACGCGATCGGAGGTACGCGTCGCATGACTGACGAAGTCGCTACTAGCGGAGACAAGTCGACGTTTGGGCCGTCAGAGACGAACGACGTCGTGCTCGATCTGCTCGTAGAGCAGGGCCATTTCAAGACGTCACTGAACGCCTTCCTTGCTGCCGCGATGTTTGCGCTGCAGAAGGGCTTGGATCCTTCCACCGCGCCCAGCTCAGCCGGCACTAAGTGGGCGGGTAGTGCTGGAACTACCAAACAGGTGGTCGACTTCTTGTCTTGGTACGTTCCGACAAGTACCCCCGTGCGCCTGCTCGAACAGCTCGGCAATGCTGGCACGGCCTTCATCGCCGACAAGGTGAGGGTCGGAAGTTACCGACTCACCGAGATGTTCGAGATGACCAAGCCGGATGAGCAATAGCAATCCGGATGCAGATGACCTACAGATCATCGAACCCGAGGAGTCCGCAGAATCATTCAGGAAGTCGTTGGAGGAGATCGACGCGCTGTTAGGGCGCCTCGAGGCAACGACGCCGGCCTCAACCCTGGCGGTCGGGCTCAAACATGAGGTCAACGAGCTTCTGGGGAGGCCACCCGCACCTCCGGCGCCGGCGCCGGCGCCTGTTCGAGCAACACCTGCGGACACGACGGAACCGTCCGCCGACGACCTTTTCGACTGGTTCGGTCGGCTCGTGGAGGCGTGGCCCGTACTTGATTCGGATCGTGTGGCGCGTGCGGCAGAGGCTGTCGAAGTGGGATTGTTCGCCGAGGAGCGATTGGCGCGCATTGAAGAAGATTCGGATCTCGCGAAGCAGATGCGACGGCGGGACTTGGCAGACTTGCACGATCTCGCAGATCGAGGACGGTCCGAGTTCAAGCTTCTGATCGTTTCGAACCTTCGACTCGTATTTCACTGGTCGAAGGGCGTGGCTCGGTCGGTCAATCCGGATTGGGCTCAAGACGCATTCCAAGCGGGATGCATCGGACTGATCCGTGGCTTGCAGAGCTGGGATTACCGGCGCGGATACCAACTGAGCACCTTCGTGTCATGGCATATCCGCCAAGCGATTCAACGGTGGCGTGCAAACGAAATCATGGTGATCCGCCTACCCGTCCACATCTGGACTGCGCTCGAAACAAACACGACGACACTCTCCGAGGAGCAGATCAAGGCGGTGGGCCGCGCTCGGAACCTCGAGTCCTTGGATGTGCTCAACGAGGACGATCCCGATGCTGCATGGGATGGCGGACTCGACGCCAACGGGCGCCATCACGATCTCGCTCGCATCATTGGACTCTTGCTTGACGGCTTAGACGAACGCGAGGGGAACGTTCTCCGCCTCCGCCACGGTATCGGGAGCGACGGAGAACCCATGACGCTCGATGCCATCGGCGAGATCTACAACGTAACCCGCGAACGCATTCGCCAGATCGAGACCAAGGCGCTCGAGAAACTTCGAGCTCGGACCAGCGCGGCGTACGACGAAACGCAACTGCTTCTGTCCTGATCTCGGGGTGGGGCATCGGGCAGTCTGCGATCTGCGGTCCGTCAGTTCACTCGCGCGAGGGCGATGACGCGCAAGCGATCGTGCACCCGCGGAGTGAACCATGACCGGGGCCGCCATCGCCAATACTCCTAGTGGTCGAGGACCACGAGAGCGAGCCGCGACCAGGCATCTGGCGACAGCACCCGTCCGCCCTGGAACACCTCGAAGTCGACGCGCCCCAGCTCCGCGAGAGCGAGCATCGCCATCAAGGTGTAGTCAAGGTCGGCCCACGCCTTTGTGCCGAACCACACGGCGCTGGCGAGCTGCTCATGGGCCGCGTCGCGGTTGCTTCTCTCCAACGCGAGTTGGCCCATCGCCAGGTGATGCATCTCAGTTCGACGGCAGCGCCGAGCGTCGGCGGCCTACATGGATCGACGGAGTCGCGACCGACGAGGTCACCCGCTTCGACATCTTGCAACTGGCAGACCTCAGCCCGCGCTGGCTCCCGCGGACTTTGGACCTTGGTCGATCTACGACCCTGTCGCGGGAACTGGCCTTGATCGTCTCCAGTCAGGATTTAGTCAGGACGGTTCGAGGTGAGGGTGCGCCCTCACATAGATCGAGAAATGAGAAACACCTGAATCGAAAACCGGCCTTTGATCAGGTATTTATTGCTGGGGTGCCTGGACTCGAACCAAGAACAACTGAACCAGAATCAGCCGTGTTGCCAATTACACCACACCCCATCGGCGGAGCCGAGGGACCATCCTAGCGCACTGGTCGCCGCCTCCACGCGCCTCCCGAGCCCCCTCAGGACGAAGCCGCGTTCAGGGCAGGAAGATCGCGATGTCGTCGCGGAAGATCGTCGCGGGCGAGTCCGGGCCCCGGCCGGGCCAGTCCCGCAGGTCCGCGTACTCCTCCTCGATCTCACGCAGGAGCCCCCGGTCGAATTCCCCGGGGATCCGCTCGAGCAGGTCGACGTAGGCGTCCGCGCGGAACGTCGCCTCGGCGCAGGCGCGGGTGCGGGCACCGAGCTCGGCGAGGTCGATGCGCCCCGCGCGGATCGCGTCGAAGAGCCGGACGAGGCCCTCCTGCGGCGCCTCGGGGTCGAGGTGGACGACGATGTCGCGCGGCAGGTCGGCATAGAAGCCGCCATCGAGCACGGCGAGCGGCCGGCCCGCGAGCATCGCTCCGATCGTCGCCGCCGAGGCCGTCTCGGACGTCGGCGGGAGCAGCGCGAGGCAGAAGTCGGCCTCGGCGACCTCTGCGGCGAGCCCTTCCTCCGGCACCTCCGCCGGCAGCTCGAGCCCGACGCCGAGATCCTCGGCGAGCTGCTCGAGGTAGCCGCGCTGCGACGGCGCGATGCGTCCCGCGATCCGGTAGCGGAAGGCGTGCCGGAACGCGGGTCGGGCCGCGAGCGCGTGGACGACGGCCTCGACGAGCTGGTCCGCATCGACATGCCCGATCGTCAGGATCCGGATCGCTCGGCCGTCGACCCCGGCCTCCGCCGCCGGCGCTCTCCCCGATCCCAGCGGCTCCGACCGACGGCCCATCTCGTGCGGCAGCGCCGCGACGTGCACCGAACCCCGGGCGTGCGGCGCCACGAGCCCGCGTGCGTGCTCCGAGTGGACGATGACGCCGTCCGCCGCAGCGATGAGACCGTCGACACGGGGGCTGGGCGGCGCGGTCTCCTCGCCCGCCAGGACGCGGCTGGCGAGGAGCGCGTCGTGGAGCACGAGGTGCCCGCCGACCCGGCCGATCCAGTGGATGGTCCCCTCGTGGTCGGGGATCGCGGCGCCGAGCTGGTAGAGGACGAGGTCGGCCTGCCGCGCGAGCAAGGCGACCGCGGCCTCTTCCCGCCAGGAGACCGCCTCGACGAGCGGGGCGCGGCGCCGTTCGGGCGCGGGCTCCGCGGTCTCGGTGGCGACGACGTCGACCACGTGACCCCGGCCGCGCAGCTCGGCGGCGACGAGCGCGCTCGCGGCGGCGACCGGCGAGCCGAGCCCGACCGGGGTGAACAGCGCGACCCTCATGCGAGCAGCCGTTCGAGCACCGCCGACCATGCCGGGCGGCTCGACTCGTCGCCGTCGATCGGGGCAGGGAGGACCTCGGCGTCGACCCCGTGGCTGCGGCGGAGGCGATCCCGCGCAGCCGGCGAGTCGACGAAGATCGCGCGCGACTCGGCGAAGGCACGGCGCTCGGCCGCGGCGAGGTGCTCCCGGACCGGGTCGTCGTCCTCGCCGCCGGGAACGCCGGGGGCATCGGCGGGGCCGTCGGCCTCCCCGTCCGGCTGGAGGAGCCAGAGCACCTTCGACTCGTGCGGGATGAGGTGCGCGGGAAACCGCAGCGCGATGACCCGATCCGCCGCGGACAGGTCGATATGGCTGGCGATCGCGAGCTGCTTCGGCAGCACGGCGGAGGGCTCGCGGCGGAACGGAACGCGGACGAGCTCGGCGGCGTGGCCGAGCTCCGCGATTCGCGCGACGAGCCGTTCGGCGAGCTGCTCCGCGCCGCCGCGGGCGAACGGCGCCTGACGGTCCGCGACAGCGACCTTCACGCGACGATCCGCTCGACGACCCGGTCCCAGGAGATGCGCAGCTCGGCGAGCCGGGCGAACGCGGCCTCTCCCATCGCGCGGCTCCGTTCCCGCTCGGTGTAGAGGCGATCCATCGCCACCGCGAGGTCGCCCGGATCCGGATCGGCGACGAGGCCCTCGACGCCGTCGCGGACGAATTCGAGGACGCCGCCGGAGTCCCTCGTGGTGAGCACCGGGCGGCGCGCCATCGCGTACTCGAGCGTCGCGTAGCCGTAGGAGTCCTCGTCGAGCGCGAGGTAGGCGCCGGCGAGCGCGCCGTCAAGGACCTCGAGCTTGTCGGGCTCGGACACCCACCGGTTCTCGAGCGTCACGCGGTCGGCGACGCCGAGCTCGGCGGCGCGCGTCCGGAGCAGCTCCGCATAGCGCGGATCGTGCCCCGCGCCGACGAACCGCAGTCGCACCGATGAGGCGGTGCGACCGAGGGCCTCGATGAGCAGGAGCGGCCGCTTGTGGTCGACGAGGCGGCCGAGCATGACGATCTCGTCCCCGAGCGCGCCGTCCCGGGCGGGGTAGGAGGCCGGCAGCGGCGGGTAGACGACCTCCGCGGCGACGTCGTCATAGTCGAGCAGTCGGCGGGCGACCGTCGCCGAGTTCGTCAGCACCCGCCTCGCCTCGGCGAGCGCCCGCGCATCCGCGCGTCGCAGCAGCTGCCGCTCGGCGCGCGTGAGCGCGCGATTCGGGTAGCCGCGATCGGCGTCCCAGAGGTCGAAGTAGCCGCGGAGGTGATGGATGAACCAGACGACCTTGCGGGGATGCCGGACGAGGTGGGCCGGCGGGCGCAGGCAGACGGCGATGTCGGCCTGGTCGGTGAGATCGATCATGCGGAACATCGCGAGCTGCGCGGCGAGCCGTTCGGGGCTCTCGTTGAACGGGAGCGCGACCGTGTCGACCTCGTGCCCGGCGTCGCGCAGCGCGTCGCCGAGCCAGGCCGCCAGGTTCTCCGCTCCGCCCCGGATGAACGGCGAGGTGGAGGTGACGATCGCGATCCTCATGTCCGGTCGAGCGCGGCGGTGAGCGCCGCGACGACCTCGCCGACGTCGCGCGCCGTGAGGGCGGTGTGCATCGGCAGGCTGATGCCCCGCGCCGACCAGTCGTCGGCGACCGGGAAGCTCCTCGCCTCGCGGTAGGGCGGCAGGACGTGCATCGGATAGAAGACCGGCCGGCTGTCGACGCCGAGGGCGGAGAGCTCGGCCATGACCGCGTCGCGCCGCTCGGCGGTCGCGTCCCGGAGGTAGACGTTCTGCAGCCACGGCACGGCGACGACCCCCCCGGCGATCGCGACCGGCTCGAGCCGGTCCGCGAGCGCGGCGAGGCCCTCGGCGTAGAGCGCGGCGAGCACGCGGCGCCGGGCCATCAGCTCGTCGAATCGCTCGAGCTGGGCGACGCCGAGGGCGGCCTCGATGTTCGTCATCCGGTAGTTGTAGCCGACCTCGGGGAACCAGTAGCGCCGCTGCGGGTCCATGCCCTGGCCGCGGAGGAGGCGCAGACGCTCGGCGAGCGCGGTGTCGGAGGTCGTGACGATGCCGCCCTCCCCCGTCGTCACGATCTTGTTGCCGAAGAAGCTGAAGATCGCGGCGTCGCCCCAGGCGCCGACCGGCCGCCCGTCCACCGAGGCGCCGTGCGCCTCCGCCGCGTCCTCGAGGTGGAAGAGACCGCGGCGCTCGCAGAGCTCGGCGATCGCGACGACGTCGGCGGGGATGCCGTAGAGATGGACGCTGACGATCCCGACGGTCCGCGGCGTGATCGCCGCCTCCGCGGCGGCGGGGTCGATGCCGAGCGTGCCGGGCAGCACGTCGACGAGCACCGGCGTCGCGCCGCAGTAGCGGACCGCGTTCGCCGTCGCGACGTACGTCACCGTCGGGACGATGACCTCGTCGCCCGGCCCGACGCCGAGCGCGGTGAGGGCGAGGTGGAGCGCGGTCGTGCCGTTGTTCGTCGCGACCGCGTGGGGCGTCCCGACGAGGCGCGCGAACTCCGACTCGAAGAGCGGGATGAACCGGCCGATGCTCGACACCCAGCCGGTCTCGAGGCACTCCATGACATAGCGGACCTCGTTCCCGCACAGGTCGGGCTGCGCGAGCTCGATGCGTCGCTGCTCGGTCATTCGACTTCCGATCCCTCACGCCGGCCGGGCCTCGCCGGATTGCCCCATGCCCTCGCGCCGGCCTCGACGTCCCGGATCACGACCGAGCCGGCGCCGACGAGCGCGTCGTCGCCGATCCTGATGCCGGGGATGACCGCCGTGCCGACGCCGAGGAACGCCCGCCGCCCGACGTGCACGTCACCGGCGAGGTGGCATCCCGGGGCGATGTGGGCGGCGGCGCCGACGACGTTGTCGTGATCGACCGTCGCACCGGTGTTGACGATGACATCGTCGCCGATGCGGGTCGCCGCGTTGATCGCGACGTTCGGCGCGATGAGGACGCCGGTGCCGAGCACGGCGTCCTCGGCGAGATACGCGGTCGGACTGATCGCGTTGACGAGCTGCCGCCCCCCGCCGCGCAGCCGGTCCGCGATCCGGGAGCGCAGCACGTTGTCGCCGATCGCGACGAACGCTCCGGCGCCGTCGTCGAGCAAGCGGTCCGCCGCGTCCTCGTCGATGACCGGCGCGCCCGCGATGGTCCCGGCACCGCCGGAGGGCACGGCGCAGGCGAGGACCTCGGCGCCCGAGCTGCGGAGCACGTCGACGACGACCTTGGCATGACCGCCCGCCCCGAACACGACCACTGCGCTCACCGCGCATCCGCGACGAGCGCGTCGCCGGCGTCCTCGGGCACCGTGAGGAGGATCCGCGTCGTGGTGTGCAGCTGCCGGTTCTCCCGCGTCAGGCGCTCGACGCGCTCCTCGAGCGCGAGCAGCAGCTCGCGCTGCTCCCGCAGCTCCGCCTGGAGGTCGGCGAGCGCCGCCGCCTGCGCGTCGGCGCGCGCGAGCCCCGCCGTGAAGTAGTCCCTCGCCCGCCAGGCGACGGGTCGGACGAGCCGGTAGCATCCGTGCGCGACCGCTCGCGCGGACCGCCGGAAGACGCCCCTCTGCGCAGTCACGCGCGCAATACTAGCCCCGGCCCCGGCGACATCCTGCGAATGCGCACTCCGTGGGCCGGCAATCGCCCGGCCCGGGCCGGCGCGTCCCCGCGGCGGCGCTCAGAGCCGCCCGAGCAGGGACCGGATGCGCGAGATCGTCGACTCCCGGCCGAGGAGCTCCATCGACTCGAAGAGCGGCGGCGAGATGCGCCGGCCGGTCACCGCCGCGCGCAGGGGCGCGAACGCGGTGCGCGGCTTGAGGCCGAGGCCGTCGATGAGCGCGAAGCGAAGCGCCGCCTCGATCGGCGCGGTCGCCCACGGCTCGACGCCGGGGAGCGAGACGAGCGCCGCCTCGAGGACGCGCGCGAACTCCTCGGCGTCCTGCGGCCGCGGCAGCGCGTCCTCAGCGACGACGAGCTCGTCGTCGGGGGTGAACAGGAAGCCGAGCAGGTCCCGCGCCTCGGAGAGGACGGTCATCCGCTCCTGGACGAGCGGCGCCGCGCGGCGCAGCAGCGCGAGCTCCTCAGGGGTGTCGACGGCGCGGGTGAGATAGGGCACGAGGCGCTGCGCGAAGTCGTCGGGGTCGAGCATGCGGATGTGGTCGGCGTTGATCGCGTCGGCCTTCTGCTGGTCGAATCGCGCCGGGTTCGGGTTGACGTCGCGGATGTCGAACGCGGCGACGAGCTCCTCCTGCGTGAACACATCGCGGTCGGGCGCGATTGACCAGCCGAGCAGCGCGAGGTAGTTGAGCAGGCCCTCCGGGATGAAGCCGCGGTCGCGGTGGTGGAAGAGGTTCGACTCAGGGTCGCGCTTCGAGAGCTTCTTCGCGCCGTCGCCGTAGACGAGCGGCATGTGCGCGTACTGCGGGATGAACGTCGTGATGCCGATGTCGATGAGCGCGAGATAGAGCGCGATCTGCCGCGGCGTGCTCGAGAGGATGTCCTCCCCGCGGAGCACGTGGGTGATGCCCATGAGCGCGTCGTCGACCGGGTTGACGAAGGTGTAGAGCGGGGCGCCGTTCGGCCGGACGACGACGAAGTCGGTGAACGAGCCCTGGGGGAACGTGATCTCGCCCCGGATGAGGTCCTGGATCGTGAACGCGGTGTCCGGCACGCGCAGCCGCAGCGACGGCCGCCGCCCCTCGGCCTTGTGCGCCGCGATCTGCTCGGGGGTGAGGTCCCGCTCGAAGTTGTCGTAGCCCTGCCGGGGGTCGCGGCCCGCGGCGACGTTCCGCGCCGCCATCTCCTCCGGCGTGACGAAGGACTCGTAGAGGTGGCCGGCGGCGAGCAGCCGCTCGATGACGTCGCGGTAGATCGCGCCGCGCTGCGACTGCCGGTACGGGCCGTGCGGGCCGCCCTTCTCGACGCCCTCGTCCCAGTCGATGCCGAGCCAGCCGAGCGCGTCGAGGAGCTGCTGGTAGCTCTCCTCGGAGTCGCGCGCGGGGTCGGTGTCCTCGACGCGGAACACGAGCCGGCCGCCGGTGTGCCGGGCGTAGGCCCAGTTGAACAGGGCGGTGCGGACCATGCCGACGTG
>Ga0164243_10007569_pt1 | contig 16198 bp, 22 predicted proteins | sample OricompcompostOP_FD_108781 | JGI IMG/M metagenome (GOLD analysis project Ga0164243, IMG submission 108781) | Organic Plus compost microbial communities from Emeryville, California, USA - Original compost - Organic plus compost (OP) | ecosystem: Engineered > Solid waste > Mixed feedstock >...
GACCTACCGCGGGACCCAACTGTGATTGATCCGTATTGTTTGCTCCTCGACACTGATCCATGCTAAGCGCAGAGACCAACAGCAACATCGTTTGTCCCCTCGGCTGTTTGGCCTCCACTTGTTGCTACATGCACCGCATCTCGGACGGAAAAATTGTGTGTTAGGTTTACAGCAATGGGCAACGATGCAGACGATTTTTAGATTACTCTCTTGCTTCTTTGGGAACATGCAGTTAAAACATGCGTCTTTTTTGTTGCGGCTTACGAAGTCGTATTCTCTCTTCTCTATCTCTTCTTATTGCAATTGTGCCCTTCCCGTCACTGGTTCCATGTAAATAGTCCGGAAGAATTTTTGCTGTTGGCTTCTGGTGCCATCAATTATAACCCGGTCCAGCCGGTCCACTGGCGTTACATGTACATACAGGATCGTGATTGATCCCGCCTGCAGGTGTGTCTATCCATCCTGGATTGTTTGTATTAAAGGTTCGATGTTGTACGTACCTTGCCTTGGGAACGTGGTGTCCCAATGCGGGAGTCCCTATTATGTGGTTTGAAACGCTCTAGACTTTACCGATGTGATGAGAGGTCCAGGATGCAGTGTGCTTCGCCCATCCGCTGCGAAAATTACATGAGCACGGGGAAAAGAGACGAGCTTGGGAGCAAAGACCGCCGAGCAACAAAGTCGGTGACGACGGAGATGCGGATCAATCGTATCCCTACCAGTGAATACAAAGGTAACAGAAACCGCCTGGCTCTGGCAATTCCTAGCTCATTGGCAGACAACGGTCACAGGTCCAGTCGTAACTTTACCATAAGACCAGCGGCCAAGCCCATAATAATTCTGGCCACATGGAGCCGATCTGATCGTTTTTTTTTTCCATGAACCGGCATGGGTGTTGTCGCTCTGCCGTACCCTAAAACTTCCTCATTCATTCCTTCAAAGGACACTGGTCCCTTTTAGGAAATGTACCCACGACCCGCAAAAGTGCATCATGTCCTGATCGGGACGGCCACAGCAAGTATAATATCAAACCCAAGTGCTAACAGAAAAACGGCAACATGAACCTTGGATGCCGGCGTATCAAAATGCTCGGCCGACCGCCCTTGTTTTTCAACATCGTCTCATTTGAGGGCCTTAAGGGACCTTAGTCTATCAACTACTTTAGATCCAAGGGAAAGGGAAGAGGATCCTACAAGATTCACGCCCCCCTATCAAATGATTCAGTGTGTCAAAAGCGAACGATTAAGATTTGAAGCCACCAGCGAAATCTCGCCGGTAGTCTGCAACCATAATCTTCCATCCCATGGTTTGAGAAGCCGGATGCTTCCCGTCCCACGATAATCTAAATTGTGCGGGACAATGTTTAGTAGTTTGCCAGCCAATTTCTTCATTTTATTTCACTTTGATTTTTACTTTTTTTTTTTTTTTTTATTTTTTTTTTTTCCCCCTCGTGAATTGTTTTTATTTTAATTTTTAATTTCAAAATTTTTTTTCTCTCTTTATTTTCTCTTTTTCTTTTTCTTGTTTTCGTCCTCGTTCCTTGTCTCCATTCCTCAACTTCCATACTCTTTCCCCGGCGTGTGAGCAGGCGAGCGTAATAGTGTTTCCCCTTTATTTACACATCAGCCCAGACTCACTTTGAACAGAAATCAACATACGCGGATAATTAATCCCGGGTGTAGGGTAAAGTTGCGGCTTTGATGAAGCCAGACGGCAGCACCGAGTCGTCACCCCTCGAGATGAGAGCCCAGGCCACCGAGAAGTTGAAATTGAGTGCGGTGCAGTTTGAGGACTTCAAACTAAAATTCGGCTGGCTCCACTCCTGGTGCATATACGCCCAGGTTCCGATAATGAGAGTATATCACGGAATTATCTTCCTATAATACTCGATAGCTCCAGTGTCAAGTGTAGGGCCCGCCGCTGATGAGGCTGCATCGAACTGCTCACCGGTGGAGACGGCTCCATATTAATAAAACCTGGACGGTGAGACGGCTTGGGCTTCCAGGGCGTCGCATACCAACTGACGTGAGGACGACGCAGGAAACACGTTACACCGCTTTAGAAACTCCCATTCGAAAAAGCAAAATGCATCAATTTGGTATGTAACATCGAAATCGACTTTGCTGGCAAAAAAAAAGTCTGGGCTCTGCTTCCGGGATGCGGGATGGCTTGCATGTCTCCTCCCCCCGGAAGGTGCATCCTCACACCCGAATCACATCAACGAAAAGAGATAATAGATCCGTTGTTGATGTGGTGGGTGCGCGGAAGTATGCGTAATTTGGAGTCAGGGGAATCACCACACAATGCTAAACAGCCTATGCGCAGCACACTCGAAGTTTTTGCCGTTGGGCGTGGATGCTTGGCCTCGTGTTGAGCCGAACGAAAGAAAGCTCATGGAATATAGGCCAAGGCGTCTTGGAAACATCCATGGATTCTTCTCATCTGGAAGTTCGAGAAGGTACTTGTGGTAGAGAATATGAAGTCGGCCCGGGGGCGGGAGAAAGAGCCTGGCACGGAACAAGAGAGCAATCTTCCTGTGATGGCTGTTTACTTCGTACTTCATAAGTAGATGCTCCAGATGCCTTGCGACGCACACCTTCGACTCAGCCGAACAAGACACCGGCAAATGAGCTCGCTGGGACGCAGGGGACACAAAAATCCCAAGAAACAGGCTGGCCAGAACCCGCCAGGCTGGCTCATGAATCCACCGACCCATCTGCGCTGCCACGAGAATGATTGATATCTCCCTATCTATCGCTCTATCTGTTGTATCCATGATGGCATCGACCACTTCGCTGGGCCGATATGCTGCCAATTCTCAGTGAAAATGGCATGTGATATGAAAATCATTGCCAATATTGGCATCGTAGCATCGTCCCCAACGTGGAAAGAACACGAAGGTGTGCCTGATAAGGTTGAAGGTACAAGGGACCGGCGCCGGAACCGGAACCGGAACCGAAGCCCGGTGCCTACTGAGGCTAGATTACGAGGTATTATTGATGCCAGGCAACATTGCAGGTTGTTGCTTATGTATGCCTCCTGCTTCCTTCCCTTCCCGACGGCACGGCCCTGACAGCAATTCAGGCAAGTTTCTGCCCCCAACGCCTGGGCTGATCGTCAAGAAACGCATTTTCGGCACGGCAATTGATTCTGATCTTGGCAAAATGTGGAGTATATGCCATGGTACTAAGCAAAGAAAGAAAAGGGGCAAGAAATCGACGACGACCAAATGGATAAAGAAGCAGACGCGGATGCAGATGAAATCTGTACGAAGTAGGAACAAAGAACAAGAGTTGATCAACTGCTTTATTGCTTTTCTGCAACTTGTCGGCGACTTTGTCCGTGGAACTCTTGAACCGCGGCATAGGTTCCTTGTAGGTTGCCTCTTGTAGTAGTTAACTACAATTGTACTTCGCAGCGTCTTCAATTGTTGTCCAAGTCAAGAGTAGTGCTTTGCTGACTACGCATTGCGGCACGCTGTTTGCTGGGGGGTGCTCCGTTTCCTCATCCTGGGATCTTGCAACGCAGTTTGATTTCTCACGGAAACTATGCCCATCAGGAAAGGGCCGACTTCCTCACCTCCGCGGCTGGGGTTTCTCAGATCACGCCTGAGGCAAGGATGAACGACATTATTAGCAAGAACTCAAAAGGAGTAAACGGGAAGAATCGAAGGAAGTGAGCTTCCATGAAGTTCGCATTGTCTCCAAGTGCATCATAGGGCCATGTTTAATTTCAACGGTGATCTCCGGTTTTCTAGCGCATTTCGAGCCTAGTCAAGCTATTCTTAGATACCCCTCAACTTCAATGTTATGTTAGTTGCCCTTCCTTAATGTTTGTCCATGAAGGCTTGAATGATTGATGCCTTTTGAAACGGATTGCCCCGTTGGTTGCCTGTGCGGGCGGGCAAACACCGCATAGACGGCACGTCCTGATGGGCAAACCCACTGATTAAATCCTGCCTAACCGGTGAGACCGGTATTACTTCGCCGGACCTGTCGAATTTGTTACGGAGCCCAGAGCCTGGGCACTCGCTCAGATTCGACAGCCACACTTGCACGGGTGCCCCTTCCCCACAGCGTTCCCCACGTCGACGACCGACTTCCTTTCCTGGCCGGAAATGGCGAGGTGAGGAAGTCGCAAGGGAGGCAGTCATCAATATACCTGCCGTACTTCAGAAGGAAGGATGACGGTATTATTACGCACCAGGATACAATGAAATGTACGAAGTACAGCACAGACATTGGAATTAGTTGTGTGCACGATCGGTGTAGGTAATCGGCCTTTCTCTCTCCCCTTCGTTTCAAAGTTGCAAACAACACTGCCCAGACCTGCTTTGCCTACTTCGTATTGTACCTCGCATCAACAAGCCCGTTCCTCGGGCCACCCTTGGAAATATGGTTTCCAGGAGTGCATCGTTCGAGTGCATCTGCCGGTAGACCACATGCGAAGCAATACTCACGCGAGCCTCTCGCGTTTCCGCATGCCGCACTGGAGCTTCTATTACCAAGTGATGTCGGTACCAAGAAGACCGAGAGACCGGCGCCCAGTATTACCGAGGTAGTACTTTGCCTGGCCTCGCCTCGAGGGAAGCGAAAAGGATCAAAGGACAATGGAACGAGTGCAGGGGTCATTCCGCGGGTTATCCACGAATCGAACGCCTGATGACTCTCTCAGATGGCTGGCTCAGTGGCTTCGCTTCATAGCCTGGCACTAGCCGCTCCAAGGCTAGTGAAATGGGGCACACCATCCCGCGCACGCTACCTCATACAGGACCGGGTTGCAGGCATTACCCTGGACTGAATCTCGAGCCTGACAGCATCTATCAATTCCGAATCTGCCCTGACCATGCTAAAACCCTACCAACTTCCACGTGTCCTGCCTCACTACTAATCCTAGTTCCCTGAACAGGCAAGCCCCGTGTAACATCATCGCCCCAGTCATACCTTTGGTATTTCCAGAAGACTCAGAGCCGAGGTGGAGGTGGAGGCGGACCCGTTGGCCGTTCTTCCTTTGAAGATTCCAGCAATGCCGGTCGGTGTAGGCGAGAAAAGAGACCCATAATTGCACTGAATTGGGGGAGACGATGGCCACGTTATCCCAGAAGCCAACCATCTTGGCTTCAGAGCCGGTATTTGGCATGTCGTGCTGCCGTGGCCCAGACACTCGTTATGGGGGAACCGTGATGCTCATTATCCAGCTCTCGTCAATATCCATCCACCCTCCCGTCCCGTCCATATGTCTATGGGGTTCAAAAAGAGGCACTGCATCATATGGATTTGGAGGGAACGTCGCCCATTGTACCGGCACTTTTCGTTGCATCTGAACGGCATGCTCATTTGCCTTTTCCATGATGCTATGTTGCGTATACAAATTCGGCGCCAGGGAACCCCGTCTTGAAGTGGGTTCTGCGCGGAATCGGTCAGCGAATTCTGACGTATTCATGTCCCGATATAGCATCGCGTCGCAAGGTCTAATAATAAGACACTCGCGTTTCAGATGAGGGGCTGGGTAGACTTAAACTTACCCACTCTTGCCTCAGCGTACGACTTCCCACTGTCGACAGACCCTCTGGGATGGGAATAAAGGTTGACTGTGGGTTATGGGGTGATGCACCGTTGCATACAGATAGAGGCTCAGTCGACAAAGGAGGATTTACGGCTCTCCACACGATCGTCTGACTTTCAGCAACACACACCCCCTCCCCCTCCAAGATAGTGCCGCTACCTGGGGCCAGGCCACGAATTGGAGCCAATTTCTCTTTTGAGCCACGAACCATTTGAGCTGTAGCCTAATTAAGACATTCGAGTTCTTTCGGCCAGCCAAGAGCAGGTCTCCGATAGGGCGAAGGGGGGAGGGAGAGACCGGACTCGAGGGCAGATCTCGCAGCTCGCTCTGACCACGGGATTGGACGAACAGGCTTCTCGGTATGATGTTCGCGCTGCGACGCCTCTTTCCCTCTCGAAAAGGGCAAAAAAGGGAGAGGGATGAGGGATTGATCTTCCCTTCGGCTTCCGTCCCGAACTGTCCACGCCTCGAACGGATGAAGAAATTCTACGATAGGTTTGGCACTTGTAAATGAACTTTACTCTTTTCAACCCCCCTTGCTCGTCCTCCTCTCTTTTGACCAAGGAAAGTTGTCATGCGGCGATCTTGCTCGCTTGAAGCCACTGCCGATGATTTCCACCTAATGCAGGACAGATTGGGACGAAGACAGGAAAAAAAGACGATGCCGGGGGGTGGATGGATGCAAAAATGACACAGCGCAGGGGGGAACGCTTGGAACTTCGGTAGCCTGGAAAAGAGGCTCATTCTCGACGACTCCACAGCAAAAGCTTCTAGAAGCCTGGCAATTTCCTCGTATCCGCCTGGCTAGGCTGGTTTAAGTCGTCACTGCAGTGGGATGAGTGGAATTCCATCCGTCCACCCCCTCTCCTTTGATGCGCGATTCAACTTCGAAGGAAAAGCGAACAAAAAAGGCCCCACCGCCAGGCGCCTCGATCACCAAGTGTGCTCTCAAATCTTCAGACGAGAAAGTGTCTGTGGATGTTGCAAATGTTGCAGATGCCTCACACATCCGAGATTATGAAGCAGATTACCACCGGAAATGTGTAAAGTCTGGAAATTATTCCATTTATTTTCTTTTCCATGATACCGACCGACCATTTCTAGGGGCGAGGGGATGAATGAATGCCACGTTCTGCCAGGTCTGTGCTGTTGCCCTATATGCGTAGAACGCCTTCCCAATACCCTCACTCCCAACGAAGCAAGTCTTTCCGAATCATGCCATTTACCAACTTAACCAACTACGGGCCCGCAGGATTCGCTGTTACTTCTTCACGTCCCGGATTATAAGTCTCCACCTCACATGAAAAGAGGACACTCTAGCTACCGAGAGGGGGCCAAGAAGCTATTAACATAATGTAACGAGACTTCCGAGAAACGGATTGGGGGCTATGCGAGTTGGAAGGAAACGACCGATTTACCTTTTGGGGGCTGGGGAAGGGAAACGCGGGATCGGAATGAGCGAGGTAAATCTGTTCAATATTGTCTCTCTATCACCATCACCAGTCCAACGCTATTATCGTTTTGAATAACACGCTTCTTTCTCTCCGTGCCCCTTCTCAAATTTCCCCGTCTCAAAATATCTTGCTGTTGAAACGAAGCTATGCTCGCGCCCTTTTTTTTCCCGCTGTTCTTTTGCCTTTCCGTTTCTCCGTTTGCCCAGAACCTCTCTCTTTCTCTGGACCGACCTCGACCTCCTTCGCGGCAGAGAAAAGAGTTATACCCACCCCCGTCAATAACCATTCTATTTTTTCTACTCTACCATAATAATAATAATAATAAAACGCCTTTCTTAACGAACCTCGAAATTTCGTAGTATCCTATCCCGCCCGCCTGCCGGGGAACCTCACCCGCGAGTTCCGGCCCAACATCCCGAAAAAGAGGGATTGGAGAAACCAAAAAGAAAAAAGCCCTTTTTCTCTTACGCCCTTCCCTTGTCTATAGCTCATGAAATCAAAGCCTTCTCTTTGCAACCAGTGAAGAAAGGACAAACAAGCCTCGGAAGGACTTCCCTTTTCTTCTTCCTTTTTTCCTTTTGAATCCTTTTTATTTTGTTTTTTTTTTAACCCCCAGACCAAATATTCTCCATAAAAATCCTCTATGGCCAGGGATGCGAGAACGAATAGGAACCAACTGTGGTGGATGATGTGTTGGTCGGGATAGAAGGGTTGAGGATATCCCTAACCATAATGCCAACAACATCATTCGGCTTATGATGGCGTCAGCATCTCGAAAGGCCTGAGGCGTCCTCACTTTGAGAGCCCACGTGAAGAAGAAAATCATTGCCCTCGTTCTTTCCCGCCTATCTGTCTGCTTCCGAGGTTTTCTTTCACCGAGGAATACGAACACGCGAAACCCCTACTCCTTACCCCCGGCCGTGGCATGTCCTTTTCAGTTTCCCACCTGCTGAGCCGCCTGGGGGGCAGCGTTGGCCGGACTAGCCTCTTCTTGTTTGGTCCCGTTGTCTGCGTTGTCGTGGGTCTGTTGGCTCTGATTCTGTTGCTCGATAGCCTGCTCGGGAGACCCAGCCTTTGGTTCGTCGTCCTCCGGCTTCTTGGTGACCCCATTGACATGTTCTGGCTCATCCTCCGCATCGTCCTGCTCTTCAAAAGTGAAGGCGTCTGAGAGGTTGACGGCGATGAAGCTCTTAGGTAATTTAACCCTAAAGGGAAGGTAGAAAAATCTCGTGTTAGTCGTTTGCTTCCTGATGCATCGTGCTTTATGCATAACCAACACCGGTGAAGGGAGGAGCACGAATGAAAAAAAGTGTGTGATATAGGTGGAACCCCCGCTAAATATCTTGAGACTTGTCACTTACTGGTTAAATTTAGCTCGTAACGTCTTAATCACCTCCCACCAGTCTGCATGGGCTGTCAAGCTCCGACGCGGCGCGCAGCTGATGCAATGCCGGCTATCCAGCTGGACGTCGAGCGGGTCCGGCACATGGCACCCAGGGCTGATAGTGATCCTAATGGAGTAGGTGAAAGTCGGCTCATCGTCGGGCGACGCCGCGTCCTCGGGAGCTTTCGTTTCGGACTCGTAAAGCTCGAAGCAAATCTGCGACAGGTAGTCGAGCTCGGGGATCGTGCTGCGACTGATCTTGGTCTCGATGCCGCCTTCGAAAATGCAGTTGAGGAGCGTGTAGATGTGAGACTCCTTTGTGAAGTAGACGAAAGACTTGGCGTCGTCTGACGCCTGGAGGTCTTCGAGGTCCTGGGCGACCTCCTTGAGGAGCGGGAGGGAGGTCAGGAGACCGATCTCGAGTTTTTCCCTGTCCGAAATGCCGTACTCCTGGGGGCAGATGAAGTCAAACAGGATCTTCGCTAGTTGGTACAGCTCTCGGAGGGGCTCAAGGCGGGCGTCGGACTTTTGCTTGACGACAAGCGGGTTGCTCTTGTATAGGCGGAAGTACTGCTCGGGCTGCGCCGTGTCGCCGTAGTTTCGCAATCCGTTGAGGAATGACCTCCTCCGGAAGAGCCTCCTCATCGACTGCTTCTCGGACCTCTCGCTCGACTGGCCCGATTGGTGATTATGATTATGATTACTATATCTCTCTCCCCTGGCCTTGTCGGCCCTGTCGGCAGAAGACGAAGAAGAAGAAGCGCCCGTCGAAACCTTCCTCGCGCTAGAGTCCTCCGAGGTCTTGCTGTTATCCTCCTGCTCCTTTAACTGGTTCGTCGACTCCTTCACAATACCATATTCCTCCTCGAGCATAGCGTTGGTGGGCGTGAAAACCCATTCCAAGAACTGGCGATTATGAAGGGCATCGAACTTCATCGTATCGTAGAGCTCGGAGATCTTGCTAGGGTCCACCTTCTCCGCATCGCAAAATTCGACAAAGAGCTTCTCCCACCTCTCCTGGAACAAGACGGAATCCTCGCCGCAGCACCAGCGCGGTTGAATATTGTTCATTGACGTCGAGGACGACTGTGAACTGCTCAATCCGGAGGATTCCAACTTGTCGGTCGAGATGCTGTTCCAGGATGAAGTCCTCGAAAGAGGAGCCTCCTGGATAGTGTTGCTGTTAAGCTTCCGATAGTTGTACTGCATCGCCTTGCGGAGGAACTTCATGAGCTGCACCACTCGTTTCTGCACCTCAGACGGCTCCGGAGTCTTGTCGGGCCAGGCAAACTGCGGGGGACGCTCGTTTCCTTCCCTAAGGAGACCCTTAAGCTTCTTCTTGACCTTGTCCATCTCGTCCTTGGCCGCGTTCGAATCATCAAGAAGATCCTTTCGGACCGTTATGAAATTCTCCCCAAGATCCGTCTTCTTGAGAAACGCCGACGCCCAGATCTGCGCGCTCGTCGTCACGCGCCTCTCGGAGCTACTGTAGACGTGCACCTCGTCCAGAACCTCCTTGTTGAGCAGCTTAAAATCGTTTCGCATGTTCTCGCCCAACTCCTGCGCTTGGTACCGCGCCGCGTGGGTCGGCTCTCCTCCCCACTTGACGATGAGCTGAAGCTTGTCGAGGACGAGGCTGTTCTCGACGGCGGTGATCCTCGACATAGTCACGCCGGACAGCGAATCCTGCCTCTTTGGGTTGCGTCTGGGTTTTACGTGGTTCTTTGCATCGGCTTCGGACTCCGGTTGGCTGTGCTGGACATCGGACTCAACACCTTCGGCGATCGGAGCAATCTCGTCAAACGTCGGCGTGTCCTTGGAGCTCTGCTTGCGGAACATCGGCTTGATCTGCACCTTAGTCCCGGCAAGGCCGCTCTTCTTTTTTAGAATGGCACGGAGCGCGCGGAGCTTCGCGGGATCCTCCTTCTTCTCTAGCTCAGCAATGTCAACGGCCTGCTTGACGCTCGCCAGCGCCGGCTCTCCGATCAGGAGCACCTCCTCCTGATGGCCCTTGAGGAGCTGGATAAACGGCTCCGTGTGGAACGTGAACTTGGATTTTTGTTTAGGAGTCCGGTCGGCGTGGCGGATGACGGAGACCATGCCCTTGAGCTTCCACGAATGCTTAGGTGGTGGTGGCGCCTGGTGCTGCTCTTCCTCGTGGGTATGCTCCGTCTCGGCCGGAACGGAGGTGCCGGCAGAGATGATGGATGGCGCCGCAGAGATAGAGCCCGCGCCAGCCATGTCGTGAGACGAGAGAATTATGGACGCGGTGGAAGCCAGCAACTTATGATGGTTTACGACCGGCTCTGCCTTGAGAACTGTGAAGCTCGACGTTGTCTGCGACGGTTCCGCACCACGAATATCCAGGCTCTTCTTGCTTCCAGCAGCCGTTCCAGCGCTTCCTGTCGGACGCGCAAAGTCCCTATCCCTCGACGTCATAGACGAGCGGGACATGCTAGGATCGGGAAAGTCGGACGCGGCTGGCGAAGGGATCGGGGTGGGAGCACCCCTCCTAATCCGCTCCTTCAAGAACATCTCCCTCAGGATGTTGGCACAACGATCGTAGTAATCGTTGTTATCCTTGACGAAGCTCCATCCATTCACATCAATGACGTAGCTCTTCCCGCCGACACGTAGGAAATCAAAGCCACAGACGCGCTGACCGAAGGCCAGCGAAATCTTGCTAGCAATGTCCTTCTCCGTCGGGCTGAGGGCTGTGACGTAGCGGATCTCTTTGCCATGGGTATTGCGGCGCACGATACCGTCGACGACGGGCGACTTCCTCGTCTCGGCGTGGCAGTAAGTCGGGCCGACGGTGTAGGCTTTGACGTCCTCGGCGTTGTCGACCTGCATGAATTTTTCGTAGATGTAGCTCTCCGTCGGCTGCGTGATGGCGCGGGGGACGTCAAGATCGGGCACGAACTCGGAGCTCTTGTTCCCGATCTTCCTGAACAATTTCCGCGCGCCGCCACCCGCCGATTTTGGGAAGTAAATGATGATGTTGTGATCCTCTCCGCTCGTCGGTTTCTCGACAAATGGTTTCCTCAATGTAACGCCGTCGACGCTCAAGACGTCGCCGTTCTCGAGGAGCTCTACCTTTTTCGGCGGAGGGATTACGGCGGGCTTTACAGGCTCGAGCGAGATGCCGGAAATATCCCGGACGTGCTTGGCCACTTCGGGGGCTAGGATCGCCGGGCCTCCGTCGCGGCTTACATCGACGCGGGGCGGGGTGGGGACGCCGACCTTGTCGAGGAGCTGAAGGCAGAGTCGTCTGTCCCAGAGTATGCGCTGCATGGGAACATCGTTGACGCAGAATGGCCGGCGGGCCTTGACGTAGGCGACTGCCTTGTCGAGGGGGAAGCCATCTGAGTAGAAGGAAATAAGGTAGTCACTGTAGAAGTTGAGTGTTATGTTAGTGGTGATTTCGTAAAGTTTGGGACAATTATTGACATGTCTCGGTCTTGAAATGGCCATTTGCTTTTCTTTCAGCGTTGCACCAGCCGCGCCGGGGTTCCGAATTCCCCGTCACCACCCCGGCCGGGCCTTTCGCAGCCTTGCCGTTTCCTCTCACCGAGGGCGGCCCAGGGGTGTTTCAGAGGGAAGGGGATATATAAGTCGACTCACCATATCGGCCAGTTTTCAACCTCTATAAACCAGACACAAATATATTAGCTGGTGTTTTCTTTTTCTCTTTTTGTTCTTTTGTTTTCTTTATAATAATCGCGAATAACGAAAAGCGAAGATTTTCGGGGTCCATTCTCGTCATTCTTGCTTGCATACATACCTTCATCAAGAATAACCTTGTCGCCAAAAACAACAATGTCAAATTCTCCCTGTTCGATCAATCGACTAAGAATGTTTCGACTAGGTTTACTCCTGGCCTTGATATCCAAAGCACACACTCCGATGACGCCGTAAGGGGCCGGTTTGGCTGTAGAGGAAGTTAGATTAGACTCTGGAAATCATGAGGCACCAGATGGTACCAAGATGTTGACCGGGAGGTGGTTACTAACATTCTTCCTTTTGATTTGGACTTCGGTCGCTGGCCGGGCTATGGGAGCTAGTGATGTGGCTCCCGCTGAAGCGACGCTGGACACGACTTCTCGACCGGGTCGTTGCGGACCGCGGTTGGCCCGGCTCCGACTTTTGGCCCGGGGCTCGGCGGTTCAACCTGTCGGAGGAGGAAGACGTAGTCGGCTGCTGTTGCGACGGATCACGAGGGCTACGCTGCGGACCGGAAGTACCACCTTGGAGTGGGAAGTGTGCCGAGGAGGGCGACGAGGCAGCGGTGGCCGCCACACCGGCACCAGCATCGGAGAAAGATGATTTGCTCGAGGGCTTCATGGTGAGTTTGGAGCGTGAAGGGACGGCGCCTGCGTCCGAGCCGTTGGCGGAGGCAGCTGAGCTGGGGGCGACGCCACGCGTGGATGCGAAGGAGGCGAGGGAAGACATCGAGAGGCGCTTGTCGACCTCGGACACGGACGACCTCGGGGTCATGCTCGGGTCGGGGAGTTGAGAGTAGTTGAAAGTATCTTGACTCGAGCTGGCAAGGAGTCGAGGGGTTTCTGAATTGTCGCCGTCGTCGAGACTCGCTGCAGATTGGGCTGCAGATGATGGCACGAGACCGCCTTCCGCTTCGGGCATGGAAGATTCCGGGATGCTCGCCGGCATGGAGGAAGGGATGCAGGGTTCTAACCTCGCTAATGATTGGGAAGATGATGAATGGGCTAGAGGTGCTGGGTCCAGCAACGCGTCGCCTTCGCCCTGTCTAGGAGTCTGGAATTGGTTTTCTGTTGCTTGCAGGGCGCTCGATGCTGAAGTGGATGGTGGCGGGGCGGTCTGCGATGACGAAAGAGATCCTGCTGAGCTCGGTTGCGTGGAAAGTTTTGACTTGGGACCTTGCGAGGGAGTCTGGTCGTCAAGGCTTGGCGCAGAGGGATGCGCCGCAGGTGGGTTTGAGGGATCCATGATGATGGCTGGATATGGATGGCAAATGGATGAAGGGGGGGGATAGAGATGCAGGTAAGGATGGACCCCTAGGAGCTAAACCTTGCAGGGAAGATTCGAACTCAGCACGAGATTCGAAGACCAGGGAGGAGATCTCTCTGCAATGGCTTTATCTTAGGGGCCCTCAAAAAGTCTGTTCCAAGCAGGAAGAAGAATTGAAACGGAGACGGGAGGCACAATAAGGTTCAAGGTTCTGCAAGCCGAAATTTTATTAGGGTATTTATTACCCAATTTTGCGTTGAGAGTGACTCCTCGTCCAATTTTGGCGACGCTTTGCCACCGCAGCGGAGGGTCTCGCAACGAGCACGTCCAGGGTTCAACGACAGTGTCAGTGCCAGTGCCAGTGCCAGACTGCCAGTGTCTGATATCAAATGGATCAATTGATCAGGGTCTGGATCAGAGGGGTCGTTGGCACCGGCGGAGCAGGCCAATTAGTTCCCAAGATGTCGCAATTGATACTGGGATTTCGATCCAGTCCTGAGTCGGCTTAAAGGCTTTGCCAGGTTCAGAGAGAAGAAATGCCCTCAATTGAAAGCAGCATCAATTGACTCTAGATATATTCCGGTACCTCTTAAAGAAAAGAAATTCCAGACTCGTTATTTTCAATTGCTCTTTTGGCTTGGAGTCCTCCCACAAAGCTGTGTGCTGTTAGAGCCCAGACAAGCTCTGGGCTGGTCAGGCACCCTGATCTTCTCTGCTTTGCTGGTGAAGGACAATGGTCGGTGAGGGTTTCCAGATATTTATTCGGAGAATATGCCAATGGCTGCCCCGGTAGGGGTGTGACAGCACCAAGGGTCTGGGAGCAACAGCGAATCAACAGATCGGCGGAACCGGTTATCGGAGAAAGGCGGCTTCCTGTTGGACGGTCGCTGCGAAGAATTGATCAAGTCTGCTGCTCTGGATCCGTACTGGGTTTCCGGCTGCAGACCCAAGTCAATGGAGTTGAGGACAACCGTGGACAACCTGGAGTCGGAAGGGTGGCCAGAAAAGAGTGGGTAAAAAAAAAAAAAAATAACAGGAGAGTAAAACTGAGAAGAGGCGAAAACAGGAAAAGAAAAGGGATGGGCGAAGAGACCTTGATGATCCTAGAGTAGCTCAACTGATGTCGGATTGAATATAGTGTAAATCTGGGACTAACAACTTGAAGCTAGAGAGTATTACCGAGCCGCCCCAGGCCTACTAGGGACGGTTAGCCCGAAAAACAAGAGAAGAAAACGCTAGAATTGATTCGGTGCTACTTGAGGTTGTCGTCAGTCATGTTGCCCTTCCAAACTGAGAGGCTAGATCCATTAATCGCTCCAGTAAGGTGCCAAGTGCTCTGGAGAGGAAGGTGAAGTATGGGCCAGTACTTGGCACGTGGATATCCGAATGAGATTTCACAAGGTTGAGGTCTTGGAGGCCTTGGTTCACGATGGACCCGGCGAACGGACTAAAAGGCGCCGGCGGATTCGTTAAGTGCCTCGTAGTGTATTTGCTTTGCTGCCATCAGGAGCTTGGCGCCCTGCAGCTCCGCATTCGTTCACCAATCGGGGACGAATTCATGGCTTTCTCAGTCGGGACTCGGGAGTATGGAGGATAGATGGGGCATGAGGCATGGAGTCATTCGTGGGTACCTTCGGGGGACGATGAATTAACGGACAACAAGGACAACAATAGAAGAAGCGTATTCAATGGCAATTGGCCCGAGTAGAGTGGCCAACAGGGAAGAATTTAAACCGATGACGATGGCAGCTTGACAAAGAAACGTCAGGAATTTTACCAGGACAGGGCCTGATCTGATATGGGGCGTTCCTAGCCAACGACTCGAGCACTGAGGTCGGGATGATCAGCTGGATCGCGGATGGCCCGAAATACCGATTCTAAGTGGATGAGCCGCGCTGCAGCCCCAGGGTTTCGGTACTGATCTGGGATGGATGGCGACATGGGATCAGAGAACGTGGCCGGAACCTGGTGCCGGCGTCACACAGGTCGAATCCCATGTCGCCCAGAACCTGTCTGGTACCAATACTCGTAGATCTTTGCGAGTTCTGGGCTCTGCTTCGAGGACAATCAATGATCATGCATGCTCTCAACGGCTTTGATTCATTGCATTTCCTAGAGTCCACTTTTCCATGCTTGACCCGACCTATGGGCATGCATATGAAACTCGTATCTGTCAATAAATGCTCTTGTGTTGATACCCGATTATGGTTATCTGGTAATATCGAGATGCGAGATGTGCAAGGCGCTCTTCCTTCTCGGCAACGGGGAAGGGGGATGCCCCCAGATTAGCTGAAAAAGACCATAACGTGACTGATTGAAGCCGAGCCTAAGCTTGAGCGATTGTAGTTTATTCATTGGGAGCCTCGTGACTACGTTGCTTTTCTGTACATCGTAAAGGCCGCTCTATAAACCAAAATAGCAAGTCGCGAAACAGTGGCGGCTGTGTGAAGAGCTCTGTAACACTCCCTCCTCCCTCCTCCCAACTTGACGACGATGACGATGACGCTGGCGATGCTGTTGATGAGCCCCTCCATCACAGTGTAATTAACACTGCAATACACTGTATTGTATTTGGTCCGTGCACAAGCCACAGATTTTGGTGGGGTTCCCAATTGAGAATTTGGGCTTTGCTCGTTGGAGCGATAAGAAAATCGATAAGAAAAAAAAAAATGGTTGAAAAAAAAAAAAAAAAAAAAAAAAAAAAAATGGGATTTTAAGAATTTAAAAAACCCCAACCGCTAAAACAGCCCCCCCTTCTTCTAAGGAACCACCCACGACCCGGCTTTCACAAGCCCCAACCCGAACA
>Ga0164243_10007570_pt1 | contig 16197 bp, 18 predicted proteins | sample OricompcompostOP_FD_108781 | JGI IMG/M metagenome (GOLD analysis project Ga0164243, IMG submission 108781) | Organic Plus compost microbial communities from Emeryville, California, USA - Original compost - Organic plus compost (OP) | ecosystem: Engineered > Solid waste > Mixed feedstock >...
CCAGGGCCTCGCGCAGCAGAACGTCGAGACGTTCAAGGAGTACAAGGTCAAGAAGGTCGTCTCGACCTGCGCCCACTGCTTCAACACGCTCAAGAACGAGTACAAGGAGTTCGGCATCGAGCTCGAGGTCGTGCACCACACCCAGCTGCTCAACCGGCTGGTGCGCGAGGGGAGGCTGACGCCGGTCAAGGACGGCGCCGGCGCCCACAAGCGCTCGATCACCTACCACGACCCGTGCTACATCGGCCGTCACAACGGCGTGTACTCGCCCCCGCGCGAGCTGCTGCAGGTGCTGCCGGGGGCAGAGTTCCGCGAGATGGAGCGCAACTCCGAGCGCTCGTTCTGCTGCGGCGCCGGCGGTGCCCGGATGTGGATGGAAGAGACCATCGGCGAGCGGATCAACAACAACCGCACCAACGAGGCGGTCGCCACCGGCGCCGACCAGATCGCCGTGGCCTGCCCGTTCTGCCGGGTGATGCTCTCCGACGGCCTCACCGCGGCCCAGTCGGCCGGCACCGCCCGCGACGAGGTCGAGGTGCTCGACGTCGCGCAGATGCTGCTCGCCTCGGTCAAGGGCGAGGTCGCCACCCGGATGAAGCCCGGCGAGGGCGGCGCCCCGACCGCCAAGCGGTCCGAGGCGACCAGGGCGGAGCCCGAGGCGGGTGACACCACCCAGACCGCGTCGACCGTGACCGCGACCGAGGAGGTCGGCCCCGCGGCGAAGGCCTCCGGCGGCGGTACGTCGCTCTTCGACACCCCGGCCGACTCCGCCACCGCCGCTCCGGAGAAGGAGCCGGCGCAGGAGGCGCAGGCCGCGAAGTCGTCAGGCGGCTCCCTGTTCGACCTCGGCGGCGACGACGCCGGGGAGGCGAAGGCGGAGCCGCAGCCGAAGGCGGAGCCCGCGCCGCAGTCGGGTGGCTCCCTCTTCGACATCGGGGGCGACGAGTCGGCGTCGACGCCGGAGGCGAAGGCCGAGCCCGAGCCGGCGAAGGAGGAGCCCGCCCCGACGGCCGCGGAGCCTCAGGCCGACCTCGGCTCCGGCGGCTCGCTCTTCGACATCGCCGCCGAGGGCCCGGCCGTCAGCCAGGCCGCCACGCAGGCCGCCTCCGACGACCAGCCGCAGGCCGACGCCGAGCCCGAGCCCGAGCAGGCCACGGAGAGCGAGCCCGAGCCCGAGAGCAAGGGCGAGCCGGCGAAGCAGGACGGGCCCGAGGAGCCGAAGAAGGACATCGGCGGCGCCAGCTCCCTCTTCGACCTCTGACCTCCGGGGTAGTCCCCCATGTTCTGGCTGTTTTTCGCGCCGGGAAGCAGCCAGAACACGGGGGACTACCCCTTCTCGGACTCCGGGACCTCGGGCACCTTCACCGGCCGGACGCGCGCCCAGATGATGAACGCGGCGGCGGCGGCCACCAGGGCGAGGCCGGCCCAGAGGTTCGCGTCGACGTCCTCGGTGAGGGTGCCGCGGTTGTCGGTGAACACCGCCATCGTGAGCAGGATGAGGCCGTAGAGGCCGAGCAGCGCGCCGATGATGTTGCGGATGTCGAGGATGCCGGCGTTGTGACGACGCTCGGGGGCCTTCACGGGGGTCTTCGGCTTGACCATGACGCTCGCTCCTAGAAGATCACGTTGAGGACGACGACCATCGCCAGCGCCACGCCCGCGAGGGGCATGGTCCGGCGGTACCACGGCAGGGAGGCCGCGTCGGGATCGACGAGGTCCTCACGCGGGGTCTCGGAGTAGACGAGGCCCTTGAGCTCCTCGGCCGGCTTGGGCGCGGTCACCAGGGAGACGGCCACGCTCAGCACGACGTCGACGACGAAGGCCACGCTCGCGGCCAGGAACGCCGCGCCCTGCCCGGAGAGCGGGATGACGCCGGTGCTCCACGAGCCGAACGCGTCCTCGGTGAGGAATGCGACCGCGACCGCCGAGAGGGTGCCGGCGACCAGGCCCACCCAGCCGGCGGGGGCGGTCATCCGCTTCCAGAACATGCCGACGATGAACGTCGCGAACAGCGGTGCGTTGAAGAACCCGAACAGCACCTGCAGGTAGTCCATGATGTTCGAGAAGTTCGACGCGAGGCCCGCGGTGAAGATCGCGACGATCGTCGCCGCCACCGTCGCGATCCGGCCGACGCGCAGGTAGTACCCGTCGTCGCGCTCCTTGACGACGTACCGCTCCCACAGGTCGTAGCTGAGGACGGTGTTGAACGCCGACACGTTCGCGGCCATGCCGGCCATGAACGCCGCCAGCAGGCCGGCGATCGCGACGCCGAGCAGGCCGTTGGGCAGCAGGTCGCGCATCAGGTAGAGCAGCGAGTCGTTGAACGCGACCTCGCCCTGGGCGCCGCCGCTGACCGCCTCCCCAGACTTCACCTCCGCGATCTCCTTGATCAGCACCGCGGCGATCATGCCGGGCAGGATCGTGATGAACGGGACGAACATCTTCGGGAACGCACCGATGATCGGGGTCTTCCGGGCCGACGAGATCGAGTCCGACGCCATCGCCCGCTGCACCTCGACGAAGTTGGTGGTCCAGTAGCCGAAGGACAGCACGAAGCCGAGACCGAACACGATCCCGACCACCGACCAGAAGTCCGAGGTGAGGCCGGACAGCGCGTTGCCCGGCCACGAGTTGAGCTGCTCGGCCGCGGTCGCCGACCCCGGGTTGTCCGCGGCGGCCTCCGTGATCTTGTCCTTCAGCCCGTCCCAGCCGCCGACCTTGTGCAGGCCGAGCAGCGTCAGCGGCAGCAGCGACGCCACGATCACGAAGAACTGCAGCACCTCGTTGTAGATCGCGGCGCTGAGCCCGCCGAGGGTGATGTACGACAGCACCACCGCGGCCGCGACGATCAGCGCGACCCAGAGCGGCCAGCCGAGCAGCGCCTCGATGATCGTGCCGAGCAGGTACAGGTTGATGCCGGCGATCAGCAGCTGCGCCACCGCGAACGAGATCGCGTTGACCAGGTGCGCCCCGGTGCCGAACCGGCGGCGCATGAACTCCGGCACCGACCGCACCTTGGAGCCGTAGTAGAACGGCATCATCACGACGCCGAGGAAGAGCATCGCCGGGATCGCGCCGACCCAGAAGTAGTGCACCGTCGGCAGCCCGAACTCCGCGCCCGACGCCGACATGCCCATGATCTCGACCGCGCCGAGGTTGGCGGAGATGAACGCCAGCCCGGTCACCCAGGCCGGGAGCGATCGCCCGGACAGGAAGAAGTCGATCGAGTCCGACACCTGCCGTCGGGCGAGCGCGCCGATGGTCAGCACGAACGCGAAGTAGATGAAGACGATCAGGTAGTCGACGAAGTGGGCGTCGATGATGGTGCCGGCGAGCGGCGTCAGCCAGGTCGTCGTCATGCCTGCCCCTTTCCGAGAGCCGCCGGTCAGTACCCAGGGAGCCCGGTTCGCACCGTCCCCGATCCGGATCTGCGCACATCCCGCGTCAGACTGACGCCACGGTGCCCTTGACATGACACCATGGTGGTGTCACAGTGGTGCACATGGACATCACGCCGTACGTCGAGAGCCTCCGCCGCGACCTGCTCGCCGCGGCCGAGGGCGCCAGCGAGGACGTCCGCCAGGCGGCGGAGCGGCTGGGTTTCGCGCTCGACCCCGCGGCCCGGCTGGCGCTGATGGAGGCGATCTCCCAGGCCGCTTCCGAGATCACCGCCGAGATGCCCGCCGGCAGTGTGGACGTCCGGCTCGACGGCCGCGACCTCGCCTTCGTCGTCGAGGCCGGTGGCCCGCCGGCCCCGCCCGCCCCGCCGGCCCCGCCGCCTCCGCCGGGCGTCGAGGAGGAGGAGGGCGGCGTCGTCCGGATCACCCTCCGGCTCCCCGAGGGCGTCAAGGCCAAGGCCGAGGAGGCGGCCGGCAACGCCGGTCAGTCGCTCAACACCTGGCTGGTCAACGTCGTGCGCGCCGCCACCCGCGACCGCGCGGTCGACGTCGACCTCGACCTGTCCAGCATCCCGTTCGCCGGCGACCTCTTCGGCGGAGGACGGAAGCAGGGCAACCGCCGGATGACCGGCTGGATCTGACCCACACCCACCCCTCATCCCCACCCCTGTCCCCGGGACCGGCACCCCCGCCGGCCCCGCGGACCCGCACACCCTGGAGCAGCCATGACCAGCTACGCGTTCGAGACCCCCCGTCCCGTCGACCTGTACGTCGAGAACGGCAGCGGCTCGGTGACCGTGACCGGCGCGGAGGTCACCACGACCACCGTCGAGATCACCGGGGCGCGCGCCGACGAGGCGATCGTCAAGCAGGACGGCAACCAGGTCAGCGTGCTGGCCCCCCGGACCCGCTCGGGCATCTTCGGCGGGGACAGCAAGCTCGACATGGCGATCACCGTCCCCGCGGACAGCACGCTCACCGCCAAGACCGGCAGCGCCGACCTCGAGGCCCGCGGTCGCTACCGCTCCGGCCGGGTCAAGACCGGCTCGGGAGAGGTCACCGTCGAGACGTTCTCCGGGCCCGCGGTCGTCGAGACCGGCAGCGGCGACATCCACGTCGACACCGCCGGCGAGGACCTGCGCGTCAAGACCGGCAGCGGCGACGTCCAGGTGACCCGCGCCGAGGGCTCGCTGGTCGTGTCGACCGGCTCGGGCGACGTCCGGATCGGCACCAGCAGCGCCCCGACCGTGGTCAAGACCGGGTCGGGCGACCTCGACGTCGCCGAGGCCCGCGGTGACGTCGCGATGAACACCGGCAGCGGCGACCTCGTCGTCCGCACCGCCCACCGCGGCCGGATCTCCGCCAAGGGAGCCTCCGGCGACGTGCGGGTCGGTATCCCGTCCGGTGTCCCCGTGTGGACCGACATCTCGACCGTCTCCGGTGACATCCGCTCCGACCTCGAGGGGGTCGGCGAGCCCGAGCCGGGCGCCGACCACGTCGAGGTCCGCGCCAAGACCGTCAGCGGCGACGTCGTCCTCACCCAGGCCTGAGAGAGCAGCGAGAGAGGAGGTACGACGATGAGTGACGCCCTGCACGGTCTGGAGACCGAGATGCGCGAGGCCGAGATCCGTCGGACGACCGCCGCGTACGCGCGCCGCGGCCGCCCCACCCCGCCCGCCGCGCCGTCCCGCCACCAGCTGGCCCGGCGACTCCGCCGCATCGCGGACCGCCTGGACGGCTGAGCCCGGGATCGGCGACTCTTGACGGGCGGTAACAGGTAATGAAGGAGTCCCCGTGCGTCGCAGCCACCTGCTCGTCGTCCCGGCGCTCGCCCTCGCCCTCCTCGCCCCAGCGGCGGGGGTCGAGGCCGTGTCGCCCCCGGCTGCCCCGGCCGGGGCGGCACCGTCGGCACCGGCAGCCCGTGCCGACTGGACGCCGCGGCCCGAGCAGTACCGGCAGACGGTCACCCGCCGCGACCTGAGGATCCCGATGGACGACGGGGTGGTGCTCCGCGGCGACCTGATCCTCCCGGTCGGCCGCAACGGCAGGCCGGTCACCCGCGGCCTGCCGACGATCGTCACGATCACCGCCTACAACAAGACCGTGCTCGGCGCCGGCGCGGGCGCGGTCCTGGCCGGCGCCGACCCGAGGTACCTGGTCAAGCGCGGCTACGCCCAGCTCACGGTCGACGCCCGCGGCACCGGGTCCTCGGAGGGCGTGTGGGGCGCGTTCAGCGCGCGGGAGGCCAAGGACGCCGCCGCGGTCGTGGCCTGGGCGCACCGACAGCCCTGGAGCAACGGCCGGGTCGGGATGACCGGGGCGTCGTACATGGGCATCACCCAGATCTTCGCCGCGGCCCGGCACCCCGCCGGGCTCCGGGCGATCTTCCCGCAGGTGCCCGCCGCCGACGTCTACCGCGACGTGGTCGCGTCGGGCGGTCAGCTCGACGTCGGGTTCATCCCGCTGTGGATGGGGCTCGTCACCGCGACCGGGCTGGTGCCGCCGGCGTTCGGGCTCGGCGAGCCGGCCTCGGGGCTCCGGACGCTGCTGGACCACCTGAGGACGGCGGTGACGTTCACCGTGCCGCTGCTGACCGGCGCGGTGCTCGGCAGGGACCCGGTGTACGACGGCCCGTTCTACCGGGTCCGCTCCCCCATCACCGTGATCGACAAGGTCCGGGTGCCGACCTTCCTGGTCGGCGGTGAGCACGACCTCTTCCAGCGCGGCACCCCGCTGCTCTTCGAGCGGCTGCGCCGCAACGGCGTCCCGACCCGGATGATCTGGGGGCCGTGGGACCACCTCCAGGGGTCGTCGGGCGAGGAGGTCCCCGGCGCCGGCTACGGCACCCTCGCCGAGCTCCAGCTGCGCTGGTTCGACCGCTACGTCCGCGGCCGCCGCGACCCCGCGCTGCTGCGCGACATCAAGCCGCTCACCTACTTCGAGCAGGGCAGCGGGCGCTGGGTCCGCACCGGCCGGTGGATCGGCCGCGACCTGCACCCGGTCACCTTCCGCCTCTCCGGTACGTCGTCCGTCGGCGGCCGCGCGGGCGCGCTCACCCGCGGTCGCGCGAAGGCCGGGCGCTCGACCGTGCCGCCGATCCCCGTGACCGGGCTCTGCACCCGCTCGGCCAGCCAGTGGACCGCCGGGATCCCGCGGATGGTGCTCAGGGACCTGCCGTGCTTCGAGGACAACCGGCTCAACGACCTCGGCGGCGTCGTCTTCCAGACCCGGCCCCTCAAGCGGCGCCTGCGCATCCAGGGGCCGATCAACGCGCACCTGTACGCCTCCAGCCGCACCGGCGACGGCATGCTCTCCGTCGCGGTCGAGGACGTCGGGCCGAACGGCAAGGTCACCCGGCTCACCGGAGGCTGGCAGGTGCTCTCCCTGCGCGCTCTGACCCGGAAGCGCTCGCGCTACCTCCACGGCCGGCTGATCCAGCCGTACCACCCGTTCACCCGGGCCTCGAAGAAGGCGGTGCCGCGCGGCAAGGTGGTCCCGGTCGACGTCGAGGTGTTCCCGACCGGCGCGGTGATCCGGCGCGGCCACCGGCTCCGACTGAGCGTGCAGGCCTTCGACGTGCCGCACCTGCTGCCGTCGCTCCCCGACGCGCTCGGCCAGCTCGGCCCGACGACCCTGCACGTCTCGCGGAAGCACCCCTCGGTGGTCACGCTGCCGGTGCGGTGACGGCCGGGCCGACCAGCCTCAGGAGCGCATCGCGACGCCCTGGCGCCAGTAGCCCATGAAGGCGACCTGGTGCCGGTCGACCCCGAGGTCCTTGACCAGCGCCCGGCGCAGCCCGGTGACCAGGCCGGCCTCGCCGGCGATCCAGGCGTAGAGGTCGTCGAGGTCGTGGCCGACGACCCGGACCGCGGTGTCGACGTCCTCGCCCGAGGAGGAGTACGTCGGCGTCTCCCACAGGTCGGGGTCGACCCGGTCGACCACCCGCGGCGCGGGGTCCTCGCCGAGGTGCTCCAGCACCGCGGCGTGCAGCGCCTCGGCCCGCGGGGCGCCGTCCCGGGGCATCCAGTGCACCGACACCCCGACGGGCGCGCGCAGCGTCAGCACGTCCTCGCTCACCGGCACCTCGAGGAACGCGGCGCCCCTCGCGGTCGGCGGCAGGCACTCGAGGATCGAGGCCACCGCGGGCACGGCGGTCTCGTCACCGACCAGCAGGAGCCGCTTCGCCGTCCCCGGGTCGAACTCGATACCGCCGAACGGCACGCCGCGGCGCGGCGCCATCGTGATCACCCGCCGGCCGACCTCGGCGGTGGCCCCGAAGTCGCCGCCGGGTCCCGACGCGCCGGGGTGCACGACGAAGTCGACGACCAGCCGGGTGTCGGCGCCGGAGCCGCGCAGCGCGCGGATCGTGTAGGTCCGCATCGCCCCGCGCTCCGCCTCGGGCAGCTGCAGCCAGGACTGGAACCACGACTCGTCGGCCTGCAGCGTCGGCAGCTCGCCCGCGGCGTTGGGGAAGATCAGCTTGATCCGCTGGTCGTACAGCGGACCGTCCACCCCGACCTCGGCCAGCGCCGGCGAGCCGAACTCCACCCGCACGAACGTCGGCGAGAGCCGCTCCACGCCGGTCACCTCGATCTCCTCCAGCAGCATCGGCAGCCGGGCGGCGGTCGTGGTCATCGGATCACCCTCTCAAAGTTAGGTGACCCTAAGTTACTGCCCGGGTGGGACCGCCGTCAGATCGGGGTGCGGTGGAAGTTCTGGAACGACCGGGACGGCGTCGGCCCGCGCTGCCCCTGGTAGCGCGACCCGTACTTCTCCGAGCCATAGGGGTGCTCCGAGGGCGACGACAGCCGGAAGAAGCAGAACTGCCCGATCTTCATGCCCGGGTAGAGCTTGATCGGCAGCGTCGCGACGTTGGCCAGCTCGAGCGTGACGTGCCCGGAGAACCCCGGGTCGACGAACCCCGCGGTCGCGTGCGTGAGCAGCCCGAGCCGGCCCAGCGACGACTTGCCCTCGACCCGGGCCGCGACGTCGTCGGGCAGGGAGACCACCTCGTACGTCGACCCGAGCACGAACTCGCCCGGGTGCAGGATGAACGGCTCCTCGCCCTCCGCCTCGACGACGCGGGTCAGGTCCGACTGGTCGGCCGCCGGGTCGATGTGCGGGTAGCGATGGTTCTCGAAGACCCGGAAGTACCGGTCCAGTCGGACGTCGATCGACGACGGCTGCAGCATCGTCGGGTCCCACGGTTCCATCCGCACCCGGCCGGCGTCGATCTCGCTGAGGATGTCGCGGTCGCTCAACAGCACGCCGACAACCTACGGCACCATGGGCCCCGTGATCTTCCATCGGTACGTCGCACTGGGCGACTCCTTCACCGAGGGCGTGGGCGACCCCGACCCCACGCGGCCCAACGGGTGGCGCGGCTGGGCGGACCGACTGGCCGAGGCGCTGGCCCGGCAGACCGGCGACTTCGGCTACGCCAACCTCGCGATCCGGGGCCGCAAGCTGCCCGCGATCCTCGCCGAGCAGGTCGAGCCGGCGCTCGCCCTCCAGCCCGACCTGGTCACCATCCACGGCGGCGGCAACGACGTCCTCCGCCCCAAGGTCGACATCGACGCGCTGGCCGCGTCGTACGACGAGGCGGTCGGCCGCCTGGTGGACACCGGCGCCCGGGTCGTGGTCTTCACCATCGCCGACCCCAGCAGCAACGGGGTGATGCGGGCGCTCCGCGGCCGCACCGCGATCTTCAACGAGTGGGTGCGCGAGATCGCCGAGAAGCGCGGCGCCGTCCTCGTCGACCTGTGGCGGATCCGGGGCTGGAAGGTCAGCGAGGTCATGGACGAGGACCGGCTGCACCTCAACGCCGTCGGCCACCAGGCGATCGCGATCGCCGTCGCCGACGCGCTCGGGGTCGAGCACGACCTCAAGCCGCTGCCGCCGGTCATCGCGCCGTCGCTGGCCGGCCGCGAGCAGCTCGCCGCCGACCTCGCCTGGGCCCGCGCCCACCTGCTCCCGTGGGTGCACCGCCGGCTGACCGGCCGCTCCTCCGGCGACGGCGTCAGCCCCAAGCGGCCGACCCTCCAGCCGATCTGAACGGAGCGGCCGTCGTCAGGTAGCATCCCGACGTCGGTCCCACCGACATGCGGATGTAGCTCAGTTGGTAGAGCGCGACCTTCCCAAGGTCGATGTCGCGAGTTCGAGTCTCGTCATCCGCTCCATGGCACGGAGCACGCCCAGTGAGTTCAGCGGCTTCCCCGTCGAGGCGCTCGACTTCTACGACGACCTCGAGGTCGACAACACCCGGTCCTTCTGGACCCAGCACAAGCACGTGTACGACGAGTGCGTCCGCGCCCCGATGACCGCGCTCTGCGACGCGCTCGCGCCCGAGTTCGGCGAGGCCAAGGTCTTCCGCCCCTACCGCGACGTCCGGTTCGCGAAGGACAAGACGCCGTACAAGACCCACCAGGGCGCGTTCGTCGGCGTCGCCCCGTCGACCGGCTGGTACGTCGAGGTCTCCCCGCGCGGCGTCCGGGTCGGCGGCGGCTTCTACGAGGCGTCGGGAGAGCGGCTGGCCGCGATCCGCGCGGCGATGGCCGACGACCGCACCGGACCGGCGCTCAAGCGCCAGCTGACCCGGCTCGAGAAGGCCGGCTTCGAGATCCGCGGCGAACGGCTCAAGACCGCGCCGCGGGGGTACGACGCCGACCACCCGCGCATCGACCTGCTCCGGCACAAGCAGCTCTTCGCCAGCAAGTCCTACGGGTTCGAGCCGTTCATCCACACCGCGGAGCTGCAGGACCGGGTGCGCGAGGACTGGCGGGCGCTCCGGCCGCTCGTCCGCTGGCTCGCCGACCGTGCGGGCTGACGACGACCACGGGGCAGGACCTCACAGGCGGCACCTCACAAGCTGGGCGACCGGACCCGGCGCCCACTGACCGCCGACGCACCACCGGTCTCCTCGAGCAGCCGGAGCAGCACCCGGCGCGCGGCCCGCAGCGTGCGGACGTCGGCGCCCTTCGCCAGCCGCTCCTCGAGCCGGGCCCGCGCGGCGCGGGCCGCCTCGACCGCGTCCCGACCCGCGTCGGTCAGCACCACCCGGCGCACCCGCTGGTCGCTCTCGTCGCCCTCGCGGCGCAGGTAGCCCAGCCCCTCGAGCTCCCGCACCGCCTTCGAGGCGGCCTGCTGGGTCACCCCGAGCGCCGCGGCGATCTCGCCCACGGTCGGGGTGTCGTCGAGCAGCAGCTGGAAGACGTACCCGTGCGCGATCCGCAGCCGCGGGTGCCCGGCGGCCCGGATCTCCGCCAGGAGGTGCTCGTTGGCGGCCGCCCCCGCGAGCCACGCCAGCGTGGCGAGGTCGAGGTCGGCGGGGTCCACGTCGCTCACCCCGCCATCCTCACATCCACAACCTGGGTTGACAATCAACGTTGCACAACTATGGTTGTGGATATGCCCGCGTCCACCGCCACGTCCACCGACGTCGTCCGCCGCCTCTACGCCGACATCGAGGCCGGCCGCTCCGGCGACGAGCTGCGTCACCACTTCACCGACGACGCCCGCACCGTCGTGCACCCCAACGCCCTGGCCCCGACCGGCCGCACCGACGACCTCGCCGCCATGCTCGCCGGCTCCGCGCAGGGGGCGAGCCTGCTCGCCTGGCAGCGGTACGACGTCCGGTCGGCCGTCGCGGTGGACGACCTGGTGGTCACCCGGCTGCGCTGGACCGGCGAGGTGGCGGTCGACGCCGGGCCGCTCCGGGGCGGCCAGCGGCTCACCGCGGAGATCGCGCAGTTCGTCCGCGTCGAGGACGGCCGGGTGGCCGAGATCGAGACCTACGACTGCTACCAGCCGCTGGACTGAGCGGCGACGTCAGGGCTTCGTGAACGTCGCCATCGTGCGGTCCGGCTCCCAGTACGCCTTCATCGACGTCACCCGGCCCTCGTCGTTCACGACGTAGACCATGATCAGGTCGGTGGTCGTGTGGCTGCCGTCGGGGAACGACGTACGGATCCGGCCGATGTTGGCGCAGGTGTTGCTCTCGGGGTTCGCGAACGACTCGTAGATCTCGAACTCGAACCGGTCGATCGGCGCGATCGCCTTCTCCCAGAAGGCCCGGATCCCGTCGTGGCCGCGGTGCCCGGTGCCCTCCGGGTCGAACATGGAGCGGCCGACGGGGTCCTCGATGACCGCGTCCTCGGCGTAGACGGTCAGCCACTCCTCCAGGTCGCCCTTCGCGACCGCCGAGTACGACCGCTGCGAGGCCGCCCGGGCCGGGTGCGGGTCGTTCGGCGCGGTCCAGGTGACGGCGTCGGAGGAGATCATGCCCGGATTCTAGAACACGTTCCAGTTCTCCGGGACCGCTCGTCGGGCGAGGGACTCAGACCGGTGCCCCCGGCAGCGGGTCGAAGATCTCGATCCGGGCGCGCGCGGCCTTCGACTCGGTGTCGAGGAGCAGCCGGTCCGCCGCCTGTCCGCAGCTGGCCTCGAACTGCTCCTGGCTGAGCCGGTCCAGCGTCCCGGGCTCGATCTGCACCACGAAGTTCTGCTGGCCCACCGAGGACACCCGCACGGCTCCGTCGTCGGACTCGCCCTCCGCGACCAGCTCCTCCAGCGCCTTCTGGTACGCCGACCCGCGGCGGCCGATCCGGATCGGCTTGGCGCGCTCCCGGCCGGTGACCTCCCTGAACGCGATCTCCCGCTCGCGCAGGCCCCGCGCGAACAGCAGCCGGGCGAGCTGCGCCAGCTCGGAGCTGAGCTTCGAGGTGCTCACCTGCTCGTAGTGGCCGGGCGCGAGCCGCACCCGCACGTGCCGCTGCCCCCGGACCTCGCCGAGCACCTTGCCGTTGGGCAGCTCGACGGAGAAGAACGCCTCGTCGAGCCGACGCTGCAGGTCGTTGTCGCCGATCAGCCGGTGCTCAGTCATGGTCACCCAGCGACGGGTTGTCGGCGACCGTCGGCCGCGGCATCTTGACCGGCGACCTGCCCGGGTCCAGCGCCAGCGCCGCCTTGTAGTCGGAGATCGTCTGGGTGAGCGCGCTCTTCACGTCCTGCTCCTTGGCGGCGATGTCCTCGTTGAGGGTCTTCAGCCGGTCGTAGAGGCACTGCACGATCTCCGAGGGCGTGTCTCCCTTGATCGTCCCGTCCTTCTCCTTGGCGTCCGGCACGAACTCACCGCCGAGCGACGTCCCCGCCGCAATCGCCGCGAACGTGTAGCTCGCCGCCAGGCTGCCGCCCGCCGTGAACGGCACCGCGACGATGCCGGAGACCGCACCGACCACCGTCAGCAGGGCCTTGACGTCGTCCGGGTTCTTGTCGAGGCAGTTCTTCAGGGCGTCGATGGTGGCGTGCGCGAGGTCGTCGACGCTCTTGCGCGCCTCCCTCCAGATCGCGGCCTCCGCCTCCTGGCTCCCCCGCAGGACGCTGGCGCACATCGAGAGGTTGCCGGCGACCGGGCCGAACAGGGTCGCGAAGTTCGCGTAGCTGAGAGCGGTCCCGCTCTGCCAGCCCTGCATGAACTCGCTGGTCTGCGAAATCTGCTCGATGTTGAAGCTGGTGCCCGCCCCGCCGGCGTACTTCTTCGCGGTCTCGTCGGTGAGGTACGACTCCGCGGAGAGGTACCCGACTGCGCTCTCGAGGGTGCCGACCTCGCCCTGGAGGAGGTCCGGGTGGGGAAGGCCGATCCACTCGTCGAAGACGGTCTCGGTCCCGGCGAACTGCTGCTCCGCCAGCTTCTTGTAGGTCCCGATCGGCGGCGCGGCGCCGCCGTACGTGCCCTGGATCAGCTGGTTGACGGTCTGCTCGACCGCGAGCTGCTTGATCTCGTCGGCGTGCGCCTTCAGCTCTTCGTAGCTCATCAGCCCTCCTCGATCCCCTCGAGCTCCTTGCGGGCCTTGTTCATCCGGTCCCGGGCGCCCGCGTCGGCCTCGAGGATCGAGTCGAGGAAGCTCTTGATCGCCGTGGCGGTGTCCTCGAGGTTCTTCTTGCTCTGGCTGAGCGACTGCTTGAGCAGCCCGGCCAGCTCCGCCCACTCCGCCGACGGCCCGTTCGGGTAGTCACCGACCGCTCCGGACCGCGCGAACTGCGTCGTGTGGAAGTCGTGCACAGCGGCCTCGGCGTTCGTGAAGTCCTGGGCCACGGCCGGCAGTCGTTCCTTCGAGATCATCTCGAGCTCGACGAGGTCGACTCCCTCGATTCCTCGGGGCGCTCCCATGCTTCCTCTCCTCTTCTCGGTGGCTCAGTCGGTGGCGGGGTCGGTGGCGGGGTCGGTGGCGGGGTCGTCGGCCGGGTCGTCGGCCGGGGTCGCCGGGGGGACGGCGACGACGGCCGTGTACGTCAGGCGGCCGGGGCCGCCACCGGCCGGGGCGTCGCCCGCGGCCAGCTTCAGCCGGTAGTCGAGCCGCACCCGCAGCACGCCCTCGCTCCCGGACTTCTTCGGGACGTCGAAGGCGAGCTGGGCGCTGTAGGCGCTGTTGTCCGCGCGCTCGTCGTACGTCGCCACCGGCTGCTGGCCGTCGTACGTCGTCCGGTCGCGCACGTCGGTGACGGCGTATCCCGCGTCGTTGACGGAGATCGGCCCCATCTCGGTGCCCAGGCCGACGACCAGCCAGGCGCGGCCGTCGGCGGCCCAGCCGAGGTCGGGCAGGTAGGGCAGCATCCGCGCCTCGCCCGCGTTGCAGCGCAGGTCGGGGTCCAGCCGGGGCCGGAACCGTCCTCCCGTGCACGGGACCGTCGCCCCGCGCTCCTCCTGGTAGTAGAGCGCGTCCGCCGGCCCCGGCTCGCGGGTCCCGTCGGCGGCCGAGACCGCCTGGTCCAGCCCGTCGTACCCGACCACGACCGTGACGTCGTCGAGCTCCGCGTCGCCGGGCACGGCGAGCACCGCGTCGTCGGGCGCCAGGTCACCGCCGCCGGACGCGCCGCGGCGCACGGTGCCCACGTCGTAGCGCTCGCCGTCGACGTCGATCGCCAGGGTCACCGGCTCGGCCTCGCCCTCGCGGGCGGCGAACGCCCACACGTCGGAGCGGACCTCGGCGTCGTGGAAGTCGGTGGTCAGCCGCAGCAGCCGGCCGTCGTCGGCCGCGCGCTGGTCACCGACCTCGTCGGTCGGCCCCGCGAGCGCGACTTCGAGCTCGCCGGTCGGCACCATCACCGAGAGGGTGCGCCCGTCGATGGGGTCGGACACCGCACTGGCGGCCACGGAGCCGACGGCGATCTCGTCACCGTCGGAGCAGGCCGCGAGCCCCGGGGTCGCCAGAGCGACGAGGAGCGCGAGGAGGACGGGGCGATGGTGCGGCACGCGGAAGTTGTTCCCGCTCAGCAGCGGGCCAAACCGGACCGGAGGTCCACGAAGGTAAAGGACTAGTGCGGCTGCCAGGCGTCCTCGTCGGCGGTGCGCGAGGTGACCGCCTTGGGCAGCCGGCCGTCGGCGAGCTGCTGGATCGTGACCTGCTCGAAAACGTCGCGCAGCGAGCGCCGGGCGGCGATCCACACGTGCTGGAGCACGTCGGCGGTCTCGTTGTAGGTGACCGACTCCGGTCGCAGCCCGTAGACCGAGACCAGCGGTCCGTCGACCGCGCGGATCACGTCGGCCACGGTGACCTCTCCCGCCGGCCGGCCCATCCGCCACCCTCCGGACTGGCCGCGCTGGGACATCACGATGCCCGCCCGGCGCAGGTCGGCGAGGATCGCCTGGAGGAAGCCGTGCGGGATCTCCTGGAGCCGGCCGAGCTCCTCCGCGCTCACCGCCCGGCCGTCCGCTCGGCCCGCCATCTCGATGAGGGCACGCAGGGCGTAGTCGGACTTGGCGGATACACGCACGGGGCCAGTGTGTCAGACGAGTCGATCCACTCACTCCGGTTTGGCCCCCGGCCGGCGTGGCCGGGAGATCCCGGTCACCCCCGCGCACGGACCGCTTGCTTGCGGCTAGCACCCCACCTAGAATTAAGTTACCGGCCAGTAGCAAGCGGCCGGATTCGCCCAGACGAGAGAAACGGTGGGTCAGTGAGCCACTACAAGAGCAACCTCCGCGACATCGAGTTCAACCTCTTCGAGGTGCTGGGCCGGGACCAGGTCCTCGGCAGCGGGCCGTTCGAGGAGTACGACGTGGACACCGCGCGCGAGATCCTCGCCGAGGTCGAGCGGATCGCCCGTGAGGACCTGGCAGCGTCGTACGAGGACAGCGACCGCAACCCGCCGCAGTTCGACCCCAAGACCAACACCGCCCCGCTCCCCGAGTCGTTCAAGAAGAGCTACCGGGCCTGGATGGACGCCGAGTTCTGGCGGCTGCAGATCCCCGAGTCCATGGGTGGCCAGCCCGCACCGTCGTCGCTCAACTGGGCGATCGCCGAGATGGTGCTCGGCGCGAACGCCCCGATCTGGATGTACGCCACCGGCCCGTCCATGGGCAGCGTCATCGAGCGCAACGGCACCGACCGCGACAAGCGGATCGCCCAGATCATGGTCGAGCGCGGCTGGGGCGCCACCATGGTGCTCACCGAGCCGGACGCCGGCTCCGACGTGGGCGCCGGCCGCACCAAGGCCACCCCCAACGAGGACGGCTCGTGGAACATCGAGGGCGTCAAGCGCTTCATCACGTCGGCCGAGTCCGACCTGCAGGAGAACATCATCCACCTGGTGCTCGCCCGCCCCCACGGCGTCGAGGGCGTCGGTGGCCCCGGCACCAAGGGGCTCAGCCTCTTCGTGGTGCCGAAGTACCACTTCGACCACGAGACCGGTGAGCTCACCGGCGAGCGCAACGGCGTCTACGTCACGAACGTCGAGCACAAGATGGGCATCAAGGTGTCCAACACCTGCGAGCTCACCTTCGGTGACCCGTCGGTCGGCG
>Ga0164243_10007571_pt1 | contig 16194 bp, 17 predicted proteins | sample OricompcompostOP_FD_108781 | JGI IMG/M metagenome (GOLD analysis project Ga0164243, IMG submission 108781) | Organic Plus compost microbial communities from Emeryville, California, USA - Original compost - Organic plus compost (OP) | ecosystem: Engineered > Solid waste > Mixed feedstock >...
ATCCCGTCCATTGGCGGCCCTGGTCGCCTGCGGCCCTGGAGGAGGCCAGGAGCCTGCAACGGCCCATATTGCTTTCCATCGGCTATGCCGCCTGTCACTGGTGCCATGTCATGGCGCACGAATCCTTCGAGAACGAGGAGGTGGCATCCGTGATGAACCGCCTCTTCGTCAATATCAAGGTAGACCGCGAAGAGCGCCCCGACATCGACCAGATCTACATGGCTGCGCTCTCCGCAACCGGCGAGCAGGGAGGCTGGCCGCTTACCATGTTCCTGACACCTGAGGGCAAGCCTTTCTGGGGCGGCACCTATTTCCCGCGCGAGCCCCGATACGGCCGGCCTGGCTTTGTCCAGGTGCTTGAAGCCGTTCATAAAGCCTGGATCAACAACAGGGAAGAAATAGAACGCGGCGCCGATACGCTCACCGATCATGTTCATGGTCAATTGGCACCGATTGCAGCCCGGGCAGAGCTTTCGCCGGACCGGCTTTCAACTTTTGCAGAAAGCGTCAATGGCATGATCGACCGGCAACGCGGCGGTCTTCATGGTGCCCCCAAATTCCCGAACGCACCCTTCATGAATGTTCTCTGGCTGAACTACCTGCAAACGGGCAAAGAAAGCCACCGCGATGCCGTTCTCATGACGCTCAAGCAGATGCTGGCGGGCGGCATTTACGATCATGTCGGCGGTGGTCTTGCGCGATATTCAACGGACGCAGAATGGCTGGTGCCGCATTTCGAAAAGATGCTCTATGACAATGTCCAGCTTATTCGCCTGGCCTCGTGGGCTTATTCCCGAACCGGAGATGACCTGCTTCGCATACGCATCGAGGAGACTGCCGAATGGCTCCTTCGAGAAATGAGAATGCCCGGCGGCGCCTTTGCATCCAGTCTCGATGCCGACAGCGAAGGGGAAGAAGGCCGTTTCTATCTCTGGACTGAGGAACAAATCCGGGAAATTCTCGGCGGTGACTCCGTCCGCCTTTTCGGCACATTCGAGCTCGCAAAGCCCGCAGGATGGGAGGGCAAGCCGATCCTGCATCGCAAGAGAAAACCGGATCACGCCGGCGACGAGGAGGAAGCCTTCCTGAGATCGGCTTTGGATCGCCTCAGGGAAGTTCGGGCCAAGAGAGTGCCGCCCGGGCGGGATGAGAAGATACTGGTGGACTGGAATGGTCAGGCGATCGTCAGTCTGGTGCAGGCCGGGCGGATTCTGTCGCGCCCCGACTGGGTCAAGGCGGCCATCCAGGCCTTTCGTTTCATTGTCGGATCGATGGAGGCAGGCAGATTGCCACACTCGATTTTGGGAACAAAGCGTCTCTTCCCTGCGATTGCCAGCGATTACGCGGCAATGATGAATGCTGCAATATCGATTTTCGAAGCCAGCGGGGAGCGCTCATATCTGGAGCAGGCGCGTGGCTGGCTGGACGCGCTGGACAGATGGTACGCCGATGAAAACGGCACCGGATATTACCTTTCGGCTTCTGATAATCCCGATGTCCCCATGAGAATTCGCGGCGACATGGACGATGCAATGACCTCGTCCACAGGCCAGATCATCGAGGCTCTCACCCGGCTGGCCACCATCGAAAGCGATTACGCGCTGCAAGAACGGGCGGTCGCTATCGCCGAAGCAGCCATTGGACGGGTCGCGACCCAGCGCTATGGCCAGGCCGGCATCGTCTTTGCTGCAGCCTTGGCCCTGCAGCCGATGAAACTGCTCATTGCCGAGGATCGAGGCGATCAAGCCTATATTTCGGTTGCGAATCGAAATTCCGATCCGCGGCGTGTTGATCTATGGGTTCCGACTGGCTCGAGCCAGGCAAACCTTCTGCCTGGCGGAGTTTCGCCCGATCTGTCACAGGCCGGAGCATGGTTGTGTACCGGCCAACTATGCCTGCCGCCGATCCAAGACCCGGTTGAACTGGAGATAACCCTACGACGAGCTGGTATTGGTCGAAGCTAATTAACCTCGCAGCAGAAAATCCGATACCAATGCTCTCTTGATCTGAAAATAATAACAGCTTTATATATAATAAAGATTATACTTATCAAGTATTCATTGAGTCAAAGAAATCAGCATTTCCCTTTGTTTGCTTGAGCTTGTCTATGAGAAACTCAATGGCGTCTGTCGTTCCCATGGGCGCCAGGATGCGGCGCAGGACAAAGATCTTCTGCAGATCCTGACGGGGAACGAGAAGATCTTCCTTGCGGGTACCGGACTTAAGGATGTCCATGGCAGGAAAGATGCGCTTGTCCGCCACCTTGCGGTCAAGCACGATTTCCGAATTGCCGGTACCCTTGAACTCTTCGAAGATAACCTCATCCATGCGGCTGCCCGTATCGATCAGGGCCGTCGCTATGATCGTCAGCGAGCCGCCTTCCTCGATATTGCGGGCCGCGCCGAAGAAGCGCTTCGGCCGTTGCAGAGCATTTGCGTCGACACCGCCCGTCAGAACCTTGCCGGAGGAAGGCACCACGGTGTTGTAGGCGCGGCCGAGGCGGGTGATCGAATCGAGCAGGATGACGACATCGCGGCCGTGCTCTACAAGGCGCTTGGCCTTTTCGATAACCATCTCGGCAACCTGCACATGTCGTGCCGCCGGCTCGTCAAAAGTCGAGGAAACGACCTCACCCTTTACCGAACGCTGCATGTCCGTGACTTCTTCCGGCCGCTCGTCGATCAGAAGCACGATAAGGTAGCATTCCGGGTGGTTTGACGTGATCGAATGGGCGATGTTCTGCAAAAGGACCGTCTTGCCGGTGCGCGGCGGCGCGACGATCAGGCCGCGCTGGCCCTTGCCGAGAGGCGCAACGAGATCGATCACCCGGGCCGAAAGGTCCTTGGTCGTCGGATTTTCGATTTCCATGCGCAGCCGCTCGTCCGGATAAAGCGGCGTCAGATTGTCGAAATGAATCTTGTGGCGGATCTTCTCCGGGTCTTCGAAATTGATCGAATTGACCTTGAGCAGGGCGAAGTAGCGCTCACCTTCCTTCGGGCTGCGGATCGGACCCTCAACCGTGTCGCCCGTCTTTAAAGAGAAGCGTCTGATCTGCGAGGGCGAAATATAGATATCATCCGGTCCCGGCAGATAATTGGCGTTGGCGGAGCGCAGGAAACCGAAACCGTCCTGAAGCACCTCGACGACGCCTTCGCCTATGATCTCGATATCCTGCATCGAAAGCTTCTTGAGGATCGCGAACATCAGCTCCTGCTTGCGCATGATGCTGGCATTCTCGACCTCGAGCGATTCAGCGAACGCGATCAGATCGGTCGGTGTTTTGCTCTTCAGCTCTTGTAGTTTCATTTCCTGCATGTTGGCGGACTCTATGGACCTGAGATGAGATAGAAAATAGCGATGCTTAGGGATAGGCCGGCGTCGCCCAGGACGGTTTTGTAAAACGGAACCGGACGAAAAGGGAGGAATTGTCTTTTAGCCTCCGCGCTCGCAAAGAGCAAGGAGCGATTTGGCCTCTCGCCGTCTCAGAAAGGCTTCACAATGACGAGAATCACGATGGTAATCATGAGAACCGTCGGAACCTCGTTCATCATCCGCCAGTAGCGCGCCGGCTTGTCGTTCGCGTCCCGCGCAAACTTCCTGACGGCACCCGAAAAATAGCCATGCACACCCGACATTACAAGAACCAGGGCGATCTTGGCATGCAGCCAGCCAGCCGAAAAGGCGAAGCCCTTCCAGGCGAGCCATAGTCCAAAGACCCAGGTTACCACCATGGCCGGGTTGATGATGACCCTCAGCAGCCGCTGCTCCATCAGCTTGAACGTCTCGGACTGAACGGATCCCTTCTCGGCACCGGCGTGATAGACAAAAAGCCGCGGCAGATAGAGCATTCCGGCCATCCAGGAAATCACCGCGATAACGTGGATTGCCTTGGCCCATGAGTAGAAATTCTCCGGATCAAGCAGAAACAGACCGACGGTAAGGAGCGCGAAAATCGCCAGTACGACAGCCGCACGCTTGCCGGCTCGAGCGCCGGAATGCTCCTCACTCATCAGCGTCCTCCCTGCCGAACGCGTTTCACCATGGCCTCCACATGCTCCACCGGAGTATCCGGCGTGATGCCATGGCCGAGATTGAAGACCAAGGAACCGGAGCTGAGTTCGGCCAGAATGGCATCTACACCTTCGTCGAGTGCTCTCCCGCCGGCGACCAGTCTCATGGGATCGAGATTGCCCTGCACGGCACCTTCGGCCTGCAGTTCCCGCGCTTGCGCAAGCGGAACGGACCAGTCCAGACCAAGAGCAGTCACACCCGTCTCCTCCCTATAATGGCCATAATGCGCACCGGCTCCTCGCGGAAAGCCGATGATCGGAACCTCCGGATGGACCTCACGGACGCGCTTCACGATCCCGGAAACAGGCTTCACGCACCATTTCTGGAACGACCCGCTGTCGAGCACACCCGACCAGGAATCGAAAATCTGGATCGCATCTGCTCCCGCCTCAATCTGCTTCAGCAGATATTCCGCGGAAAGCTCCGCAAGTCTCTGAAGGAGTCTGGCCATGGCCTCAGGATGACGATAACCGAAAAGCCGGGCCGGCGCCTGGTCGGGAATGCCGTGCCCTGCGATCATATAGGTTGCGACCGTCCAGGGAGCTCCGCAGAAGCCTATTAACGTCGTCTCCGACGGCAGTTCCTGACGTAGTCTGCGGACCGTTTCATAGACCGGGGCGAGATGGTCATGGAAGCTTCGTCCGTCCAGCCGGGAAATCTCTTCCCCGCGTATCGGCGTCATCACGGGCCCACGGCCTTCCACGAAATCGAGATCCCGGCCAAGGGCATGCGGAATGACGAGAATATCGGAAAAAAGGATCGCCGCATCAAAGCCGAAGCGCCTTATTGGCTGCATGGTCACTTCGGTAGCGAGATCCGGATTGTAGCAAAGGTCCAGGAAACTTCCGGCTTTTTTCCGTGTTGCACGATATTCCGGGAGATATCGACCTGCCTGCCGCATCATCCAGAGCGGAGGCGGGAAAATGGTTTCTCCCTTCAATGCCCTGACGATTTTGCGGTCGGCCATTTCGCTTATCCAGTATGCGCCTAATCAAAGAAAGATTCTTTGAAAGGATTCTTCTGATTCTATGACTCTGTTTGAATCGTGGATTCAATCCCATCCACGACAAAGCGTGTCGGATCGATCGGCAAATTGCCGCGCTACCTCCGCAAAGGATAGTGAAAAGATCGGGGAAAGTGATAAATTACATAATATTTTCAATTGGTTGAGAACTATTAGCTCGCTGTCGGTTTGTTCACACACGTCGAAACAAACTTGAATTCTTTGATATTCTCCACAGCCGGGACAACGTCTCCACGTCAACCTGAATTGTGGACAGAATCGCGTCTGTCAGGCTCATGACTTCTGGCGGAGCCGGGACTCTCACGCTATCAACACCTCTCCACAGACCGGAAGCCGACATGTGAACAAGCCGCAGAGTTTCTTCCATCTTCATCTGATTTCCGACGCCACGGGTGAAACCCTGCTGGCGGCTGGCCGGGCTGCGGCGGCACAATACAAGGATGCGCGGGCCATCGAGCATATTTACCCGTTGATCCGCACCGAAAAGCAGCTTCAGAAGGTTTTCGAGGAAATCGACCAGGAGCCAGGCATTGTGCTTTACACGGTCGTCGATCAGAAGCTGGCGCGGGATATCGACGAATGGTGCGCCTCGGCCGGTTTACCTTGTGTTTCCGTGCTGGAGCCCGTGTTGACCGTCTTCCAATCCTATCTCGGAACGCCGGCAGGCCGGCGGGTTGGCGCCCAGCATGTGCTCGACGCCGACTACTTTCGCCGCATCGATGCGCTGAACTTCACCATGGAGCATGATGACGGCCAGTTGCCGCAGGACGTGGATGAGGCCGATCTCGTCCTGATCGGCATATCACGGACTTCGAAGACGCCGACCAGCATCTATCTCGCCAATCGTGGCATCAAGACCGCGAACATTCCGATCGTTCTTGGCGTTCCTTTGCCTGAAAGCCTGTTGAAGGCGAAGAACCCGCTGATCGTGGGATTGATCGCTTCAGCCGAACGTATTTCCCATGTGCGCCAGAACCGTGTCCTCGGAACCGCCGCAAGCTATGATGCGGATATCTACACGGATCGTACCGCTATAGCCAGCGAACTCGCCTATGCAAGACAGATTTGCACGCGTCATGGCTGGCCGATGATCGATGTCACCCGGCGGTCGATAGAGGAAACCGCGGCGGCGATCATGGCTCTTCGCGGAAAGTCGCGATGAAGGGCCAGATCGAGCCAAGCCCGAAACCGGAGACTGAAATGCCCACCGATATCATTCTCGCTTCTAGCAGCCCGTTTCGAAGGAAGCTGCTGGAGAATGCGGGCCTGGAGTTCAGAACGGTCTCGCCGGAAATCGACGAACGCGCGGTGCAGGCGACACTGGAAGGTTCCGATATCACGCCGGACGATGTGGCCCTGATCCTCGGCGAGGCCAAGGCTCGAGATGTTTCCGAGCGCAACCCCGAAGCCTGGGTGATCGGTTCCGACCAGACGCTGTCGCTTGGAGACCGGATTTTCCACAAGCCCGCCGATATGGAGGAGGCCCGCCGGCATCTCCTGGCCCTGTCGGGAAAGACGCATCAACTGAACAGCGCCGTGATAATTGCTCGCAAAGGCGAAGCGGTCTGGCGCCATGTCGGAATCGCCCATCTGACCATGCGCAATCTCGACCCGGGCTTCATCGGCCGGCACCTTGCTGCGGTCGGGGAAAAGGCCCTTTCAAGCGTCGGCGCCTATCAGGTCGAAGGGCAGGGTATCCAGCTTTTCGAAAAGATCGACGGTGACTATTTCACCATTGTCGGTCTTCCCATGCTGCCTTTGCTGGCGGCGCTGCGCGAAATGGGTGCCATCGATGGCTGAAACGACACCGCGCGCATTTGTCTGCGGTCACCCGATCATCCATTCGCGCTCGCCGCTCATCCATAATCATTGGCTGAAAAGATATGGTTTGACGGGCTCCTACGAACGCGTCGACGTCGCGCCGGAGGATTTTGCACAATTCATCGCCCGGCTTGCGGAGCAGGGCTTCGTTGGCGGCAATGTCACGCTCCCTCACAAGGAAGCCGCTGCTGCGCTGGTGGCCCGTCGTGACGAATCGGCGACAATCATCGGAGCGGTGAACACGCTTTGGTTTGAAAATGGATTGCTCTGCGGCAGCAATACGGACGCTTACGGCTTTTCCGCCTATCTGGATCAGGTGGCACCCGATTGGAAACGGGGCCGAATAGCAACCGTTCTAGGGGCCGGGGGCGCTTCGCGGGCCATTATCCATGCGCTGCAATCAAACGGCTACAGGGATATCCGCGTCGTCAATCGCACCCTTCTGCGAGCTACAGAACTGGCCAATCGTTTCGTCGGCGGAGTGACGGCGCATGGCTGGCAGGCGATCCCGGAACTTCTTCCCGATACGGATCTGCTGGTGAATACGAGCACACTCGGCATGACTGGAAAGGATTCTGCCGATATCGATCTTTCGCCGCTGCCGGACAAAGCGATCGTCAACGATATCGTCTATGTGCCGCTCAAGACCGCGCTTCTGGCAGATGCCGAGCGGCGCGGATTGAAGACTGTCGACGGGCTGGGAATGCTCCTGCATCAGGCCGTTCCGGGGTTTGAACGCTGGTTTGGCCGCCGCCCGGAGGTGACGGCTGAGCTTCACGCGGAAGCCGTGGCGGATTTGGAGAGAGCGGCATGATCATTCTCGGCCTCACCGGTTCGATCGGCATGGGCAAATCGACGACGGCGGGCATGTTCATGGAAGAAGGCGTTCCGGTGCATGATTCCGACGCAACGGTCCACCGGCTTTATTCCGGTGCCGCGGCTCCGCTCATCGAGCAGGCTTTTCCCGGCACCACGGTCGACGGAACGGTGGACCGCACGAAACTGTCGAACGCGGTCCTTGGCAAGCCCGAGGCCTTGAAGAAGCTCGAGGCGATCATCCATCCCCTGGTTCGCGCCGAGGCGGACAGGTTCTTGGCCGAGCACCGGAATAACGGCACTCCCCTGGTGGTCCTTGACATCCCTCTTCTTTTCGAGACAGGGGGAACCGGGCGCGTCGACAAGATCGTGGTGGTCACGGCTTCGCCGGAAGTCCAGCACAAGCGCGTCTTGGCTCGTCCGGGAATGACGGAAGAGAAATTCGAGGCCATCCTTGCCAAACAGGTTCCGGATGACGAGAAGCGCCGGCGCGCGGACTTCATCATTGACACGGGTGAGGGAATGGAATCGGCCCGTGCGGCTGTGCGTGCCATAATCGCCGAACTTTCCCCAGCTTTGAAGGCCCGAAACTGACGGCCGCTTGCCCGCAGGCCATCTCCCGCGCAAGCTGGTGTCGGAGTGATTCGATGCGTGAAATCGTCTTTGACACGGAAACAACTGGTCTTGACCCCAATGAGGATCGGATCATCGAATTGGGTTGTGTGGAACTGGTGAACCGGTTCCCGACCGGGCGGACGCTGCATCATTTCATCAATCCAGAGGGACGGGCCGTTCATCAGGATGCATATGAGGTCCACGGCATCAGCAACGCCGATCTTGCTGACAAGCCTACCTTCCGCATGATCGCCGACGAGTTCATCCACTTCATCGATGGCGCGAAGCTGGTGGCGCACAACGCCAATTTCGATATCGGCTTCATCAATGCGGAATTCCTGCGTCTCGGCCAGCCAATCGTCGAGCCGGAACGGGTCGTCGACACACTCGCAATGGCGCGCCGCAAGCATCCGATGGGACCGAACTCACTCGATGCGCTTTGCCGCCGCTATGGCATCGACAACAGCCATAGGACCAAGCACGGCGCGTTGCTCGATGCGGAGTTGCTGGCCGAGGTCTATATAGAGCTGATCGGCGGCAAGCAGGCTGCGCTCGGCCTGGAGATTCGTGTCGAAACCACGGAAGTGACGATCGAGACGACAGCTTCAGTCCATTCTACCGGTCCTCGTCCACGACCTCTACCGCCACGGTTGACGGAAACCGAACGCGCGGCACACAAGGCGCTTGTGGCCACGCTTGGAGAAAAGGCCATCTGGCTGAAGACTGAACCGGCCGACCTTTGATCTGGCCGGCCGACGGGGCAATCAGGAAACCTGGACTTTGGACTTTGCCTGCTCCTCGGCCATGCGCTGCTGGAACATACGGGCAAAGTCGATCGGATCGATCATCAGGGGCGGGAAACCGCCATTACGCGTTGCATCTGCAATGATCTGGCGCGCAAACGGGAAGAGCAGCCTCGGGCATTCGATGAAGAGCAGGGGAAGCATATGCTCCTGCTGGAAGCCGTCGATGCGGAAGACGCCGCCATAGACCAACTCGACATTGAAGAGCACGTTCTTTTCTGCTTCAGCCTTGGCGTTCAGGGTAAGGACGACGTCGTAATCCTTGTCGCCCAGCGGATTGGCATTCACATTCACATTGATGTTGATACCAGGTGCCTTGTCGCGGCTGCGCAGGCTCTGGGGAGCGCCGGGGCTCTCGAAGGAAAGATCCTTCACATATTGGGCAAGGATGTTGAGGCTCGGCTGTACGGTGTTGCCATTGCCTGTCGTCGAGCTGCCACCTGCCGGTGCTCCAGCTCCAGGCGCGTTCTTGTCCTGCGGTTCTTTGGCCATCAGCCTTTTCCTTGTTCTCCTGAGGCAGTAGCTGCCGTTCCTATAATGGCGCGTTGGCTATCATGGGCTTTCCGGCAAGACAAGGCTGAGGCGAAACCAGCCGATCAGCAATTATCAGTCGCGTTCGATCCTGCGCCAGGGCGAGTCGGAGTTCGGGTTTTCGGAATATTCGTCGGTAGCGAGATCGATTGTCCGTCCCCGCGAGGCGCCGCGGCCGGCAGGGCCCGTGCTGCCATGGCCCGGCGTCAGGATTACGATCCGGTTGCGCAGGAGCGACCAGCCGAATTCACGCGCGGCAGGTATGAAGAGAAGAAGGCCGATCGCGTCGGTTATGAAGCCTGGCATGAAAAGCAATATCCCGGCCAAGAATATCATGCTTCCATGGACGAGTTCCTTTGCAGGCACGTGCCCTTCATCCAGGATCCGCCGGATGCGTTTTATGACGCCGAAGCCCTGCACGCGCAAAAGAACCGCGCCGAGCAACGTGGTGGCGAAGATCAGGACCAGAGTGGACAGAACGCCGATCTTGCTGCCGACAAGAATGAAAACCGCAATTTCCAGGATGGGGATCGAAAGCAGCAGCAGCGGAATTAGGGATCTCACGACGATATCTTTTACCTTGAGGCGGGTTTTGAACACTTATGGCGGCGATTTGCTACAGATAGGAAGGCGCGGCTTTGATTTGAATGATCGCTGTATGCGATCTATATGGGATAGGCTGGAAGGGTTGCGGCGGACATGCCGCATGTCCGGGCGCTAAAGGGTAAACTGGCTCACATGGAACTCTTCGATTTCGGCACGATCTTCTTTCTGGTCGCGGCAATCGTGATCTTCTTCCAGCTGCGCAATGTCCTCGGGCGGCGTACCGGGAAGGAACGGCCGCCTTTCGACCCTTATACCGCCGCACGGACGTCGGCCAAGAAAGATATGTCGAAGCCGGAGAACGTCGTATCCCTGCCCCGGCGCAAGGAAGCCGAAGAGGCCGCGGATTCTTATGCGGCCATTGATGCCGTCGCCAAGCCAGGCACCGAGCTCAACAAGGGTCTCCGGGCGATCAAGAATGCCGATCCGTCATTCGATCCCAAGACCTTCATCGATGGCGCGAAGCTGGCCTATGAGATGATCGTGATGGCTTTCGCCGACGGCGATCGCCGCACCTTGAAGAATCTTCTATCGCGAGAGGTGTATGACGGTTTCGTGGCAGCCATTTCGGAACGCGAGAACAGGTCTGAGAAGATCGAATCCTCTTTTGTAGGCATCGACAAGGTCGAGTTCGTATCGGCTGAAATGAAGGGCTCGGAGGCGCATATTACGCTGCGCGTCGTCAGCGAGCTGATTTCCGCGACCAGGGACGGTTCGGGTACGATCATTGACGGCGATCCGGAAACGGTAGCAGAGGTCAAGGACGTCTGGACATTTGCCCGCGATACCCGCGCGCGTGATCCCAACTGGAAGCTTGTGGCGACCGAAGCCGAGGAATAGCATCCCGTGGATGGCACAGGGACCCGGATTTCGCCGAAAGTGGCGACGGATCTCTCTCCGGTTTTCCATCCGCTTTCCTTCGAGGACCTTCCCGGATGGCGCGAGGACGAGGTCTCCCGCGCCTTCGCGGCCTTCCGGCGTTCAGCCGGCCATGTCCGTTCCAAACCTTACCGTACCGGCAGCCTCGGGGTTTTAAACGAGAGTTTTGCCGAAGCCTGTGCCGACGCCCTGTCACATGCCGACGCGGATGAGGAGTTGGCGCGTGCGTTCTTCGAACGGCATTTCGCTCCGTGCAAGATACGGCCCGCCGAGAAGGGTTCGGGTTTCGTGACCAGCTACTACGAGCCGGAGATCGAGGCCGCGCGGCAGCGGACGGAAAAATTCACCGTGCCGCTCTATGGCAGGCCGGCGGATCTGATCGATCTCGACGAATTAAACCGGCCGGCGGGCATGGATCCTTATTTCGCGTTCGGGATGCAGGGTTCTGACGGCATCTCGGAATATCACGATCGAAGGGCCATCGAGACCGGAGTGCTCGCCGGGCTTGGCCTGGAGATCGCATGGCTTGCCGACAAGGTGGATGCTTTCTTCATTCATGTACAGGGTGCTGCGAAACTGAGACTGACAGACGGTACGGTTGCGCGCGTGACCTATGCGGCGAAATCAGGTCATCCATTCACCGGTCCGGGCAGGATTCTCGTCGGATTGGGGGAAATCCCCGAAGAAGCCGTCACGATGCAGGAAATCCGGCGCTGGTTCCGCAGCAATCCCGGCCGCATAGACGAGATCCTCTGGAAGAACCGCTCCTTCATCTTCTTTCGTGAAACATCTGTGGGTGAACCCCGGCTTGGGCCGATCGCGGCAGCCAAGGTGCAACTCGAGCCCGGACGTTCTCTGGCGGTCGACAGGCTGCTGCACACCTTTGGGACGCCGTTCTTCGTCGACGCACCCTCGTTGATCGCTTTCGAAAACCGCCCTTTCCGCAGGCTCATGATCGCACAGGATACCGGTTCGGCGATCACCGGCCCGGCCCGCGGCGACATCTTCGCCGGCTGCGGCGCGGAGGCTGGCGAAATCGCCGGAACGGTCCGTCATCCGGCGGATTTCTACGCGCTTCTGCCGAAAGCGCTTGTAGGGGGCCGCATATGACCCGGCACAACCCCAATCGTCTGAGTGCGGAGGACCGAATTCTCTGGAATCGGGTCGCGAGTACGGTAAAGCCTTTGAAGGACAAGGTGCTCGAGCAGGTTCCAGAGCCGGTGCGGCCGGTTTTGGAGGAAAAAATGCCTTCCAAAATCCAGGGTGCCACAGCCGGGAATCCTCCGGCAGGCCCGAAATCCATGGCAGACCCGAAACATCTCGACAGACCGACGAAAGACAAGCTGGCCAAAGGCAGGCTGCAGATCGGTGCAACCGTTGATCTTCATGGACTGACACAGGCCGAAGCTTACAATTTGCTCCTTTCCTTTCTTCACAGAGCGCATGCGGCAGGCTTGCGTTACGTGCTCGTGATAACCGGCAAGGGGAGTTCCGCAGGTGGGGACGGCATATTGCGACGCCTGGTCCCGGTCTGGCTCGCTACGGCAGGTTTCCGGGAAATCGTCGGCGGTTTCGATCGGGCATCGCGGCATCACGGCGGCGATGGAGCCATCTATGTCCGCCTTCGTCGAGCGAGAAAGAAGGCATGACACCCTTCGGTGAGAAACTGCGGAAAATGCGCCAGGAAAGGGGCATTTCGCAGAAGGAAATGGCCAAGGCGCTCAATGTCAGCCCCGCCTATCTTTCTGCGCTCGAACACGGGCATCGCAGCCCGCCGAGCTGGAGCATGATCCAAAAGATCATCGGTTACTTCAACGTGATCTGGGACGATGCCGAGGAATTACAGCGTCTGGCGGAGACCTCCAATCCGCGAGTGGTGGTGGATACGGCGGGGCTGCCTCCGCAGGCGACCGAGCTCGCCAATCTCCTGGCGCTTCACATAAGAAAGCTGAGTCTCAGTGAGATCGAGATGCTGCTGGCGCATCTGCAGGCGCTTATTCAGAGAAGCGAGCGCTGATCAGGAATCCTGGAAAAGCGCCATCAGCTCATCGAGCTTGTCGTTCACAAGCCAGCCATAGTAATTTTCCTGCGGCAGCCTTGCCTCTTTGCCCTGGTTGCGGCGTATGCGGTTTTCGGCGGCAAGAGCGGCAGCCCGCGCTTCCGGATTGCCGAGATTGTAGAGCGTCGCGGTGATGCCCGGATTCCTGGAGATGTCGAAGCCCGCGATCGTGCGATAGGCATCCATGGATTTCTTCAAGACTGCCGCGACATAAGCCAGCGTCACGTCCGGATCCATGATGGTGCGGTATACCTCCTGGGGATCGTTGAAATCGAGCTTCGGATAGCCCGAAACCCGATGCACGAGATCCGTCATCTGCAAGGCTGTCAGTGGATTGAGCTGACCGAGCCCGAAGGTCTGTCCGGCATAGAGGGGTTGGAAGAACACGGCGCTGAAGCGGTCGTTAGGGAATTTTTTGCCGTCGACACGTTTGCCGCGGAAATGTTCGTCCCAAACCTGTTCGCGGCAGGACCACAGATCGTAGCTGTCCTTGTGGACGAGACATTCCTTGAATTGAGCGCGCTGGATGAAATCTCCGATCGTCTCGCCCTGATGTGAAAAGGCGAAGCTGTTTTTGAGATAGGCAACCGCCTTCACATAATAGGTCTGCAGGCGGTCATAGGCGTCCACATTATAGGTATGCTCGCCGACTATCGCGCCGACCATGTGAATGGGTTCTATCCCATACCGGGCCGAGATGCTTCGGATTTTGCGGATAAGAGCCGGGTCGTTGCGCAGAAGCTGATAGACTTTCCGGTACTTCGCTTCGTAGCTGCTCTTGCCCGCCGCGGTACGGCGCGCGGATGCTCCCGGAACCGGGGGCTGTTCGACATTGCGGTTACCTGGCGGCACGAGCTGCGCAGCCTGCGTCGGCAGGGCCGGCGCCAGGAACAAGCCTAGAAAGAGTGCCAGTGGCAGGAGCATGGGAGGTTGACGCCGCGATTCGTTAACGGCGCAAACTAGGAAATAGACCCCTTGAAGTCGAGGGGCCTCCAAGGGCGCCGGTGCGGAAACAATGCGGCTGTGGCAATCCCGCACCGGCCTTTGCCGTCAGAGGATGAAGCGTGACAGATCGGTGTTCCTGGCAAGATCGCCGACATTCCGGTCCACGTAGTCGGCATCGACGACAATCTTCGTCCCGCTACGGTCGGGTGCGTTGAAGGAGATGTCGTCCAGGACCCGTTCCATCACTGTCTGCAGGCGACGCGCGCCGATATTCTCGACGCTCGCATTGAGCTCCACGGCAATACCGGCAAGCCGATCGATCGCATCGTCGGTGAATTCGAGCTCGACGCCTTCCGTCTGCATTAGCGCTATATATTGCTTGATCAGGCTGGCTTCCGTTTCGGTCAGGATGCGGCGGAAGTCCTCCTTCTCCAGTGCCCGAAGCTCTACGCGGATCGGCAGCCGGCCTTGCAATTCCGGCAGAAGATCCGAAGGCTTGGAAACGTGGAAGGCTCCGGAGGCAATGAAAAGGATGTGGTCCGTCTTAACCGGCCCGTATTTCGTCGCCACCGTGGTGCCTTCGACGAGCGGCAGCAGGTCGCGCTGAACGCCCTCGCGCGAAACGCCGGCGCCCATGCCGCCTTCTCGCGCCGCGATCTTGTCGATCTCGTCGAGAAAGACGATGCCGTCATTCTCCGCAGCAGCAAGCGCGCGCTGCGTCACCTCCTCCTGGTCCAGCAGCTTGTCGGATTCGTCATTGATCAGATGCTGGTAGGAATCCTTGACGGTGGTCTTGCGCATCTTCGTGCGCCCGCCACCCATCGCCTTCTGCAGCATGTCGTTGATGTTCAGCACGCCGATATTGGCCCCCGGCATTCCGGGAATCTCGAAACCGGGCATGCCGCTTCCTGTGTCGGAAACCTCGATCTCGATTTCCTTGTCATCAAGCTCGCCGTTTCTGAGCTTCTTGCGGAAGCTGTCGCGTGTAGCCGGGCTCGCCGTCTTGCCGACAAGAGCTTCAAGAACCCGTTCCTCGGCATTCATATGGGCGCGGGCCTTGACGTTCTCGCGCATCTTCTCGCGGGTGAGACCGATGGCGACCTCGACGAGGTCGCGCACAATCTGCTCCACGTCGCGTCCGACATAGCCGACCTCGGTGAACTTCGTCGCCTCGACCTTGATGAAAGGCGCGCCGGCAAGCTTGGCCAGGCGGCGGGAAATCTCGGTCTTGCCGACACCCGTCGGGCCGATCATGAGGATGTTCTTGGGCATGACCTCTTCGCGCATCTGGCCCTCGAGCTGCTGCCGGCGCCAGCGGTTGCGCAGCGCGATCGCCACGGCGCGTTTGGCATCCTTCTGGCCAATGATGAAGCGGTCGAGTTCCGAGACGATCTCTCGGGGGGAAAATGTAGTCATGGTCATATAAATCCGGTTTGCCACTGCCGTATGAGTTCGAACGGATGCAGCAGCATGATTACGTTCAGAGTCAGATTATCGCGAATGACGAAGCCTACAGCGACTTCCAGGACAAGCGCGAGCGCCACCACGAACCATATAGGTAGCCGTGCAGCCATCACAAACCCTACAACGGCGGCCAGCGTGTCCGCGACCGAATTGACGATGCTGTCGCCATAATAGTCGAGCGAAATCGTACCTTCGCGATAACGGTTGATGATGAAGTCGGTATTCTCCACGATCTCCCATGCCGTTTCGAGGCCGACCGCCAGCACAAGCCGGAACCCGGGCGAGCTGTTCGGCGCCAGGAACCAGAAAAGCAGATAGAAAAGGAAACCATGAATGAGATGGGAGAAGGTGTACCAGTCTGAAAGATGCTGCGAATTTTCCGAGCTCTGCACGATCCCATGCCAGAATTTCACGGTGCCGCATTCGCAGATAGGCGTTCTTCCAAAGACATAGAGAATAAGAGCCTGGGCAATGATGACGACGGCCGCGACAAGGAGGCCTGTACCCCAGGAAAAGCCTGTGATCCCCAGCCTTCTCATTCAATTGGGATCCGGGAATTTTTA
>Ga0164243_10007572_pt1 | contig 16193 bp, 11 predicted proteins | sample OricompcompostOP_FD_108781 | JGI IMG/M metagenome (GOLD analysis project Ga0164243, IMG submission 108781) | Organic Plus compost microbial communities from Emeryville, California, USA - Original compost - Organic plus compost (OP) | ecosystem: Engineered > Solid waste > Mixed feedstock >...
GTCGACCATCTCCGGCGGGGCGCCGCCGCGCAGCTCGGCCGCGCCGCGCAGGTAGAAGTTGCGCCAGGTGCCGTTCTCCGCGCCGAACCCGAGCTTCTCGTACGTGTCGGCCAGCAGCTCGCGGGCCTCGCGGTTGCCGGGGTCGGCGAACACGACGTGGTTCACCACCTCGGCGACCCAGCGCAGGTCGCCCGCGGCGAAGGACTCCCGGGCCTTGGCCAGGACGGCGCCGGCGCCGCCCATGAACTCCACGTACCGCTTGCCGCCCTCGACCGGCGGGTGTTTCCACAGGTTGGCCGGGTTGCCGTCGTACCAGCCCATGTAGTGCTGGTAGATCGCCTTGACGTTGTGCGACACCGAGCCGTAGTAGCCGCGCGCGTGCCAGGCCTGCTCCAGGGCGGGCGGCAGCTCGATGGACTCGGCGATCTCGATCCCGGTGTACCCCTGGTTGATCATGCGCAGGGTCTGGTCGTGCAGGTAGGCGTACAGGTCGCGCTGCTCGCTCAGGAATCGGGTGAGCCGCTCGCGGCCGAAGGTGGGCCAGTGGTGGGACGCGAACAGCACGTCGGCGTGGCCGGCGAACAGCTCGATCGCCTCGGTGAGGTAGTTCGCCCAGGTGTGCGGGTTACGGACGACCGCGCCGCGCAGCGTCAGCAGGTTGTGCAGGTTGTGCGTGGCGTTCTCGGCCATGCACAGCGCCCGGTGGTCGGGGAAGGTGAAGTTCATCTCCGACGGGGCCTCGGTGCCCGGCGTGATCTGGAAGACGATGCGCACCCCATCGACCGTCTCGGTCTGCCCGGTGCGCGTGATGTCCAGCGTGGGCGGGAACAGCGAGACCGTTCCGGTGGACATGGCCATGCCCAGGCCGCAGCCGATCTGCCCCTCCGGCGACCGGGGCAGGCCGACGCCGTACATGAACTCCGCCCGGCGCGACATCGCCGTGCCCGCGTAGACGTTCTCGCTGACCGCGTGTTCCAGGAACCCGGCCGGCGCGATGATCGGCACCCCGGAGTCCCGGTCGATGACGCCGCCGACGCCGCCGAAGTGGTCGGCGTGGGAATGCGTGTAGATGACCGCGGTGACCGGCCGGTCGCCGCGGTGCCGGCGGTACAGGTCGAGCGCGGCGGCGGCGACCTCGGTGGAGATCAGCGGGTCGATGACGATCACGCCGCGCTCGCCCTCGACCAGCGACATGTTCGACAGGTCGAGCCCGCGCACCTGGTAGATGCCGTCGGTCACCTCGTACAGGCCCTGCTTGGCGACCAGGCCACCCTGCCGCCACAGGCTCGGGTTCGCGGTCGGCGGGCACTCTCCTTGCAGGAACGCGTACTGGTCGTTGTTCCACACCTCCCGCCCGTCGGCGGCGGTGACGACCCCCGGTTCCAGCGCGCCGACGAACCCCTGGTCCGCGTCGGCGAAGTCGGTGCGGTCGGCGAGCGACGGCGTTGTCATGTTTCCCCCTCGTACGCACAGGCGCGGTATGCGTGTGCTGACTCCCCGCGATCATCGCCCCGGCGGGGTGCGCCGTACGTCATCCATCGCGGGTGGTCTTCACCCGCCCGCGCGGCCCTTCTGACCGGGCCGAACGGCCGGATTCACCCGCGCCGGGTGACGCGCTGCCGCGCCCCCGGCGGGCATGGTCACTCCAGAAAACGGGGGTGGGGGATGGACAACGCGCCCGACGGGCCGTCCGGGCCGGCGCGGGGCTTCATGGTGCTGGTCGGCCTGGCCTCGGCCGTGGTGACGCTGGCGGGGCTGCACGTGGTGGCCGCGATCGCCGGTCCGGTGTTCCTGGCGCTGACGCTGGCCATCGCGGTGAACCCGGTACGCGCCTGGCTCGCCCGGCACGGCATGCCCGCGGTGGTGTGCGTGCTGGTGCCGGTGCTTCTGGTCGTCATCCTGCTGCTGGTGGTGATCGGCGCGCTGGTCGTCTCCGTGGCGCAGCTCGCCACGCTGCTGCCCACGTACGCGGACCGCTTCCAGGCCCTCGTCGCCTCCGCGGGCCGGGAGCTGCGCCGGCTGGGCGTCGACCCGGCCGAGGTCAAGCACGCGCTCGGCGCGGTGGACCCGGCCAAGCTGGTCGGCGTGGCCGAGGGCCTGGTGTCCGGCGTGGCCGGGGTGACCTCGGCGATCGTGCTGATCGTGGTGCTGCTGTTCGCCATGACGGTGGACGCCACCACGCTCGCCAATCGCGTCTCCGGCCTGGCGCCCGGCCGCCCGCACCTGGTCCGGTCGCTGTACGCCTTCGCCCGGCAGACCAGCAAGTACCTGCTGGTCTCCTCGGTGTTCGGGCTGATCGTCGCGGTGCTGGACACCGGGGCGCTGCTCGCGCTGTCCGTACCGCTGCCGCTGCTGTGGGGCCTGCTGGCCTTCATCACCAACTACATCCCGACGATCGGGTTCATCATCGGCCTGGCCCCTCCGGTGCTGCTGGCCCTGCTCGACTCCGGGCCCGGCACCGCGCTGGCGGTGCTGGCCGCGTACGTGGTGTTCAACTTCGTCGTGCAGTCGCTGATCCAGCCCAAGTTCGTCGGCGAGGCCGCCGGGCTGTCCATCACCTTGACCATGCTGTCGCTGATCATCTGGACCTGGGTGCTCGGCCCGCTCGGCGCCGTGCTGGCCATCCCGCTCACGGCGTTCGCCCGCGCCCTGCTGCTGGACGCGGACGACACCACGCACTGGGCGTCCGACCTGCTCGGCGCGGCGCCCCGCCGCCCGAAGCGGCGGCACGCCGGGCCCTAGCCGACCGGCGGCCGCAGGTCCTCGTGCCGCGGCGCCCGGTACCGGCCCTCGGCGACGCCCGCGTCGTACCCGGCCCGGTACTCGGCGGAGGCCTCGTCGTCGCGGGCGAGCGCCCGCGCCTCCCCGCCGTGCACGATGATCGCCCACAGCGTGACCACGTCGAGCGCGATGATCAGCACCGACCAGACCGGGTACACCGGCAGCCACACCATCTGCGCGACCGCGTTCACCACGAGCAGCAGGCTGACCAGCGCCCGCATCCGCCCGTTGAACAGCCCGAAGCCGCCGATCAGCTGGAGCACGCCGATGACCAGGTGGATCCAGCCCCACGTGGTGATGTCGAACACCAGCAGGTTGTTCTGCCCGGCGACGTACAGCGTGTCGTTGAACAGCGCGACCAGGCCGATGATCGCGTTGAAGAAGCCGAGCATCACGCACATGCCCCCGGCGAACCACACCCACCCGAGCCAGCCCGTCGTCCGTTGTCCTGCCATGGCCCTGCCTTCCTCCCGGCGAATACCGGTCTGACGGACCTCAGGATCCCGGCCGGCGGCCCCGGCCGCCTCGCCCGTTGCGGGTGAAGCGATCACTCGGGCTCGACCCGGCTCCCGCCCGGGTGGTGCGCGCTCATCAGGTCCCGGGACACCCCGGCGAGCGCGCCGATCAGGTCGTGCGCGGTGACGATGCCGAGGATGCGGCCGTTCTCGCTGGTGACGGCGACCGCGTGGACGGCGGAGTGCAGCATCGCGACGGCCACCGCCGCGACCGGGTCGTCCGGGCGGACGCGCGGGTGGCGGCGGCCGGCCAGCAGCGCGGCCACCGGGGTCTGCGCGTGCGCGGGGCCGCCGCCGGGCCAGGACGCGGCCAGGGTGGCGGTGTCGATCATGCCGCGGTAGCGGCCGTCCGGCTCCGCGACGGGCAGGTGGTGCACGCCCAGGCGGCTCATCAGGTCCCAGGCCCGGTGCAGCGAGTCGGTGGGCGCGACGGTCGCCGGTCCCGGCGCCATCACCTCCTTCACCGGCGTCTCGGTGATGGGCGGGCGGTGCGTCTGCGTAGGAGCGCTCATGGGTCTGCCCTCCTTCACCGTGACCGTACGTCGCCGGGCCGGTACCGGCGCCGGGCTGAGGTTCCTCCCGGTCATGACCGACGGTCCGGCCCGGCGGGACCTCCGGCCCGCGCGTCCGGGGCGCCGCCGGGCTGTGATGGCGGTGGGGGAGGGCCGAGCTGGGAGGCGTGATGGCCGGGAGACACGTACGTGACGTGATGAGCAGCCCCGTCGTCGCCGTGTCCGTCGACGCGAGGTTCAAGGAGATCGTGGAGGCGCTCACCGAGCTGTCGGTCAGCGCCGTGCCCGTCGTCGACGCCGGCAACCGGGTGCTCGGCATGGTGTCGGAGACCGACCTGCTGCACAAGGAAGAGGTCAAGGACGTCGCCGAGCCCGTACGGCGGCTGGTGGAGCGCCGGGCCCGCCGTACCGTACGGGACAAGGCCGCCGCGGACACCGCCGCCGACCTGATGACCGGCCCGGCCGTCACGGTCCGGTCCGACGCCCCGGTCCCGGCCGCCGCCCGGCTGCTCGCCGAGCACGACATCTCGCGCCTGCCCGTCGTCGACGACGGCCGCCTGGTCGGCATCGTGACCCGGTCCGACCTGCTCGGCGTGTTCCGCCGCGCCGACGGGGCCATCCGCGACGAGGTGATCGACGACGTCATCCGGCACACCCTGTGGGCGGACCCGGACAAGGTCGCCGTCGACGTCACCGACGGCGTCGTCACGCTCAGCGGCCGGGTCGAGCTGAAGAGCCTCATCGGGTTCGCCGTACGCCTGACCGGCGCGGTCGACGGCGTCGTGGACGTCATCGACAAGCTCACCTACGACCGCGACGACACCACCTGGAAGGCGCGGCACGACTGGCGCCCGCCGCACCGCTGGACCTGAGCCCCCTGCGAGGAGCCCTCATGCCCGACCAGCCCGTACCGGCCGCGCGCCCGGTGTTCGCGCTGCTCACCGACGGCACCACCGTGGAGATCCGCCCGGCCGGCCCGGCGGACCACGACGCCGTACGGGACATGCACGCGGCGATGTCCCCGGAGAACCTGTACCTGCGGGTCTTCGGCGCCGCGCGCGACGCGCCCGGGTGGATCGCCGACCGGATCTGCCGGGAGCCGAGCGCCGACCACACCGGCCTGCTGGCCTGGCACGGCGCCGAGCTGGTCGGCGTGGCCGAGTACGAGCGGCGGCCCGGCGCCGAATCCGCCGAGGTCGCGTTCGCGGTCGCCGACCGCGCGCACCACCGCGGCGTGGCCACCCTCCTGCTCGAGCACCTCGCCGAACGCGCGCGCGACCTCGGCCTGAACGAGTTCACCGCGACCACGCTGGCCGTCAACGCCCCGATGCTGCGCGTCTTCGCCGACGCCGGCCTGCCGCTGCGGTACACCCGCAACAGCGACGAGATCGAGGTACGGATGCGCCTGGACCTGGGGGAGCGGTACCTCGACGCGGTCGCCGCCCGCGAGCGCGCCGCCGGCGTGCGCAGCCTGCACCCGCTGCTGCGCCCGTCCACGATCGCCGTCGTGGGCGCGGGCCGCACCGGCGGCGTCGGCCACGCGATCCTGGCCAACCTGACCGGTACGTTCACCGGCCGGCTGTACGCGGTGAACCCGAACGCCGACCGGATCGGCATGGTGACCTCGGTCGCGAAGCCCGACGACCTGCCCGAGGCCGTGGACCTGGCGGTGGTCGCCGTGCCCGCGGCGAGCGTCGTCGACGTCGCCGAGGCGTGCGGGCGGCGCGGGGTCCGCGCGCTCGCCGTGATCACCTCCGGGCTGTCGTTCGAGCAGTCCGTACGGCTGCTCGACGTGTGCCGTCGGCACGACATGCGGCTGGCCGGGCCCAACTGCTTCGGCCTGGCCAACACCGCGGGCGGCGTCGGCCTGAACGCGACGTTCGCGCGCCGCCCGCCGCGGCCCGGCGTCACCGGCGTGGTCGCGCAGTCCGGCGGGGTGGCCATCGCGCTGACTGAGCGGCTGTCCGAGCTCGGCCTGGGCATCTCCAGCTGCGCGACGGTGGGCGACAAGTACGACGTCAGCGGCAACGACCTGCTCGCCTGGTGGGCGGCGGACGGCGCGACCCGCATCGGCGTGCTGTACCTGGAGTCGTTCGGCAACCCGCGCAAGTTCGCCCGTACGGCACGCGACGTGGCCCGGACGATCCCGCTGTTCGCGCTGCTGGGCGGCCGGTCGGCGGCGGGCGGCCGGGCCGCGGCCTCGCACACCGCGGCCGCCGCGACCCCGGCGGTCACGCAGACCGCGCTGTTCGAGCAGGCCGGCGTCACCGCCACCGAGGACCTCGGCGAGCTGCTCGGAGCCGCCGCGCTGATCGCCCGCCAGCCGCCGCCGGCCGGGCCGCGCGTCGCGGTCCTCAGCAACGCCGGCGGCGCGGGCATCCTGGCCGCCGACGCCTGCACCGACGCGGGCCTGACCGTACCGGCGCTGTCGGCGCCGCTGCGCGAGCGGCTCGCCGAGCTGCTGCCGCCCGGCGCCGCCTGCGCCAACCCGGTGGACACCACCGCGGCCGTCGACCCCGCCCGGTTCCGCGCCTGCGCCGACGCGCTGCTGGCCGCCGAGGAGATCGACGCGGTCCTCGCGCTGCCCGTCCCCACCGCCCTCGGCGACCCCGGCGCCCCTCTGCCGGACACGGCGGGCCCGAAACCGCTGCTCATCGTGAACCTGAACCGGACCGACGACGTGTCCCTGCGCGGCGACATCGCCCGGTACGGCACGCCGCGCGCCGCCGCCCGGGCGCTGCGCCACGCCGTACGCCGCGCCGCCTGGCTCACCCGCGACCCCGGCCACGTACCCGACATGCCCGGCCTGGACGCCGACGGCGCCCGCGACCTGGTCGCGCGGTTCCTCACCGACCACCCGGAGGGCGGCTGGCTCCCGCCCACCACGGTCGCGGACCTGCTGGTCCGGTACGGCCTGCCGGTCGTCCCGACCCGGATCGCGGTCTCCGAGCCGCAGGCCCGGCAGCTCGCCCGCGACCTCGCGCCCGACGGCATCGCGATGAAGGCGTACGTCCCCGGCGTGCTGCACAAGTCCACCGCGCACGGCGTCCACCTGAACCTGCACGGCGACCTGGCCGTCGCCAACGCCTACCGCGACCTCGCCGAGCGCTTCGCCGACCGGCTGAGCGGCGTCGTCATCCAGCCCATGGCGCCCGCCGGCCCCGAGCTGTTCACCGGCCTGGTGCACGACCCCACCTTCGGCCCGCTGATCGCCTTCGGCCTCGGCGGCACCGCCACCGACATCCTCGCCGACCGCGCCGTCCGCCTCGGCCCCCTGACGACGACCGACGCCGCCGACCTGATCACCGCCACCCGCTCCGCCGCCCTCCTCGGCCCGCACGCCGACGCGGCCCGCGACGTCCTCCTCCGGGTGTCCCGCCTCGCCGACGACATCCCCGAGATCACCGAGCTGGACCTCAACCCGTGCATCGCGACGGCGGACGGCCTCCGCATCGCCGACGCCCGCATCCGCGTGATGTCCACCACCCCGGAGAGCCCGTACCTCCGCCGGCTCCGGAGCGTGCGGTGAGGCCCGAACGATCGTCGGACGATTTACCGTTGGATCGCCGGACGATTTAGGGTGACTCCGGGACGGATGGAGGGAGGGCCGGGTGTCTGGTCCGGGTGGTACCGCGAGCCGGGTGGCCGACGCGCTGCGCGAGCAGGTGGTCTCCGGGGAGCTCAAGCCGGGGACGCGGCTGTCGGAGGAGCGGTTCCGGGAGCGGTACGGGGTGTCGCGCAGCACGTTGCGCGAGGCGTTCCAGCTGCTCATCCGGGAGCGGCTGCTCGTGCACGAGCTGAGCCGCGGCGTCTTCGTCCGGCAGCTGACCCGGCACGACGTCGCCGACCTGTACGAGGTACGGCGCATCGTCGAGTGCGCGGCGGTACGGCGGATCACCACGCTCACCCCCGCCGGCCTGCGCCGGATCGCGGCCGCGGTCGCCGACGGCCAGGCCGCGGCGGCGGAGTACGCCTGGGACGCGGTGGCGGCCGCGAGCATCCGGTTCCACGAGGCGCTGGTGGCGCTGGCCGGCAGTGAGCGGCTCGACGTCATGATGAGCGGCGTGCTGGCCGAGTTCCGGCTGGCCTACGCGCAGATGGGCGACGCGTGGCCGCACGGCGCGTACCTGACGCGGCACGTGGAGATCGCCGACGCGCTGCGCTCCGGCGAGATCGAGCTCGCCGCCGGCCGGCTCCACGACTATCTCATCGAGGCCGAGGCCAAGCTCCTCGAGAACTACGTCGACTGACGACGGGCCCGGGTGACCGACGACACGCATTGTGGATCGTCGGACGATCCGATACGGTCGGCGGCCAAGAGATCCCCGGCGGGTCCTCCGACCGCAGTCACCTGGAGCCCTTGATGAGCAGAATCTCCGACCCCGTCATGCCCGCGACCGGCGGCGGACGGGCGGAGCGCGACGGCTCGTCGCGCGTCCTCCGGCGGGCCACCCTCGGCGCGGCCATCGGCAGCGTCGTCGAGTGGTTCGACGTCGCGGTGTACGGCTACCTCGCGATCACCCTCGGGGAGCTGTTCTTCACCACCAGCGACCCGACCACCGCGCTGCTGAGCTCGTTCGCCGTCTTCGGCGCCGCCTTCGTGGTCCGCCCGCTCGGCGGCATCTTCTTCGGCGCCATCGGCGACCGCATCGGCCGGCAGCGCACGCTGGCCGCCGTCGTCATCCTCGCGTCGGTGTCCACGCTCGGCATCGGCCTGCTGCCGACGCACTCCACGATCGGCCTGGCCGCGCCGGTCCTGCTGGTCCTCCTGCGGCTGCTCCAGGGCTTCTCCGCGGGCGGCGAGCTTGGCGGCGCCTCCGCGTTCGTCGCCGAGCACGCCCCGCCCCGCCGCCGCGGCTACTTCGTCTCCTTCGTCGAGGTCGGCTCGATCACCGGGTTCCTGCTCGGCTCCCTGGTCGTCCTGCTGCTCACCGTGACGCTGGGCGGCGACCAGCTGTCCGCGTGGGGCTGGCGGGTGCCGTTCCTGCTGGCCGGGCCGCTCGGCGTGATCGGCCTGTACATCCGGTCCAAGCTGGAGGAGACCCCGGAGTTCACCGCCCTGCGGGAGAAGGGCGGCCTGTCCGAGCGGCCGTTGCTGGAGTCGGTCACCGGCAGCTGGCGGGGCATCCTCAGCACCGCCGGCTACGCGCTCTTCCAGAACGCCGCTCTGTACGTCTTCCTGACCTTCATCCCGAGCTACCAGACGAAGAACCTCGGCTACTCCGAGACCATTGCGTCCGCGTCGTCGGTGATCGCGATGGCCGTCACCTGCGTCACCATCCCGCTGTTCGGCGCGCTGTCGGACCGCCTCGGCCGCCGTACGGTGCTCGGCGCGTCCTGCGTGCTGGCCATCGTGTTCGCCTTCCCGCTGTTCCTGGCCATGGACGCGGGCAGCGCCGCGCTGGCGGTCGCCGCGCACGTCGCGCTCGGCGTGATCCTCGCCGCGTTCCTCGGCCCGACGCTGGCCGCGATGAACGAGCTGTTCGACACCCGCGTGCGGTACGGCGGCTTCTCCATCGGCTACAACATCTCGGTCTCGGCGTTCGGCGGCACCGCGCCGTTCCTGGTCAGCCTGCTCATCGCGCAGACCGGCATCGTCGCCTCGCCCGCGTTCTACGTCATCGCGTCCGCCGTCATCACCCTCGCCGTCATCTGCTGCACCCGTGAGACGGCCGTCCGCACGACCGAAGGAGACGCCCATGCGGCTGATCAGTGACATCGACCGGCTCGAGCGGCTGTACGGGTTCCACCCCGTACGGCAGCTGCTGGCCCCCGGCATCCGGCTGGACGAGCCGAAGATGGTCACGCCGATCGTCGCGGAGACGCGCCACGGCCGTTTCCTGCTCGGCCGCGAGCAGGAGACCGGCAACCTGCGCGCGCACGGCGTGCCGGACGCCGAGCTGCGCCGGTTCGAGCCGTACGTCAGCTTCGACAACATGGTCACCGGCTCGGCCGCTGAGGCGTCGCTGGCCGACGCGGTGGCGAGCCTGGCCGGGAACGACACCGTCACCGTCGAGGCCGACCTGCCGTACGGCCGGTACCTGCAGCTCGCCGACGCGTTCGGCCCGCGGCTGACCGTCGACGCGCCGCCCGAGCCCGCCGACGCGGCCGTCGTCGTCCACCGCGTCCCGGCGCGCGACGTCCTGGCCCGCTTCCGCCGGCACCGCGAGGCCGCCGTGCCGGTGGCGCTGCGCGTGCTGGAGTCCCGGCCGCACCTCATCGACCTGAAGGACGCGCTCGACCCCGGTACGGACACCCGGTTCGCCGCGCTCGACGCCCTCCTCGGCGGGCTCGGCGCCACCGCCGTGCTGTGCGCGGCGCCGCCGAACATCGGCGAGCTGACCGGCCTGCCGGCGTACGCGGGCGCCCGCGTGCTGTGGGTGCGCGGCGCCGACGAGCTGTTCCTGCTGACCCCGGCCGCCCGGCACGAGGCCGGCGAGCGCCCGGCGGGCCGGTACCGGAGCACCGTGGAGGCGGTCCGCGACCTCGCCGGCACCGGCGCGCTGGCCGTCGACGAGGGCTGGCTGGACGTCGCCTCCGCGCGGGTGCTGCACACCGGCGGCGTGCCGCTGGTGGCCGCGAGCCGCGCGCTGAGCGGCTGGCGCGAGGGCCGCGACGGCGAGGACCTCGCGTCCGCGCTGGTCATCGCCCAGGCCAGCCGGTACTGCATCGAGGGCGCCATCGCCGACGCCGAACGCTGGCTCGACGACGGCCGTACGCCCACCGAGCTGGACGTCTACCGCCGGTACCTGGACCTGATCCACGACTTCCGCGAGGAGTACCAGGCCGGCTTCTCCATCCGACCGTTCTTCGCCAACTGCCACGCCGCGGACCGCACCATCTACCCCGCGCTGCCGACCGCGCACCCGCTCACCGCGGCGACGAAGTCGCTGAAGCTCGACTCGGGCCTGAAGATCGTCGTCGGCGGCGTCGTGATGGCCACCTCCGACGTGGCCCGCACCCTCGTCCGTTCGGACGAGGGCCGCGAGGCGTACGCGCTGTTCACGAAGATCGTCCGCGAGGACGTGATCGCGAACCTGCGCCCCGGCATGACCGGCACCGAGGTGCACCGCGGCTGCATGGACCGCGTCCTGGACCACCGCGACCGGCTGATCGGGCTCGGCCTGATGCCCGAGGGCATCGACCTGCACGCCGAGTACGGCAAGCGGAACGTCGGCCACCTGATGGGCAAGCAGGAGTCGTTCACCAACGAGTTCCGCCCCGGCGACGACTACCGGCTGTCCATCGGCTCGATCGGCGCCGTGGAGATCCAGTGGCCGTACCGCGACCACTCGATCGCCGCCGAGGACCTCTGGTACGTGGGCCGCGACCGGACCTACGTCACCAGCGCGTGAAAGGGGGAACGAACACCGTGCTGCTGATGGAACCGGGCCCGACACAGGTGGACGAACGGGTGATCCAGTCCCTGTGCACGCCCGTCGTCTACCACCAGAGTCCCGAGTTCACCCGGACGATGGACGACCTCAGGCCGCTGCTGCGCGGGATCTACGGCACCGAGGGCGAGGTCGTCATCCTTCCGGCCAGCGGCCGCGGCGCCGTCGAGGCCGTACTGGCCAGCGTCCGCGAGGAGGGCCGGCCGTTCGTCGTGCCGACCAACGGCACCTTCGGCCGGATGATGGCGACGATCGGCCGGGCCGTCGGCCTGTCCGTCGTCGAGCTGAAGCACGGCTCCGGCGCGGTCGTCCCGCGCGAGGAGATCGCGGAGGCGCTGGCCGGACTGGACCGCCCGATCCTCGGCATCGTGCACAACGAGACGGCCACCGGCATGGTCAACGACCTCACCGGCCTGGCCGACCTCGTGCACGCCCGCGACGGCCTGCTGCTCGTCGACGCGGTCTCCTCGCTCGGCGGCGCGGAGCTGGCCGCCGACCGCAACGGCATCGACTTCTGCGTCTCCGCCGCGCAGAAGTCGATGGGCGCCATCGCCGGGCTGAGCTTCGTCGCGGTGGGCGACCGCGCGCTGCGCGAGCTCGACGCCCGTACGGACCTGGCCCGCGGCAGCTACCTCGACCTGCGCCGCTGGTGGGACATGTGGGTCGCGGCCGAGGACGGCGGCCGGCTGACGTCCGGCTACCGGCGGCTGCCCTGGACCATGCCCACGCACCTCGCCGGCGCGCTGCTCCGCGCGTGCGAGCTGGCCCACGAGGAGGGCCTGAAGGAGCGCTGGGACCGGCACCGGCGGTGCGGGGAGGCGCTGCGCGCGGCCCTGCACGCCCTCGGCATGCCGGTGCTGGCACCGGACGGCCACGCCTCCGACACCGTCACCGCCTTCGGCCACCCGGGTCTCGACGCCAAGGACCTCAAACGCCGGCTGGCCGACCGGCACGGCGTACGGCTGGCCACCGGCATGGACGACGACGCGGCCACGATCCTGCGGATCGCGCACATGGCCGAGACCGCCCGCCCCGGCCCGCTCGTGCAGACCCTGGCCGCGCTCGCCGCCGAGCTGGGTGCGAACGTCGATGCCACCCGTATCTTCCTGGACACCTGGAGCGCCTCGTGAACCACCGCATCGGCGGCCACGCCGTCGTCGACCAGCTGCTCGCGCACGGCACCGACCACGCCTTCTGCGTGCCGGGCGAGAGCTACCTGGCCGTCCTCGACGGCCTGCACGACGCGCGGGACCGGATCCGGCTGATCACCGCGCGGCAGGAGGGCGGCGCGGCGATGATGGCCGCCGCGTACGGCAAGCTCACCGGCCGGCCCGGCGTCTGCCTGGTCACCCGCGGCCCCGGGGCGACCAACGCCAGCATCGGCGTGCACATCGCGCACCAGGACGCCAGCCCGATGGTGCTGCTGGTCGGCCAGGTGCCCACCCGGCACCTGGACCGGCGGGCCTTCCAGGAGGTCGACTACCGGCAGATGTTCGGATCGCTGGCCAAGGACGTCATCGAGGTCACCGAGGCCGACCGCATCCCCGAGCTGGTCGCCCGGGCGTTCCACACCGCCTGCTCCGGCGAGCCCGGCCCGGTCGTGGTGGCGCTGCCCGAGGACGTGCTCACCACCGAGACCAGCGCGCCCGTCGTACCGCCCGCCCCGCCCGTACGGCCGGCCGCCGCGCCGGCCGACGCGGCCGCGTTCGCCGACGCGCTCACCGCGGCCGAGCGGCCGCTGCTCGTCGTGGGCGGCTCCGGCTGGACCGCCGAGGCGGGCGAGCGGGTGCGCGCCTTCGCCGAGACCGCCGGGATCCCGGTGGCCACGGCGGTCCGCCACCAGGACCTGGTGGACAACCGCTCGGAGAACTACGCCGGCACGCTCGGCCTGAACACCACCCCGGGGCTGGCCGCCGCGGTCGCCGAGGCGGACGTCATCGCCTTCCTCGGCACCCGCCCGGACGCGCTCACCGTGGGCGACTTCGGCCTGCTCACCGTGCCCCGGCCGGCCCAGCGGATCCTGCACGTGCACCCCGACCCCGACGTGCTCAACCGCGTCTACCGCGCGGACCTCGCGATCGCGGCCGGACCGGCGGAGTTCGCCGCCACGCTGCCCGTACCGCCGGCCCGCCAACGGTCCGCGTGGGTCACCCGGCTGCGGGACAACCAGCTGCGCGGTCTTGAGACCGCGGTGAACACCGGCACCGACCCGGTGCCGTACATGACGGAGCTGAACGCCCGGTTGCCCGGCGACGCGATCCTCACGGCGGGCGCCGGGAACTACACCGGCTGGGCGCAGCGGCACCACCGGTTCACCACGTACCCGTCGCAGCTCGCCCCGCAGGCCGGCGCGATGGGCTACGGCCTGCCCGCCGCGATCGCCGCGAAGCTCACCCACCCGGACCGGGCCGTGGTCGCCTTCGCCGGTGACGGCTGCCTGCTGATGAACGGCCAGGAGCTGGCCACCGCCGCCCGGTACGGCCTGGACCTGCTGGTCGTCGTGGTCAACAACGCCCGCTACGGCACCATCCGCGACCACCAGAACGCGCGCTACCCCGGCCGGGTCAGCGGCACCGACCTGGTCAACCCGGACTTCGTGGCCTACGCGCGGGCGTTCGGCGCCACCGCGGCGCGGGCGCACGACCCGGCCGAGTTCGCGGCCGCGCTCGACGCGCACCTCGGCCGCGGCCTGGCGCTCATCGAGGTCGTCACGGAGTAGAAAAGGTGCGCTTAACGGGGCGTGAAGGGATTCTGTAACTACGGGATCTTGCCGGGTTCTCCGCGCGTGGATACAACGGTGTTCACATTTCTCACCGGAAGGTACGCGGATTGTCCCGGCATATCTTGAACGGCGGCCGCGCGGTCATTGTGGGTGGCGGCGTCATCGGCGCGTCGATCGCGTTCCACCTGTGTGAACGCGGTTACCGCGACGTGACGGTGGTCGAGCGCGGCCGGCCCGGAGAGGGCGCCACGGCGTACGCGACCGGGGGAATACGCCATCAATTCTCCTCCCGGGTGAACATCGAGCTGGTGCACCGTTCCCTGCCGTTCTGGCTGGACTTCGCCGGACGTACGGGGGCGCCGCTGGATTTCCGGCGGCACGGATATCTGTTCCTGATCTCCGACCCGGCGGCGCTGGACGCGTTCACGGCCAACGCCGCGCTCCAGCGGTCGCTCGGCGTCGAGGTGGAGCTGCTGGACGCCGGGCAGGCCGCGGAGGTCTTCCCGGGCGTCCGTACCGACGACCTGGCCGGGGCGAGCTACACCGCGGGCGACGGCTCCGCGTCCCCGAGCGACGCGGTCGCCGGTTACCTGGCCGCCGCGCGGCGCGGCGGCGCGGAGGTCCGGCCGCGCACCACGTTCCTCGGCCTGCGCACCGGCCCGGACGGCGCGGTGCGCGGCGTACGGACCAGCGCGGGCGACCTCGACGCCGAGCTGGTGGTGCTCGCCGCGGGCCCGCAGGCGCATGCCGTCGGCGCGCTGTGCGGCGTGGACCTGCCCGTCGTACCGCGGCCCCGGCAGGCGTTCGCCACCGCGCCGCTGTCCGGCCTGCACGGCGGCCTGCCGCTGGCCGTCGACCTGGCGACCGGCGCGTACCTGCATCCCGAGCCCGCCGGCACGGCCATCGTGGGCGGCAATGACCGCGACGCGGCCAGCAGCGAGACCGCCCGGGTCGACTGGTCGCGGGTCGACGCGCTCGCCGCCGCGCTGTCGCACCGGTTCCCGTCGCTGGAGGAGCTGGAGATCGTCCGGGGGTGGGCCGGGCTGCGCGAGATGACCCCGGACGACCACGCGATCGTCGGGCCGGCCGAGCAGGTCCCGGGCCTGTGGGTGGCCGCCGGGTTCTCCGGCCACGGCTTCATGCAGTCCCCGGCCGTCGGCGCCGCCCTCGCCGCGTGGTGGCTGGACGGCCGGCCGCCGCTCGACCTCGAACCGCTCCGCCTGTCCCGGTTCACCGACCGGACGGCGTCCCCGCTGGAGACGACCGTCTTCTGACCCCTGGAGGGCCCCATGGCGACCGGCGCCGAACTGCTCGTCACCGCACTGGTCCGGAACGGCGTGGACACGATCTTCGGCGTGCCGGGCGACACCGGCGTCGTGCTGTACGACGCCTTCGCCCGGCACGCCGGCGAGCTGCGGCACGTCCTGGCCCGCGACGAACGGCACGCCGGGTACATGGCCGACGGGTACGCGCGGAGCCGCGGGCGGGTGGGCGCGTGCGAGGCGTCCAGCGGGGGCGGTGCGGTGTACCTGGCGTCCGGGCTCGGTGAGGCGTACGCGGCGAGCGTGCCGGTGCTGGCCGTCACCAGCGACATCCACCGCAGCAGCCGCGGGTCCGGCGCGCTCACCGAGACCGACCAGGAGGCGCTGTTCAGCGCGGTCACCAAGTGGCGGCGTACGGCCGAGCGGGCGGCGGACATCCCGCAGCTCGTCGCGGAGGCCGTCGGGACCGCCACGGCGGGGCGGCCCGGGCCGGTGGTGCTGATCGTCCCGGAGGACGTGCTGGACGAGGACGCACCGGAGGGGGAGGCGGCGCCGTACGGGGCGGTGCGGCCGGAGGCGTCCGGGTACGCGATCGCGCGGGTGGCGGCGGATCTGGCGGCCGCCGTGCGGCCGGTGGTCCTCGCGGGTGGCGGCGTGCACGCGTCGGGCGCCTGGGCGCAGCTGCGCGCGCTGGCCGAGCACGCGGCGCTCCCGGTGGCCACCACGATCCACGGCAAGGGCGCCATCCCCGAAGACCACCCGCTGTGCCTCGGCGTCGCGGGCGGCAACGGCAGCCGCGGCTACGCCAACGACTTCCTGGCCGCCGCCGACTACGTCCTGATCGCCGGAAGCCGCGCCAACTCCACCGACACCACCGCCTTCACGGCCCCGCCCCGCACCACCAAGATCGCCCAGATCGACACCGACGCCACCCGCGCCGGCCACAACTACCCCGGCAGCGTCCCCCTGGTCGGCGACCTGACCGACGTCCTGCCCCGAATCCGCAC
>Ga0164243_10007573_pt1 | contig 16191 bp, 17 predicted proteins | sample OricompcompostOP_FD_108781 | JGI IMG/M metagenome (GOLD analysis project Ga0164243, IMG submission 108781) | Organic Plus compost microbial communities from Emeryville, California, USA - Original compost - Organic plus compost (OP) | ecosystem: Engineered > Solid waste > Mixed feedstock >...
ATATACGAAAAAAGGAGGCCAAGATTATTCTAGATTATCATTCAATAGAGAAGGGCTTATTATTCGATCCACCTAAGCCCTTTTTCGGAAAAATTCGGGTGTCTAATCTTCATGTACTTTTGAATGACCAAGAAGTAATTAGGTCAATAAAAAATTCCCAAATTCAGGTGGCTTATCAAGTGATATGCAAATATTTCGAAGTTCATAAAAGACAAGGTTGGGATATTAGTGAATATTATTCTAAGGATCAATATGAAAAGTACAAATCTTTGTTGGCGGAGGCCTACAGCGAGGATTTTAATGGCACCATAGAATATAGCTCAGAGGAATTTTTTAAATATAATACCTGTGACTTCTTCGAATTTTCGTATTCAAGAAAAAGTATTCGAAATTTTTCAGGGCAAAAGGTGGCGGTAGAACTGATAGAAAAGGCGATAAAACTTTCAATGAATGCTCCGTCCGTTTGTAATAGACAAGCCGCAAAGGTCTATCTCGTGGAAAACAAAGACAAAATCGACGGTCTTTTGGAAATTCAAAAAGGCTTTAGAGGTTATTCGGATAAAGTTTCGCAATTATTAATCGTGACTATGGATCGGAATTACTTTTATACCATTGGTGAAAGAAACCAGTTTTATATTGATGGAGGCATTTTTTTGTTAAATTTATTATATTCTTTGCATTATTATAAAATCGCCAATTGTCCCGCTAATTGGGGTAAAACCGTTCAGGAAGAACGTCAACTTAAAATGTTCATTGACTTGCCAAAATCGGAAAAAATAATATGCTTTATTCCTATCGGTATTCCTTTAGAAAGATTTGGAGTTTGCTTATCGAGAAGGAGAGAGGTTCATGAGGTTTTGACTGTTGTGACGTAGCGATTCATTTGAAAGATTAGATTAACTCATTTTAGATACAGAGCTCGAAAGAATGAAGATTGGCATAATGACTTTTTGGGAGTCTAATAACAATTATGGTCAGATTTTGCAACTGTTTGCCCTGCAAAAATATCTTATGAAGTTAGGTGCTGAACCTTACGTTATTAGGTTTCGAAGAATAGCGCCGAAAAAAAAGATGACGTTTTTTGGCAAGCTGATACGATTTAATCCTGTAAGTCAATATCGGCAACGAAAGAGGGCAGTATATGCGAAAAATTTTTCTCAATTAGACGCTACAAGGCGGTTCGAGGAATTTAAGAACGACCATATAGTATTTAGTGAAGAGGTTTATTTCTCTTTAGATGATTTAAAAAATAATCCACCTGCGGCCGATATTTACATAACTGGTAGTGACCAAGTATGGAATAACAGCTTCCGCGTTTCGGCGGAGCCTTTTTTGTTAAATTTTGGGGATAGTACTGTGAGGAGGATTGCTTATGCTGCAAGTTTTGGTCACAAAAATCTCGATTCTAAATCTGAGCAATTATTTAAACGTAACATCAACAAATTCGATGCAATCAGCGTAAGAGAACGAAGCGGGTTGGATATATGTAAGACACTTGAAGTGGAACGTGCAGAATGGGTTCTCGACCCCACATTTTTGTTTACCCAACAAAATTGGATTGAACTGCTCGATCTGGAATCCCTTGGTGAATCTACACTGCAGAAAAATATATTTATATATGTACTTGGTAATAGTGAAATATCCGATAAAGCCGCATTCATTAATTATGCTCATTCTCTCAAGGGCTTCAATATATTACATGCTTCTGCAAATAATGACCGTTCGGGAAAATTGTTTCCCACTATTCCGGAATGGGTGAATTTAATCCGTCAGTCCAAGTTCGTTATCACAACCTCATTTCATGGAGTTGTATTTTGTATAATTAATAATACAAACTTCGTCGTTTTACCCAATACAGGCAAAGCGGAGGGAATGAATGAGAGGATTGAAAGCCTTTTGTCGCTACTTGGATTGGAAGATCATATGATGTCTAGCTTTAATAAAGCGCGCCTCGACACAATTGTAAACAAACAAATTGACTGGGAGACAATTAATGGATCTGTCGACCATTATAGGAAACAATCCAAAGATTTTCTCAAAAAGGCAGTCGGAGTAGAATAATATCTACATTCAGAATGAAAGTATGAATAAGAAGCCGTTGTCAAAAAAATATATAGTATTGTCTCCGCTTTATAGTAATGCAAATATATATATTGATATTCTAAGGGAAACCTACCAGAGATTAGGTTTTGAAACGATTGGCTATAACGAGGCTTTCAAAAAAGAGACGTATGCAAAAACAGAGATTTTTCATTTTAACTGGTTTGAAAATCTTATAGGAGTCGAATATTTTACTGAGTTTTTAAAGCGACTTTGTTTGTTGTTTATTTTAAAACTTGTAAAGGGAAAGCGAATAATTTGGACGTTTCATAATAGGAGGCCGCACAATGGACAGGATTTTATATCAGCTACCCTCTTTCGATCCCTACTCTACTCATCAGACATAATCATAGTCCATAGTAAAATTTCAAAAAAAATATTAGATTCGTATAGAAAAGGGCTCAGTAAGAAAGCTGTTTATGTTCCACACCCAAATTATATAGAACGATATGGACCTATTAAAAAAATCGACCTCTGTGAAAAGAAGCTAAAATTACTCTTCTTCGGAATGGTGAAGCCGTACAAGAACATAGAACTTTTATTGAAAGTTGCGTCTTGCTTTTCCAAAGAGGATCTTGAAATGACTATAATGGGAAAAACGCAAGACAATGAGTACAGAGAAAAATTGGAGGCTCATTGCCCGGATAATGTAAATCTTGAGTTGGATTTCATAGAAAATGATAGACTGCCGGATAGCTTTGCTAAGTGTGACCTTGTTATTTTACCTTACGATCTTCGAAGCAGCCTGAATTCAGGGACAGTTCTGTTAGCATTTTCTTATAAAAAGACCGTGATCTGTCCTGATATAGGCACAATTTTAGATATTCCGAAAAGGGATTTTGTACTTAATTACACTTACACATCTCACGATGATCATTTTTTAAAGCTTAGAGAGATGATTGAAAAGGCTTTGGTCATGAAAATGAGTGATTATAAGATATTTAATCGCTTTGGTGAGAGCATGTATAAATACGTGGAGACTTTTCACTCGAATGAAGTGTTTCAAAAGACGCTAATACAGGCGACGTTAAAAAGTGCTCATTGAATCGATTGAACTAATGAGAAGAACGATAAACGTTGTGTCTGTTCAAAGGCTTATTTTATATAATTATTAGGTAATATTAAAGATGGAAGATCGAGAAAACATCAAAATAGGAATTATTGGTTTAGGTTATGTAGGACTTCCTTTAGCAGTAGAATTTGCTAAAAAATATCCTGTCATTGGATTTGATATTAATGAAACAAGAGTCCACGAGCTTAACCAAGGAATCGATAGGACATTGGAGGTAAGTGAAGGCCATTTGAAAGCCGTCTTGGCGCGCACGGAGTACGATAGCGGGCTAATTTTTACGAATGAACTAAAAAAAATAGCCGAGTGCAATGTCTATATAATAACAGTTCCAACCCCCGTCGATCGCCACAATCGACCCGATTTGACTCCATTGTTTAAGGCAAGCGAAACCGTAGCCAAGGTGTTAGGCCCTGGAGATATTGTAATCTATGAATCTACGGTATATCCCGGAGTTACCGAAGATGAATGTGTGCCGGTTCTTGAACGCGTTTCCTGTCTAGAATTTAATAAAGATTTTTTTGTAGGTTATTCTCCAGAGCGAATAAATCCAGGCGACAAAGACCATACGGTAACCAAGATTTTAAAAGTAACTTCTGGATCGACGTTAGAAACCGCCGAAAAAGTAGATCAATTATATAGATCTATAATCGCAGCCGGTACTTATAAAGCAGCAAATATTAAAGTGGCAGAAGCAGCGAAGGTAATTGAAAATGCTCAACGCGACATAAATATTGCATTTGTAAACGAATTAGCCAAAATATTTAATAAATTAAATATTGATACCCAAGATGTATTAGCAGCAGCAAGCACAAAGTGGAACTTTCTCAATTTTAAGCCGGGACTGGTAGGGGGACATTGTATCGGTGTCGATCCTTATTATTTAGCCCAAAAGGCGCAAGAATCGGGATATAACCCAGAAATTATTTTGGCCGGTAGGCGAGTTAATGATGGAATGGGTGAGTATGTTGCCCATGAAGTTATAAAATTAATGCTTAAGAAAGATATTCAGATAAAGAAATCAAAAGTTCTGATTCTCGGGTTTACATTCAAAGAAAACTGCCCGGATGTGCGTAATACAAAAGTTGTTGACATTGTGTCCACTCTAAGAGACTTTGATATAGATATAACTATATATGATCCTTGGGCGGAACCCTCTGAGGTTAAGGAAGAATACGGATTCGACACAGTCAATCGTATACCAGGAGCGTTTAAATACGATGCTGTGATTCACGCGGTCGCACATACCGAATTCCAAGCAATAGACTTTGGCAAAATCTGTAATTCGAAGCGAGTGATTTATGATGTAAAAGGAGTTTTGTTAAGAGATGATGTTGACGCACGCCTTTAAAATCGGTGAGCCGCAAAACAAAAGAAAGATTAGCATGTACGACATACAATATCATAATGTTGATTTGACCAGTAAGACATTTTTGGTTACCGGTGGAGCAGGTTTCATAGGTTCTAACATAGTTGAGTATTTACTAAAATACGGAGCAAAAAAGGTTCGAGTGCTGGACAATTTTTCCACCGGCAGCGAAGAAAACTTAAAAGATTTTAAATCAAACAACGCTTTCGAATTGATTGAGGGGGATATAAGAGAAATTAATACCTGTCGCAGGGCGGTAAAGGATATTGAATTTGTGTCGCATCAAGCCGCATTGGGCTCTGTTCCGCGCTCGATAGATGACCCAATAACCTCGAATGATGTAAACATTACGGGTTTTCTCAATATGCTCCTTGCCGCGCGAGATGCCAAAGTCGGACGTTTCGTCTACGCTGCAAGTTCCAGTACTTATGGGGATCATCCAGATTTGCCGAAAATTGAGGACAAAATTGGTTCCCCACTTTCACCATATGCAGTTACGAAATTTGTGAATGAATTGTATGCATCGGTTTTTAGCCGGATTTATGGCTTCAACGCTATAGGCTTGAGATATTTTAACATTTTTGGGCCAAGGCAAAATCCCAGAGGCCCCTACGCAGCTGTAATTCCGTTGTTTATTCAAGCGGCTTCTAATAGAACCAAGCCCAAGATAAACGGTGATGGCGAAACAAGCAGGGATTTCACTTTCGTAGAAAATGCTGTACAAGCCAATATTAAAGCTTTTTTTGCAAACAATATAGTCAAACATGAGATTGTCAACATCGCCTGCGGCCAACGTACTTCGCTAAATGAACTCTGGGATAGTATTATTAAGATAATCAATATCGAATTGGATCCCGAATATGGGGAAGAGAGGATCGGAGATGTAAAGCATAGTCTTGCAGATATAAAAAAAGCAAAAGACTTGATTGGGTATTCGCCGAACGTGTCAGTTTCAGAAGGATTAAAGATAACAATCCCGACATTTATGAATCGCTGAGTACTTTCAGTAGTGAGAAGTTGTTGTTTTTTATTAGTTACCTAGAACAGTGGATTCATGTATATGGATGTGCCAATTATTTCTGTAATTACTACTGTAAAAAATGGTGAACTTTATCTTGCTCAAATGCTGCATAGTGTTAATAACCAGTCATATAAGAAGTTTGAACACATTATCGTTGATGATGGTTCAACAGACCGTACATTACCGGTTTTGACTGAATTTGCAGAGACTTTTCCTAACTATCCTCTTAGGGTGTATTCACCGGGTTCTATCGGACGGGGCAAATGTTTGAATTTTGCGATATCGAGAGCTAAGGCTGCTTGGATTGCAATTATCGATGCTGATGATTTATGGCACCCTGACAAATTACAGATTCAAATGGCTACGGTTGATAGTCCAATGATGAATGAAAAAACTGCAGTATTAGCAACAGAATCTTTATCTTTCTTTGGCGATCCAACTTACGAAGAAGATGTCATCCCTGAAGCGATTTTAGTCGGTGACACAAAAATCGGGGACTTCCTAATCAGAAACCCTATATGTCACTCTTCGGTTCTCATAAGGAAGCATATCGCTAAATATAGCGAGGATAGAGTATCACAATTCGATTTGGAATTATGGCTGAGATTGATAAGTAGTGGGTATCAAATTAAGATATTGGCCAGTTGCTTGACATTTCATAGAAAGCATGAACGGCAGTCTTTTGAAGCTATGCTGGGAAGTAAAATGGTTATAAATTCTTATAGACTAAAAGCGAAATACAGCTTAAAATACGGCTGTTTTGGTTCCTTATTCAAAAGTACTATTGAAATCGTTTACTCGCTGTATATTCCAAGAAGATTAAAAATATTAATCAACAAAATCTTTAAATAGGGGTCGAAAGTCTATGCGTCAGGAGCAAATTTATGTAGTTATTAAATAGAGAAGAATGCTATTGCCCTTCATCATTTTATTGTTATCCATTTTATTCTATGTTTTCGCTCCGGAAAGATATTCCTATGAATATTGTATGGTTATGTTTGTAATCTACGTGATATCCTCTATATGGACGATAAAAAAGGTCACGAATGACGGCAATTATTTTAGTTTTCACACTTTATTTTTAATAAGCTTTTTATTTGTTAACTTTATATATCCAACACTTATATTCCCTGTTGACCCTGAATACTTTACCGTTTTTAAGCGTTCTTTTAATTACGACATTATAACAAAGTGTACCGCATTAGCTTTAATGGGATCGAGCTCGTATCAATTCGGTGTATTTATGTCATATAGACCTCATAAAAATGTAAAAAGTGTTGCTTTCACGGACCATAGACGTCTTGATGGCTTGGTTCTTTACTTGGTTCCATTTCTAATTGTATTATTCTTATTGGTTTTATTGTTCGGGGGCGTGGGTATGTTAAAGGGGCAATTCGGTTCAACAGATTCAATTCCCTCAGGTCTACTAATTTTATTTCAAGTAACGATTGGCACCGCGGTGATGTTAAGTATATATAACCATAGGGATCTATCGAGCGTTTTTAGGCTGTTTCGACGCATTAACCCGGTACTTCTGATAATCCTTTTCCTCTTTGTTTTACTCTTTGTTTATGTAGGTGATCGAGGGCCTGTAATTCAAATTGCACTGATTTCAATTGGATTTTATGGCCTGTTTATAAAGCCCATAAAACTCGGATCTTTACTAGCCATTGTGGTGGCGGGGATGCTCGTTTTGACTTTTTTGTCGTACGCAAGATCGAGGGAAGGCAGTGCCGAGGGCGGATTAATAAGCCGAGGCGCTTCAAATATGGAGGTTGGCTCATTTGTGGACCTTGGTATGGACCTGATAATAAATAATAGGAATCTGTACGTTGGATATGAGTATGCCAACTCGAATGGTTTTGCCTATGGTAAAGGGATGTTCCATTACGTTTTCGCACCGTTTCCGTTTGTTCCTTCCCTCCTAACTAAATTTTTATTTGATTCGACGCCGGGAGATTTAACTAGCGCTAGGATTATTACTGACGATGCGGAAGCTAGCTATGGCCTTGGTAGTAACATGATTGCTGATTTATATATGCAATTTGGAGTTCTTGGTGTAATCTCATTTATGTTTTTATTAGGGTTTGTCGTGCAACGGCTGCTTCATAAAATCGACAAAAACAGCGTTATGAGTGTGATTGCGTATGGATTTTTAATCGCTTACTCAATTTACGTCACGCGAACTTCCGTTTTAGATCCAATTCGTTTTATATGTTGGGGTATTGCGATTTATATCATTTTCGCTGAATTTTCTCGAAAGCCGAAGCAGGGTAAAGCATAATCTTTGCGAGATTAACAAAAAGACAATGAGGATAATGGCAATAAATAATACCGTAATGTTTGAAAAAGATGGCGGTTTTTATGTTTACAAGGAGACAGGAAGATTTTTTGAAGAGCTACTTGATCACGCGGATGTGGTAGATGTTTTCCAAATAAGCATGCCTTTAAAAAGGGAGAACACTTTTGCTAATTATTGTATAAGTAACAAAGGTTTGAGAATTACAAATGTTAGGAGGGGTAAAAATCGATATTGGGCGTATTTCAGAGCGCTTTTTAAAGGGATTTCTGCCGTATTTAAAGCTGACTTTGTATACTTATTTTATCCTGGACCGATATGCGCCGTCTTTGCGTGTATTTGTATTGTCCTCAGGAAAGACTATGGTATTTATGTCCGTGGGGAACAAGGGATATCATCTAAGCTTTCTCGTTTTCTCTACTCGAAAGCCGGTCTGGTATTTACAATTTCTCCGAAATTTACCGACTTAATAAGAGAGATTCAGAAAGAAACACATACAATCCGGCCTATGGTCGATATCACCGAAAGTGATTTTAACTGGGAACGCAATTACGAATCTAAATCCTTTTTCCATATTCTATATGTCGGTAGAATTGTCAGAGATAAAGGACTCTTCGAATTAGTGGAATCGATAAAAATGGTTGAGCAAATAAAAAGGTACAACTTCGTCGTGCATCTCGTTGGAAATGGTCCGGATTTGTCTGAAATACAAAAAGTTGTGTTTGAAGCAGGGCTTGAAAGAAATTTTATATTCCACGGGATGGTTTCTTCGAAGGAAGAACTGAAAATGCAGTTTAAAATGGCCGATATTTTTGTACTCCCATCTCACCATGAAGGATTTCCGCGAGTAATATATGAAGCAATGGCTTATGGTACCCCTATTATCACAACATTTGTTGGAACTATACCCTATTTGATGAAAGATAAAATTAATTGTTATCGTATACAAGAAATGAATCCTGTCGATTTGGCTGGCAAACTGCTTGATCTAATGGATGATTACGGGACGAAAGCTGCGGTAGCTCGGCAAGCGCTGATTGACTTGGAGGCTTATTTAATAGATAAGCAAGATAAACATGCTATCCAGTTAGTCAAAACTATAAAAGCGAAAGATGATAAATCCGACACCAAATATTAGTAGTAATCCGCTAGTAAGCGTTATCATTCCTTTTTTTAGTAGATTTGATTGGCTAAAGGAAGCCGTATGCAGTGTTCTCTCGCAGACTTATCATAACTACGAGATCATAATAGTAAATGACGGGTCACTAGAAGATGATAAGACGTTCCTTGAAGAGTTCGGAAGTCGCGTGATTTACAAAAAGAAGAATAATGAGGGACCGGGAGCAGCTAGGAATTATGGAATAGAATTTGCTCAGGGAAAATATGTTGCTTTTTTGGATTCGGACGATATCTGGCTTCCCGATAAGTTGGAGAAGCAAATTTCTTTGATGGAACGCGTTGATGCCGTGTGGTCGCATACAAGCTATTTCGTGTTCGATGAAGAAGACGCTGAAAGAAATTTGACAACTATTGACACATCTGGATTTTATGGGCAAGTATTTCCTAAGTGTCTTTTACGGCTAGCTATAGGGACGCCCTGTGTAATAATAAAGCGTGAAGCGCTGCTGAATCTCAAGCATATTCGGTTTTCGGAGGCGATGCGTTTTGGTCAAGATGCCTATATGTGGTGCCTTCTTTCTATAGAGTTCCCTCTATATGTCTTGAATGAGAGCCTGACCATGGTGCGACGGACTGGAGGGAACGCAGTATCTAGAGCTAGGGCACATTTAAAGTTAAGGGCCGGTTTGTGGCAGAATTTAATTTCAAACCTAACTTGTTTTAACCCTAATGCAAATGTTGATTTAGCTACCCGTATCGTATATCAATATTGCTTCATGGTTAACTGGATCATTGACGCAGCAGAGAAGACCTTGAGCATCAGGGGGAATGTTCAAGAGATTTTGGCCAAAATTGCTTATATCCCCGCATATTTTTTTTTCAGACTTAGTTTTTCTAAGGCAGCATAACTGACTAATTAGTAATGAAATTATTTAGAAGGTACGGAATCTGGGGAGGGTTAAAGTTGCTGTTCTCGCTAATATACACTAAGCTCTTTTTTCCGAAGGCCCGGTTGATTCGATTGCCCTTTGATATAAGGAATAAACATCTCATCCGAATAGGTAAGGGATTCACGTCTGGGTTTAATTGTCGAATCGAAGCCATGCCGCCAAATAAAGAAAATGTCGACAAGAAGTTGTTGCTTATTGGAGATAATGTTCAAATCAACGATTATGTGCATATTGCGGCAGGAGAAAAAGTTGTAATTGGACACAACGTTTTAATTGCTAGCAAGGTTTTCATTTCGGATATCAATCATGGTAACTATGGAGAAATAAATCCCGATAGCCCTCTGGTGCCTCCGAATGAAAGGGAATTACACACAAAACAAGTCATTGTGGAGGATAACGTTTGGATAGGTGAAAGTGTTTGTATCCTCGGCGGGGTAACAATTGGCCGCGGCAGTATAATTGGGGCTCTTTCTACAGTGTCTAGAAGCATACCTCCTTACAGTATCGCAGTTGGCTCGCCTGCGAAAGTCGTCAAAATATACGATTTTAGTTTAGAAAAATGGGTAAGAAAAGCCGATTAAAAAAACTGATTTCGCCATCGGATAGTTAGTGTTGCAATTTCGTTCTAGATAGTTTAAGTATGAATTTTAATAAAATGTTTATCGTTGTTGCAGTGACAGCGTTGATAATGACGAACCAGTTATTAGTAGCTAAAATAATAGTAAATCAAAAAGTGGAGGAATTAGATACGACTTTCTATGATTTAACCAATTCGCTTCCCCCCGGACATGCAAAGGACGGGTCTGTTGATTATAGTGAGATTTTGCGAGAGGCAATATCCCAACATCCTAAAGTAATGTTTCCGAATTTTCCTGTTTTAGTTAATCATAGAGGAATTTCAATAGGAAGCCATAAAACACTGCTATTCCAAGAGAAGTCTGAATTGATTTTGGCACCAAACGACCAGCCTGCATATAACATATTACAGCTTAGGCGTGTTGAGAATGTTACAATTATTAACCCGAAAATTACCGGAGATAAAGATAAGCACCTTGGGAAAGATGGGCAATGGGGATTCGGAATAGGTATTTTTTCGGCAGAAAATATTAACATCATAAACCCAGTAATAAACAGCTGTTGGGGAGACGGCATATATATCGGAAAATCATCAGACGTATTAACGCCTTCTCGTAATATTTCCATCGTAAATGCAACATTGGTCAATAACCGTCGCAATGGAATTTCAGTAATCAGTGTTGATGGACTTACAATTAATAAGGCCTATATAGCGTTTACCGAAGGACATAATCCGATGAATGGGATCGATATTGAGCCAAATGGCTATCAAGACGAAATTCGAAATGTCAAGTTAAATAATGTCACTACGGAATCCAATAAAGGCGGCGGAATTCTGGTCTATTTATGTAGTATGTATGGAGGCGGTGAAAAAGTGATAGATATTGAGGTGAATGATCATATTGACATAAATTCCAAACATGGATTACGAATTATGAGTTATAAATTAAAGCCAGAATTGAGTGGTATTGTCAAGGGAAATATAAAGGTTAACAATGCGTTATGGAAACGGAACTCCGGTGACCCAGTTAATTTATCCCATCTGAGGGACAAATCAGTAAAAGTACAATTTAATAGCCCTAGGATTCAGACGTCTACGGGCAGAATACTCAGTAAACGTAAATCCGGTGATCTCATTAAAAGTGCAAATACTAGTCAGTCTACTATAGTGCTTAAATAGTTCATAGTGAATAAATCTTCAATTTAATAAACGTTGATTTAATGGCGACACTGACCGGATCTATTGTCTTGTTTAACAACGAGCCAGCCAAGTTGACTCAAGCGATAAGCAGCTTTCTTAATACGAAGGCGCATGTAAAGTTATATCTAATAGATAATTCGCCAACAGATAGTTTAAAGGCGCTCGTTGCAGATAGTAGAATAGAATATTACCACAATCCCGCTAACCCTGGATTCGGAGCTGCTCATAATATTGCGATTCGGAGAGCCTTCAAAACTACCTCAACATATCACCTAGTTTTAAACCCAGATGTTTACTTTGAAGGCGGAACTTTGGAACAATTGATTGCATTTATGGATGCCAATGAAAATGTGGGAAATGTTATGCCGAAAGTTTTATATCCAAATGGAGACGTCCAGTATTTATGCAAATTGCTACCCACGCCATATGATTGGATAGGTAGAAGATTTAATCCTATCAAATCGTTAGTTGAAAATAGAAATAAGGTATTTGAGCTAAGATTTTCCGGTTACAACAAGATTATGGAAGTTCCTTACCTATCAGGATGTTTTATGTTTTTAAGGACATCGGCTCTCAGGCAGATAGGGCTTTTTGATGAAAATATTTTTATGTACGGAGAGGAAACTGATTTATGTCGGAGATTAATCAAATCGAAATATAAGACGGTGTTTTTTCCTGAAGTTTCAATTTATCACTATTTCGAAAAGGGTTCTCACAAGTCCTGGAGACTTACTATGATTGGAATAAAATCAGCTTTATATTATTTCAATAAATGGGGTTGGTTTTTAGATAGTGAAAGAAGGAGGATAAATAAAAGCACCTTAAGAAAACTCAATATAAAACTTGAATGAACTTTTTACTAACTGGTGCTAATGGCTTTTTAGGCCGGACTATATTAGATTTTTTCTTCAAAAATGGATATAAAACCTCTACTTTGAGTAGAAACAAAGGAAGTTCTTATGTCAAAGATATAAGATATCCCTTTGAATTTAATGGTGGAGAGATTTTCAATGCCGTCGTCCACATTGCAGGAAAGGCGCATGTTGTGCCGAAAACAGAATCCGAAAAACACGAGTTCTATCAGGTGAATTTTGAGGGAACAAAAAATCTGTGTTTTGCACTCGAGAAGCTGAACCAACTCCCCAAAAGCTTTGTTTATATTAGCACTGTCGCAGTATACGGAATAGACGAGGGGGATGGAATAACCGAGAATCGGCCATTGAATGGCGTTTCTCCATACGCGGATAGCAAGATTAAGGCTGAGCATTGGTTGGGAGGTTGGGCGTCAGAACGCAAGGTAAACTTGACCATACTTAGGCTTCCTCTTATAGCCGGTCCAAACCCTCCTGGTAACCTAGGTGCGATGATCAATGGGATTAGGTCGGGGAAATATATAAGTATCAGCGAAGCAAATGCGCGGAAAAGCGTTGTTTGGGCAGCAGACATCGCTGGTATTATCCCCACTTTGGTTGAAAAAGAGGGGACATACAACTTAACAGATGGGCACCATCCTACATTTGGTGAGTTGGAAGAAGCTATTGCTTCTGCGTTAAAGAAACGTAAGCCATTCAAAATCCCATATTGGGGGGCAAAAGTTTTAGCGTTGACAGGAGATGTCTTAGGCGATCGATTCCCGATTGATTCTATGAAACTGAAAAAAATAATTTCGACACTTACCTTTGACGATAGCAAAGCCAAAAAAGAATTAGGTTGGAATCCGGTCTCCGTTTTGAATAAAGTAGCCGAAATTGTTTAACGTAGACTATGACTAATATTGCATTTATCCAAGGTGGTACCGCGATCGACCTTCGAGGAAGTATCCGTTTCGTTAACGATTTTGACATGTCGCAAGTGAAGCGTTTTTACATCCTCGAAAATGCTGATACGGAACTAGTGCGCGGTTGGCGGGCACATCGCATAGAGCAACGATGGTTCTATGTTTTGGATGGTGGCTTTTCACTGAAAACAGTAGCCATCGATAATTGGGATTCACCGTCACGATCGCTGCGGGCTGAGGAGATCACGATTCGGAGTGAGGAACAACGCGTCATCCATGTTCCACCTGGTTTTGCGATTACTTTTCAAGCGCTTTTGCCCTGGAGCCGTTTGCTTGTTTTCGCTGATTTTGATATTGAGCATGCGAAAGAAGACGATTACACGTATCCACTTGATTTTTTCAATAATAGCTAATGTTCTTTCATTTTCTCATAGTTACGGCTTTATTAGTGGCCGCTATGTTCAGCTACTTCCGTATTGCCGATCGTTTCAACATCATCGACAAACCTAACCAACGAAGCAGCCACACCCAAATTACGATCCGGGGTGGTGGCATTGTGTTTTATCTGGGTGCGTTGATATGGTTTATTTGGTCGGGGGCTTCCTATCCCTGGTTCTTTGCTGGGCTTACCGCGATTACGGTCATCAGTTTTCTCGACGATGTGTTCACCATGTCTAATCGGGTGCGAATTACCGTGCACCTCGTTTCGGTATTGCTGATGATTTACGAATTGGATGCGTTTGAGTTGCCATGGTATGTGTTACCGATTGCGTTAATCCTCATCATCGGTACCATCAATGCATATAACTTTATGGACGGCATCAATGGTATCACGGCGATGTATAGCTTCGCGGTCTTACTGTCTTTGTGGCTGGCAAATCGGCAAGATGTTTTTATCGACGATCGGCTACTGTATTGTACAGCTATTGCCAACGGTGTATTTGCTTTTTTCAATTTCCGGCAACGTGCCAAGTGTTTTGCGGGTGATGTGGGAAGTGTGAGTATGTGTTTTATTTTGCTATTTGCTACATTAAGTTTGATTTTTGCGAGCAGCAATCCCATTTACATTCTGTTCTTTGCGGTATACGGCGTGGACAGTGTACTAACCATTGCCCACCGACTCATGAAACGTGAAAATATTTTCGAGGCCCACCGGAGCCATTTGTATCAATACCTAGCCAATGAGGCAAGAGCAAACCGGTTGGTGGTTTCCACTACCTACGGTATATTACAGGCGGTCATCGGCTGGGGCGTGATCCAGGTCGCCCGCCTCGATACTTCCGAGCAAATCGTTTTTTCGATATTGATATTAGCACTGTTGGGTGTCACGTATATTATATTAAAGGCCTATCTGTATCGGAGGTATGTGTATTAGCAATTCCTATGTTATCGCGCCCTTCATTTTGAATTAAGCTATCTATCTTGGATTAGCGTCCTAGATATCGGTGTCCCCGAAATAATCGTTGACTGTACTCCGCGCGCATGAGCAATCGCAAGTACGAGCAATTGATCCATTATTTCGGGCCTGATTTCATCGCCGTTATCTGTGAAAAATTGCTGAAGGTTCGGGATATGATAAATCGTACGTACCTCAATGTGAAATAATTTAGTATATGGGCTATCAGTGTCTCCCTTCAATTGGAGTTCGCTGTAGACATCGATTGCCACTGTATTGGAATCTGTAGAATAGGATGCTTTGTACTGGTTTTTGCCAAGCAACTTACCTTTTAAATCCTCGCCGGTATACCCATCAGGGAAACTGAGAGAGTGACTTAGGTTTTCAATGGATAAGACGCGGTACTCCAAATCGGGCATATCGATCGGTTTAATATTGGTATTCGAACGATTCTAGGGAGCTTTTGCTCTGCTTAGGTAGCGGTTTGCGGTGTGCTTTATTTAATTCCGAGTAGACCACAAAAGTATCGTCAACTTCAAAAATATGCACTTTCTTATGCAGTGAAGTTTCACGTATGGAGATCGCTTTTTTACGAAGTTTCTCATACTCCGATTTATAATCGGCTATGGTCCGCACTTTTTTCTCTTCAGCATAGAGGTTTTTCATTGCAATACCCGCAAAGATTGTAATACCCAATAAAAGAACCCCCGTAACGATATAAAATGCCGTGATCATACGTACCTCCTCCTTATTCTATCGATATATTGTGTATAATAGGTAATGGATTTCAAAGCATATGTAAGCAATGCAGCACTAAAGAATACCCATAGCTGTATTTTTGTATACGCCTTTATATTTATCTCTATGGCATTTGTGAAATTTCTCGCCACATATACATATGCATAGCCAACCATAGATACCAGTACTAAAATTATACTCAGTAATACAATTACAATATTAACATATTTGTTTGACTTAATCGTATGGTCAAAGTAAAATTCAAAGCAAATTGTGCTAACCATCGAAATACTGAAAAATACAAAGAAGCCATCAATTATCAATCTCGGAAAATCAACACCTTGCACACCTGAGATGATGCCAAACAAATAGGTTAAGCCAATCTGTGTTAACCCAATTAACATGACAAAGATCAGCCAAATGGAAGCCTTGACAACCGATTTTAATAAGCCAAATTGCACGTATTGATAAATGATTAGTTATCGCAATATCTATAAAATCCCCTCATCAATCCAAGAACAATCTTATTCTGCCCTATTCCCTACCACCGGCCGTGGCCCATTGCCGTAGAAGTAA
>Ga0164243_10007574_pt1 | contig 16191 bp, 13 predicted proteins | sample OricompcompostOP_FD_108781 | JGI IMG/M metagenome (GOLD analysis project Ga0164243, IMG submission 108781) | Organic Plus compost microbial communities from Emeryville, California, USA - Original compost - Organic plus compost (OP) | ecosystem: Engineered > Solid waste > Mixed feedstock >...
AGCACCTTCTCCGGGGCGGACTCGAGCAGGTGCTCGTCCTCGACGCGCGGCGAGGTGAACGGGTGGTGCGCCGCCGCGATCTCGCCGGTGGCGTCGTCGACCTCGAACAGCGGGGGATCGACGAGCCACATGAACTGCCACTCGTCGCGGCGGATCAGGCCGAGCTTGTCGCCGATGTGGAGGCGGATCGCGCCGAGCGCGGTGTTCGCGACCTTGAACTTGTCGGCGACGAAGATCAGCACGTCGCCCGGGCCGGCGCCCGCGAGCGCGTTGACCTTGGCCCGCGCCTCGTCGGAGAAGTTCTTCGCGAACGGCGCCTGCCAGGTGCCGCCCTCCTGCACGCGCGCGAACGCGACGCCCTTGACGCCGTACGCCTTCGCGAACGGGGTGAGATCGTCGAGCATCGACCGCGTCAGCCGATCGCCGTCGGGCACGCGCAGGCACTTCACGATGCCGCCGCTCGCGATCGCGCCCTCGAACACGCGGAACCCGCAGTTGCGCGCGCCCTCGGTGACGTCGCACAGCACGAGATCGAGGCGGAGGTCGGGCTTGTCGACGCCGTACTTGTCCATCGCCTCCGCCCACGTCATGCGGCGCAGCGGCAGCGGGAGCTCGACGCCGAGGACCTCGCGCCACAGCGTCGAGATGAGCCCCTCCATCATGTTCTGGAGGATCTGCTCGTTCACGAACGACATCTCGATGTCGATCTGCGTGAACTCGGGCTGCCGCTCGTTGCGCAGGTCCTCGTCGCGGAAGCAGCGCACGATCTGGAAGTACCGCTCGTAGCCCGCGACCATCAGCAGCTGCTTGAAGATCTGCGGCGACTCGGCGAGCGCGTAGAAGCTGCCCGGGTTGAGGCGCGACGGCACGAGGAAGTTACGCGCGCCGCCGGGCGTGTACTTCACCATGAACGGCGTCTCGATCTCGAGGAAGCCGTTGCCGGCGAGGTAGTCGCGCGTGACCCGCGTGATCTGCGAGCGGGTCATCAGGTTCTTCTGCAGCCGCGGACGGCGCAGATCGAGGTAGCGGTACTTGAGGCGCAGGGTCTCGTTGGTCTCTAGCTCGTCGGTGATCTCGAACGGCGGCGTCTCGGACCTGGAGAACACCTCGATCGCGCGGACCCACACCTCGATGGCGCCGGTCGCCATCTTCTCGTTGACCTTGCTCCCGCGCGAGCGCACCTCGCCGGAGACGCCGATGCACCACTCCGCGCGCAGCGTGCTCGCGACCTCGAGCACCGAGGCCTCGAACGCCGGGTCGAACACGAGCTGGGTGACCCCCTCGCGGTCGCGGAGGTCGACGAACACGCAGCCGCCGTGATCTCGGTACGACTGCACCCATCCGGTCAGGACGACGTGCTTGCCCACATCCTCGGCGCGCAGGGCGCCGGCGCTGTGGGTCCGGGTGTGCGTGGACAGGAACGCGCTCATGGGAGCGGCACGATAGCGCACTGCGCGAATCGGGCGGGTGCGATCCCGTCCCACATCCAAATTTCCCAGCAGTTGCGATCGGATCCGATCCCTCGGGCCCTAAACGACTTGTGGATAATTTGATCCACGCCGAAGCCGCGCGATAGCATTTTTTCCTGTCAGCGGCGGGGTGTCTGGGACCGAGCGTTCAGGCTCGTAGCATTCGATTTCGGCTGGGGATTCCCCGGGCCGCAAGGGCCGATCCATGCCTTCTCCTCGATCTGCGTATCGCCTCCATATGTGCTTCAATAAGAGGAACTCTGCCGGTGAGTGAAGCGTTGACTGCTGCTCGTTCCGCGCCGTGTTCCGAGCCGTGTGCTGGTGGTGCTTCGCTCCCCAGCGTGGGCGCGAGCCGCGCCGTGGGCCTGGTCGAGGCGATGCGCCGCGCGAAGAAGAGCGCCGCCGTCGAGCCGCCGCTCGCGATCGTCGAGGCGCAGGACAGCCTCGAGCGCCGTATCCGCGCGCACCTCACGCGCGGCAGCGTGACCGTCACCCTGACCGACAACCGCTACACGATGATCTCGGTGCGGCGGATCGCGAAGGAGAAGCGCTACGAGGTCCGGCTCCACCACATGTTCGTCGACGCGGACCCGGTGATCACGCGCGCGCTCGCGCGCTACATCGCCGACAACGACGCCACCGCGTCGCGCGTCCTCGGCGACTTCATCGACGCGAACGCCGATCACGTCCGCGGTCGGTCGCGACGCGCGCCGACGCAGGTGATCCTCACCGCGGGCGAGCATCACGACCTGCGCGAGATCTACGACGAGCTCAACGCGCGCTACTTCGACAACCGCATCGACGCGGCGATCACCTGGGGCCCGCGCACCGGCCGCCCGCGCCGCCGCAACAGCATCAAGATGGGGAGCTACTCCGTCGAGGATCGCTTGATCCGGATTCATCGCTCCCTCGATCGCGCGTTCGTGCCGCGCTTCTTCGTGGCGTGGATCGTGTTCCACGAGATGCTCCACCAGGTCCACGACATCCGCGTGAAGAACGGCCGCCGGGAGTTCCACTCCAAGGAGTTCCTCGCCGACGAGGCGCAGTTCGAGCACTACGACGAGGCGCGGATCTGGGAGCGCCAGCACCTCGACGAGCTGCTGACGTACTGACGCGGCGCGCGAGGCGCTTTTCCTCGCGCGCTCGCGACCCTCCCGCCTATGCTCCGCCGCGACGACGGAGGGAGTGATGGGAACAGCGAAGACGGTGAGCGTGCGGAGGGCGATGCCGGCGCACGGAGGCGACAGGCGGCGCGCGACCCGCGGTCCGGTGCGCGGCGCGGTCGTGGTGCACGCGGAGGCCGGGCCGCTGCACGGCACGATCGAGAACCTGTCGCGGAGCGGGGCGCTACTCGCGATCGCGTGCGAGCCGCGCGACCTTGCGCTCGACCTCGAGCTCGTGCTCGGTGGCGCGGCGGGGTGGGCGAGCGCGCGAGCGGTGCGCGTCGAGGGAGGGGGGCGGCTCGTCCGGCTCGCCGTGGCGTTCGAGCGCGTCGAGCCCGCGCTGTGCGCCTCGATCGACGCGCGCATCGAGGATGCGCTCGCGGCGTCGCATCGCCGGCCGGTGCTCGTCGTCGACGATCACGCCGCACGGCGCGGCGAGCTGTGCGCGCGGCTGCGCCACCGCGGCATGACGCCCGTCGCGCCGCGCACGCCGCGCGACGCCATCGAGCTCCTCGCGCGCGCGCAGCTGCAGGTCGACGTGTGCCTCGTCGCGCCGAGCTTCGGGATCCCGGCCACCGAGCTCGAGAAGCACCTCGCGGAGAGCTTCCCGTGGGTGGCGACCTCCGAGATCACCGATGACGTCGAGCACACCGTCGAGCGCGCCGCGCGCGCGTGGTCGGCGGAGCTCGGCTGAGCTCGGCTGAGCATCCGGTCAGGGCTCGGGCTCGGGATCGGGGTCGGGAGCGTCGTCGGGATCGTCGTCGGGATCGTCGCCCGGCCGGGCGCGGACCTTCGCGGCGTGGACCGTCCCCGCGAGGAGATGGTCGGCCAGGCTCGCCGCGTCATCCGGGGTCAGGCCCGCATACCAGACCCCGTCGGGATAGATGACGGCGTTCGGGCCGTCGAAGCAGATCCCGAGGCAACCACTCGGCGTGACGAGCACGTCGCTGGCGCCGCGCTCGAGGAGGCGCCGCTGCACCTGGCCGAGCAGGAGGTCGCCGCCGCGCACGCCGCACGCCGGCTTGCCCGACGCGCGCGCGTTCGTGCAGACGAACAGGTGCCGCCGCGTCACGTCTCGACGATGTCGGCGCCCCCCGCCACCTGTCAACGCCGACCGGCTGTGCGGTGCGCCGCACTACGCATCTTTTCGGCTCGCAGCGCTTGAGCGCACCTCGGCCTCCGATAACATGGCTCGGCCATCCACGGGGGTCTTGTCGATGGCGCGAGCTCGATGACGCCTCAGCACCACATCATCAAAGAGACGTCGGAATCGCTTTCGCGTCTACTGCAAGACGAGTTCAAGCGCAATGGCTACAAGCGCGTGCACATCGTCGAGCAGGCGCCGAAGCCCGACGCGATCGAAGGCAAGCTCCCCGCGGTCTCGGTCTACCTGTACCAGCTCTCGATCGATCCCGAGGGCTATGACTCGACGCCGCACTCCGAGCTCGTCGAGGTCCCGCAGGAAGACGGCACCATCAAGGAGTACTTCCGTCGGCGCCGGCTGTGGGTCCGGCTCGACTACCTCCTGAGCGCGTGGGCGCAGACGCCCGAGGACGAGCAGCTGCTGCTCGGCCTCATCATCCGCACGATCATGGAGAACGCGGAGATCACGCGCGACCGCCTCAAGGGCCAGTCGTTCGAGGACGACTTCAAGCTCAACGTGCTCATGAGCGCGCGCCTCGACGAGGGCACGCTCGCCCGGTTCTGGGGCAGCCTGAACCAGCCGGTGCGCCCGGCGATCCAGGCGTGGACCGCGATCCCGATCCTCCCGGAGAAGCTCGAGGAGTTCAAGCGCGTCCAGACGCGCCAGCTCGAGTACAAGAGCATCACCGACCCCCGGATCTCCGAGCAGGGGCCCAACGGCAACCCGTTCCTCGGCGCACGCCGGCTCGATCTCGGAGGCGCGTCGTCGAAGAAGTGATCGCGAACTGAAGGCTCTCGCCGCGTCGCATCGTGCGAGCCGCGGCAGCGATTCCAAATCCCACGTGCGAGCACGAGGGTGGGGGTAGCCGGGCGAAGACCACCGGCACCCCGCGAACAAGGAGAAAAGGCGAATGGCAACGAGCTACCTGTCACCTGGCGTTTACGTCGAAGAAGTCGATCGCGGCTCCAAGCCGATCGAGGCCGTCGGTACCAACACCGTCGGTTTCCTCGGTGAGTCGGCCAAGGGCCCGCTCAACGAGGCCGTCCTCATCACGAACTGGTCGCAGTTCGTGAAGACGTTCGGCGACTTCAAGGACTGCAGCGAGCACCTCGCGCACGCGGTCTACGGCTTCTTCAACAACGGCGGTTCGCGCTGCTTCGTCGTCAACGTCGGCGCGCCCGAGGGCGCGAAGGTCGAGACCAAGGCGGGCGACAAGAAGGACGACAAGGCTCCGGCGACGGCGAGCGGTGGGCGCGACGCGCTGTACATCGGCCGTGACGGTGGCCCCGGTGCACGCACCGGCCTCAAGTGCTTCGACGAGATCGACGAGATCGCGATCGTGTGCGCGCCCGGTCAGATCTCGCCGGCGGTCCAGGACGCGATCCTCTCGCACTGCGAGACGCGCAAGGACCGCTTCGCGATCCTCGACTCGCCCGAGACGATCACGGGCGGCGTGGACAAGCTGCCGAAGCCGCGCGACTCGAAGTACGGCGCGTACTACTTCCCGTGGATCCAGGTCTACGACCCGGACAAGGGCAACATCTTCGTTCCGCCGTCGGGCCACATCGCGGGTGTCTACTCGCGCACCGACAGCGAGCGCGGCGTCCACAAGGCGCCCGCGAACGAGCTCATCCGCGGCGCGCTCGGCCTGAAGTACAACGTCAGCAAGGGTGAGCAGGACCTCCTCAACCCGAAGGGGATCAACGCGATCCGCTTCATGAACGGCGGCATCCGCATCTGGGGTGCCCGCACGCTGTCGAGCGACCCGTCGTGGCGCTACATCAACGTGCGCCGCCTGTTCATCATGGTCGAGTCGAGCATCGAGCGCGCCACCCAGTGGGTGGTGTTCGAGCCCAACGACCATCGCCTCTGGAAGCGCGTGCAGCGCACCATCGCGTCGTTCCTGACGCTGCTGTGGCGCAACGGCGCGCTCATGGGCACCTCGCCGGAGCAGGCCTTCTACGTCAAGTGCGACGAGGAGACCAACCCGCCCGAGGTCATCGACGCCGGCCAGCTCGTCGTCGAGATCGGTCTCGCGCCGGTGAAGCCCGCGGAATTCGTCATCTTCCGCATCGGTCAGATGGCGTCCGGCGGTGGCGTCGAGGAGTAACGCGACGCTCTCCAGGACCCGCTCGGGTCCTGGGGCCCATTACGCCGTCGTGGCGGGAAGAAAGCTCTCCACGACGGCGTAAGAGGCAACGAAAAAAGCGGGCGCTCATGGGCACTACGGCCTGTGGCGGACTCGACGGCTAGCAGAGGACAACTCGAAAACGGTAGGGGGATCTTCGGTAACCACAAGGAAGGGCGGGGTGGAGCAGGCGCTCCACGCCGGAAGGGTTGTGGCGTTGTGGTCGCCGACGCTCCCCGTGTCGGGCCGGCTGAAGAGACGGACGAAACGGGAGACTGAAGACAATGGCAGCTAATGACCGTACCTACACCGCTGGACGCTTCGCGCTGGACATCGACGGCTACAACGTCGGCTTCCTGAAGAAGTTCAGCGGCCTCGCGATGGAGGCCGACGTCGTCGCCAACGACCTCGGTCCCGAGAACATGCAGAAGAAGCACGTGTCGAACATCAAGTGGACGCCGGGCAAGGCGACCGTTGGTATCGGCATGGGCAAGGGCATGTACGAGTGGATCAAGGCCTCGTTCGACAAGGGCCACATCACCAAGAACGGCACGCTGACGGCCGCCGACTTCGACTACAAGGCGCAGTCGCAGCTGACGTTCTTCAACGCGCTCATCACGGGCGTGACGGTGCCCAAGCTCGACGGCGCGAGCAAGGACGCGGCGTACTTCGACGTCGAGTTCGAGGCCGAGCAGGTTCGCTGGGCCAAGGGCGGCGGTGAGGTGATCAAGGGCAACATCGGCCCGAAGCAGAAGGCGTGGCTGTGCTCGAACTTCCGCGTCGAGATCGGCTCGCTGCCCTGCAACCGCGTCGCGACGGTCGACTCGTTCACCTGGAAGTGCTCGGTGGCCGCGGACCAGATCGGTATCTTCCGCGAGCCGACGAAGCACCCGGCCAAGGTCACCACCCCGGACATCAAGCTCTCGATCTCGTACGCCGACTACCAGCCGTGGGCCGACGCCGCCCGCAAGTGGTTCGTCGACGGCTACCACGAGGAGAAGGACGAGATGACGGGCCGGATCGTGTTCCTCGGCCCCGACATGAAGAACGAGCTCGGCAGCATCGACCTGCTCGGCGTCGGCTTCAAGAAGTTCTCGAACGAGGACCTCGAGGCGAACTCCGAGAAGATCAAGCGCTTCAACGTCGAGATGTACGTCGAGGGGATGCGCTTCAACCTGAACTACACGGACGCCTGATACCGGTGGAAACCGGCCGGCTACCCTGCACGTAGCTCGGTGGTCGATCTACGATGCGAGCTGCTCGGGTGGGTGGCTCGCATCGTTCGTTTCGGGGCGGCTCCCGCTCGGGGCGCTCTCGCTAAGGCTTCGTCAAGCAAGGGACACGGCAGATGGCGTTCAAGACTCAATTTCCGTTTCGACTACCGCGCGGGTACGTCGATGAAGAAGGCAACGTCCATCGCGACGGCGTGATGCGCCTCGCGACCGCGCGCGACGAGATCCTGCCGCTGCAGGACTACCGCGTGCAGAGCAATCGCGCGTACCTCGTGATCGTGCTGCTCTCGCGCGTGGTCACCAAGCTCGGCGAGCACCAGCACATCACCGTCGACATGATCGAGAACCTGTTCTCGACGGACCTCGCCTACCTCCAGGAGTTCTATCGCAAGATCAACGAGGAGGGCGGCACGCCGAAGCATCACGTCACGTGCCCGAAGTGCCAGCACGAGATGGACGTCGACATGGTAACCGGTGCGCTGATCACCGAGGATGGAGGTAGTGGCCAGTCTGGCCCGGGGTGAACTGGGCGGCGGTCGCCACGTACCCGCGTGAGCAGCTGTACCAAGAGATCGCTTACATCGCGTACCACTTCCACTGGTCGGTCGACGACATCCTCGACATGGAGCACGAAGAGCGACACATCTGGCTTCGCGAGATCGCGCGGGTGAACCGCGAGATCAACGAAGCGCGTCGTCGCTAGCTCCACGCCGAGGGTCCAACGTCGCGCCGCCGACATCTTGGCAAGGCTTCAACCATGCGCATGCGACCGTCCGCAGACCCCCGAGCACCTGGCATCTATCAGACGTTCGACTCGGTGGCGCCGCCACCGCTGTCGATCGCGAACACGCGCATTCCGGGCTTCGTCGGCATCACGCAGAAGGGGCCGATGAACACGCCGACGCGGATCTCGAACTGGGACGAGTTCATCGAGATCTTCGGCTACTCGACCGAGTCGTACACCTCCGAGTCGGTGTTCGGCTTCTTCCGCAACGGCGGCACCGACGCGTGGGTGTGCCGCGTCGCGCACACGGCGCCCTCCGGCGAGCTGCCTGGAATGGAGCACGCGGCGTGCGCCGAGCACGTGCAGACCGACGACTGGAACAAACCCTCGCTCAAGATCCGCGCGCTCAACGAGGGCACGTGGGGGAACGCGATCTGGTTCCGCTGCGTGCACGCGCCCGGCGCGCAGGCGCTGTTGACGCGCGACCTCGACATCGGCGCCGGCGAGGCGCACGTCAACGTCACGCGCGGCTTCGAGGTCGGCGCGCTCGTCCGGATCTACGATCGCGAGAACTCCGACTTCGTCGTCATCACCGAGGTCGGCGACAAGGTCATCAAGTGGAGCACCGAGACGCCGGTCAACCGGCGGCACCGCGCCGCCGCGCCGACGCACCTCGAGGTGATGACCTTCGAGATCCACGTCGCGATGAAAGATCGCCGCGAGGTCTTCAAGGGGCTCCAGATGCACCCGTCCTCGCGCAACTACGCGCCGCGTGTCGTCTCGCAGCGCTCGCGGCTCGTGCGGCTCGAGGACCTCGGCACGAAGTCGCCGGTGCCGCACAACCTGCCCGAGCCGCGCGCGATGACGCGCCTCTCCGGCGGGCGCGACGGCATCGAGGCGATCACGCCCGAGGACTTCATCGGTCACGACCACGGGCCCGCCGATCGCACGGGCTTGCTCGGCCTCGCGGCCAACGAGGAGATCTCGATCCTCGCGGTACCGGACGCGATGCGGTTCTACGACCGCGAGCCGGGACCGGCCGGCGAGCTCAAGGCGCAGCGGATCCAGGACCAGATGATCGCGATCTGCGAGAACCAGAAGGATCGGTTCGCGATCCTCGACATCCCGCAGAGCAAGGACATCGAGTGGGTCCGTCGCTGGCGCCGGCGCACCGACAGCTCGTACTGCGCCTACTACTGGCCGTGGTTGCGGACGGTGGGGATCGGCGACAAGGCCCAGGTCGTCCCCCCGTCGGGCTACCTGGCGGGCTGCTACGCCCGGCGCGACCTCGACGGCGTGCACCACGCTCCCGCGAACCTCGAGATCGTCGGGGCGGAGGACGTGTCGCTGCGCCTGACCGAGGACCACATCGGGATCCTCAACTCCGAGGCCGTGAACACGTTCCGGCTGCAGCGTGGAGTCCGCCCGTGGGGCGCCCGGACGGCGTCGTCCGATCCCCAGTGGCGGTACATCCCGATCCGTCGACTTTTCATCATGTTACGGCGCTCGCTGGAGGAGGGCTTCTCCTGGGTCACGTTCGAGCCCAACAACGAGCGCACCTGGGATCTCGTGAAATCCCGAACGACCGATTTCCTCCAGGGGCTGTTCCGCGCAGGGATGCTCGCCGGAGGGAATGAGGACGACGCGTTCTTCGTAAAATGCGATGCTGAGAACAACACCCCCGATCAGATCGACAACGGGCTCATGGTCTGCGATGTCGGCGTTGCCCCCGTGGCACCCGCAGAGTTCATCATGATCTCGCTCGTCCAGACGATGGGCAGCCCCGGCCCGGGTACCTAGGAGCAAGGACATGGCGGCCAACCAATCACCGGCAAATCGTAGGGACCCGCTCCCCGTATTCTGTTTCAAGGTGCAGATCTCCTGGCCCGACCAGAGCAACGGGGACGCGTTTTTCAAGAGCGTGAGTGGGCTGCGGTCCGAGACCGAAGTGGTTCCGGTCCGCGTCGGAGGGGAGAACGGCACCACCCGTCAGCTCGTCGGGGCCACGAAGTTCTCCAACATCGTGCTCAAGCAGGGCTTCACGGGCTCCTCGGCGATGCTGAAGTGGCGCGAGGAATGGATGAACCCAGGACCGAAGACTCGGCTCTCGGGGACGATCATCCAGCTCAACACAGCTCTCGTCGAGGTCGCGCGCTGGACCTTCACGCGCGGCTGGCCGTGCAAGTGGGAGATCTCCGAGTTCGATGCCTCGAAGAGCGAGCTCGCGATCGAGACCCTCGAGATCGCGCACGAGGGCTTGACGTTCGGTACCGGAGGTGGCGGCGGTACCGGTAAGTCCGGCAAGGCCGGCAAGTAACGAGAGCGAAGGCGACGTCACGGACGGGGAAGTCGACTACCGATGGCCATCAACTCCCAGGAACCACGCGCGCTGACGGCGGCACTCGCCGGGCCGGCATTCCGTACGCGGAGCGCGGGCATGGCCGTCCACGCGGCCACCCGCCACGTCGAGCGCTGGGCGCCCGAGGCGAACGCGAACCGCGTGCGCTCGCTGCGCGCGCTCGGGTTCGTCGATCGCCTCGTCGCGCCGTGGATCGAGTCCGCGCAACGCTCGGCGTCGCTGCGGCTGTTCAGCCAGTACGCGACGCGCGGCCCCTCCGAGCGCGAGGGCGGCGCGGTGTCGTGGGTGTTCCCGCGGCCGTGGTACCAGGACGAGCTCGACTGGATGGCGGCCGCGCGCCAGCAGGCCGCGCACGCCGCGACGAGCCCGGACGCGGCGCCGCGGACGATGTTCACGACGCGCGGCACGTACGTTGCGGCCTCGTCGCCGTCGACGACGGTCGTGCCGGCGGCGCTGCACGAGTACGTCGCACCGTCGCTCTCGATCGCGGAGCCGCGGGCGGACATCGCGGGTGTCGGCTTCGGCGGCTCGAGCGCCGCGCGCGCCGACGCGTACTCGCCGCTCGTTCCCCTCGCTGCCGTCCAGGCGGCCGAGCTCATGTCGCGCACGGTCGCGCCGCTCGTCCAGTCTCCGTCGGGAGGTACGTCGACCGTCGGTCGCGTCACGCCGGCGCTGCGCCAGGTGCTGACGGCGATGCTCGAGCGCGCCGCGACCGCGCGCGCGACGTCGGCGGAGGCGTCCCCGTCCCGGCTGGCGATGCAGGCGCCCGAGATGGTGACGCCGCCGGCGCCGCGCGCGGACGGCCAGACCGCCCAGGCCGCCCAGACGGCCCAGGGCTCCCATGGCGCCGCGGATCCCGCGACGCAGGGCCTGTCGCCGAGCCAGCTCGCGGATCACTACGCCGAGCAGCGCGCGCGCATCGTCGAGGTGCAGCGGATCGCGCAGCAAGCCGCGCAGCGCGAGCTCCAGCAGCGCACCGAGCTCGAGCTCCGCGAGCGCGCGGCCGCGACGACGCCCGCGGCCACGCCGCAGGCGAGCGAGGCCCAGCAACAGGTCGAGCGCGCGCGCGCCGTTCAGCAACAGCGTCTTCACGAGCAGGCCCGCGCCGCGGCCGCCGAGCACGCGCGCCAGGCCGCGCTGGCCGCGCCGAGCGCGGACCGCACGGAGAGCGCGGAGCGCCGCGACGAGGTGGTCGTTCCCGACGAGGTCCGCGCGCCCGCAGAGGTCGCGGCCGCGATCGCCGCGCTTCCGCCCGAGCTCGCCACGTACCTGGCCAGCCGCCCGACGCGTCCGGCGTCGGTGGCGCAGGCGATCAGCGAGCTCACCGACGTGCTGCGCACCGCCGAGCTCCTCGTGCGGAGCAACGCCACGAGCGCTCCGTTCGAGCCGACCCGCGGCCCGCGCGTCGTGATGCCGGCGGGGCTCGGTGGCCTCGTGGCCTCCGTCGATCGCGCGCAGGCGATCCGGGGCGGCGTGGTGGCTGCCGGCCCGTCGCCGATCGCGGCCGCCCCCGCCGCAGCGTCGGCGCCCGCGCCGACGGAGGTGCGGCGCCGCGACGTGCGCGTCCCCTCGCTGCCGTTCCTGCGTGCGACCACGCCGGCCTCGCCGGCTTCGCCGGTCGGCGCAGCATCGACCACGGCCCTCGGCGCGACCGCCGCGGCGACGCCCGCGGGCCTCGCGCACATCGCGTGGGCGGATCGGTGGCTCGCGCGGTTCGCCGGCGCGGCCCCGCAGTCGCTCGACGTGCTCACGGCCGCCGCCTCGCCGTCGCCCCACGCTCGCCTCGCCGCGCTCGCGTCGGCCGCGCCGGACTCCGTGTTCGTCGCGCCGGTGTTCGACACGGCGCGCGAGAGCGCTCGCCTCGCTGCAGGCCAGCCCGCGCGCGGTGGGATGGCGCTCGCGCCGAGCCTCACCGCGACGACGCCCGCTGCGGCGCCGACGCAGGCTCCGGCGACGGTGCCGGGGACGATCGAACGCTTCGACGACGACGCCGAGACCCCCGACGACGTGTTCGCGCAGATCGCGGCCGCCGCGGCGGCGCGGCGAGCGACCCCGGCGGCCGCCCGGCCGGCGGCTCCGTCCTCGGCGCCCGTCGCGACGATCGCGACGCCCGACGAGCCACGCGCCACGGTCGCCGACGCGCTCGCGCACGCGGCACCCTCGGCGCCCGGCGCGGGCCTCTCCGCGCAGATCGCCGCGTCGCCCTTCGCGCCGGCGCTGCGCCACGTGCTGCCGTCGCCGGCGACGGCGAGCTTCGACGTCCGCGCGCTGTTCGGCGCGGGCCTCTCGGCGACGTATCTGGCCGGGCTCCTCGAGCCCGCCGCGCGCGAGCTCGTCACCGGCCTGGCCGAGCCCGCGTGGGCGAGCCGCCTCGGCTCGATCTCGGACACGTTCGAGGCCGATCGCGAGCGGTCGATCCCCGAGTGGGACGCCACGTACGTCGCGCCCGAGCTACCGCACGACGCGGGGGCGATCGCGACCGACGGTGTCGAGCGCGGCGAATCCGCCGCCGAGCCACTGACCACGCTGCGCACGGCGCTGCTGTCGTGGACCGTCGACGACGCGCATCCCGGCGAGGCGCTCGCGCCGCGGCTCGAGACCATCGGCTCGGTGACGCCGTCGGCGCCGGCGCTGCCGCGCGCGGGGCGCACCGCCTCGCACGCGATGCTCGAGGCGATGAGCTTGCCGCTGCTCGCCGACCCGGTGATGTCGCCGGTCGAGCGCGCGGCCTCGTGGACCTCGCCCGGCATGGTCGCGCAGCGCGCAGAGGGCTGGTCGGTGGCGCAGGAGCGCTCGGTCTCCGATCTGTCGTTCGACTTCGTGCCACCCGAGCTCGTGCTCGCGGCGCGCGTGTACGGGCTGGGCCCGGCGGAGGCGGCGCAGGCGCTCCGCCTCGCGATCGGCGGGCCCGGTCAGCTCACGGCGATGGCGAGCGCGGTCGATCGCACGTTCGTGCAGGCGCTGTCGATCGAGGCGGAGCGCCGCGACGCGCGCAGCCCGCAGGCCGCTCGTGGCACCTCCGCCGGAGCGGGTCCTTCGATCACCACCGCGTACCCGCTCCCCACGGGCGAGGTCGCCGCGGCGATGGCCGCGCCCGCGGCCACCGCGTTCGGCGTCGAGCGCCGCGCGCCGCGTGGCGCGTTCCTGTGGCCCTCCACGACCGTGTCCGCGCTGGGGCTCACCGCGGCCGCGCCCGATGGCGAGCAGTCGATGTCGGTGGCGGCGCTCGAGCTGCTCGCGGCGCAAGCCGTCGCCGAGCTCGGGACGTACGCGGCGCTCGGCGAGCGCGGCGACGCGATCGGCGCCGACGGTGCGACGGATCCGCAGGGCCTCACCTCGTCCGTCGGGGCGCCGCAGCCGGGCGCCACCGACGGCCGCGCGGCCGAGCCGAGCGAGACCGACGTGCTCGACGCGGCGGTCTCGATGGTGCCGGCTGCACGGCGCGCGCGCTTCGAGGCGCTGTACGTCGCGCTGGCGCAGTCGCCGACCGCGCGGTCGTGGTCCCCGGCGGCGCGGGCCGCACGCGCGCTCGCGCTCGCGGGCCGCGGCGACGACGCGCCGCTCTCGGCGTACGAGCGCGCGGCGAGCGCGTGGGACGTGCTCCCCGTCGTGTACGCCACCGAGGGCACGCTCAGCACGGGCGAGGCCGCCGAGGCCCTCGCCGCGGCGACGAGCGCGCCCGGCGCGACACGCGCGTCGACGCTGGCGCGGCGTGCGGGCCTCGCGCCCGATCCGGTGCTGCCGGTAGACGTTCGTCCGGGGCTCGGCGCGCTGTCGGCGCGTGCGGGCGAGGCGCTCGGATCGTACGTCACCGCATCGCCCGCGCCCGAGCCGGCGTCTGCCTCGTCGTCGAGCAGCAGCTCGCGCGAGGTGCTGTCGCCCGCGATGCGCGCGCCGACGGCCGCGCAGGAGCTGGTGCGCACCGGTCGCCCGGCGGGACGCCACGGTGGCGGCGAGGTCGAGATCCCACCGTGGTTCGAGGCGGCAGCGCGCAAGATGCTCGAGGAGCGCAGCGGTGCGTCCGATGGCATCTCGCTCGCCGAGCTGACGCTGGTCAGCGCCGCGCCGTCCTCGCACGTCGCGGCCTCGAAGATCGCCGCGCCGAGCGCGGCGCCGCTGGCTCCGAGTCCCGCCTCGGCAGCTGGCCAATCCCAGAATGCACCGCAGATCGATGTCGAGAAGCTCGCGAACGAGGTCTATCGACAGATCTTGATCATGATGGACGCGGCACGAGCTCGTAACGGAGAGCCCTACCTATGAGCATTGACGAGAAAAAAATCCCGGCTGGGAAGGCCGCCATCCGGAGCCTCGACGATGGAACCGTGGTGATCGCGGAGTACAACCCGAAAGAGCTCCAGATCGACAAGTCGGTGCCGTGGTCCAAGGTCAACCAGGCGAACCAGTCGAACGAGAAGGGCATCCACCTCGAGTTCACTGGAGCCGAAGGGCGCACGATGTCGCTCGAACTGCTGTTCGACGGCTACGAGCAGGATCGGAGCGTCGCGTCGGAGGTCAGCAAGCTGGAACGCCTCGCGTCGGTGTGGAAGCCGGGCTCGACGAACGAGAACGAGCGCAGGCCGCACTTCTGCGTCGCGGTGTGGGGCGAGATGCTCGGCCCGAACGGATTCCGGTGCGTCATCGAGTCACTGTCGACGAAGTACACGATGTTCTCGCCAGGCGGTGCACCCCTTCGCGCGACCTGCACGGTGAAGCTGAAGGAAGCGGATGTGGTGTCGATGGCGAAGGGCTCCGGTGGTGGTGGCGGTGGTGGGGGAGGCGGGGCTCCCGCGGGAGGCGGCGGCGGAGCCCCGGCCGGTGGCGGTCCGCAGTAACCGGGAGGCAACGTGGCGAACAACGCGGCATCACCGAAGGTCAAGATCCTGCTCAACGGGACCGAGGTCCCGCCGAGCAACTTCCAGTCGTACGTCGTCGATCGCGACATGTTCCAGCCGGACATGGCGTCGGTGGTGCTGTCGAACCAGGGTGACATCTACTCGGCGACCAAGTGCGGCGACTCGCTCGAGATCAAGGTCGGCGACGACGACACGACGGTCTTCAAGGGCGACATCGTCGGGGTCGAGCCGACCTACAGGGGCGCCGAGAAGACGCGCATCCTGCTGCGCGGCATGAACCGGCTGCATCGGCTGATCCGCCAGCGGAAGTCGAAGACGTTCACCGAGATGACCGACAAGGACATCCTGAGCTCGATCGCCGGCGCGGCTGGGCTCCAGCTCGACTTCAAGCACGACGTCGCGATCACGTACAAGCACGTCTACCAGCACAACCAGACCGACCTCGAGTTCCTCCGCACGCGCGCCGCGCGGATCGGCGCGCACGTCTGGTGCGTCGACCAGAAGCTGCACGTCTGGAAGCCGGACCTCGGCAGCGCGCCCGTGGCGGAGCTCAAGGTCGACGAGTCGTCGGAGAGCGGCGCGCTGCTCTCGTTCTCGCCGCGGCTGTCCTCGGCGGCGATCGTCAAGAAGGTCACCGTCAAGGGCTGGGATCCCGAGAAGAAGGAGCTCATCGAGGGCACGGCCACCTGCGAGAACTCGAAGCTCGGCAAGGAGAACGCCGCGGTCGCGTCTGGTGACCTCGCGGGTGAGGTCACGTACACGGTCGATCACCCGATCTGGAGCGTCGAGGAAGCGAACGCGATCGCGAAGGCGCGCATGATGGACGCGGCGCTGTCGTTCATCACCGGCGAGGCCGAGGCCAAGGGCGATGCGAAGTTCGAGCTCGGCAAGGTCGTCAAGATCATCGCGAACGCCGAGCAGGACGCGTCGAACGATCCGTTCAACGGCAAGTACTACATCATGGGCGTCACGCACCGGATGGCGAACTCGAAGGCCAAGGACAGCGGCCAGTACACGACGATCCTCAAGCTCGCGCGTGACGCGCAGAAGGACGGCTGATGCGTCCCGGCGGTCCACGCGTCGACTCGCTCGACGAGCTGCAGTTCGGGCTGCACTACG
>Ga0164243_10007575_pt1 | contig 16189 bp, 15 predicted proteins | sample OricompcompostOP_FD_108781 | JGI IMG/M metagenome (GOLD analysis project Ga0164243, IMG submission 108781) | Organic Plus compost microbial communities from Emeryville, California, USA - Original compost - Organic plus compost (OP) | ecosystem: Engineered > Solid waste > Mixed feedstock >...
CGGTGTTGGGGCCCTGGTCGCCGTCGAGCAGGCGCTTGTGGTCCTGGCTGGTGGCCAGGGCCGTCACGTTCTTCCCGTCGCACAGCACGATGAAGCTGGCCTCCTCGCCATCGAGGAACTCCTCGATGACGACGCGCGCCTTGCCCTCGTTGTGGCTGATGCCCAGCGTGTTGTCGACCAGCATGAAGTCGATGGCCTCGTGCGCCTCGGCCGGCGTCATCGCCACCACCACGCCCTTGCCCGCCGCCAGGCCGTCAGCCTTGACGACGATGGGCGCGCCCTTGGCGTCCACGTAGGCGTGGGCGGCGGCCGGGTCGTCGAAGGTCTCGTACTCGGCCGTGGGGATCTTGTGGCGCTTCATGAACGCCTTGGAAAACGCCTTGGAGCTCTCGAGCTGCGCGGCTGCCTTGGTGGGGCCGAAGATGCGCAGGCCGTGGTCGCGGAACTCGTCCACCACGCCGGCGGCCAGCGGCGCCTCGGGGCCGACCACCGTGAGGGCGATCTTCTCGGCCTGGGCCCACTCGCGCAGCTTCACCGGGTCGGTGATATCGACCGGGATGAAGCGCTTGTCCAGCGCCGTGCCGCCGTTGCCGGGCGCGACGTAGAGCTTCGAGACGCGCTCGGACTGCGACAGCCGCCAGGCCAGGGCATGCTCGCGGCCGCCGCCGCCGATGACGAGGACCTTCATTCCGCGATTTCCGCGTTGTGATAGACCTCCTGGACGTCGTCCAGGTCTTCGAGCATGTCGATCAGCTTCTGCATCTTCGCGCCATCCTCGCCGGCCAGCTCGATGCTGTTCTCGGGACGCATGGTCACCTCGGCGAACTCGGGCTTCAGGCCGGCACCTTCGAGCGCGTTCTTCACCGCCTCGAAGTCGCCGGGCGCCGTCAGCACCTCGACGGCGCCGTCGTCGCCGGTGATCACGTCCTCGGCACCGGCCTCCAGGGCCACTTCCATCACCTTGTCCTCGCTGGTGCCGGGCGCCAGGATGATCTGGCCCACGTTCCTGAACTGGAAGGCCACCGAGCCCTCGGTGCCCATGTTGCCGCCGTACTTGCTGAACACGTGCCGCACCTCGGCCACCGTGCGCACCCGGTTGTCGGTCATGGTGTCGACGATGATGGCCGCGCCGCCGATGCCGTAGCCCTCGTAGCGGATCTCCTCATAGGTCACGCCCTCGAGGTTGCCGGTGGCCTTGTCGATGTTGCGCTTGATGGTGTCGGCCGGCATGTTGGCGGCCTTGGCCTTGTCCACCGCCAGGCGCAGACGCGGGTTGGCGTTCAGGTCGCCGCCGCCCTGGCGTGCGGCGACCATGATCTCGCGGATCACGCGCGTCCAGATCTTGCCGCGCTTCTCGTCCTGCCGGCCCTTTCTGTGTTGGATGTTTGCCCACTTGCTGTGTCCGGCCATGGCGCTGTGCTCGTTTCTCTCGGCTGACTGAAAAGGGGCGCGATTTTACGTCCGCCCACCGCGCCGGCGGCCTACATGGGCCTGTCAAGGGCGCTGGTGATAATCGGCGCCCTCGCCGCGAAGCAGATCCGGGCCTGCGCCCGATGCTTCGGCATACTCGCCTGCCATGTCCGCACGCCCGACGCCCCAGGATCCGCCCGCCACCGCCCTGCGCGTCGAGCGCAGGCCCCTCGCCCAGGTACGGGCCGAGGCGGCAGCCGGCCATCCACCGCCCTTCGCCGCCCTCGCCTACGGCGCCACCGGCCACGAGCCCTGGATGACCGGCGTGGCCGCCCACGTGCTGCTGGCCGGCGAGCCGCAGGCCGACGTATGGCGTGCCGGCGCAGCCGTGCAGTCCGGCACCACCGGCGTGGTGCGCTGGCGCACCGACGGCCAGTGGCTGCTGGGCGTGGTCGACCTGAGCGCGGCCGACGAGGCCGGTGGCCTGGAAGCGCTGGCCCACCGCGCGTACGCCAACGTGTTCCAGACCCTGGCGCAGTCCGGCTGCCCGCACCTGCTGCGCCTGTGGAACTACCTGCCGCGCATCAACGCCGAGGGCCACGGGCTGGAGCGCTACCGCGAGTTCAACGCCGGCCGCCAGCAGGCCTTCCTCGACGCCGGCTACGCCGCCTTCGACGGCGCGCCGGCGGCCTGCGCCCTGGGCATCCGCGACGGCGGCCTGTGCGTGCGCTTCCTGGCCGGCCGGGCGCCGCCGGTGCCGGTGGAGAACCCGCGCCAGGTGTCGGCCTACCGCTATCCCGAGCGCTACGGCCCGCGCGCGCCGACCTTCTCGCGCGCCGCGCTGGCGCAGCTCGGCGGCGGCGAGGTGGCGCTGTTCGTCTCCGGCACGGCCAGCATCGTCGGCCACGAGACGGTGCACCACGGCGACGTGCCGGCGCAGCTGGCCGAGACCCTGGTGAACCTGCGCACCGTCGTCGGCGAGGCGAACCGCCGCACCACCGCCCGCTTCGCGCTGGAGGACACCGAGCCGGTCGTCTACGTGCGCCATCCGGCGGATGCCGGGGACATCCGCCGCCGGCTGGCCGAGGCGCTGGGCGCCGAATCACGCTTCATGCGCCAGGCGGTGTTCCTGGAGGCCGACATCTGCCGCGCCGACCTGCTGCTGGAGATCGAGACCCACGCCACGGCCCCGGGACGCCTCGATCCGACATGATGCGCGCCTACCGCCTGGCCAAGGCCGTCCTCCTCGCGCCGGTGCTCTACGTGCTGCTGCTCGGCCTGGGCCTGATGTCGCTGGCCTGGAACCTGGTGGCGATGCTGCTGTACCCGCTGCTGCCGCCCGCGCAGGGGCGCACGGTGGGCCGCGCCGGCATCGCCTACGGCTACCGCCTGTTCTGGGCCGTCGCCAGCGCGGTGGGCATGATGCGCATCGACGCCCGCTGCCTGCGCGCGCTGAAGGACGAGCCGGGCCTGGTCATCGTCGCCAACCACCCGACCATGCTCGATGCGCTGCTGCTGGTGGCGCACCTGCCGCGCAGCGCCTGCATCATGAAGGCCTCGCTGATGAAGAACATCTTCCTCGGGGCCGGCGCGCGGCTGGCGCGCTACATCCGCAACGACTCGGCGCGCACCATGGTCCGGCTGGCCGTGGACGACCTGCGCAGCGGCGGCCAGTTGGTGGTCTTCCCCGAGGGCACGCGCACCGAGGGCGACACGCTCAACCCCTTCCGCCCCGGCGTCACGCTGATCGCCCGGCGGGCCGGGGCGCCCATCCAGACCGTCTTCATCGACACCGATTCGCCCTACCTCGGCAAGGGCTGGCCGATCTGGCGCGTGCCGCCGCTGCCCATCGTCTTCCGCATGCGGCTGGGCGAGCGCTTCATGCCCACGGAAGGCAGCGACGCCATGCTGGCGAAAATCGAGAACTACTACAGACACCACATGGAGGCGGCGCCCCGAGGAACAGCGCCGGAGGCATGCCAGAACAACCATCGCGCACCCACCTGGTCCTGATCCCCAGCTACGACACGGGTGAACGCCTTTTCTCGACCGTCGCTGCGGCCCGCGCGCAGTGGAACCCCGTGTGGGTGGTGATCGACGGCAGCACCGACGGCACCGGCGAACGGCTGGAAGCCCAGGCCGCAAGCGACCCCGGCCTGCGCGTGTTCCGCCTGCCGTCCAACCAGGGCAAGGGCGCGGCGGTGCTGCACGGCCTGCGCGCGGCGCGCGCCGCCGGCTTCACCCACGCGCTGACGATGGACAGCGACGGCCAGCACCCGGCCGACCTGATCCCCGCCTTCATGCAGGCGTCGCGGCAGCGGCCCGAGACGATGGTGCTCGGCCGGCCGGTCTTCGACGCCAGCGCGCCGCTGCTGCGCGTGCGCGGGCGCAAGGTCTCCAACAGCTGGACGCAGCTGGAAACCCTGTTCGCCGGCATCGGCGACTCGCTCTACGGCTTTCGCGTCTACCCGGTGGACGGGCTGCTGGCGGTGATGGAGAAGCAGCCCTGGATGCGCCGCTTCGACTTCGACACCGAGGCCGTGGTGCGCCTGGCCTGGCGCGGCGTCAAGCCGGTGAACATCGATGCGCCGGTGAAGTACCTGAGCGCCGAGGAAGGCGGCGTCTCGCACTTCCGCTACGGCCGCGACAACGCGCTGCTGACGTGGATGCACACGCGCCTGATGATCGGCTTCGTGCTGCGGCTGCCGATGCTGCTGTGGAAGCGCCTGCGCCGGCTGCCGCCCTTCCAGCCCTGAGACCGGCCTCTGCCTGGCTCCCTCTCCCTCTGGGAGAGGGCCGGGGTGAGGGCCGAGGGACATTCCACCGGCACGACGTTTCCACCGCCGCCGGCCCCTCACCCAACCTCTCCCCAGAGGGGAGAGGAGCAATTCAGGGCCGCAGCGCCCAGGTAGCTTTGGCGGAACGCAGGTCTCAGATCATCCCGCCGTTGACCGAGATCACCTGCCCTGTGATGTAGCTCGCCTCCGGCCCCGCCAGGAAGGCCGCGAGCGCCGCCACCTCCTCCGGCGTGCCGGCGCGCTGCACCGGCACCATCTGCTTGACCACGGCCGGGTCGAACACCGCATCGGCCATCGGCGAGGCGATGATGCCCGGCGCGATGGCGTTGACCGTCACGCCGCGCGAGGCCACCTCCAGCGACAGCGCCTTGGTCGCGCTGTTGAGCGCGCCCTTGGCGGCGGCGTAGTTCACCTGCCCCTTGTTGCCGGCGATGGCCGCCACCGACGAGATGTTGATGATGCGCCCCCAGCGGGTGCGCAGCATCGGCAGCAAGAGCGGCTGCGTCACGCGGAAGAAGCCGTTGAGCGAGACGTCGATGACCTTGTGCCACTGCTCGGGCCGCATGCCCGGCAGCACCGCGTCGTCGTGGATGCCTGCGTTGTTGACCAGCACCTGCACCGGCCCGCCTTCGAGGATCCGCGCGCAGGCGGCGGCGCAGGCGGCGTCGTCGGTCAGGTCGAACACGTGGCACTCGGCCTGGCCGCCGGCGTCGGCGATGCGCGCGGCCAGCGCCTCGATGGCCTCGCGCCGGCCGTTGGCGTGCAGCAGCACGGTGGCGCCCTCTCGGGCCAGGCGCTCGGCGATGGCCGAGCCCAGGGCGCCGCTGGCGCCGGTGACGAGGGCGCGCTTGTTCTTCAATGCAGTCATGGCGAAGTCGAGATCGGGTTGTCGGGCAAGGGCGTGTTGAGCACCACCACCACGCGGCCCTCGGCCACGGGCTGCTGCGCGCCGTCTTCCACGCGGAAGGCGTACATCACCTGGCTGGCGTCGCCCGACAGGCGCTGCGCATGCAGGTGCAGCGGCGCCGGCCTGTCGTGCAGGGTCGTGGCGTGGAACTTCACGCTGCGCACGCTGGCGATGTAGCCGGCCGAGGGCGCGCTGCCTTCGGCCGCCAGCAGGCCGCCGTGCAGCGCCATCGCCTGCGCGGCGAACTCGATGGCCGTCGGCGCCAGCAGGCCGCCGGCCGTGCGCAGCGGGTTGGCCGGGTCGGCATGGCGCGCGGTGGTGCAGTGGATGGCCTGCGCATCCCAGGCTTCCAGCCGGTCGAGCAGGCACATGTCGCCGTGGTGCGGGATGCGCGCGGCGATGCCGGCGCGGTCGAGGATGGCAGGTGCGTTCATAGCGGTGATTCGACGTCGGCGACGAGCAGCACGTTGGCGAAGGGCGTGCCCTCGCTCATCGGGATCGGCTGCACCGAGAAGCCCAGGCGCTGCAGCAGCGCGATCCATTCATCCAGCGTGCGGCCCCAGGTCGGCGAGACCTTGTGGCCGCGGATGCGGGTGACGGTGCGGTCCACCCACTGGCTGATGGCGAAGCCGCGGCGGCTGGCCGCGTCGCCCACGCGCAGCAGCAGGCGACCGGGCACGCCGCGCTCGCAAGAAGACGCCGGGCCGCCCCAAGGCTTCTTGTCCCCCTTGGGGGGCGGGCTGGGCGCAGCCCAGCCTCGGGGGCGGTCGGACGCGCCGCGCAGCAGCGCATCGCGCACGCGGGCCAGCACGCCCTCCTGCGCCGCATGGTCGACGTAGTGCAGCACGTCCAGGATCACCACCACGTCACAGGCCGGGAAGACGGCGCTGCACATGTCGCCGCACACCAGCGTGGGCACAGGGCGGATGTGCCCCACCGCGCGCCGGGCGCGCTCCACGTCGCGCGGCATCAGCTCGATGCCGGTGTAGACCGGCTCGGCCGGCGTCGGTGCCCAGGCCATCGGCCAGGCGCCGTCGCGCTGCATCGCGGCCGCACTCGCCAGCAGGTTGGCGAACAGGCTCTGGCCGGAGCCGATGTCCAGCATGCGCGGCCGCGCCGGCCCGATCAGCCCGCGCGAGACGATGCCGCGGAAGGCCGGGTCCCAGCCCAGCTTGCCGCGGGCGAAGTGCCAGCCGAAGTTGCCGGACTGCCGGTACGGCGCGGTGGCCTGCGCGTGCAGGTCGCGCCAGGCGGCGTCGGGCGAGAGGCTCTGGGGTTGGGCGATGGCGTTCATTCGTCGATGGGTTCGCGCAGGGCCTGGGGCAGCGTGACCGAGCGCAGGCCCTGGCGTTGCAGTTGCGCCAGCAGCGGCGGCAGCACCTCCAGCACCACCGGCCGGCCGGCCGCGGTGCGCGCCGCATGGCCGTCGTGCAGCAGCAGGATGTCGCCGGCGACCAGGTTATCGGCCAGCCGCGCCAGCACCTTCGCGGCATCGCGCTCGCGGGTGTCGAAGCCGCGCCGCGTCCAGCTCACCAGCAGCAGCCCCAGGCGATGCAGCACGGGCGCGAGGAAAGGGTTGCGGAATCCCGCCGGCGCCCGGAAGCAGGTGGGGCGCTCGCCGGCCACGGCCGCGATCATGTCCTGTGCGCGGGAGATCTCGGCCGCATAGCCGCGCGGCCCGAGGACGGAAAAGTTGTGCCGGTGCCGCGCCGTGTGGTTCTGGATGCTGTGGCCGCGCGCCAGGATCTCGCGCGCCAGTGCGGGGTGCGCCTGCACCCGCTCGGCGATGCAGAAGAAGGTGGCGCGCTGGCCGGCGGCCGCGTCGAGCAGGTCCAGCACGGCGGGCGTGACCCCGGGCTCCGGCCCGTCGTCGATGGTCAGCGCGACCTCGCCGCGCGCCGCCGCGGCGGCCGGCAGCCGCGTCATGTTCTGGCCCAGCCAGCGGCTGCGCGGCGTCAGGCCGATGGCGGTGATGGCCGCATGGTTCAGCACCACCGCGCCCAGCGCCCAGGGCCAGGCGCCGGGCACCGCCACGGCCGCCGCGGCCGCGCCCAGGTGCAGCGCGGCGCTGGCGCGCAGGAAGGGCGGTGCGCGCCAGGGCGGCGGCGGGGCGGTCGGGGCAAGGGTGTTCATGGCGGCCGCCCGCATTCTCTACGCCCTCGCCCGCGCGAAGGCCGCCGACAGCAGCAGCGCCAGCAGCGCCCCCGGCGCCACCACCTGGCCGATGGACGAGAGCGAGGGAATCGCGGAGATGGCGATCAGGGTGAAGGACACCACCGTCGTCAGGTTGGCCAGCATCAGCGAGGCCAGGGTGTCCTCGTCGGCGTGGCCGGTCTCGCGCAACTGGTCGAAGAACAGCGCGTAGTTGGAGCCCACCGCCACCACCAGCAACAGGCCGACCAGGTGCAGGATCGACAGCGCCATGTTCAGCGCCGCCATGGCGCCCAGGGTGAGCACCACCGCCGCCGCCAGCGGCAGGCACACGGCGAACAGGCGCCGGCCCGACCGCAGCCACAGGCCCAGCAGCACGACCACCGCCAGCGCGCCCAGCGCCACCTGCACGAAGGCCTCGTGCAGGTAGCGGCGGTACAGGTCGCCCAGCTCGTCGCCGACGTCGGCCACGGTCACGTCGGGCAGGCCCGCGAGCGCCGCCGCGACCTTCGCGTGCGCGAACTTCGGGCCGGCATGCAGCGAGATCATCGCGGCCCAGCCGCCGCCCGGGCGCTCGAACAGCAGCGCGTTGGCGATGGGGCCGAGCGGGCTGGCCGCGAGATCCTTCAGCTCCAGCGGCGCCTGCGTGCGCGCCGCCTCGACGGCCGCGACGAAAGGCTCCAGGCGCTCGGGCTTCAAGGGCACGTCCGCCAGGGCCTCGGCCAGCCGTGCGCGCAGCGCATCGGCATCGGGCAGCGACGCGAGGCGCCGGGCCTGCGCCTCGCGGCTGGGCAGGAAGCGGGTGACGGTGTCGTAGCCCGCCAGCGTGCCGTCCTCCAGCAGCGGGTCGAGCCGCTCGCCGGCGGCCTCGGCATGGCGCAGCGCCGTCTCGACGTCGGCGCCGTAGGCCACCACCAGCGTCGCGCCCTCGCTGGCGCCGATGTCGGCGCGCAGGCGCTCGTCGAGCTGCTGCGCCGCCTTGGGCACCGGGCTCATGGCGCTGAGCGTGGCGCGCCACAGGTAGCCGCCCTGCCACAGCACCAGCGCGGCGGCCGCCAGGCCCAGGGCCGCCAGCGGCCAGCGCAGGCGCGGCAGCGTGTGCACGATGGCGCCCGCCGCCTGCGCCATGAAGCGCCGCAGCCCCCGGCCGGTGGCGCCCTGCGGCGCCAGCACCGGCAGCACGAAGCGCGTCGCCAGCGCCGCGACGACGAGGCCGGCGATGGAGAACACGCCCAGCTGCGCCAGGCCCGGGAAGCCCGAGAACACCAGCGCCGCGAAGCCGCACACGGAGGTGAGCAGCCCCAGCCGCACCGTCGGCCAGTGCACGTCGCGCCAGCGCCGCCAGCCAGGCTCGCCGCCTGCGCCCTGCGCCACGGCGCGCGCCTGGATCAGGTAGTAGATGGCGTAGTCCACCGTCTCGCCAATCAGCGTGCTGCCGAAGCCCATCGTCAGCCCGTGCACGTTGCCGAACACCAGGCTGACGGCGGCCGTGCCGCCGACCACGCCGGTGGCCACCGGCAGCAGCGCCAGCACCAGCGCGCGCAGCGAGGCGAAGGCCAGCAGCAGCAGGCCGCTCATGACGATGGCGCCGACCACGGCCAGGTGGATCGCCTCGGCCTTGATGCTCTCGCGGCTTTGCACCGAGAACACGGCCGTGCCGCTCATCAGCAGGCGCGGCGCCTGCGCGCCCTGCCCGCGCGCGGCCGCGGCCGCCTCGCCGAAGGCCCGCTGCACGGCGGCAATGGCCTCGGCCTGCGCGTCGAGGTCGCTGCCGGCCGCGTGGGTGCTGGCCAGCATGACGGCGCGCGGCGCATCGCGCGCCGCCCACACGCCCTCCTCGCTCTTCGGCGCGGTGGCGGGGATCAGCGCCTCGGCGATGCGGGCCGATTCGCCGGTGGGGTCGCGCTCCAGCAGCGGCTTGAAGGCGTTGCCGGCCGGCGTACCCAGCAGCGACAGCGTGTCGAGCACGGCGTCGCGCAAGCCCGCGGCGGTGAAGTGATCGGGCGTGACCGCGGGCGAGAGCTGGTAGCGGTGGTCGAAGACCCAGGTGCCGGCCTCGCGGAAGTCGCTGTGGTCGCCGTTCTGCACCTGGTCGAACAGGCCGCCGGCGCGCAGCAGCCGGCCCATCTCGCGCGACACCTTCGCGCGGTCGGCGGCGTCGGCGCCGCCCTCGATGCCGATGAACAGGGTGCGCGAGGCGATGCCGCTCTGGAGCTGCTCGATCAGCAGGCGCTGCTTGGCGTCGGGGCTGGCGGGCAGGAAGGCCGACAGGTCGGCGCTGAAGTGCGAGCGCGCGATGACGCCGATGCCGGCCGCCACCAGCAGCAGCCACAGCACGAGCGCCAGCGCGCCGTGTCGCGGGCGGGCGCCGGCCTGGCTCACGGCGTGCCGCGCCCGGGCACGATGGTCATGACGGAGCGGTCGCCGCCGATGAACTCCATCTCCACGCCCAGCACCTCGCCGCCGCGGCCGCTGATGCGCAGGCTGCGCACCTGCGCGGCCAGGGCCGGGTCGATCGGGTCGAGGTCCAGCGCCCAGGCCTTCTCGTCGCCCGAGAGCTTCGTGCGGAAGTAGCGCTGCAACTGCGGCGCATTGCCCATCAGGGTGCCGCGCATGGCCTCGATCATGCCCATCACCTCGGGCATGCTGTCCAGCGTGGTGGTGCGAGTGCGCCCGCCGCGCTGCATCACGAGCTGGTTGCCCTCCACCGACATCGAGTCCGGCCGCGGGCTGAGGGTGCGACGCACCAGCTTGTCGGGCGCCTCGAAGCTGAGCACACCGGCCGACTGCAGCGGGCCGTCGACCCCGCGCACGTAGCGCTGCTCGGTGAAGCGCGCCTCGCCTTTCTGCTGCCGGGCCAGCAGCGCCATCAGGTCATGAACGCCGAAGGCCCAGGCGGGCGCGGTGCAGGCGGCCAGCAGCAGGGCCGCGGCCAGCAGGCGGCGTTCAATCCGGGGAAGCAGTCTCATCGTCCAGCCAGAAATCATGGAAGTTGAACCAGTTGCAGGGATGCGTGCGGCACAGCAGCTCCAGCCGCCGCACGTAGGCTTCGAGGGCTTCGCGGATGCGCTGTTCCCGCAGGACCGGGTCGGCGATGCGCGCGGAGAAGTCGGCCAGCGGCTCGAACACCACCTGGTAGCGGTTGCCGCCGAGGTAGACGCCGGCCATGAACAGCAGCTTGCGCCGCAGCAGCGCCGCCAGGCGGAACGGCCCGTCGCTGAAGGGCGCGGGCCGGCCCAGGAAGGGCAGGCGCACGGTGGCGCCCCGGCTGCCGGCGTCGGCCTCCTGCGGCGGCAGCGTGCGGTCGCCCAGCATGCCGGCCATGCGGCCGGCGTCCAGCCAGTCGCGCAGCTCCAGCATGGTGCCCGGCCGGCCGAGCGCGATCACCTCGGGCTTGAAGGCCGGCAGCGCGATGGCGTCGAGCACGGCGTTGATGCGCCGCGCGTTGTCGGGGAACATGAGCATCGCCAGTCGCAGGTCCAGGTCGCCCGCGCCCCGCTGGCGGCAGGCCGACAGGGCCTCGAAGCTGCCGACGTGCGCGCCGATGAGGAAGGCGCCCCGGCCGCTGCGCAGCTCGTCCTCGATCACCTGAATGCCCTCGATGCGCACGTCGAACAGGTCGAGCCGGCCGCGCAGGAAGTAGACGCGGTCCAGCACGGTGGAGGCGAAGGCGTGCAGCAGCCGGTAGCCGTCGGCCCATTGGGCAGGGCGGCCGAGCGCGCGGCCGAGGTAGCGGCGGGCGTTGCGGCGCTGCACCGGCGAGAACAGCAGGAAGTACAGCGTGATCGGGTGCAGCAGCCACCGCGCCGCCGGCCGGCCCAGGCGCAGCGCCACCCAGCAGATGAAGCGCAGGGCGGCGAGGTTGCTGCGCTCGGGTGCCCGGGCCCAGTCCGCGGCCGGGGCCGCGTCCTTGCCGAGCACGCTCATGACCCGGTATCCCCCGGCAGCCACCGCCCCGTCGCCGCCAGCGCATCGCCCAGGCGCACGTCGAAGCGCACGCCGCGCGCGGCGCCCTCCTCCGGCGTCAGCTCGAACACCAGGCTCGCGCCGGGGCGCACCGGCGCCAGGAACTTCGCCGCCGCCAGCGTGGGCGTGTCGCCCAGGCGCGTGCGCAGTGCGGGCACGCCGCGCATCGCCTCCTGCAGCTCGGCCAGCAGCAGCGCGCCGGGCAGGAGGGGCTGGCCGGGGAAGTGGCCGGCGAAGCAGGGGTGGTCCTCCGGCACCTCGTGCGTGAGCCGCACGGCCGCGCCGTCGGCGGCGAACTGCGCCAGCGCGAACTCGCGCAGCGCGCGCACGGTGAGCTTGCCCGTGCCCTCGCGCGGCAGCGCGTCAACATGCACCACCTTGCGCGGCAAAAAGACCGCCTCGATCCGCTCGCGCAGCGCCGCCACGACGTCCTGCGCCGACAGCTCGGGCGCGACCACGAAGGCGACCGTGCGCACGACGCCGTCGGCCACGTCGTCGGGCAGCCAGAAGGCGCCGTCCTGCACCCCGGGGATGCTGTTGAGGTGATAGTTCAGGTGCCCGAGCGAGCTGCGCCGCCCGGCCACGTGGATCAGGTCGTTGGCGCGCCCGAGCAGGCGGAAGCGCTGCGGGTCGATCAGCTCGAGCACGTCGGCCATCGGCGTGGGCGCCGGGATGAAGTCGCCGTCGAAGACGAAGCGCTCCTGGCCGTCCTCGCCGGTGCGCGCATGGACCTCGATCGCACCGAAGGTCTCCCACACCTCGCTCACGGTGGTGCGCCGCGTGGCGACCTGGCCGGACTCGGTACTGCCGTAGATCTCGATGAGCTGCCCGCCCAGCGCCTGCTCGGCCTGCGCCGCGAGCTGGGGCGACAGCGGCGCGGTCGCCGACAGGATCAGCTCGGTGGGCGGCAGCGCGATGCCGGCGTTCAGCAGCGTCTTCAGGTGGAAGGGCGTGGTCACCAGCGCGCGCGGCCGGGGCACCGAGGCCAGCGCCTGCACGATGTCGGCCGGATAGAAGGGCCGGCCGCTGTCGAAGGCCGCCCCGCCCTGCATCGCCAGCAGCACCGTCGATTCGATGCCGTAGCTGTGCTGCACCGGCACCGTGGCCACCAGGTTCAGCCCCGCGAGCGAATCGAAGCCCAGCAGGCTGCACAGCCGCGGCACGGCGGCCTCGACGTCGCCGACCAACGTGTCCCAGCGCTTGGCATGGGGCTGAGGCACGCCGGTGGAGCCGGAGGTGAGCAGGCTCACCGCATGCCGGGCGCCGTCGAAGCGCGGCACCTCGGCATCGCCGCCGTCGTCCAGGCCGGTCCATTCGACGGGCACCTGCGGCAGGCCGGGCGTGTCCATCGCGGGATGGTCGGTGAGCACGAAGGCGCCGGGATGCGTTTCGACGAGGCGCGCCAGCGTCTCGGCCCGCGCATCGGGCGGCAGCAGGCTGGCGTGCCCGCGCAGCAGCGCCGCACCCAGGCACACGGCGAAGGCATAGCGCTCGCCGCACAGGTTGATGGCGGGGCCGGCCGACGGCAGCCGCTGCGCCTGGCGCCGCACGTCGGCCAGGAAGGCGCGGGCGCTGATCGCGCGCCCGCGGTGCCAGGCCAGCGGCGCATCGGGGTCGCGGCCGGCCAGCAGCGGCAGGCCGGGCGGGGATGCCGGATCGTTCATCGCGTTCATGGCGGGCGCGTGCCCGCGGAGGCCTCGTCGGCGTTGGCGTAGAAGGCGCGCACGGCGTCGATCAGCCGCGTGCGCTCGAATTCGGGGTGCAGCCGGTAGCGCAGCAGGTACTCGCCGACGAACAGCACCCCCACCCCGATGGGCGTGATGAGGTTGGAATAGAGCGACCAGGCCGCGAAGGACAGGCCCGCATACACCGCCACCGACAGCACCGCCACGACCGCGAAGTACACCGTCCAGACGCGGGTGAGCGATGCGGTGTAGGCGCGGTGCCCCGGCGACAGCGGGTGGATGCGCTGGGCGAACTGCCCGATGAGCGACAGGCGCCCCGGCCGCAGCGTGCTGCCGAACCAGCCGCACAGCAGCGCATTGATGCCCACGTGCTGGAACAGGTACAGCCGCTCGGGACCGATGGCCTCGCTGCGCAGCACCGCGACGAAGAACAGCACGCCCGCCACGAGCACCAGCGCGGCGCCGGCCCGCCCGAAGCGGGCCGCCGCCAGCCCCAGCGCCGTCAGCCACAGCGGGCCCAGCAGCACCGGCACGGCCCAGGGGGCGGCCGGATGGAACAGCATCATCCAGTGCGACAGCAGCGCGTAGGCGACGCCCGCCGCCAGGAGGAGCGCCAGGCGCCAGGCCGGCATCTCGCTGCCCTTACGTGGTGCGGTTCTGCTCGACGTGGGCGGCCAGGCTGCGCAGCGACTCGAAGATCTGCTTGTTGCGCTCGTCGTCCGAGCGCAACTGGAAGCCGTAGCGGCGCGAGATCTCCAGCGCGACCTCAAGGATGTCGATGGAATCCAGGCCCAGGCCGTCGCCGTACAGCGGCACCGTCGGATCGATTTCTTCCGGCGCGGTCTCCAGGTTCAGGGCGTTCACCAGCACCGCAGCCAGCTCGCTTTCGAGCGGAGACTGAGCGGAAGATGCAGAAGAGGCGTTAGCGGACACTCGTTGACTCCGGAGCGTTGAGGAAATTCACACGTGAACGGGAAATTATAGAAGTCGGGCTTGGATAGACTGCCCGCATCTGACCCTCCGGAGCCCACCATGGCAGACCCCTTGCTGCTCGCCCGCCGCGACTCGACCGAGTGCTTCCTCCTTCCCGGCCTGGCCAACCGGCACGGCCTGATCACCGGCGCCACCGGCACCGGCAAGACCGTCTCCCTGCAGACGCTGGCCGAGCAACTTTCGGGCATCGGCGTGCCGGTGTTCATGGCCGACGTCAAGGGCGACCTCACCGGCATCAGCCAGGCCGGCAGCATCGGCGGCAAGATGGCCGCCACGCTGAAGGAACGCGGCATCGAGCTGCCCGCGCCCGTCGCCTGCCCCGTGACGCTGTGGGACGTGTTCGGCGAGCAGGGCCACCCGGTGCGCGCCACCGTCTCCGACATGGGCCCGCTGCTGCTGGGCCGCATGCTCGACCTCAACGAGACCCAGGCCGGCGTGCTCAACCTGGTGTTCAAGATCGCCGACGACAACGGCCTGCTGCTGCTGGACCTGAAGGACCTGCGCGCCATGCTGCAGTTCGTGGGCGACAACGCCAAGCAGTTCACCACCGAGTACGGCAACATCAGCGCGGCCAGCATCGGCGCCATCCAGCGCGGCCTGCTGGCCATCGAGACGCAGGGCGGCGACAGGTTCTTCGGCGAGCCGATGCTGAACATCCAGGACTTCATGCAGACGGCGAATGGCCGCGGCGTGGTCAACATCCTGGCGGCCGACAAGCTCATGAACTCGCCGCGCCTGTACGCGACCTTCCTGCTGTGGATGCTGTCGGAGCTGTTCGAGCAGCTGCCCGAGATCGGCGACCCCGACAAGCCGAAGCTGGTCTTCTTCTTCGACGAGGCGCACCTGCTGTTCGACGACGCGCCCAAGGCGCTGGTCGAGCGCATCGAGCTGGTGGTGCGGCTGGTGCGCTCCAAGGGCGTGGGCGTGTACTTCGTGACGCAGAACCCGCTGGACATCCCCGACTCGGTGCTGGCGCAGCTGGGCAACCGCGTGCAGCACGCGCTGCGCGCCTTCACGCCGCGCGACCAGAAGGCGGTGAAGGCCACCGCCACCACCATGCGCCAGAACCCGGGCCTGGACATCGAGAAGGCCATCACCGAGCTGGCCGTGGGCGAGGCGCTGGTGAGCCTGCTCGACGAGAAGGGCCGGCCCGGCGTGACCGAGCGCGTCTTCGTCATCCCGCCCGGCAGCCAGATCGGGCCCATCACGCCCGAGCAGCGCCAGAAGCTGATCGCCGGCTCGCTGGTGGCCGGGGTCTACGACAAGGCGGTGGACCGCGAATCGGCCTACGAGAAGCTCAAGGGCCGCGCCGACAGCGCACCCGACGCGCCCAGCGCCCCCGCGGCCGGCGGCGGCGCCAAGGCCGGCACGGCGCAGGAGGAAGGCAGCTTCCTCAACGACCTGCTGTTCGGCACCACCGGCCCGCGCGGCGGCAAGAAGGACGGCCTGGTGCAGACCATGGCCAAGTCGGCGGTGCGCACCATGGGCACCAACGTGGGCCGGGAGATCCTGCGCGGCGTGCTGGGCGGCATCTTCGGCGCGAAGAAGCGCTGAACCGCTGCTGTTCAGGCGAGCGCCGTGCGGCGGCTGCGGAAATCGATCGCTTCCTTCTCGATGTCGAAGTCGTAGAGCGATTTGCGAAGCTGCGCGGAATTGGCGATCTCGCGGTCGCGTTGCGCCAGGTCCTCGTACTTGGAGTCGTAGCGCAGGCCGTTCTTCCTGGCTTCGGCCTGCACGAACGAGGCGCGCGGACGGCGCAGCGCCTCGTAGTCCTGCAGCGCCTCCTCGATCTCCTTGCCGCCGCTGCAGGCCTGCAGGAGCACCGACAGCGCCGTGCCGTCCTCGATGGCCTGGTTCGCCCCCTGGCCCAGGTGGGGAAGCATGGGGTGCGCCGCATCGCCGAGCAGCGCCAGCCGTCCGTTCACCCACCGGCCGAGCGGCCGGCGGTCGTAGAGGCCCCACCAGAAGCAGGTCTCGACCTTGTCCAGCAGCTCGGTGACGCGCGGATCCCAGCCGGCGAACGAGGCCGCCAGCTCATCCCGGTCGCCGATCGCGGACCAGGACTCCACCGTTTCGTTGTCCGTGGGCACGAAGCCGACGTAGTTCAGCAGCTCTCCACGGCGCACGGGAAACACCATGAAGTGCTTGCCGTCGCCCATCCACACCTGGTGCGCCTCGCGCCGCCACTGGGGCAGCCTGTCGGCTGAAATCAGGCCCCGGTAGGCACGGAAGCCCGAGTATTCGGGCGCCGAGGGCTCCACCACGTGCTTCTGCAGGAC
>Ga0164243_10007576_pt1 | contig 16188 bp, 1 predicted proteins | sample OricompcompostOP_FD_108781 | JGI IMG/M metagenome (GOLD analysis project Ga0164243, IMG submission 108781) | Organic Plus compost microbial communities from Emeryville, California, USA - Original compost - Organic plus compost (OP) | ecosystem: Engineered > Solid waste > Mixed feedstock >...
TACACTTAAATATACACTTCTTACCTATATCTTATAAATACTACTTAACTACCTTACTCTACTACCAATAGATAACATCTTAATCCTATTATTAGTTATATCTACCTGATACCGTTAACAAGCTAGTATTAGGATTATAATAGTAATATTAATCTATAGGTAATCTAAATTATAATAGATTATAATATAGTAAGCTAGAGTAATCTAGGAAGAGCTAGGAAAGAAATATCTATCTAAGCTATAGAGCTTTTTAAGTATCTAGTTTATCTTTCTAGACTTTTTAGTAGTTAATTTAAATATAATTATATCTTTATACTTAAATATATACTTTTTATCTATATTATTGTAAATATTATTTGACTGCTTTGCTTACTTTTAAATAGATACCCTATAAGCTTTTACTAGTTATATCTACTTAATATTAGTTAATAGGCTAGTATTAGGATTATAATAAAGAAAATAGTATAGATATTTTTATTTAAGCTATATTTTATATAGGAAGCTATATATATATCTTTATTTTAAAAGTAGTTAGTATATAATAAGCTAATATTTAAAATCCTAGAATAGGTTTATTAATAATTAGACCTATCTTTTTTGAAGAACCCTTGGGTGATTCTTTAAAAAAAGTAGGCTAAAAACTTAATATATAAATAACTATTTAATTATCTATCCCTTGTTTATTTCTGTTAGTTTAATTAGCTCTTAGCTTAATTTGCTTTTATATATTAAGTTGTAATATAGATAGTAGTATAAGACTAGAAATTAATACTTTCCCTGTCCTATATATCTAATCTTGTCTAGTGTACTAGTAGAGTTACAGCTACTAAGTTTATTTCTACTTATATTTAGGTATTCCTACTTGAGGATAAAGATCTTATCCTTCTAAACTATTTTAATTATATAGATTAAAATATAGTATTCTAGCTATCTAAGCTTATAAAGTAGTTAATATTAAATTTAGACTAGAGAGAAGTATATATAGAATATCTTTAATAATAGCTCCTCTAATATACCTCTAAAGTAACCTTAAAAGCAACTTTAAAAGTGACCCTGAATACAGTTCTAAGAGTAATCTTGAGGGCTCCTACTTGTTGTTAATAATCTATTTATAGTAACTGATATTTTATTAATTAAGAAAGCTAATTACTATAAGCTAAAGTACCCTTTTTACTAATTAGAAGAATAAGAGTATATTTATTATTTTATTAAATTAGTAGATAAGTAGAAAAAGATATAGTGCTATAAAAACCTTATATATAAGTCTAGGTACTACTAATATTATTAATTTTCTATAGCTAATATCTACTTATTTAGATAAGGAGGTGCTATGTAATCTAGGTGAATTTATCTATGTGGCTAATGAGGAGGGTAGGGATTTAGTTGCTTATATCTATGAGATCTGTGTTTGTGATATATAGGATATCTACCTTATAGTACTCTAGATGTATTAGCTGGATGAGCTTTGTGTGGGTATGAGGTATGGAAACTAAGTGATCTGTTGTTGTAGTAGGTAGCTTTATTATAGTAAAGATGAATTGATTGTTTTAAATGATAGTAAGTTGTATAGTTACTTTTACTAAGGGTTATATAATAATACCTTTCCTAGTAGTGATTATTTATGTCTGTACTGTTAATGATAAGGTCTGTATTAATAAGTAAGATAGAAAAACCTAGACTATACTTTACTGGAGATAGACCTTAGATATTTTTGATTTCTATTTAAGGCTTTCTATATGTTCTTTGGAGGTGAACTGGTAGTGATCTATTATTAATCCTGCTAGGCTATTGAAAATGTCTGTATTTATAACTAGCTGTAAAATCCTGATAAGGTGTTAGTATAGTGTTACAAATGTTAAGTGTGGCTTTATGATAATTGTCTAGTCTGCTATACTGTAATGGAAATGTATTGTAAACTTTAGGATAAGAAGCTTTATAACCTGTGTAAGTATATAAAAAAGGTGTAGTAAATGGAACCTAATTAACTTATGTTTATAATAGTATAAGTATTTACTGCCTTTAAGGGATTACTGATAATAAATGTAAAGCTAGCTAGAGTTGATATTATTAACTATTATAAGAGTGTCTAGGGAGGATTGAAGTTGTAGAGGGAGCTCCTTTAGTGCTTCTATTATTAGGATATAATTAGCTGATGTACTTATTCTCTTTGTTTCTGGGAGGTCTTAGGTATTATAATACTTCTACTTCTATCTTGATATTGATATATTGTAAAGATGTATTGTAAGGTATAGATAAGTAGTAGTGGTGTACTCTTCTGATGTCCTTGAAGGCTAATATGTTCTGAATCCTAGCTAAAAGGTGGAGCTTATTAGGTATAAAGTGTGGAATAGGAGCTAGCTTTCTACTAGTGCCTTAAAAGGGTATATTATTTAAGGAAGTTTAAGAGTTTGTCTAACTGTTTATATTTGGATATTACTTGTATGTTAGCTGAGGTGTAATTGTATTGATGAGAATTATATATATAATTAAAGTTATATTTTTATTTTACTTGATTTTATCTCTCTCTATATTGACAAGGCTGGTATGGTAGGACTAGTAATATTTATTTTATTTTAAGTTATTTTAATTTATTTACCTTTTAATTAATTTAATATATTATTAATATATATTTAACTAGACTAAATAGTAATATGTGACTATATATAAGTAACCTTGCTAATTACTTTTATAATATATAATTTATTAATAGCTAAATAGTGAGAATTTAAATGTGGCTATATTAAGTATATTGTGTATGCGTGGTGTTCTAATTACTGTAAGATAGAAAGTCTATGTCTACTTAATGTGGTCTACTGGGAATATTGGGGGGATTGTGTTTGTAGTATGTTATATTAGTGACTAGGACTTTTAGTAAGTATATAATTAACTTTCTATTAGGTAACTACTAACTACCTAAACTACTTATTCCTATATGGGAGTTAATAATTAAGTGTAATAAGATAATAACTTTTTCTTTATAATTTTAGGATATATATGATTAGCTTAGCTATTATAAACTAATATAAACTAGTTGTTAATTAATTAAGAAGATGGTTATATTTTTATATTTCCTTTATTTTAGAATATATCTTGTTTATTATTACTGCTGTAAGCTATTAGGTATTTTAGTATACTGGTTTTCTTATAAGTACTGTTTATATGGCTTGGGTAGGTGAAGTTATAATAAGTAATAGGAATTAAACTTGGCTAGGTGTATAGATATTATAGGGTAGGGGAAGTGGTATATAGGGCTTGTATAGGATCTTTAAGCTACTGGGGATATAGTATTAAGTGCTAAGCTTGTTTATATTAGCTAGTAGATATGTATGGGTCCTCTGATATACTTTTAAAATTGTATTTACTTTTTAGTAATAAGTTGTAAAATAGACTATTGGTTAGTATAGTAAGCTAGCCTAAGTCTAGGTAGGCTAAGGGTATTTAGAATTGTAGGTTAGGATAATATAGGCCTTGTACCTAGGTACCTTGTGCTGGTGTGTTCCTGTGGGTAATATAAGGTTTGTTATTTTAGAATAAGTATTGGTGTGACTTGAATGTAATATTTAGTATTAGTATTTCTTGTAATTTTTAGTGCTGCTTTGTTTATTATACTATGGCTGGTTATATAAAATGTTTATTATTATATTGCTAACTAATAGCTATATTAGATAAAGACTATGTAGGTATGTGTCTGTATGTAATCTTATTAGTTATAGTGTTCTAGATTAACTATGACTTATATTAAATTGATTACTTAATATGATTAGGAAAGGAATATTACCTATAAGCTTATAAGAATGTAGAGACTGTATTTATTAAAGTAGCTTAACTTTATAGTTATGTTGTGATTTGGGGGTGGCTTGACCTGTCTATATTAGTCTAGGAATTAAAGAGCTAATTAGTATTTGTTGTTTACTATTAGTAGTGCTTGACTTATTAGTAGAATAGAAAGTTTATTATTTTAGTCTTATTAGTAGAAAGTACTTACCTAAGCCTAAATATAGTATGTGAGTAAGGTTAGTAATGTTGTTGATGTTGTTATAGCTTATGTATAGCTTTTAAGGGTGAAGTTGATAAATTAATAATAGTTAAGAAATAAAGGAATTTGCTAAATTATTAGTTTACTAATGTAGGTGGGATGCTTACTCTTGCCTGGGTTGGTTGTAGTTATTATATAGTATATTATTATTAAACTAATTAATTATTTATCTATTTTCTATTAAAACTTGTTTATTTTATTAAATAAGAGTATTTTAAATTCCCCTTTTTTTTCTATTTTTCTGATTGATCTTTTTTCCTATCTGTGACCTTAAATGTAAAGGTGGTAGGGATATTATATTTATATATATAGGTTTATAAAAGCTAGTGTGTTGGTGGCCTGGATGGTCTGAGTGGGCTGAATATTATATGAAATAGAGTACTGTTCTTTTTGGTATCTTAGGTAAGATTTAGCTAAGCCTAGCTTTAGTAATTAATTTTTTTTAATATTTGTAAATATTATAGTGGACTATAGTGGCCTTAGGAATATATTAATATATAGATAGCTTATATACTAGCTCTTTATATTTATAATCTAAATACTATTAAGCTTAGCTTCTTCCTATCTATATACTTTTTCTACTTTAGGATTTATCTTCTTCTATATTAGAATCTTCTTAAGTATTTTCTTTATTAGCTCTTGATATAGGATAAGATAGGGGCTAGGGGTTATTATTAAGTTACTAGGACTATAAGATGGAAGGTCTAGATAAGGGGGATAGAGAATATAACTTTAAAAATACCTTTAGATAGAGCTATGTAGTTGAGTACTCTCTGTTATATCTTGATGTTTAGTAGCTGTGTTATCTTAGCCTAATTGTATTTAGAGCTATGCTTATCCTGCTATTAGTTTCTGGAGAGTAGAGAAGACTTTAAGGCTGTTATACTGAGCTACTTTGTAAAGTGTTAGCTTACTATTAATAATATAAACTTATGAGTATCTCCCTATCTTGAATAACCTAGTAGGTATATAAGTCTGATTAACTTGTATATCTTCTACTATGTTTGAAAAAGGCCTGTAGTAATATAATATATTGTAGATTGTTTTTATTTCTGAAGAAAAATACTTTAAGGCCTATAAAAAAGCTAGTATGTTATGATGTAAATTATCTTATATTGTCTTGATGGTTTTAATATGTTCTGTAGTTGGGGAATAATTTCCTAATGCTAAGAGATAGATGATCTTCTTTATGGAAATAAAAGAATAGTTTATTGAAAAAGTTAAGGGAGATTATAATATAAATGAAAAAATTAAGATATAGTTTCTAGATGTTAAATAGGTTATAGTTTTTGGACCTGCTTTAGAGTAAGGTGCTGTTTGTCCCCTTATTTAGGAGGATGTTAGGTGTTTGGTTTTTAAGGTAGTTGTTGTATTGGTGGTTGCTAGGGTATTTATTAGAGGTATTAGAGGGTTACTTAGTTATTAGAGAACTGGTAGAGTGGATTGAAATACTGAAATGAAAAAATAAAAGTAGATTTTTATAGTTAAAGATAGGGGGAAATGCTGTTAGTAGATAAATGTTATCTATAGCTTCCTTCTATATATTATGTATCTATTGCTTGGTTAGTGTTAGGCTTTAGTTATTCTGGAGGGGAACTTATATATAGAAATATATATAAATTTTAGAACTATGTAGTTTTAATTTTATTAAAATTAAAATGATATCTAGATTGTTTTTTATTATATCTAGTTTAATAAGAATTTTATATAAGAGAGACTTAAGACTTCTTAGTAATATAAGTATCTGGAAGATAAGGAATCTTATTATCTTAAAAGCTTTATCTTTTGGCTAAGTATTAATAGGTAATTTAAACTAGACTACTTAGATCTTATTAAAACTAGCCTTAGCTATATTACTCTTAAGGGTGCTGATATTCTGGTATGGTCTATGGTTAGTGGCCTTAAGGAGGTTTATCTAGTATTATAGTTTTATACTTTTTATAAAATTGTTATTATATAAGAAGAAAATATAATTCTGCTATATTTTAATATAACTATTTAACTAAATGTTATTAGGTAGGTTAGTGCTTGCTATTTACTTTAGTAGAGTAGGGGATCTAATGTACTAGAAATAATCCTGAAAGAATGTAAATAGCTTACTTATATTTTTAATAGTATTATAAATAAAAATATTATTGACTTTGTATTTTAAAGGCTGGTTGGTGTTATCTACCTTAAACTTTAAGTTTGGGGGTATCTATGCTGGCTGGATTGGAGATATATTAAAACTAATTACCTTAGTAAGTAGTTAGAGACTATTATATTAAGCTTTATAAGAATAAACCTACTTGGGTCCTAGGGTGCTTATCTATAAAGTTAATAGCCTATATACTAGTACCTGTCCTGATGTTAACTACTAGATGTAATCTATCTAGCTTGTCTAAGTGGGCTAATCTGAGTTTATTTAGATTTTTGCTAATGATTGTCTAGTATAGTAGATATTGTTTTTAATTAGTTTTATAAGTATTTTATAGGTGGTGCTGTAGGTCTGTATTCCTGAGAGTAATTTTCTATATATGATGTATCTGTTCTATAAGATAAGTTATTGTTTAATAATAGTCTGAAAAGGTTATTATATATTTAATTTTAACTATTCTATCTTGTTATTTAGATATAGGTATTTTATATAGATTAGTGAGAAGCTATAAGAGGAGGACTTAGGGAGGACTTACTAATATTATAGGTATAGTATCTCTAGCTATTGTAGATAGGGTAATTGAATATTAAGCTAGAAATTGAATTTATAGGTTCTGGCTATAAAGTATGTTATAATAAGTAGAGGCTATTAATTAGTAGTAGGATCTATAAAGGCTTATATTATTATTATTAAAGGCTAAGTTATAATTATATTAAGGTTGGTAAGTAATTGAGCTGTAATAGTTTTATAGCCTTATATACTAACTGCTTTTTGATGAGTGCTGTTGAATCCTAGTTGGTTTTGGGATTATTTCCCTAGTTTATATAAATTATAATGTCTATCTATAGATGATTTTAATAATATAGATAAAATAAAATGGAATTAAAAAGAAAACTAAAAATAAGAGAAATTATAATTACCTTTAAATAACTAATAAATATAATCTTAGTATTAGTCTTTAGTAGTTTAGCTAATGTAAGGTGTTAGGCCCTGACTGGTTACTATATCTAAAATCTTCTTTAAGAGGGATTACTGTAGAATTAGTAGGGTGAGGTCTCTAGTGTAAATGTTAGGGAGTATAGATTTTAAGTATAGTGTTTATAGTAATAAGAAGATAAAAGGGGGAGGGATAAATGAGAATTAGGTATTTTTATAGGATCTATTATTTCCCTCTATAAATATTGATTAAGCTCTTCCTTTTTCTTGTTTATATATATAGGATAAGAGAATATAAAGTAATATCTAATAGTAGTAGTCTTTATAGTTACTTGTTAAGTATATATATATATATTTAAGTGTAAGGATTAATCTTAACTTCTATATTTTATTTAAAATAGGAAAAATTTTATTTTTTTATTAGCTAGTAAATAATATTGCTTTTTAAAGTTAGATAAAATTTTGGAGAATGGGGGGATGAAAGCTATGCTTAGTAGGGTGTGATTGGGAGAATAGTTGATTTTGGCTTATATAGTTGATCCTTAGTACTCTACTTGATTATGTGGGCTTATAACTAATAAAGGATATTATACCTTTGTATTAGCCTGTAAAGTATATATCTGAATTTAAAATAGGTTTAGAAGTAAAATTAAAGCTCCCTCTATTTTTATTTCTTAAGGAATTAGGAGATGTAAGATTCCCTATAGGTAGTCCTCTCTATTAGTAATCCTATAGGTAATTTAGATCTAATCCTTACTATTGATATAATATTTAAATATTATATAATAAAATTGCTTTATAGTATTTAATAAATCTATTAAGTAATATATAATAATCTTACTTAATTTAATAGAAGAATTGTGTAAACTATGCTAGTATTAGAGCTGTTTAGATATAGCTAGTATATTATACTTACTACTAGTAAATAGGTGCTTTATTATATTATTTTATTATTAGTAAAGTCCTATATTAGTAATGGGTATCTATTATAGGGCTGGATTTCTACTAGTAGGGCTTTCTATTAGTAGTTAAATACTATTAGGAGGCTTATATATTAGGCTAAGGGATATTATTAGTAGGTACTTAGTTTATTAATAGAAGCTTATTATTAGTCTTTAGGTATATTACTATATTATTCTACTATTAGTAGTATATTAAAATGTAATATACCTAGCTCTTAGTTATCTATATAATTAGTAATAGTTAGTGCTTGATCTAGATAAATATAATAATATCTTAGTTACTAATTAAGGGATATGCTATCTATAGCTTTGTGGAGCTTTAGTTAGCTATTAGGAGAGTAGTTCTTACTAATGTAAATATAAAGTAAAGTGGAGACATAAGTGCTTCCTGTTCTAGAATAGTATATAAGGATATAGGTTTTAAGAATATTAGAGTATCTTTTTCTATTTCCCTATATATTCTACTATTATTTTTAATTAATAGTTCTAATATACCTTAGTTTTTATAAAGGCTTATAGTAGCCCTATATTAATTTAACTATTAGCTATTACTACTAAAAAAAGTCCTTTTAATATTTTATATAAGTAAATTTTATTTTATTAAGAGGTTAAATACTTTATATTATTAATTTAGTAATAGGTTGGGTAAGGGCTATATAGACTGCAATAGGAGTATACTCCTATTATAGTCTATATAGCCCTTACTTAACTATAAAATAAGTAGAAGGCCCTATAATTTAATAATAAGTAATATAACTTACTTTCCTATTCTTCTATAATGATATCTATACTTCTTTTTAATCCTTTTAATACTTTAGGGCTAGATATCTATAAGTATTTAAGGAAAGCTATTTAAAAGGTATTTAACTAAGCTATTCTAATTTGCTATCCTAATAAGTAATTAAGTAATTATTAGCTATAAGTGTATTACCTTATAATTGTAAAGGAATATCTCCTTAGTAATATAAATATAGCTATAGAATTATTCTAATATTATCCTCTTACTAACTACTAAAATAATCTTAGTAATTATTACTATTTTTATATTCTACTCTTAGGGTTCTAGTAATGTGATATTTACTAGATAATATTCGAACTCAGCTAGAGGTTAATTTATACTCTTGAGTATGGGATTATCTACTGTAAATTCTGCGACATTGTAGTGGATGCTGAACTTGCTGAAAAATATGAATAAGAGACCTATGATAGGATTTCTTGTACTTATTATAATTAGAAGTTCCCTGTGGCTGAGATATCTGATTATATTGCTTGTTAGTATTAATGCCTGTTTTGTCTGACTTTGTTAGAGAAACTGATATATTATCTTTATAAGTAATATTATCTGATTTAATGTGTGGACTGTATATATAGAGAAGACTTTCTCTTATATGTTTGGGAAGAATATTGTAGTTAGCTCTACTCTTGTAATATAACTATTTATTAGGAATTGTTTTAAGCTTACTTTACTAAGTATTATAGACTTATAGTATGTTTGGTTAACTGCTAATAGTTTCTTAATAGAGTAGATAATGATAAGATATATAATTACTTTAAGTAGTATAGCTTTTTTTTATGCCCTCTATATAGTTATCTTTTTATTAGCTTGGGTATATTAGGTAGTTATATACTTATTGACTATTATTTAAAGAGATATAGTAAATGCTATCTAGCTTGCTTTAATGGGGAGTGTAGTTTAGGGTATGAATTATTAGAAGCTATGGAATATATTAATATAGTATATTACTGGATGGCTTGTTTTAATTTTTATAGTGTAGTTGAGAGCTTTAGCCTTTCTACTTATCTCTGTGCTAACTACTTTTAGCTTCTATATGATGTATGTAGAGAAGCTTTACTAGATGAGACTAAATTTTAATAACACTGCTAGGAATATTATATTCTCTATAGGTACTATAGAAAGTTGTAATTAAGAAATAAAATTTACTAATACTTTACTGAGAAATATGAGCTTATATTATACCTTAGCTATAATATTAACCTCCCTAAGGCTGAGTTCCTGATGTATTTCTTAATGTTTTATAATTAAATAGAACTATGTCCTGATTGTAATTAACTTTAGAGTAAAACTGGCTTCCTATATTACTTTAGGGAAGACTATTAGTAGGTTTATTGTAACTTTTATTTAGAATTAATATTTTTAGAGTTAATTTGAGAACATAGCTAGATATATAATGCTTTATAATTTAATTAGGAGGATGATCTCTGATATATATATCTAGATAGATTAGTAAATAGAATGGATTTTATATTACTAATCTAATTACTTTAGTTGGCTTATAATTTAAGCTGAGATTAAACCTTACTGGAATTGATCTCCTAGTTTAAATACCTATATTAATCTTATATAGCCTTGAATATAATTCCTGCCCTATTGACTTTAATTTTAACTTTAATACCCTAGCTATTCCTAGCTATTTCTTAATAAGACTTTCTACTTAGTAGAGCTCTAGTACTACTTGCAAATATATTTATTAAGAATAAAGACTTTTTAGTACTTCTAGTATTTAGATGTTTTAGTTAGTTAAGTGGAATAGGGAGCTTAAAGAGATTAGCTCTGTATTTATGTTTAAGTAGAGTTATAAGTTATATAACTTGTGTAATGAAGGCTAAATGTCTTGATGATATCTCTGGCCTTGTTTGGAAAATTACTAGCTAGAATCTATCTTACTTTATTAGACTTGTTTTAGTTCTAAGAAGTTTACTATAGTTTTTTAATTAGTTTATAGAACCTGCTGGCTAGAATAGGTTAGAGACTGTATTTAAGCTTAGTCTTATTATGGAGACATTTGAGAATATTGCTTATACTTTAATGTTATATAAGTACTTTATACTGCTATGCTTGGTTGATGTGCTTGATTGTATTAAAGATGGTTGCTAGAGAGTTGATATAGTTGAATATAATGTAATCTTTGTATATTAGGGGCTGTAGGCTAGTAAAATGCGGCTTGTAGGCTAAGTTAAGTATGGTAATAGTATGAAGAAAGTTCTTAGTCTGTTTAGATAGGTGTTATGTTAGGTGGTCTTAGTTAGAGAAACTTTATAGCTATTAGATATTACTAGTAATATTGAGTCTCTTAATGAATTTTATTATTTACTTGAGGAGGATAAGTATAAGTATTTATAGATAGTAGGAGATTATCTTTTTAAACTATTAATAGGATTAGACTTAAAATTTAAGTTTGAGTATTATGAGCTAGGTTTATTAGGTAGTTAAGTGAAGGATATAATTGCCTTGTTAAAATTAGATAATAAGGAGAGGATAATAGTTTAGATAATAGAAAATTATATATGGAGATTATTTAATTATTTATAAATAATAAAGGATATGGGAAAAATTTTTTTACTTTAAGTAACTTCTGAAATATTTACTATACTTTAGCTATTTACTAGAGTATGGTGTACTTGTCCTGATTATAGGTATTAATAATTGGGGATATGTTACTTTTTATTTTTAGATCTAGCTGTTCTGAGGCCTGTTTAGGTGACTTGAAGAACTATCTACTTTGTTTTTGGTGGTGTAGGCTTAATAGGAAACCTTCCCTTTGGTTTTATTATAGTAATTGGGACGTTGTTACTGTAATCTGTAAGTGGTGTAAGTGTGGTTCTGGTCCTGTGTTTACTTGATATTGTTGTATTGGGAGTAGTAAATGTTATTAATTGGCTTCTTAGTATAATGCTTGTAGTACTTGCTTTATATTTATCTTCTTTATATTGTTTTAATTTCCTAGCTTTTTTTTTAAATTTTTCTTTATATTGTATTAGTTTATTTACTAAGCTGAGCTTTTTATCTTTATCTTTATCTTTTTCTTTTTACTTTAGTTTAGCCTTAGATTTTTTTGCTTTCTTTATAAGGCTAGGCTCCTCCTTATGATACCTTAGTTTAGCTTTAGATTTTATAGCCTTCTTTGTAAAGCTAGGCTTTTTATCTTTATCTTTATTCTCCTCCTCTTTTTTTTCTTCTTCTTCTTTTTTCTTTTCCTCCTCCTGCTTTAGTTTAGCTTTGGATTTTTTTGCCTTCTTTGTAAGGCTAGGCTCCTCTTTATAATGCTTTAGTTTAGCTTTAGATTTTATAGCTTTCTTTATAAAGCTAGGCTTTTTATCTTTATCTTTATTTTCTTCTTTTTCCTTTTTCTCTTTTTTTTTTTCTTTTCTTTTTCCTATTTTAGTTTAGCTTTAGATTTTTTTACTTTCTTTAGAAGGCTAGGCTCTTTTTTATATTACCTTAGTTTGGCCTTGGATTTTATAGCCTTCTTTGTAAAGCTGGGCTCTTTATCTTCCTCTTCTTCCTTCTACTGCTTTAGTTTAGTCTTGGATTTTCTTGCCTTCTTTATAAGGTTAGGCTTTTTAATATCTTCCTTTTTATATATTTTAGATTTAAATGTAACTATATTTAGTTTTTTAATGATTTAATATAGTTTAATAAGTTTATTATCTTTTTTTTGAATTATATATCTAAGTTTGTCTAAGTATTCTAGGCTACTGGGTGTTTCCTTATCTTTTGTTGAAGTTGAATGTATTGTATTTTATAGAGTTTCTTTATTTTTTGCTGGACTTGAATGTATTGTGCTTTGTGGAGTAACTTTTAAAGTGCTAGTTTTCTTTTATATATAAGCTGTGCTTTTGAAAACTAGTATTTCTAAATATACTTTATTTTTTAAGTTTGTAGGTATAAGATCTAAAAGTCTTTGATTAATATGCTAGAGCTCTATCTGTTTTCTTTAAGGCTTAGGCTTCTGTAGTAATGGCTGCCTAGAATCCCCTTAAACTTTTTTGAAGAGGGACTATGTCTTTTTTAGGCTTTTGAGTTTCTTAGTATAAGCTAAGAAGGTGAACTATTTTAGTTTTCTATCTATTATAAACTTTATATATTTAAAGGAGTTTAATTAGACTTTATTTGTAGTTGTGAGGGTATATATAGATTTAATAGGCTCTAGGGGCTTCTTATAGGCTATAAGATCCTCTTTAGTGCTTATATTTAGTAGTTTTATCTTATTTTAATTTATTTTCTATAATGTGTTATTATTTATTGTAAAGTATTTCCTTGGTTAGCTAGACTGGTGAGGGATAGGGTCTGCTGATATTATTGTGTAGACTTTTAGTTTTATTGTCTTTTTAACTTGAAATTTGTATATAACTTTTGGGTTTGTAAGATTATACCCTTAAAAAAATTTGCGATTACCTTTATAGAATGATATCTATGATATAACTGGAGTATCTAGATTATATTTATTATTTTTATGATGCTCTGATCTTTTGTGTTTATTATTTTTATGATGCTCTGATCTTTTATATTTATTATTTTTATAATACTCTGATCTTTTGTATTTATTATTTTTATAATGCTCTGATCTGTGTTTATTATTTTCATGATGCTCTGATCTTTTGTATTTATTATTTTTATAATGCTCTGATCTTTTATTTTTCTTTTTTTTGTATTTCTAGTCTGGTTTTTATATTTAACTTTTATTATCTTTATAGTAACTTAAATATTTTTAGCTGCTACTTTTTAGTAATTTACTATTAGTATTTGAAAATCTATTTTTATAAGTATTTAAATGTCTTTTTTTATATAAAAATCTTGCTAATTCTTGTAAATTTTTATAGGGAGAGTTTAGTAAACTTAGTAACTTGAGTAAAACCTTTGATCTGATAATTGTTGGAGATTAACTTAACTTAGTATTTGAACTGAAGAAAGGGTTAATTTAAATTGCTTTACTTTTTTTTTTATCTTTTAGTTTTTTTAGCTTTATTTTATTAATTAAATTTATTTTAAGCTATTGTCTTTTCTTGCTTTTAATTTTTTTTTTTTGTATTATCTTTTAGTTGGACTGGATTTAGGTTTACTAAAAGGTTTAGAAGTGTTAGAACTTAGTAGAGAATATCTTTTTTTGTTTTTGCCTTGGTCTTTATTTATTTTTTTTCTCTGTTTTTTAGGAATTATAGCTTTACTGTTGCTGTGTTTAGATTTGTCTATAGAGTTAAGTAGTGTCTACTTTTTTTTTTTAAATTTCGCTTCTCCTTTTTAGATAAATAAGCTTTCTATCTAGTAGAGTTTTAGCTTCTTATTTTTTATTTAATAATTAAGCTTTTGCTTATAGCCTCTTTTTGAGTACAGTTGTCTAAAGTAGTTTTCTTCTTTTTTTTTGCTATTGTACTTGCTTGTCTAGTGTTTAATAATATTTTTAGTAGTAAAGAGGAGATATTTTTATCTATATATAGTTATTTATTATAAAGATTTTAATATTCCAGATTTGTTTTTCTGAAAATAAAATTCTGTTTTCGATTTTTAGTTTTAAGCTTATCCTTTTCTAGTTTATAATTTACTTTAATTAGATAGGAATCTTTAAAGTATTAGTTCTTAACTAATAATATTTATTTAGCTTTATAATTTCTATAATAGAACTTTTTAATATTTTTACTTTTATTACCTGGCTTATTTTTATAATTAGAGCTGCTTACTTTTTAGTTTTACTTTTAAAACTTAGTAGGCTCAGTAGTAGTATGTTCTTCCTTATAATTGCTTATTTTGCTTTAAATAGTGTTCTCCTTGTTCTTATAAGTATTAGTATCCTATTTCTATTTCTTAACTTTGTTTTCCTGAAGCTAGCTTTAGTTAATTTATCTATCCTATATTTAGGTAGGTATACTAATCTGATTATTGATTATTTAGGTATTTCTTTATAAATATATTATATAGGCTATGTTGTGGTTAGGTCTGCTGCTTATATCTAGAGTATTTCTTATATATATATAGTATGGGCTGCTGTAGACAGTTATGTATACATTTCTAGCTCCTTTTTAGTAGCTGTACTTGTATTGACCCTTGGTGCTTGCTATAGATAGCTTTGAAGCTACTTTTTTATATTATTTTCTAGTATCTATCTTATTTTAGTAATATTAGTATATAAGACCCTAATTACCTATATCTACTTAGTTGGGGTAAGTTTTATATTACTTTTATAGGTATTGATCTTTTTGTTAGTATGTTTGTAGATATTGTTGCTGGTGATTTAGATATTTTGAGGGTATAGGTATAGTTGATATTGAATTTTAAAAGTAACCTGTAAGGGTAAAATAGTTAAGGTATAGGTGAGGGTATCTTATCTTATTTTAGTAAAGCCTAGATATTGTTTTTATATTTATCTAAGTTATTTATTTCTATAATATTGCTTGGAGAGCTAGCTTATACTAGTAGTATATTAGAACTTTAATTTTTAAGATATTATTAAAGAATTTACTTTTTTTTAGAGAAGAGCTAGGTAGAGGGGCTTATTAAAAAAATAAAGTTATATTTTAATGGGCTATATAGGAGGGACCTAGATGTATAGTGCTATAGGGTACTGATTTTAGTAGTAAATAATATAGGTATTTTAGGAATTTTGCTATTTATCTTATTTATTATTATTAGAAAATAGTATAATAAAAATAATAGAGTAGAAGGTGTATAGATAGGCTTATTTCTTGATAATATCTATAGACTAGACTGCTTTTGGAAATTTGAGGAAGGATTTTAAGTAGCTTAGATAGTACTTTTATATAATAAATTAGCTAGATTATTAGTTATAAAAGTAAGTTTAATATAGTAAGTTTATAATAGATATCTAATAAATTAAATAGATATTTATATAGACATAGCTTTTTAGGGTAGGTAGTAATGTAAGTACTATCTTAAAAGCCTTTAATTTAAGATTAGAGTCTATAGAAAACTTTAATAATATAATAGAGAAAGTAGTCTATAAAAGGGTATAGAAGATGTAGGAAAAAATCTTAATTATTAGTAAGCTATAAGATCTTTTTTCTATAGTTTATTTAGGAACTAATATATAAAGTCTGTAGTATACCTGACTTCAGAGTTTATATAATGTGAATTATTAATTAAGTTTAAAGAGAATTGAAAAGGGATAATATTATAATTAAGGTATAAGAGCTTAAGTATAGGCCTAGGGTAGGAAATAATAGAATACTTAAAAAGTTTAGTAGGCTTTTATAAATAGATCCTTAACGTGAGAGAAAAAAAAAAAAAAAAAAAAAGGGAAAAGGGAAAAAAAAAAAAAAAAAAAAAAAAAAGAAAAAAAAGGGAAAAAAAAAAAAAAAAATAA
>Ga0164243_10007577_pt1 | contig 16188 bp, 16 predicted proteins | sample OricompcompostOP_FD_108781 | JGI IMG/M metagenome (GOLD analysis project Ga0164243, IMG submission 108781) | Organic Plus compost microbial communities from Emeryville, California, USA - Original compost - Organic plus compost (OP) | ecosystem: Engineered > Solid waste > Mixed feedstock >...
GACAAGTACCGCAGCCGCCTCGACCAGGTCTCGACCCGCCTGACGGCGCTCGAGTTCGAGGGCGGCGCGACGCTCCACGACGTCCTCACCGTCCTGCAGCGCGCCGAGCTGGTGACGCGCATGGGCGTCGAGATCGAGCGCTACATCGTCGAGCTCGGCACCGAGGGCCGCCTGATCGAGATGCAGCTCGACGAGACGATGGTCGGCGTCGCCGGCGACAAGTCGGCGCTGGTGCACGACTACCTCGCCGAGGACAACGACGAGAACTTCGCGGTCGCGTTCGACCAGCTGGTGCGGCTCCCGCACCAGGACCTGCTCGACTTCGGCCGTCTCGCCGAGCTGCTCGGCTACGACCGCAAGGTCAACACGCTTGACTATCCCGTCTCCCCGCGGGGCTACCGGATCCTCGGTCGCATCCCGCGGCTGCCGCGCCTCGTCGTGCAGCGCATCGTGCAGGAGTTCGGGGGGCTGGAGGAGATGCTCGCAGCGACCGACGGCGAGCTCGAAACCGTCGACGGCGTCGGCGAGATCCGGGCGAAGGACATCCGCGAGGGCCTTCGTCGACAGCAGGAGATCAACCTGGTGGATCGGTACCTGCAGACCTGAGGGGCTGTGGATCCTGACTGCTTGGACACAAGGAGGACGACCATCACTGAACTGAGCGAAGAGCAGCTCGAGGAGCTCGACAGCCTCACCATCGAGGTCGAGCACATCGAGTTCGAGATCGGCGACAACGTCGTCTACCCGCATCATGGTGCCGGGCAGGTCCTCAAGAAGGAGGACAAGGAGATCCTCGGGGAGACGCGCGAGTACCTGACGATCAAGATCCTCCACAACGACATGACCGTGATGGTCCCGACCGAGAACGCCGCGGTCGCCGGGCTGCGCCGCGTGATCGACGAGGAGACCGTCAAGAGAGTGCTCGCGGTGCTCGCCGACGAGTGCTCGGAGATGCCGAAGAACTGGAACCGGCGCTTCAAGCACAACCGCGACAAGATCAAGACCGGCGACATCTACGAGCTGGCCGAGGTGGTGCGCAACCTCGCCATCCGAGAGGCGGAGAAGGGCCTGTCGACTGGCGAGAAGCAGATGTTCACGCGGGCGAAGAAGATCCTCGCCTCGGAGCTGATGTACGCGCTCGAGATGGAGGAGGCGCAGGCCGAGGAGCACCTCGACGAGCTGCTCGCCTCCTCTGCCGCGAGCGGCAAGGTGGCCGTCGGGGCGGAGTAGCGGCCCACCGGTCGGATCGAAGAATGGCGGTCGCCCTGCTCGTGGCCGCCGGTCGTGGAGAACGCCTTGGGGCCGCCGGCCCCAAGGCGTTCGTCATGCTGGCGGGACGTCCGATGCTCGAATGGTCGCTCGACGCGCTGCGCTCGGTGCCGGCCGTCGAGCGGATCGTCGTCGCGCTGCCGGAAGGCGCCCAGGCGCCGGCCGGCACGATCGGCGTCCCCGGCGGGGCGGAGCGCTCGCACTCCGTGCGGGCAGCGCTCGCCGCCGCCGGCGACGGCCCCGACGACGAGGCGATCGTCGTCCACGACGCCGCCCGCCCGCTGCTGACCCCCGAGATCGTGCAGGCGTCGCTCGACGCGCTCGACGCCACCGGCGCCGACGCCGTCGTCGCCGCCGCGCCGGTCGTCGACACGATCAAGCGCGTCCGCGCCGACGCGCCCGGCCTGCACGTCGAGACGACGCTCGAGCGCAGCGCGCTGTGGGCGGTCCAGACGCCGCAGGTCTTCCGCCGCGCCGCATTGGCGCGCGCGCTCGCCCAGCCCGACGCGGTCCTCGCGGCCGCCACCGACGACGCGGGGATCGTCGAGCGGACGGGAGGGCGGGTCCACCTCGTAGAGTCCCCGCGCGAGAACCTCAAGGTGACCACCCCGGTCGACCTCCGCCTCGCCGCCCTCCTCCTGGAAGAACGATGCTGACCGACTACCACGTCCACCTGCGCCCGGACGAGCCGGGCACCACCGCCGACAAGTACTTCGTCGCCGCCAACGCCGAGCGCTATCGCGAGGCCGCCGGCGAGCGCGGGATCGCCGAGCTCGGCGTCTCGGAGCACATCTACCGCTTCACGCAGGCGCTCGAGGTCTGGCAGCACCCCTTCTGGCAGGGCCAGGCGAGAGAGGACATCGACGCCTACTGCCAGTTCGTCCGCGAGCAGACCGACCTCAAGCTCGGGATCGAGGCCGACTTCATCCCCGGCCGCGAGGACCAGATGGGCAACCTGCTCGAGGCGCGCGAGTGGGACTACGTCGTCGGCTCGGTCCACTTCGTGCGCGACAGCGCCGTCGACATGCAGGGCGAGTGGGACATCTGGACGACGACCTTCGAGTCGCCCGAGAAGGTCTGGACGCGCTACTTCGAGACGCTCGCCGAGTGCGCCCGCTCCGGCCTCTACGACATCCTCGCCCACCCCGACCTCGTCAAGGTCTGGGGCAGGGACCGGCCCAAGCCCGACGGCGACCTGCGCCGCTACTACGAGATCGCCGTCGAGGCGATCGCCGAGTCGGGGATCGCGGTCGAGATCTCCACCGCCGGCCTGCGCAAGCCGGTCGGCGAGCGCTACCCGGCCGAGGGCTTCCTCGAGCTGCTGCTGGAGGCCGGCTGCCCGATCGCGCTCTCCAGCGACGCGCACCTGCCCGAGCACGTCGGCTGGGAGTACGAGTCGACGGTCGAGTGGCTGGCCGGCTTCGGCGTCACCGAGCTGGCGGTCTTCGAGCGGCGGCAGCGGCGGCTGGAGCCGATCGGCGCCGCGTGATTCGGCGCGCGGCGATGCGGGGAGGCCTGTGACGATGGTCGCGACCGGAATCGGCTGGGACGTCCACAGGTTCGCCGCCGGCCGGCCGCTGATCGTCGGCGGCGTCACGATCCCGAACGAGCTCGGCCTTGCCGGCCACTCCGACGCCGACGTGCTGACCCACGCGGTGATCGACGCGCTGCTCGGCGCCGCCGGCCTCGGCGACATCGGCGAGCACTTCCCCGACACCGACGAGCGCTGGAGAGGCGCCGACTCGCTCGAGCTGCTGCGCTCGACGCGCGAGCTGGTCGCCGTCGGCGGCGTCGAGATCGCCCACGTCGACGCGACCGTGCTGCTGGAGCGGCCGAAGCTGCTGCCGCACAAGCCGGCGATGCGCGAGAACCTCGCCGGTGCGCTGGAGCTGCCGCTCGCGCGCGTCAACGTGAAGGCGACGCGCGGCGAGGGGATGGGCTTCGTCGGGCGGGTCGAGGGTGCCGCGGCACTCGCCATCGCGACGCTGCACCGGCCCGAGGCGCCGTGAGCTCGGCGCCGCCGCGCTCGCGATCGCGACGCTGACGCGCCCCGACGACTGAGGCCCCCGGAAGTCGACCGGCTCGGTAGGGTTGACGGGCTCATGACGACGCGCGCGATCACGATCCACGACACGCTGAGCGGCAGGGTCCTGCCGCTGGAGCCCCGCGACCCGGGGAGAGTCTCGATCTACGCCTGCGGGCCGACCGTCTACGGCCGCGTCCACGTCGGCAACGCCCGCCCGTTCGTCGTCTTCTCGCTCTTCAAGCGCTTCCTCGAGCACGAGGGCTACGACGTCACCTTCGTCGCCAACGTCACCGACGTCAACGACAAGATCTACGACGCCGCGCGCGCGGCCGGGGTCCCGAGCGAGCAGCTCGCGACCGAGATGACCGCCCACTACGTCGCCGACACCGACGGCCTCGGCCTCGGGCGGCCCGACCACGAGCCGAAGGCGAGAGCGACGATCGCGGAGATGGTCGCGCTGATCGAGCTGCTGATCGAGCGCGGCCACGCCTACGCGGTCGACGGCGACGTCTACTTCGACGTCCGCTCCTACCCGCGCTACGGCGAGCTGTCGCACCGCGACGTCGAGCAGATGGACCAGGGCGAGGGCGTCTCCGGCGCCGAGCTCAAGCGCGACCCGCTCGACTTCGCGCTGTGGAAGGCGTGGAAGGAGGGCGAGGACACCTCGTGGGAGACGCCGTGGGGCAGAGGCCGCCCCGGCTGGCACATCGAGTGCTCGGCGATGGCAGAGCAGCTGCTCGGCGTCGGCTTCGACGTCCACGGCGGCGGCTCCGACCTCGTCTTCCCGCACCACGAGAACGAGGCGGCGCAGACCTGCGCCGCCCACGGCGAGCCGCTCGCGCGCATCTGGATGCACAACGGGATGGTGCGGCTCGACGGCGAGAAGATGGCGAAGTCGGTCGGCAACATCTTCCTGCTGCACGAGGCGCTCGCGACCCACGGCCGCGACGCGCTGATCCTCTTCTTCGCCGGCGGCCACTACCGCCAGCCGATCTCCTACTCGGGCGAGCGGCTGGAGGAGGCGGCGCGCTCGGCGCAGCGGATCCGCGAGCTGGGCCGGCGGCTGACGCCCGGTCCCTCGCCGGCGGAGCTGGCGCCGCTGCGCGAGCAGTTCCTCGCCGCGCTCGCCGACGACTTCAACACGCCCAGAGCGCTGGCGATCGTCTTCGACTGGGTCCGCGGCGCCAACCGCCTGCTGGAGGCCGGCGAGCAGGTCGGCGGCGACGACCTGCGCGAGCTGCTCGGGGTGCTGGCGCTCGACAACCTGCTCGACGCCGACGACGCCGACGGCCCCGACGAGGCGGCCCGCGAGCTGCTGGCGCGGCGCGAGGCGGCGCGCGCGGCGCGCGACTTCGCCGCCGCCGACGCGCTGCGCGACGAGCTGGCCGCGCTCGGCTGGACCGTGCGCGACGGCGCCGCCGGTCCCGAGCTGGTCCCGAGGTCGTGATGCCGGCTCCACGCAGAGGCGGCAGAGCGGGCGGGTTCGGCGGCAGAGGCAGAGGCGGCGGAGGCAGAGGCGGCGGGCCCAGACGCGGCGGCGGGCGCGGGAGAGCGCCCGCGGGCGGCCGCGGATCCTCCGCGCGCGGCTTCGGCGACGGTGCCGGCGCCGGCCGCGGCGGCCCGGCGCGCGGCGCCGGCGAGGGGCGCGAGGAGCGGCGCGAGCGTCCGCCGACGCGCAGATCCCGCAGAGCCGGCGGCAAGCATGGTCCCGGCGCCAGAAGCGCCCGCGCCCGCAGCGGGCGTCCGGCCGAGCCGGGCACGCGCGGACCGGGGCGCCCCGGGCCGCGCGGCTCCGAGCAGCGGCTGGCGCACACCCCGGCTGCGCCGCCCAGACGCGAGCGCGAGACGTGGACGCCGCCCGACGACCGCCAGATCCTCTACGGCCGCAACGCCGTCCACGAGGCGCTGCGCGGGCCGCGCGCCGTCGAGCACGTGTGGGCGACCCAGTCGGCGGCGCAGGAGCCGTGGCTGGCGGCGGCGCAGCGCGGCGGCCGCGTCGACGTCAACGTCGTCGCCGACAACGACTGGATCGAGCGCCGCTGCGGCTCGCCCGACCACCAGGGCGTCTGCGCGCAGGTCGCGCCGTTCAGATACGCGCACGCCGAGGAGCTGCTAGCCCATCCGCAGCCGCTGATCGTCGCGCTCGACGAGATCCAGGATCCGCAGAACCTCGGCGCGATCGTGCGCACGGCGGAGTGCGCCGGGGCGACCGGCGTCGTGATGCCGGAGCGGCGGGCGGCGGAGGTGACGCCGGCGGTCTGCAAGGCGTCGGCCGGCGCCGTCGAGCACCTGCCGATCGCGCAGGTGCGCAACCTCGCCGACTTCCTCGCCGCCGCCAGCGCCGCCGGCTGCTGGTGCTACGGCGCCGAGGGCGCGGGCGGTCGGCCGTACACGCAGGTCGACTACGCCGGCGCCGGCGTCGTGCTGGTGCTCGGCTCGGAGGGCCGCGGGCTGCGGCCGCGCGTCGCCGCCAGCTGCGACGCGCTCGTCGCGCTGCCGCTGCGCGGGCGGATCGAGTCGCTCAACGTGAGCGCCGCCGCCTCCGCGCTGGTGTACGAGATCGTCCGCCAGCGCGACGCCGCCAAGCGCGGCTGAGCGTCCCCGCCGCCCCGCGCGGCGACGTGGGGGAGAGGGGGCCGGCGCCGCCCGCGCGACCTGCTGCGCGCCAGAAACGCCGTCGCGGCGGGGTTTCCTGCATTCTCGCGTCCGGACTGCAACCGATCCTGCAGCGAGCGCTTGACAGGCGTTCCATAACTGTGGCAACCTGCACGCCCGATAAGGGTGGACCTCTACTTGAGGCTCGTCGAGGGTCGTTGAGGCTTCTCGAACCGCCCTGACCTATCAAGCAGCAGCGCCTGGGGAGGTAATGCGCTACGGACGGGACGCTCGCACCGAGCAGGTGGGCGTCTAGAAGGGTGTGCTCGTGGCTCGAATCTCCCATAACCCTCAAGGTCAGGTTCAGCTTGACGATGGGTTCCTCATCGCCCTCGCGAAGCAGGGCAATCCGGACGCGTACGACAGGCTCGTGCGCCGTTACTACGGCTTCGTCCGGCTGAAGGCGTCGTCGTACTTCCTCGCCGGCGGCGACTCCGACGACCTCATCCAGGAGGGCCTGGTCGGCCTCTACAAGGCGATCCGCGACTACCGCACCGATCGCGAGTCGAGCTTCCGCAACTTCGCGGAGCTGTGCATCACGCGCCAGATCATCACCGCCGTCAAGACGGCGACGCGCAACAAGCACACGCCGCTCAACCAGTACGTCTCGTTCTCGGCCTCGCCGGCCTCGGCGACCGGCGACGGCGATCCGACGCTCGACGAGGTGATCCCGGGCCCGACCGTCCACGACCCGGTCAACCAGGTGATCAGCAGCGAGGAGCTGCGCGCGCTCGTCGCCTGCCTCTCGACCGTCCTCTCCGACCTCGAGTCGCGCGTGCTGTCGCTCTACCTCGACGGCCACTCCTACGAGGCCGTCGGCGACAAGCTCGGCTGCGACACCAAGACGGTCGACAACGCGCTCCAGCGCGTCAAGCGCAAGGTGGGGACGCACCTCGCCGCGCGCAACGTCCTGCTGTAGGTCTCGATCCGCGACGACGGAGCGGCGGCGCGCCCACACCCCGCGCCGCCGTTCCGCGCGCGTCCGACTACGATGCCGGGCGTGGACACCGTCCTGATCGTCATCCTCGCGCTGCTCGGCCTCTTCCTGGTCGTCGCCGCGCTCGGCGCCGTCGTCGCGACGCGCCGCAACCGCGCCGGCGCCGCCGCCTTCAGCGCGAGCCTCACCGCCGTCGACCGCCAGCTCGCCGCGGCGACCGCAACCGACCACGGCTGGGAGCGCTCGACGCTCGACGCCGCCGCCCGCGACGCCTTCGCCGAGCACCGCCCCGGGGTCGCGCTCGACCAGCTCGAGCTGATCCAGATCGTCGACGAGCCCGGCACCGACTCCGACCTCGCCGTCTTCCGCGCGACCGCCGCCGGCGCGCGGACGCGCCTCACGCTCGGACGCCGCTCCGGCGCCTGGTACGCGAAGGCCGTCGTCGACGAGCGCTGAGCGGAAGGGCTCAGCGCAGGCCGTCGATCGGCCCGCCGCCGGCGAGCGGGGTGCCGTCGCCGCGGATCGGCCGGTAGGCGACGGGCGTGCGGGCGGGGTCGGAGCCGACCCGGCGCCGCTCGATGCTGCCGAATCCTCGCATCAGCGTGGTGGTGTCGGTGCGGCCGTCGGCGAAGGTGATCCGCAGCAGCCGCGCGTCGGTGGCGAGGTAGAAGGCGAACACCGTCGGCGCGCCGCCGGGCTGCCGCACGAGCGCGACGAGGCCGCGCTCGATGACCTGCTGGGGCGCCGCGCAGGCGATCGCCGTCGGCGCCGGCTCGTCGTCGGCGTGCAGCGAGAGGCAGACCTTCCAGCCGCGGTCGTCGCGGTCGATCCGGCGGTCGGGCGCGATGCCGGACGTCGCCGGGCCGCGCAGCGCCGAGAGGAGGGCGGAGGCTGCGCGTCTGGCCCCGCCGTAGAAGGCGACGACGTGGGGGTCGTAGATCGCGCCGACGCCGAGCGGCGCTGGACAGAGCTGACGTCGCCACGGCTCGGGTCTGTCGATCCTGATGCCGCCGCCGTAGCTCCCGGTCGCGAGCGCCTCGGGCGAGAGCGACGGCGCCGCCTTGGCGACGACGGGAGGCGGCTCCATCGGCTCGACCGTCAGCCGGCCGGCGCGCGCGAACGCGGCGCAGCTTCTCGGCACGACCCATCTCGCCCCGGCGCGCGGCGGGTCGGCGTCGCCGTCGACGAGCGCGATCGCGAGCACGAGCGATCCGAGCGCGGCGACCGCCGTCGCGGCGCCGACCGCGATCCGCGCCCGCGCGCCGTCGCGTCGGCGCGCGGAGCGCCGCCGCTCCAGCTGCTCGGCAGCGGTCACGAGCTGGCGCTCGAGGCGGTCGTCGAAGGGGTCGCGTTCGGGCAACTGTCCGGAAGTGCCGCGGGTCACGGAAGTGTGACCGCGGCGGCCGCCCAGCGCGTAGGATCGGGAATCGGATGGCGGACGACGAGCTCGACACGACCGGCGCCAACGGGCGCCCCAACACCGCGCGCCTGCTGATCTCCTGCCCGGACCGGCGCGGGATCGTGGCGGCCGTCTCGCGCTTCCTGTTCGAGCACGGCGCCAACGTGCTCGACGCCGACCAGCACTCGACCGAGCCGGGCGGCGGCACCTTCTTCATGCGGATGGAGTTCCACCTCGCCGGCCTCGACCTCGGTCGCGCGGAGCTGGAGCGGGCCTTCGCGACGACGGTCGCCGAGCAGTTCGGGATGGACTGGCGGATCTCCTACGCGCGCCGCCACAAGCGCGTCGCGCTGATGGTCTCGCGCGAGGAGCACTGCCTGCTCGACCTGCTGTGGCGCTGGCGCAGCGGCGAGCTCGACGCCGAGGTCGGGCTGGTGATCTCCAACCACCGCGACGCCGAGCGCGACGTCCGCAGCTTCGGCGTCCCGTTCGTGCACGTGCCGGTGACGAGAGCGACCAAGCCGCAGGCGGAGGCGGAGATCCTGCGCCACCTGCACGGCGAGCACGGGCCGTTCGAGCTGATCGTGCTGGCGCGCTACATGCAGATCCTCTCGGGGGAGTTCCTCGCGCGCGCCGGCGCGCCGCTGATCAACATCCACCACTCGTTCCTGCCCGCCTTCGCGGGGGCGGACCCCTACCGGCGGGCGAGCGAGCGCGGCGTCAAGATCATCGGCGCGACCGCGCACTACGTCACCGAGGAGCTCGACGCCGGGCCGATCATCGAGCAGGACGTGGCGCGCGTCAGCCACCGCGACAGCGTCACCGACCTCGTGCGGATCGGCAGAGACATCGAGCGCACGGTGCTGGCGCGCGCCGTCGCCCGCCACCTCGCCGACCGCGTGCTCGTGCACGGCAACAAGACGGTCGTCTTCTAGCGCGCCCGGGTCAGTCACGCGTCGACGAGCACGATCGCGACGACCAGCAGCGCGACGAGGATCCCGGCGACGGCGAGCGCGCCGACGAAGCGGTCGTCGGGACGCATGTACTCGCCGCGGCGGACCGCCGCGTCGACCTGCTTGAAGCGGATCAGGCCGTAGACGAAGCAGGCGATCGCCAGCAGCCCGAATATGACGCCTGCGGCGACGGCCAGCGCCTCGCTGCCGCTCGTCAGCGCCGGCACGCCGAGGCTGCCGGCCATGCAGGCGAGGCCGGTCCGCCACCAGGCCAGGTAGGTGCGCTCGTTGGCGAGGTGGGTCCGGCGCGTCGCGTCGCCGTCGGCGTCGAATCTGCCGCCGCGGGCGGGCGCGGTGTCGCGGTTGCGGTCGCTCACCGCCGGGACGCTATCGGAGCGGATGCCGGTGGCGGCGGCGCGGCCGCGCCGCCACCGCCGTCTCCGGCGCATCAGCGGTTTTCAGGCGGGCCCGAGAGGGATAGCGTTGTCGTATGTCGTATCGCCTCAGCATCGGCGAGCCGTTGGCCGACTCGGTGCGCGCCTGCGCCCGCGAGCAGCTGTGGAGCGCGGTGCTGCAGCTCGAGGGGCAGGGCGACGAGCCGGCGAAGGCGATCCACGAGGCGCGCAAGAGCCTGAAGAAGACCCGCGCGCTGCTGCGGCTGGTGCGGCCCGCGCTCGGCGGCGCCGCCTATCGCGCCGAGAACGGCGCGCTGCGGGAGGCCGCCGCCCACCTGTCGGCGACGCGCGACGCCGACGTGCTCGTCGCGACCGTCGACGCGCTCGCCGACTTCGGCGCCGGGCGGCTGCCGGCGACCGACTTCGACGCCGTGCGCGAGGCGCTCGCGGCCGAGGCCGCCGCTCACCGCGCGGCCGCCGCCGCGCCCGACGCCGCTCCCGCCGACGCCGCCGCGGCCGCCCCCGCGAAGGTCGCCGCCGCCGTCGCGCAGGAGCTGCGCGCCGCGCACGCGCGCGTCGACGAGTGGCCGCTCGACGGCGCCGACTGGCAGACGGCGGTCGCCGGCATCGCCGCCGCCTACGCGCGCGGACACGCCGAGCGCGCGCGGGCCGAGGCCGAGCCGACCGTCGTCCACCTGCACGACTGGCGCAAGCGCGTCAAGGACCTCTGGTACCACCACCGCCTGCTGAAGCCGATCTGGCCCGAGGTCGTGAAGGCGTGGGGGGAGGAGGCCCACCTGCTCTCCGAGCAGCTCGGCGACGACCACGACCTCGCCGTCCTGCGCGCGCGGCTCGACGACGGGCTCGACGTCGCGCGCGACCTCGCGCCGCTGCTGGCGCTCGTCGACGAGCGGCGCGAGCGGCTTCAGGCCGAGGCGCGGCTGGTCGCGGCGCGGCTCTACGTCGAGAAGCCGAAGGCCTTCGAGCGGCGCCTCGGCGGCTGGGTCGCCGCCGCCGTCGCCGAGGCGGGCGCCGGCTGAGGTCCCCGGGGATGGCCGCCGAGATCGAGCGCAAGTTCGTCCTCGACGCCCCGCCGCAGGGGCTCGACGACCATCCCTCCGAGCCGATCTCCCAGGGCTACCTCGCGCTCGACGGCGACGTCGAGGTGCGGCTGCGCAGACGCGGCGAGCGCGCCTTCCTGACGATCAAGGGCGGCGGCGGGCGCCGCCGCGTCGAGCAGGAGCTGGAGCTCGACCAGACTCGCTTCGACGAGCTGTGGCCGCTGACCGCCGGCCGGCGGATCGTCAAGCGCCGCTACGTCGTGCCGGCGCCGGACGCGCTCCTCTTCGAGGTCGACGTCTACGAGGAGGAGCTGGCCGGCCTGGTCGTCGCCGAGGTGGAGTTCCCCGACGACGCCGCCGCCGACGCCTTCGCGCCCGAGGAGTGGCTGGGTCGCGAGGTGACCGACGACCCGCGCTGGAAGAACCAGGCGCTCGCGCTCCACGGCCGGCCGGACTGAGCCGGTGGCGAGCGCGGTGCGGTCAGCCGTACGAGCCGCGCCGCGCCGTCCGTCAGGATGTCCGGCATGAAGCCGATCTGGTTCGTCGTCGCCGTCGCGGTGCTCGTGTTCGCCTGGTGGAGACGGCGCAGACTGGAGCCGCCGCTGCTCGTCGGCCTGCTGCTCGTCGCGATCGGCTCCGCCGTCTACGGCACCGGGCTCGTCGAGTTCCCCGACCTCGAGCAGGTGCTGACCGACCTCGGCAGAGCGCTGGGCACCTGGACCTACCTGCTCGTCGGCGCGCTCTGCTTCCTCGAGAGCGGCGCCGGGATCGGCCTGCTGGTGCCGGGGGAGACGGCGATCATCGTCGGCGGCGTCGTCGCCGGCCAGGGCGAGATCGACATCATCCTGCTGATAGCGATCGCGTGGGCGACCGCGGTCGCCGGCGACCTCACCAGCTTCTGGATAGGCCGGCGCCTCGGCCGCCAGTTCCTCGTCAAGCACGGGCCGCGCTTCAAGATCGACGAGCCGAAGATCGAGCAGGTCGAGGCGTTCTACGACAAGCACGGCGGCAAGGCCGTCTTCCTCGGCCGCTTCGTCGGCCTGGTGCGCGCCGTCTCGCCGTTCGTCGCCGGCTCCTCGGGGATGTCGCTGCGGCGCTTCCTGCCCTACGACGTGCTCGCCGCCGGCATCATGGTGAGCGCCTTCTCGCTGCTCGGCTACCTCTTCTGGCACTCGCTCGACAGAGTCCTGAAGATCGCCAGACAGGGCACGCTCGCGCTCGGCACGGTGATCACCGTCGTCGTCGTGCTCGTCGTCGCCGTCCGCTGGCTGCGGGTCGAGGCCAACCGCGAGAAGCTCGACGCGTGGGTCGACGAGCAGGCCTCCAAGCCGCTGATCGGCCCGCTCATCCGCGCGCTGCGCGCGATCGGCCGCCGCCTCGCGGGGCCGGCCCGCTTCCTCTGGAACCGGCTCACGCCCGGCCAGCTCGGCCTCGAGCTGACCTCGCTGCTGGCGATCGCCGCCGTCGGCTCGTTCGTCTTCTTCGGCTACCTGATCGTGCTCGACCCGATCACCGAGCTGACCCCCGGCGACCGCCGCGGCGTGCGCTGGGCGGGCTCGCTGCAGAGCGACTGGCTGACCGACGTCGCGAAGGTCGTCACCAACCTCGGCGACCTGTGGCTCGCCGGCGGGGCGCTCGCGATCACGGCGGTCGTGCTGCTGAGCCGGCGCGAGTTCCTCGAGGGCGCGGCGCTGCTGGCCGGCGGCGTCATCACCTACGCCGGCGTCCACATCACGAAGGCGGCGACCGACCGGCCGCGGCCGCTGCAGCCGCTCGTCGAGGCGGCCGGCTCCTCCTACCCCTCGGGCCACGCCGCCTACGCCGTCTTCTGGGTCGCGATCGCGGTCGCGCTGCGGCGCGCCTTCCCGGGGCTGGCGACGCGCGCGATCGTGCTCGTCGCCGGGATCGCGATCGCCGTGCTCGTCGGGCTGTCGCGCATCTACCTGCGCGTCCACTGGTTCTCCGACGTCGCCGGCGGCTGGGGGCTGGCGGCGATGACGCTGGCGCTGACCGGGATGGTCGCGCTCGTCGTCAGCTACTTCGCGGGCGGCGAGGCCGCCCGCGAGGAGGCGACGCGCGAGTGAGCCGGCTCAGCCGCCGCTGACGGCGCGGCGGAACATCAGCAGGCAGACGACCGCGACGATCGCCGCGATCACCCAGACGGCGCTGGGGAAGGCGGTCGCGATCGCCAGCACGAGCCCGACGACGGCGACGACGCCCGCGGCGCCGCCGGTCATCAGCAGCCGGTAGGCCCGCTGCTCTCTCTGACGGCGGGTGGGGCGGTTGGAAGGACGGCGCTGGATGTCGCTCATCGCCCCATCTTGGCAGGTGGTTGCGGCTTGCCCTGCGGGGTAGTCGTGGGACATGCCAACCGAACCGCAGCCGACCACTCTCGCCGAGGTCGTCAACCGGGCGGTCGACGTCGCCGACCCGGACAACCAGGACGCCTCGATCGCCGCCTTCCAAGAGCGCTTCGAAGATGCCGACGAGCCCGTCACCGCCGTCCTCGACAGCCTCGAGGAGCGGCTCGCGGACGCCGTCGAGGAGATCGACGTCGAGCTCGACGACCCGGCCGTCGCCGTCACCGTCGCGATCGTCCAGTACCTCGCCCGCCGCCGCGACGAGCTCGACGCCGACGCCGACGCGATCATGCGGCTCGCGGCGCGCGCCGAGTGGAGAGGCGACCCGCCCGCGAGCGTGCTCGCCTGGCTCGGCGACCGCGGCGTCGACGTGTAGGCCGTTCGTGCTCCGTTCGCGCGCTGACATCCGACGAACGTCCCCGCCGGCCGGGGACGTTCGCGGGAGGTAGTTCCCCCCTCGCAGCACTCCCGCCACCCGCAACCGCCTGCCAGACTCGCAGCCGATGCTGGAGGGTCGGACGAGGGAGCTCGCATGGATCGGCGAGCGGATCGCGGGGCTGCACGAGGGTGCGGCCTGCGCCGTGCTGGTGCGCGGCGAGGCCGGCGTCGGCAAGAGCGCGCTGATCGACGCCGCCGTCGCGGCAGCCGGCGGCGTGCGCGTGCTGCGCGCCCGCGGCTACGAGTCCGACACCGAGATCCCCTACGCCGGCCTGCTCGAGCTGGTGACGCCGCTGCTGCCGCTGCGCGAGCTGCTGCCGGCGGCGCAGCGCGACGCGCTCGCCTCCGCCTTCGCGCTCGAGCCGCCGACGCCGCACGACCGCCTCGCCGTCCCCGCCGGGCTGCTCGGCCTGCTCGCGCGCGCCGCCGAGCGCCGCCCGCTGCTGGCCGTCGTCGACGACGTCCACTGGCTCGACGACGCCTCGCGCGACGCGATCATGTTCGCCGCCCGCCGGCTCGTCGCGGGCGGCGCCGGGATGCTGCTGGCGGTGCGCGAGGGAGCCGAGGGCGACGCTGACCTCAGCGGCGTCGAGCAGCTGCGGCTGGAGGGGCTGGAGCGCCCGGCCGCGCTGGCGCTGCTGCGGCGGGCGGCGCCGCGCCTGCCGGCCGGCACCGCCGAGGCGCTCGTGAGCGCGACCGCCGGCAACCCGCTCGCGCTGCTGGAGCTGCCGGAGGCGCTGACGCCGGCGCAGCTGAGCGGCGAGGCGCCGCTCGCCGACCCGCTGCCGGCGAGCGCCACGATCGAGCGCGCCTACGCGCGCCAGGTCGCCGCGCTGCCGCCGCAGACGCGCCGCGCGCTGCTCGTCGCCGCCACGCTCCACCGCGGCCAGCTCGACCTGCTGACGGCCGCCCTGCGCCGGCTCGGCCTGCCCGACGACGTGCTCGCGCCCGCCGAGCAGGCGCGCATCGTCACCGAGCGCGCCGGCGAGCTCGCCTTCCGCCATCCGCTGCTGCGGGCGGCCGTCTACCAGTCGGCGGCGAGCAGCGAGCGGCGCGCCGCGCACGCCGCGCTCGGCGCCGTCGCCAACGACCCGCGCGTGCGCGCGTGGCACCTCGCGCACGCCGCCGCCGGCGCCGACGAGACGGTCGCGGCGGCGCTGGAGGAGGCGGCGCGCGACGCCCGCGCGCGCAGCGGCCACGCCGAGGCGGCGCGCGCCTTCGCGCGCGCGGCCGAGCTGTCGACCGATCGCGCCGCCCAGGGGCGCCGGGCGCTCGACGCGGCGCAGGAGCACGCCGTCGCGGGCCACGTCGCGACGGCGCTGGCCCTGCTCGACGAGGCCGAGCCGCGGATCGAGCCGGCGCTGGCGCCGGCGCTGGCGCGGCTGCGCGGCAACCTCGCGATGCGGCGCGGCGAGCCGCACGCGGCGCAGCGGATCCTCGAGGGCGCGGCCGAGCGGGCGCTCGCGGCCGGCGACCACGCCAGCGCGGCGACGCTGCTGCTGGAATCGTCGATCGGCTACACGATGGTCGGCGACCCGGAGGGGATGTTCGCGACGCTCGAGCGCGCCAGCGCCTCCGCCGCGCGCGTCGAGGGCCCGGCGGCGCTGATCGCGCGGATCATGCTGGCCGTCTCCGGGATGGTCGTCGGGCGGGCGCGCGCCGGCGCGGCGGCCGAGCTGGAGCGGATCGAGCCGCTGCTGGCCGACCTCGACCCGGTCGGCCTCGGCGAGCCGCTCGGGCTCTACGCGCAGGCGTCGCTGTGGCGCGACCGCGACCGCGCCGAGCGGACGCTCGACTGGCTGATCGGCCGCTACCGCGAGGCGAGCGCCTACGGCGCCCTGCCGTTCCCGCTGACGGTCCGCGCGATGCTGAACGAGCGGCGCGGCCGCTGGGTCGACGCCGAGGCCGACGCCGAGGAGGCGGTGCGGCTGGCGCGCGAGATCGACCAGGCGACGATCGCCGGCTTCTGCCTCTCGACGCTCGCCAACGTCGAGGCCGGGCTGGGGCGGATCGACGACGCGCGCGCGCACGCGCGCGAGGGGCTCGAGCTGATCGGCGCCGCGCACGCCCGCAACCTCGCGATCTACGTCAACGCCGCGCTCGGCCGCGCCGAGCTCGCCGCCGACCGCGCCGAGGCGGCGATCGCGGCGCTGGAGCTGGCGGCCGCGGAGGCGGCGGCGCTCGGCTGGCGCGAGCCGAACGTCGTCCAGTTCGCCGGCGACCGCGTCGAGGCGCTCGTGCGGCTCGGCCGCGAGCAGGAGGCGCGCGCGGCGCTCGCGGCGCTCGCCGATGACGTCGAGCTGACCGGCAGCGCGTGGGGCGCCGCGGTGCTGGAGCGGGGGCGGATGCTGCTCGCCAGAGGCGACGAGCTCGACGCCCACGCCGCCCGCGCGCTCGAGTGGCACGCGCGCGACGGCGGCCCCTTCGAGCGCGCCCGCACCGAGCTGGCGTGGGGGGAGCGGCTGCGCCGCCGGCGCCGGCGGATGGACGCGCGCGAGCCGCTGGAGCGGGCGCTGGCGACCTTCCGCGCGCTCGGCGCCGCGCCGTGGGCGCGGCGCGCGGCCGACGAGCTGGCCGCCGCCGGCGGCGCGCACCCGGCCGCCGAGAACGGCTCGCGCGGCCGCGACGAGCTGTCGCCGCACGAGCTGAAGGTCGCGCTGATGGTCGCGCACGGGATGACCAACCGCGAGGTCGC
>Ga0164243_10007578_pt1 | contig 16188 bp, 10 predicted proteins | sample OricompcompostOP_FD_108781 | JGI IMG/M metagenome (GOLD analysis project Ga0164243, IMG submission 108781) | Organic Plus compost microbial communities from Emeryville, California, USA - Original compost - Organic plus compost (OP) | ecosystem: Engineered > Solid waste > Mixed feedstock >...
AACCTGATCGGCACGGGCCAGCTGCTCCAGACGGCCCTGCACTACTGGCGCGCTCTCGACGCCGAGCGCTCGGCGCGCTTTCGATTCCTGCACGTGTCAACGGATGAGGTCTACGGCGATCTGCACGATTCCGGCGGTTATTTCACCGAAGAGACGCCCTACGCGCCGAGCTCGCCCTATTCAGCAACGAAGGCTGGCTCGGACCACCTGGCCCGCGCCTGGGGACGAACCTACGGACTGCCCGTCATCGTCACGAACTGCTCGAACAACTACGGGCCGTATCATTTTCCCGAAAAGCTCATTCCACACATGATATTGAACGCGCTGGCAGGCAAACCGCTGCCCGTGTACGGCGACGGCAGCCAGATCCGTGACTGGCTTTACGTCGAGGATCACGCGCGCGCCCTGTGGACCGTCCTTACGACGGGGAAGGTCGGCGAGACCTACAACATCGGCGGCCACAACGAGCAGCGCAATCTTCACGTCGTGAAGATGATCTGCGCGCTGCTGCAGCAGGAGCTGCCGCGCCCCGACGGCTATGAAAAACTGATCACGTTCGTGACCGATCGGCCCGGGCACGACACACGCTATGCGATCGACGCCAGCAAGATCGAGCGCGAGCTCGGCTGGAAGCCGCAGGAAACCTTCGAAACCGGGTTGAAGAAGACCGTACGCTGGTATCTGGACAACAGAGGATGGTGGCAACGGGTGCTCGACGGCAGCTATCGCCTCGAGCGCATCGGTGTCGCAAAGGCAGCACCATGAATCGAAGAGGCATCATTCTCGCCGGCGGCTCCGGCACGCGCTTGCACCCGATCACGCTCGGCGTCTGCAAACAGCTGCTGCCGGTCTACGACAAGCCGCTCATCTACTACCCGCTCGCAACCTTGATGCTGGCCGGCATTCGCGAGGTTCTCGTCATTTCGACGCCGCTCGACACGCCGCGCTTTCAGCAGATGCTGGGCGATGGTGCACGCTGGGGCATGCGCATCGAATACGCGGTCCAGCCCTCCCCCGACGGTCTCGCGCAGGCCTTCATCATCGGCGAGAAATTCATCGATGGCGCGCACAGCGCCCTCGTGCTGGGCGACAACCTGTTCTTCGGCAGCGGCTTCAGCGGGCTCCTGCAATCGGCCGCCGCGGTCGAAAGGGGCGCCACGGTGTTCGCATATCCGGTGTCGAATCCCGAAGCCTTCGGCGTCGTCGCCTTCGACAAGCAGGGGCGCGCGACCTCGATCGAGGAAAAGCCGAAGTCGCCGAAAAGCCGCTACGCAGTCACGGGCCTGTATTTCTACGACCCGGATGTCGTCGAGATCGCCAAGTCCATCAAACCGTCTGCGCGCGGCGAGCTCGAGATCACCGATGTCAACAATGTCTACCTGCAGCGCAATGCGCTCGATGTCCAGATGATGGCGCGGGGCATGGCCTGGCTCGACACCGGAACGCACGATTCGCTGATGGAGGCGGCGCATTTCATCCAGACGCTCGAAAAGCGGCAAGGATTGAAGGTGGGCTGTCCGGAAGAGATCGCCTGGCGCCTGGGTTGGATCGACGATGAGCAGCTGAAAGCGCTGGCTGCGCCGCTTGCGAAGAGCGGTTATGGTCGCTACCTCCTCGAAGTACTGGAGTTCGGTCGATGAAGGTGATTGAAACGCGTCTGCCCGGAGTGCTGATCATCGAGCCCAAGGTCCACGGGGACTCGCGCGGCTTTTTCATCGAGACCTTTCAAGCAGAGCGCTACCGGCAGGAGGCCGGCATCGATCTCCCCTTCGTCCAGGACAATCATTCACGTTCGACGCGCGGCGTACTGCGCGGCCTGCACGCGCAGAAGCGCCGGCCCCAGGGCAAGCTCGTGCGAGTCGCGCGCGGCGAAGTCTTCGATGTCGCCGTCGACATCGACCCCGGATCGAAGACTTTCGGCCAGTGGGCCGGCACGACCCTGTCGGACACGAACCATCGACAATTCTGGGTTCCGCCGGGTTACGCACACGGCTTCGTCGTGCTCTCGGAGATCGCCGATTTCGAGTACAAGTGCACCGACTATTACGATCCGAGCGATGAAATCGGCGTCATCTGGAACGACAAGGACGTCGGCATCGAATGGCCGATCGAAGCACCTCGGCTGTCGCAGAAGGACAGTGCGCTGCCAACGCTCGCTGCGCTCAAGTCGCAGTTCTAGCGCAACTCGAGGACGGCGCGCTCAGCTGCGCACGGCGGCGACGCCGCACTGCGCAACCCCGCGCACAGTTCTTTCGTGTTCCGCGCGGCCGTCCACGTAGATTACCCTTAACCCATCCCCTGCGTAGGTAGCGAATTGAACATATGACGATCGTCGTTGTGGGATCGACCGGCCAGTTGGCGCGACACCTGAAGGACAGATTGCCCACGGCCGTGTTCCTGTCGCGCGCCGACGCGGACCTCGCCGATGCGTCCGCGCTCACGGGCGCGGTGCGGGCAGCAGATCCTTCCGTGATCATCAATGCCGCCGCGCATACGGCGGTCGATCGCGCCGAGTCGGAGGCCGAGCTTGCATGGCGCATCAACGCGGAAGCGCCCGCGGCCCTCGCGCGGTTGGCCCGCGAGCGCGACATACCGCTTGTGCACGTTTCCACTGACTACGTCTTCGACGGCTCGAAACAAGGCGAGTACGTCGAGACCGATCCGGTCGGGCCTCGCAGCGTCTACGGAGCGACGAAGCTCGGCGGTGAGCTTGCACTGAGCGCGATTCATCCCCGCCACTGGATCCTGCGAACGAGCTGGGTCTTCAGCGAGTTCGGCACGAATTTCGTGAAGACCATGGTGCGGCTCGCGAAAGAGCGCGATGAGCTGCGAGTGGTGGCCGATCAGCGCGGCCGCCCGACCTATGCGGGCGACCTCGCCGACGCGATCGCGGCGCTGCTGCGCGAGCCTTCCGCGGTCCCGTTCGGCATCCTTCACGCCACCGGAGGGCCGGCCGTGTCCTGGCACGAGTTCGCGACCGACATCATCGGCCGCGCCTGTAAACGGGGGCTGATATCAAAACTGCCCGTCATCCACGCCATTCCGGCTGCCGCATACCCGACGCCCGCCAAGCGCCCCCTGAACTCCGTCTTGAGTCCGAGCGCTGCGCTCGCACGCATCGCGCGCTTCGATTGGAGCGCAGGCCTCGACCGCACACTCGGGAATCTCGGCTAGGGGGTGGACGTGCCGAGCGCACCACGCAACACGAAGATCGGCAGCGCCCAGCTCGATGCAACCGAACGGCTCGTCGTAGATGTTTTTCGTCAAGTCCTGGAGCGACCGAACGTTCCCGATGATGTCGATTTTCTCAGCCTTGGCGGTGATTCACTGCAGGCGACACGGGCGGTGACGCTCATCGCGGCGCTGTGCAACGTGCAGCTGCCGCTGCGAAAACTGTTCGAGGGTGCGACGGTCGCAAGCGTCGCCGCAGCGATCCGCGCAGCACAATCGGCCGAACGAGTTGACGCCGTCGGCGCCGCCAAGCGACGCGGCCGCCCAAGCTCGCTCTCGTTTTCGCAAGAGCGCATGTGGTTCATGCACGCGCTCGCCTCAGCGAGCGCGGCTTATCACGTGCCGCTGGCACTGCGCCTGCGCGGACCGCTGGACGTGCGCGCTCTTCAAAGGGCCCTCGACCGCGTCGTGCAGCGGCATGAGACTCTACGCACGACCTTCGTCGGCTATAGCTCAGGCGTCTCGGCCCGTGTTGCCGCCGCCGCGCGCGTGTACATCGGTGAGGTGTCGTTCCAGCACCCACACGAATCGACGGATCTCGAGCGCGTTCGCACCTATCTGAGCGAGTTCGCGAACGGCACGTTCGATCTGGACCAGGGACCGCTGCTGCGCGCGGTGCTCGTCCATGTCGCGAGCAACGATGCCGTGCTGCTGCTGCTCGCACATCACATCGTCGCGGATCAATGGGCGCTCGATGTGCTGATGCGCGAGCTCGCCGGCTTCTATGCGCAGGAGCTGGGTGGGCCCGAGTACGCACCCCCTGCTCTCACGAAGTCCTACGCGGAATATGCGCAATGGCATCGCACCCATTTCGAGTCCAGGCGCCGCAATCTCGAGATCGCGTATTGGAAACAGAAGCTCGCAGGGCTCGAGCCGACCGTTCTGAATGCGGACCATCCTCGCCCACCCCAGCAAAGTTTCCGCGGCGCGAAGCTGCGACTCGACTTCGCGGCCGATGAGATCGATGCGCTCACGAGATTCGGGGCGGCTCACCGCAGCACGCTCGCGCTCGTGCTGCTGACCGCACTCAAAGTGCTGCTGCATCGGCATACGCACCTGACCGACATTGCCGTCGGCGTCCCGATCGCGAATCGACACCATGCGGATGCCGAGCCGCTCATCGGCACGCTCGTCAATACGCTCGTCCTGCGCACCGACCTCGGCGGTCATCCCACGTTCACCGAAGCGCTCGGCCGCGTGCGCGCGACCGCGCTCGAAGCCTTCGAGCATCAGGACACGCCGTTCGAGGCGATCGTGAAGGAGCTGCAGATCCCGCGTGATGCGAGCCGCTCGCCCCTGTTCTCGGTGTTGTTCAACATGCTCAACACGCCGCTCGGGTCGGTGCGCTTCGAAGGACTCGAATGGTCGCGATTCGATTTCGACAAGAAAGCCGCGCAGTTCGATCTGACCGTGACGATCGATGCGCAGCACGATCGCTCGATCAGCTTCGAGTACTCGCAGGACTTGTTCACGCCGGCAACGATTGCGCGCCTGGCAGACCACTATCGACGCCTGCTGCGGGCCGTTCTCGCGACGCCGCATGCTGCGATCGCGTCCATGTCGATGCTGGGAGACGAAGAGCGAAATCTGATCATGCATTGGGCGAACGGACGCGCACAGCCGCTGCCACGCACCAGCATCGTCGATCTGCTGCGGGACACCTGCGCGCGCAGGCCCGGTTCGATTGCACTCACGATCGACGATCACGCGTTCACATATCGCGAGCTGGACGAGGCCTCGGACCGGATCGCCGCCGCGCTGCATGACCGCGGCGTCGCGCGTGGAATGCGCGTCGGACTGTGCCTGCATCGGTCGGCCCAGCTCGTGATCGCGCAGTGGGCTGCGCTCAAATGTGGCGCTGCCTACGTGCCGCTCGATCCATCGTATCCGCGCGAACGTCTCACCTTCATGGCCAGCGATGCGCGACTCGCAATCCTGATCACCGAGCCGTCGCTTGCGCAGGAGCTCGGCTCGAGCAATTCGCTCGGCCCGCTGCTGGACATAGATGCCGAGCTGGCCCGCGGCACGACGAGGCCGCTCCCGCCGATCGATCCGCCCAGGCTCGAAGACGCGGCCTACGTCATCTATACCTCCGGCTCCACCGGCCAGCCGAAGGGAGTCGTCGTCAATCACCAGGCGCTCGCGAACTTCGCGCACAGCATGGCGGTCGAGCCGGGCCTGACACCCGCAGATCGCGTGCTCGCGATCACGACGCTCAGCTTCGATATTGCGGCGCTCGAGCTGCTGGTGCCGTGGAGCATCGGCGCACACGTCTTCATGGTGACGCAAGATCAGGTCGCGGATGCGGAGGCGCTCCGTCGGCTGATCGCCACCCATCAGATCACCTTGATGCAGGCGACGCCTTCGACGTGGCGCATGCTGATCGACGGCGGTTGGGAAGGCTCGCCGCGCCTGCGAGCGCTCGTGGGCGGCGAGCCGCTGCCGCGCGAGCTCGCGAGCCATCTGCTCGCCCGGTGCGCCGAGCTTTGGAACATGTACGGACCGACCGAAACGACCGTCTGGTCGACCTGCTGGAAGGTGACGGCACCCGAAAGCAACGGCATCTCGCTCGGCAGGCCGATCGCAAATACTCAGGTGTATGTTCTGAACGAGGCGCGCGAGCTGTGTGCGATCGGGGTTCCGGGCGAAATTTGCATCGGCGGCGCCGGCCTCGCCGACGGCTACTTCGACCGGCCCGAGCTCACGAACGAACGCTTCATCGCGAATCCATTGGCCGGGCACGAGGCCGAGCGCCTGTATCGCACCGGCGATCGGGGGCGTTGGCGCTACGACGGCGCGCTCGAGCATCTGGGACGACTCGACACGCAGGTGAAGGTGCGCGGCCACCGGATCGAGCTCGGGGAGATCGAATCGCATCTCGTCCAGCACCCCGCCGTTCGGCGCGCGCTCGTGACGACACATGAGAGCCGCGGCGGCGACGTGCGCTTGATTGCATACATCGTTGCGGCGGAAGCGATGCCCGAAGCCGCGGCCCTGAGATCGTTCCTGCGCGAGCGCTTACCCGATTACATGCTGCCGCAGTGGTTCGTCGCACTCGAGAGCATTCCGACGCTTCCGAACGGCAAGACCGACCTCAAGCGCCTGCCGGCTCCGCAGCAAGACAGTCCCACCACTGCCGGCGAGCCGCGCACGGAAATGGAAAAGGCGCTGTGCGCGATCTGGCAGGAGATCCTGCAGATCGAGCGCGTGGGCCTCCACGACAATTTCTTCGATCTCGGCGGCCATTCGATTCTGACGGTCCGCCTCGTCGCGCGAATACGGGTCGATCTGCGGCGGGCCTGCACGCTGCCCATGATCTTTCGCTTCCCGACGATTGCGACACTCGCGGCTGCGCTGGAAGGCGCGAGCCCGCTCGAAGGCAGCTCACTGATCCCGCTGCAGCCGCAAGGCGTCGATCCACCGCTCTTCTGCATCTGCGGCGTGCAGATCTACCAGGAGCTTGCGAATCGCCTGGGACCGGACGTGCCCGTGTACGGAGTATTCGTACCGCTCGAGCTGGAATATGTCATCCCAAAGCAGAAAGGCGCGGAGCTGCCCCCCGTCGAGCAACTGGCGAGCGAATACCTGCGGACGATTCGCGGCCGTCAGCCGCACGGGCCCTATCGGCTGCTCGGGTTCTCGTTCGGCGGCGTGCTCGCTTATGAAATGGCGCAGCAACTGCGAGCACAAGGGGAAACCGTGTCGTTTCTCGCCATTCTCGACAGCGACGTTCCGGAGCGGCGCCGACGCGCGCGCAGCGGCCGCCTCGAGCAGCGCTTGAGCATCCTCAAGCAGCGGCTTGGGCGCCGGCTCAAAGGACCGATCCAGCGATTCATGAGCGGCGCGCCGAGCCTCGCGGAAGCGCGCGATGACAGATACCTGGCCGCCATGCGCTCGTACGCCGCCTCGCCCTACGAGGGACCTGCGATCTATGTGCAGGCGATCGATGCCGCGGAATACAACCCGGGATACGGCTGGGATGCGCTGGTCGCGCAGCTGCATATCTATCGAATTCCCGGCGATCATCTTGGTATTCTTTCGCCGCCGAACGTGGATCAGCTCGCCGCGAAGCTACGTCTCCATTTGGAGAAGTGAACGACGATCGCGGCGAGCAAGTTGACTTACGTCACATCGCGGGCGCCCCCGTCGGTTCACACTCGGTCCCCTCCAGCGTTCAACCAATTGCCCTATCAGGCGAGGCGCCACGGTTGCCTCAAGCTTCATAATTCGCTCATGAACGATCCCGTGGTCCTGAAGAGGAGCATCCCGATCGCTGCGATCGCGCTGCTGCAGAGCGTGCTTCCCGCAGCGATCATCGCCGGCAGCCTCGTCGTCATTGCCCACGTGCAAAACGTCGCGTTCGATCAGTCGCTGCTCACGCTTGCGGCCGTATCGGTCGCTCTGAGCCTGCTCATTCTGCAGCGGCCGCGCACCGACACGGCCGGACTCAAATTTCACCTGATCAGCATGACCGCCGATCTGGTGCTGCGCTGGCTCGTGCTGCTCGGCTTTCTCATCATGCTCGGTTACGTGACCGGGCTGACGAACACGTATGCACGCCAGGTCGTCGTGCCGTGGGCCTTCATCTCTCCGGTCGTCGTGCTGCTGGTGCTCGTCTTCCTGCAATGGATGATGCGCGAAACCGTTCTTGCACCCGAGAACCGCCGCTCCGCGGTCATCGTCGGCTGCAACGAAACGAGCGTGTCCCTTGCGCATCGTCTGGTGGACCATCCCGAGTTGTGCATGCGTGTCATGGGCATGTTCGATGACCGCAGCGCCGAGCGTCTCGGCGAGCTCGGCGATTTCAGATTGCTCGGCCGGTTGACCGAGCTGTCGGCATTCGCACGCAGCAACAAGGTCGATGTCATCTTCATCGCCCTTCCCGTCCGGCACATTCAGCGCGTGAAGGACCTGCTCGACGAGCTGCGCGATTCGACGGCCTCGATCTACTACGTTCCGGACGTCTTCGTCTTCGACTTGATTCAGTCGCGCACGATGAGCTTCATGGGCGTCCCTGTCGTTGCGATGTGCGAGACGCCTTTCTACGGCTATCGCGGCATCGTCAAGCGCCTGACCGATCTGGCGCTCACGATTCCAATCCTGATCGCTGCACTGCCGGTCATGCTCGTGATCATGGCGCTCGTGAAACTGAGCTCACCTGGCCCTGCGATTTTCCGGCAGGCGCGCTACGGGCTGGACGGCAAGAAGATCACCGTCTACAAGTTCCGCACGATGTACGTCACCGAGAACGGTGCCGAAGTCGCGCAGGCGCGTCGCGACGATCCGCGCGTCACGCCCATTGGCGCCGTGCTGCGCAAGTACTCCCTCGACGAGCTGCCTCAGCTGATCAACGTGCTGCAAGGGCGCATGAGCCTGGTCGGACCGCGGCCGCACGCAGTCGCGCACAACGAGCAATACCGCCGGCTGATCAAGGGATACATGATCCGGCACAAGGTGCGGCCCGGTATTACCGGTCTTGCCCAAGTGAATGGCTGTCGAGGGGAGACGGCCGAGCTTTCGCAAATGGAAGCGCGTGTCAAATACGACCTCGACTATTTGCGGCACTGGTCACCGACGCTGGATCTGAAAATCCTCATCCTGACCGCGTTGCGTTTGTTCATCGATAAGAAAGCCTATTAATCCTCAGCGAATCACCCGCAAATGACTGCCCGGAAGCCGCTTTACGTAACTCGTCCGACGCTGCCCCCGTTCGAGGAGATGGTGCCGCTCCTCAAGGAAGTCTGGGAAAGCCGCACGTTGACGAACGGCGGGCCGTTCCATCAGCGCTTCGAAGTGGAGCTGGCGCGCTACCTCGGCGTGCCCTACGTCACGTTGGTCACGAACGCGACGATCGGGTTGATGGTGGCGTTGCGCGAGCTGCAGATCTGCGGCGAGGTCATCACGACGCCGTTCTCGTTCGTCGCGACCGGCCATTCGGTGTTGTGGCACGGCGCGACGCCCGTCTTCGCCGATATCGATCCGGTCACCCTCAATCTCGATCCGAACGCGATCGAACGGCTCATCACTCCGAAGACCTCGGCAATCCTGGCAGTTCACTGCTACGGACGACCGTGCGACGTCGAGGCGATCGAAGCCATTGCGCGCAAGCACAACCTGAAAGTGCTCTACGATGCGGCGCACGCCTTCGGCGTCAAGCACAAGGGACGCAGCGTGCTGACGTACGGCGATCTGTCGGTGCTGAGCTTTCATGCGACGAAAGTGTTCAACACCTTCGAAGGCGGCGCGATCGTCGCGCCGGATCTCGAGACGAAGCAATCGCTCGATCGTTTGTGCAATTACGGAATCGTCGATGAGGTGACGGTCGAAGACACCGGGCTCAATGCCAAGATGAGCGAATTCAATGCGGCGCTCGGTTTGCTGCAGCTGCGGCATGTCGATGCAGCCATTCACAAGCGTCGCGCCATCGACACGCGCTACCGCGAACTGCTCGCGGGCATTCGAGGCATCCGCTGCGCCATCGAGCACGTCGATCCCGCAAGCCACAACTACTACTCATTTCCGATACTGGTCGGCGCAGAGTACGCACTGTCACGCGATGCTCTGTACACCAGGCTGCGGGAGCACGGCATTCACGCACGCCGCTATTTCTATCCGTTGATTTCGAGCATGCCCATGTATCGGGGACTTCCTTCCGCCGCGATCTCCGCACTTCCCGTAGCGCACGCCGTTGCGTCCGAAGTGCTGTGCCTGCCGATGTTTCCGGATCTGCTTCCAGAAGAACAAGAAAGCATCGCCGCAGTGATTCGGCGAGCTTGAGATGCTGATGCGATGGGGGGCCGCCTGCGACGACCCGCTTCCTGGGTACGAAGGCGCAACAAAAGGGCACGGTCAGTGGTTGGGAGGCCATCATGACTCACGTTACCGATACAGCTGAACTGATTTTGCTGCCGAGCCTGAAGGCTCAGTCCGGACCGCGCGGCGGGCTGGTGTTGACCCAGAAGTTCTTGAACGGCGTTGCACAATACGCGAAGACATGGCCCGGCCGCGTGACGACGCTGGTGCAGCTGCGCGCGGACCCGACCTCGGACATGGATCACGTCGAGGTGATGCCCGGCGAAACGACAACGCCCTTGGAGCTGCGACCGGCGTCGCACGAGGCGCTCGCGGACCGTCTGCGCAATGCGGCTGCGGTGCTCGGTTTCCTCTCGCCTCGGGAAGAGGGTCTGGCCGCGCTCTGCCGCAGCATCGGCGTTCCGCTGATCTACACGAGCGAGTATTCGCCGCGCACTGAAAAACAGATCATCGATGCGACGTTTCGCAATCCGCTGCGGCGCTGGCGCCGCAAGCTGTGGGTCGCGTCAGCCGAGCGCATTCGCCGGCGCGAGCTGCGCCTCGCCGCAGGCGTTCAATGCAGCGGCTCGCCCACCTACGAGATTTACCGACACGTCAATCCAAATGCTCTCGTGTTCTTCGACAATCGGGTGCCGCGGGCAAACGTGATCGGCGAGAAGGACCTCGTCCGCAAGCTCGAAGACCAAGCGCGCCCGCGTCCGTTGCGCCTGGTCTTTGGTGGGCGACTCATCGCCATGAAAGGCGCACGCGAATTGCCGCGTGTCGCAAGCGAGCTGAAGCGTCTGAACGTCGCATTCACTCTCGACATCTATGGCAAAGGCGACCTCGAGAACCTCATCAAGGAGGATATCGTCAAGCTCGGGCTGCAGGAGCATGTCTTCCTGCGCGGCGTGCTCGACTTCGACACGGGCTGGATTCCGCTGCTCAAGGAAAGGGCCGACCTTTTCGTGTGCTGCCACCCGCAGGGCGACCCATCGAGCACCTATCCGGAGGTGATGTCGTGCGGCGTGCCGATCGTCGGCTACGACAACGAAGCGTTCGTCGGCATCGTGAAGCATTCGGGTGCCGGGTGGCTCTCGCCGCTCAATCAGGCCGCGCCGCTCGCCGCGCTGATCGCGCGGCTCGACAAGGATCGGGCGGAGATCCGCAACGCCGCATGGAAGGCGCGCGAATTCGCAGCAGCACACACGTTCGAGAACACGTTTGCTGCGCGTATCAATCACATCGTCAAGCTGAGCCGCTTGCCGCAGCACGTGAAGGAAGCGCACGCCAGGGCCTTCACCCAGCGCGGCCCACAATCATCAGGACAACCGATCCAGCATCGCCTCGAGGTCGCCCAGACGGATTGAGAACCCTGCGGCGGACGGATCGCCGACCAGAAACGCATAGCGCATGCCGAGCCGGTCGGCGAACTCCTTGTGAACGAGGGAGAATCGGTTGGGCGGCTGCAGCACCAGAAACGCGGCGCCATCGGCCATCGTGTACAGCGCATGTGCGAGATGGCTGCCCTCGACGCCCACGACGATTTTTGCGTCGAGCGATCGCGCGGCGATCTCGCGCGCGGACAGCGAGGTGGGATCGATGATCGTGAAGCCTTGCCCGGCAAGATAGCGTTCGACCTCCGGCTCGTTCTCCATGACTCGCCGCTCGCCCGTCATGCCGCGACGAATGTAGATGCCGCGTGCAGTAGTGCTCGGCGACTTCACCTGTGCGCGAATGTGGGCCCGCAGCTTGCGAATACGGGCCTCTTTCGATGCGTTCTGCGCAAAGTCCGTGAAGAACGTCAGCTCGCCGATGCGCGCGTGCTCGACGACCGGGACGGCCGGCACGCCCAGCAACTCGCGATAGCCGGCTTCGTGTTCATACGGCTTCTTGACGACGGCGATGTGCGTCGAACGATCCTCATCGAGAATCGAGAGAGGCATGTCGTCCCACAAGAAGTTGCCGAAGTAATGACTGCCGCTGTTGTTCGCGATCAGTGTCGCGCGAGGAATCGAACGTCGCGGCGGCAGGGTTTTCACGACGATCCGTTCGCGGCCGAACCCGGGCTGCAGCTTCGCCGCCTTCGAATAGAGATACGCGCCGACGAGATCGACGCCGCGAATCACATGGGCTTCGGTCGGGGCATGCTGGATCACGCCGCCTTTCAACAGCAGCATTTCCGTGTCGCGATCGCGGGTGCTGCAGAGCCGATTCACCTTGCTCATCGCATCCGGCAGGTGCAGCGCAGCGGGAATCTTGCGCTCATCTCCCGGACACACCACCCATCTGCGCTCCGCAAGAGCGCGCAGCTCGACGTAGCGTCGCGCGAACAGGCGATGCACGTTTCGCCGAAGCATCGGAATGTTGATGCCCATAGTACAACTCGATGGTGCCAGTAGCGCTTCCATGCCCTGCCTTTGTAGGCAGGCGCGGCCGCTGCATCAATCGATGGTTCGGGCAGAGTCCGTTGGCGCAGCGTGCCAGTATGTTTTGTCGGTCTCCGGATCGAAGTAGAACGGATTTGCTGCGCTGTGGAGATTAAATAAGCGTCGGGATCCGACGAGTCGGCGCAAGTAACGAACATAACTGTGGACGGCGCCCACGTCCTTGCGCCAATACGCGTCTCTTATGTAAGACCAGAGCGGCGCGATGCCTGCGCTGCGTGACAGCTGTGCCCGGCACTGCTCGAGCGAGAGAGGTCGATAGTGTTGGTAATAGTCTGAAACGAACTGCCACGCGAATGCCTGCAGCATGGACGCTTGCGCCTGATCCACTCCTTCGGGCCACCATGCACCTTGCGGGGAGCGACGATAGATCGCAGCGTAAGTCACCAGGGACATGTAGTAGCTGCCGAGCGCGGTCAAATGCACGCCATCGGGCATGAGGCTATCGACGGTTTCGAGAACGCTCGCACGCGTGAGCGAGGGCATCCCGGGCTCCTGTGTCGCTCGCTCGACCAGCGCCGCAAGCGCGGCACCCGCGGGCAGCGAAATGATGCGATCCGAACGGCCCTCGGCTTCGAGCGAAATATTGACGCGGGTCGCCATGCACTGCCATACGCGCGAAGCGGCGCGCTCGTAGTCGATCCAGCGCCGTGGATCGCTCTTGTCGTCGTGGCCGAACCACGGCTCGTAGAAATAGGTGGTCCCGGCCGGGTTACCTTCGATGAAGCGGTCGTGATAGTGACGCAGATGTCGGATCGTGTCGCCGTTGATGAGCGTATCGAGCATCGTGTGCTCTTCCGTGATCACGAGGACGTCGTACGATCCGTCGATCGTGTGCGGTGCGCGCAATTCGGCGACGACATCGAGCCCCTCCCCGTCACGGTTGTAGCCGTCCTGGTAGCCGTGCCAGCCCGGGAGCGAAGGGTCCGCGCCCTGCGTGCGCCGTTGTATGGAGGACCCCACGATGTACTGCCGATTCCATTGTGTCGGGGTGTCCAGACTGCGCGCAATCGCCTGCACGAAGTCGGGCAGCGGGCGGTCCATCAAGCTATGACCCGAGTAGAAGATGTTCGCGCTCGTCCGAGGCGGTCCGAATGGGGCAGGCGTGTCTGCGTCGTGCGATGGCATGTGCGGCAGCTCGTTCGTCCGCTCCGCATCGCTACAACCAACGATCATTGCCGCCACCAAGGTTACCGGCCACCATTTCACGAAATTGATGCTCCTCGTTCGCCCGCCTCGATCCGGCATGATTTGTGAGCGATTCGCCGCGGGCCGGGTGAGCGCGTACGGTAGCATTTCGACCCAAGTTCGCGAGCCACCCCCAGACCGATTGACATGACGAAACCACCGCCCTCGTCCGCCGATCTCGCTCAGTGGGAAAAAGCTGCCGCCAAAGCGGCGCCCGGCGGCGACCTGCGCTCGCTCACTTGGACCACACCCGAAGGGCTCGAAGTGAAACCGCTGTACACGGCGGCGGATCTCGAGCGCGCCTCCTACACGGACTCGCTGCCTGGATTCGCCCCGTTCATCCGCGGGCCGCAAGCGACGATGTACGCCTCACGCCCCTGGACGATTCGTCAGTACGCAGGATTCTCGACGGCGGAAGAATCGAACGCGTTCTATCGCGAAGCGCTCGCGGCCGGCGCCCAAGGCGTCTCCGTCGCTTTTGATCTGGCAACACATCGGGGCTACGACTCGGATCATCCGCGCGTCGTCGGCGATGTCGGCAAGGCGGGCGTCGCGATCGACAGCGTCGAAGACATGAAGATCCTGTTCGCCGGGATTGCGCTCGACAAGGTGAGCGTGTCGATGACGATGAACGGCGCGGTGCTGCCGATCCTGGCGGGCTACATCGTCGCGGCGCAGGAGCAAGGGGTTGCGCAGAATGAGCTGTCGGGAACGATTCAGAACGACATCCTCAAGGAATTCCTCGTTCGCAACACGTACATCTATCCGCCCGAGCCGTCGATGCGCATCGTCGCGGACATCATCGAATACACCGCGCGGCACATGCCGAAGTTCAACTCGATCTCGATCTCCGGCTATCACATGCAGGAAGCCGGCGCGACTCAGGCGCTCGAGCTCGCGTTCACGCTGGCCGACGGCAAGGAGTACGTGAAGACGGCGCTCGCGCGCGGCATGGACGTCGACGATTTCGCCGGACGGCTGAGCTTCTTTTTCTGCATCGGGATGAACTTCTATCTGGAGATCGCGAAGCTGCGCGCGGCCCGTTTGCTGTGGTGGCGCATCATGCAGGGCTTCGGCGCGAAGAATCCGCGCTCCATGATGCTTCGCACGCATTGCCAGACGTCGGGATGGTCGCTGACCGAACAGGATCCGTACAACAACATCGTGCGCACGACGATCGAAGCGATGGCGGCCGTCTTCGGCGGCACGCAAAGCCTGCACACGAACTCGTTCGACGAAGCGATTGCCCTGCCCTCCGATTTCTCGGCTCGCATCGCGCGCAATACGCAGCTCGTGCTCCAGGAAGAAACCCACATCACGAGCGTCATCGACCCCTGGGCCGGCTCGTACATGATGGAAACCTTGACGCAGGAGCTTGCGGACAAGGCATGGGCGATCATCGAGGAAGTCGATGCGATGGGCGGAATGACGCAGGCAGTGTCATCGGGTTGGGCGAAGCTGCGCATCGAGGCTTGCGCCGCGGAGAAGCAGGCGCGCATCGATCGCGGCGAGGACGTGATCGTGGGCGTCAACAAGTATCGCGCCGCCGAAGAGACGAAGATCGAGGTGCGCGACATCGATAACGCCGCCGTCCGCGAGGCGCAGTTGCGCCGGTTGAATGAGGTGAAAGCGGCGCGGGACAACGCGGCCGTGGCGCGCTCGCTCGCCGAGCTCACTGCCGCTGCGCGCAGCGGCCAGGGCAACCTGCTGGAGCTGTCGATTCGTGCGACGGCGCTGCGCGCAACCGTCGGTGAGATTTCGGAAGCGCTCGAGAAAGTGTACGGTCGCTACCGCGCAAAGAACGAAACGGTGAGCGGCGTGTTTGGAGCGGCCTTCGACGACGATGCGGAATGGGACGAGATCAAGAGCGAGATCGACCGCTTCGCCCATGACGAAGGCCGTCCGCCGCGGATCCTCATCGCGAAGCTCGGCCAGGACGGCCACGATCGCGGCGCGAAGGTCGTCGCCATGGCGTTCGCTGATCTCGGCTTCGATGTCGATGTCGGGCCGCTGTTCCAGACGCCTGAAGAAGTCGCACGCCAGGCGGTCGAAAACGATGTGCACGCGATCGGAATCTCCACGCTTGCTGCCGGCCACAAGACGCTCGTGCCGCAGCTGATCCAGGCGCTCGAGCGCGAGGGCGCGAAGGAGATTCGAGTGTTCGTGGGCGGCGTCGTGCCGGCTCAGGATTACGAGCTCCTGAAGAATGCGGGCGTCGTCGATGTCTTCGGCCCGGGTTCGGTCGTGACCGCGTGCGCTCGCACCGTGCTGCGCGCAATCCGCGCGAAGCGCTGACCATGCGCGATGAACTCGGGACGCGCGTGCTCGCGGGCGAGCGCAGAGCCCTCGCCAAGGCGATCACGCTCATCGAGTCCCAAAGCGCCGAGCACCGCTCGCGTGCGCGCTCATTGCTCGATGCGCTGCTGCCCCACTCCGGCAAGTCGCTGCGCGTCGGCATCAGCGGCGTTCCCGGTGCGGGCAAGTCCACGTTCATCGAAAGCCTCGGCATTGCGCTGATCCAGCGCGGCCA
>Ga0164243_10007579_pt1 | contig 16187 bp, 15 predicted proteins | sample OricompcompostOP_FD_108781 | JGI IMG/M metagenome (GOLD analysis project Ga0164243, IMG submission 108781) | Organic Plus compost microbial communities from Emeryville, California, USA - Original compost - Organic plus compost (OP) | ecosystem: Engineered > Solid waste > Mixed feedstock >...
ATTGCGCGAGGGGGCGGACGGTGAGGGCACATGGTCAAAGAAACCATCGTTCTCGTCGAAATTGACCAGCAGGACTGTCTTGCTCCAGACCTCCGGGTTGGCGGTGAGCGCATCCAGAATTTCCTGGATGAACCAGCCGCCTTGCACCGGACTGGAGGGGCCGGGATGTTCGCAATAGATTGAGGGCGCATTGACCCATGAGACTTGCGGCAGCTTGCCTTCGAGCACATCGCGCCGGAACGCATCCAGATACGTGTCGGGTGTGGTGCCGGGCAAAGTATTGGCGATGCCTTTGTATAGCGGGTTGCCGGGATTGTCCGTGGCTGCGTCGTACGCGTGATACGGCAGCGCTTGGCCCGTATCGGCATACGGCGAATTCGGCTCGCCGCCACTGGAAACCGGAAAGCCCGAGGCCAGATTGGCTGCACGGAACTGACGGAACGCGCCCAGCATGTTGTCGCCCCACTCGTCAGGCATGTTCTGGTAGCAGATCCAACTGACGCCTGCGTCCTCCAGATCTTCGGCGTAGGTTTTCCAGGTGTAGCCGGTCTCGTCATTGCCCGCCGTGCCGGCGATCCAATCCCACTCGTTGTTCACATAGGCGACGTTCTGCGCGGTTGGTCCGTTGGTACCGGTCAGGTGGAACGAGCGGTTGGCGTCCGTGCCTGTGTGCATGCTGCAGTGATAGGCATCACAGAGCGTGAACGCGTTGGCCAGCGCGAACTGAAAGGGGACTTCCTGTTCCTTGTAATACCCCATGGACTGATCCTGCTTGTAGCGGGGCCATTGGGTCATACGGCCGTTGTCCCAGGCCTCCTGGCTGTCGACCCACGTGTGGTTCGTGCCTGACACGCGTTGGGCATTATTGGCCGTGCTATCCAGGTGATAGGGCGTCAAGAGCGCACCGTTCTGGCGTTCCTGCTGCCAGACCTTGCGGCCATTGATCATGGGGATCGTGAACCGGTCGCCAAAACCGCGTACGCCTTTGAGCGTTCCGAAATAGTGGTCGAACGAACGATTTTCTTGCATCAGAATGACGACGTGTTCGACGTCCTTGATGGTGCCTGTCTTGTTGTTGGCGGGGATGGCCAGCGCTTTGCGGATGCTGGGCGGAAACGTCGCGAGGACGGCGGCGGCGAGGCCTGCGCCCGTAGTGGTTTGCAGGAATTGGCGGCGGGAGGTCATGGGGATTTGTGAGGCAGTCGTGGGCGGATGGCGGGCATCAGGGCGCGCAGCGCAGCTGGGGTTGCGCGGGCTGTTCGGTACCGGGGTCGCTGGGGGTGGGCGATGAGTCGTCGTCATCGCCGCTGCCACAGGCCGCCAGCAGAACGGCCATCGCCAGAGACGCGGCCAATAGGCGTACAGAGGAAAGGTTGGGCATAGGTCAGAGGTTTGCGAAGGATGAAAAACGGCTCGACGCGACGAGGCGTCAAGCCGATGCAAGCCTAAAAGGGGGACGTGACAACAGAGTGAAAGCGGCAGGTGACTCTGTAACGAAATCGAGCGTGCGCTGGAAGGGGCGTAGACCGCTGGCTGCCAATGCCGAACCGCTGCCTGCGGATGTTTCCACGGCGCGGGGCGCGTGCGTAGACGCACAAACGGCTCAGACACACAAATAGGGCTTTACAGACACTTATGCTCAAAGGTAGCATAAGTGTCTGTGCTCTTTTTTTGATCAGTATATGCTCATATTGAGCATATAGGCATGCTGCCCAGATAGCACCCAATGGAGACTTCGCGATGGAAACGCTTGCCCCTCGAACGATCGAATGTGATCTGCCCACTCAATCTGCTTCCGGCCTTACACCCGTCGCGCAAGCCTGGGCCCACGTGCCAGAGCCGCTGCAGGCAGCGCAAAAAGCCACATTAATTGAACGTATCCGCGCGCTGCTGCGGCGCGAACGCGCGGTGCTGGTGGCTCACTACTACGTCGATGCCGATCTGCAGGAGCTGGCCGAGGCCACCGGCGGCTGTGTTGGGGACTCGCTGGAAATGGCCCGCTTCGGGCGCGACCATCCGGCCGATACGCTGGTCGTGGCCGGCGTGCGTTTCATGGGCGAGACCGCCAAGATCCTGAGCCCGGGCAAACGTATTCTGATGCCCGATTTAGAGGCCACCTGCTCACTCGACCTGGGGTGCTCCCCGGACGCGTTCAGCGCATGGTGCGACGCGCATCCGGGCCGTACCGTAGTTGTCTATGCCAACACCAGCGCTGCGGTCAAGGCGAGGGCCGATTGGGTTGTGACGTCTTCTATCGCACTGGATGTCGTGGCGGATCTGCACGCGCGCGGCGAACGCATCCTGTGGGCGCCCGACCGGCATCTGGGCGATTACGTGCAACGCCAGACCGGCGCCGACATGTTGCTATGGCAAGGCGCCTGCATCGTGCATGACGAGTTCAAGGGCACGGAGCTCGAACTGCTGCGCGCCGACTACCCGCAGGCCAAAGTCCTGGCACACCCCGAGTCGCCGCAGCCGGTGTTGGCGCAGGCAGACGTTATTGGCTCGACCACACAGCTGATCGATGCTGCCCGCAAGCTGGATGCCGCCTCATTCATCGTCGCTACCGATCAGGGTATCTTGTACAAGATGCGCGAGGCTGCGCCCGGCAAAACCTTTATCGCCGCGCCGACCGCTGGCAACAGCGCCACCTGCAAGAGCTGCGCGCACTGCCCCTGGATGGCCATGAACGCCTTGTCCAACCTGGCCGATGTGTTGGAACACGGCCGCAACGCCATCACGCTCGATCCTGAACTGGGACGGCGAGCAAAAGCCCCCATCGACCGCATGCTGGCATTTGCCGATGAGCGCAAACAACGCGTGCGCGCCAGCGGCGACATGGCGCGCGACACGACGCTGTATACCAACGTAGGCCCGGCTTGAGGGGCAGGAGCGTAATCACATGGACTACGACGTACTCATCATCGGCACTGGCCTGGCCGGCCTGTCGGCGGCGTTGGAGCTGGCACCACATCGACGCGTGGCGCTGATCGCCAAGGGCACCATCGACCACAGCGCCAGCAATCGCGCCCAGGGCGGCATCGCCGCCGCGTTGGATCCTGAAGACAGTGTGGATGAACACGTACAGGACACCCTGATCGCAGGAGCGGGGTTGTGCGACGTGGACGCCACACGCCGGATTGCGTCCAGCGCGCCCGATGCGATTGAATGGCTGCAACGCCAGGGCGTGGATTTCACGCAGGTCTCGGCGGGACAGCGCGAGTTGCATTTGACCCGCGAAGGGGGGCATGGCCGACGCCGCATTGCGCATGTTGATGATGCGACGGGGCGCGCGATCATGGCCAAGCTCAGTGTGCGAGTACGGAGCCATCCGAACATCACGTTGCTCGAACGGCATTGCGCGATTGATCTGGTCTGGACGCCGCAGGCGGGGTGCCAGGGTTTGCATGTCCTGGATCTGCTGCGTGATCAGATCGTGACTTTAGAGGCGGCAGATGTGGTGCTGGCCACGGGAGGCGCGGGGCAGGTCTATGCGCACACCACTACGCCCTCGACGGCAACGGGAGACGGTATTGCCATGGCCTGGCGCGCCGGGTGCCGTGTCGCTAATCTGGAGTTCATTCAATTCCATCCCACTAGTCTGTATGACCCGACAGGAGAGACGTTTCTGATTTCCGAGGCGGTGCGTGGCGAAGGCGGTCTGTTGCGCCTGCCCGATGGCACGCGTTTCATGCCTGCGTACGACGACCGTGCTGAATTGGCGCCGCGCGACGTAGTGGCCCGTGCCATTGATCAGGAAATCAAACGCCATGGGCTCGATCACGTGTACTTGGATATCAGTCACCGGCCACGTGATTTCTTGCTGGCGCATTTTCCCAATATTTTTGCGCGTTGTTTGGCGATCGGCATCGATATGGCGGTCCAACCGATTCCGGTCGTGCCGGCCGCGCACTACACCTGCGGAGGTGTTGTTGCCGATGTGGATGGACGGACGGAATTGCCGGGTCTCTATGCGATCGGCGAGACTGCCTGCACGGGCCTGCATGGGGCCAACCGATTGGCGAGCAATTCATTGCTGGAATGCGTCGTCATGGGGCGAGGGGCTGCGCGAACTATCCTCGAGCCGTCTGGCGTACACGTTCGGTCTCGCGCTGAGGCGCCTGGCCTGTCCCGCCTCGAGATACCTGTCTGGCATGTGCAACTCTCGAGCAAGGCTGATGCGGATATTGCACGGACCCGGCAAGCTTTGCGTGAGCTGATGAGCCACGACGTAGGCATCGTGCGCAGCGACGCCGTGCTGGCCAGCGCGGCGCAGCGCATTGCCGAGTGGGTGTCGGAGACGGACCGGTTATGGCAGACACGAGGCGTCAGCCGCGACTTGCTGGAGTTGCGCAATCTGCTCCAGGTGGCCACACTGATTGTGCAGGCCGCTGGAGCGCGCCACGAAAGCCGCGGTGCGCATTTCAATCGAGACTGGCCTGAGCGGAACCATAGTGTGGTGATTGCCGCTGCATAGTAATACGTAGGATGCGGTTTTGATAACGAGCGCGAGGCGAGGTGCCTTTGCTATTAATGTATGCTGGAAATTGTGCTATTTTTTCAAGGGCTTATGTCCTATCGTCAGGGCAAGGCTGCGTAATACTGGACGAGGTGGGCTATGGCAAAGCAACCAACGGCAGGAATTGCCTATACGATGGTCGGAACCAAAGACTTGGCGCGCGCGGTACGTTTTTACGACCCGATTTTTGCGGCGATGGGCTTGGATCAATGCTGGCGCGATGACCGGTGTGCGTCATGGGGAAAAAACAGCGATCAGTCTTTCCCCCGGTTTTTTACCGGCTACCCGTTCGACGATCAGCCTGCCAACGTGGGCAACGGGGTGATGACCGCCTTTCAGTGCGATGTCGAACTCATAGACGAGCTCTATGCGCTTGCGGTAGGCAATGGTGCCACATCCGAGGGGGCGCCCGGGTTGCGTCCTCACTATGGGGAAGGCTTCTACGCCGCTTATATCCGAGACCCTGATGGGAATAAGCTGGCATTTGTCTGCTACGACGCCGACGATTCTCGCAAATCGCGTGCCGCTTGATGTGGATTCTTTGGCGGGTAGTTAGCCTGGGCGTCTTCCTTTCGCGAGCCGCCGATCTGACATTCTGTGCCGAGCGGTCTTGAGCCCGCCCAGGTGGCATTTAGCTACCGTCCTGCGTCACGAACGTCAGGGTGTGGACAAGGCTACAATCGACATAATTTTGGACAAGTCAGGCATAAAAGCGCTCTGAAAACCCGTCTATGGGGTAGCGCGGGGCTGGGCGGTGCGGCAACTGAGCCGACCCTCCACTACCCGCGTCGGGCGCATCATGCCGAATAATCAAGGATTTCCATGGCTCTGCAATGCGGCATCGTTGGCCTGCCCAACGTCGGCAAATCGACTCTTTTCAATGCGCTGACCAAGGCTGGCATCGCTGCGGAAAACTACCCCTTCTGCACCATCGAGCCCAACGTGGGCGTGGTCGAAGTGCCCGATCCGCGCCTGGCCCAGTTGGCCGAGATCGTCAAGCCTGAGCGCGTAGTGCCCGCCGTGGTCGAATTCGTGGACATCGCAGGCCTGGTGGCTGGCGCCAGCCAAGGCGAGGGCCTGGGCAACCAGTTCCTGTCGCACATCCGCGAAACCGACGCCATCGTCAACGTGGTGCGCTGCTTCGAAGACTCCAACGTCATCCACGTCGCAGGCAAAGTCGACCCCATCGCCGACATCGAAGTCATCTCCACCGAGCTGGCCCTGGCCGATCTGCAAACCGTCGAAAAAGCCGTTCACCGCAATAACAAACTGGCGCGTTCGGGCGACAAAGAGGCCGCCAAATTGGTCGCATTGCTCGAGCGTTGCCAGAAACAGCTGGACGCCGGCCAGCCGATTCGCGCCCTGGGCCTGGACGCCGAGGAAATGTTCTCGCTGAAGTCGTTCGGTTTCATCACCGCCAAGCCAGCCATGTTCGTCGCCAACGTCAGCGATGACGGCTTTGAAAACAATCCGCTGCTGGATCGCCTGACCGAATACGCCAAGGCGCAAAACGCGCCAGTGGTGGCGATCTGCGCGGCCATCGAGTCCGAGATCGCCGAGTTGGATGATGCCGACAAGGCTGCGTTCCTGGCCGACATGGGCATGCAAGAGCCCGGCCTGGACCGCCTGATCCGTGCGGGCTACAGCCTGCTTGGCCTGCAGACCTATTTCACCGCTGGCGTAAAAGAAGTCCGTGCCTGGACCGTCAAGGTCGGCGCCACGGCACCTCAAGCCGCAGGCGTCATTCACACCGATTTCGAACGCGGCTTCATCCGCGCGCAAACGATCTCGTTTGACGACTTCATCACCTACAAGGGTGAAAGCGGCGCCAAAGAGGCCGGCAAGATGCGCGCAGAAGGCAAGGAATACATCGTGCAGGACGGCGATGTGATGAATTTCTTGTTTAACGTGTGATCAACGCCTGAGGGTTCGTTCAGCGTCCCGTAGCTTTCGCCTCAAACGTCGGCGAAAGCTCGGCCGCCAGCCAATCCAGATAGTCCCTGATCGCGGCCTCATCCCGCTTGCAATACGACCATTTCAGGTGCTTGCGCACGGTGATAAAGCCGGCTTGCTTGAGAATATCCAAATGCCGGCTGGCCGTAGGCTGCGCCACGGCCAGCGCCTCGGCAATCAAGGTCATACACACACCGAACTCGGTCGGATCGGCCGACCACTGATGCCCGAAATGCTTTTGCGGTTCCGCCAACAGTCGAAGGACGGTTAACCGCTGCTCGCTCGCCATCGCCTTGATTTGGGTTGATCTATCCATGGCCTTGATTATATATTGTCATATAGCTAAACGACAATATGAGTGATGCCATGTTGGATCTACCCAATACCACGATCGTCGAAGGAAACGCGGTCCGCTGGGGCAAGGCCGGCAGCGGACCACCGCTGGTAGCGATTCACGGCACACCCTTTTCCTCGCAGGTCTGGCGCAGGATCGTGCCACAGCTTTCCGACCGCCGAGCCATCTACTATTTTGATCTGGTCGGCTATGGATTGTCGGAGATGCGCGAGGGGCAGGACGTGTCACTGGCCGTACAGAACAAGGTCCTTGCCGCCCTGTTCTCGGAATGGAACCTCGACCGTCCGGACGTGCTTGCGCATGATTTCGGCGGAGCCACGGCGCTGCGTGCCTACTATCTGAACGGTTTGCGCTACAGATCCCTGACGATCTTTGATGCCGTTGCTCTCGCCCCGTGGGGGTCCCCGTTGGTCCAGCATGTGCGCAAGCATGAAATTGCCTTCTCCGGGATGCCAGACTATATGCACCGGGCGCTGCTGCGAGCCTATTTACAGACCGCTGCCCACAATCCGCTATCCGAACAGGCGCTGGAAATCTACAGTGCGCCATGGCTGGGACCCGTTGGCCAGCCCGCGTTCTATCGTCAAATTGCGCAGATGGATCAGAAATTCACCGACGAGATCCAGCAACGATACGCGCGGATGGAATGTCCGGTGACTGTCCTGTGGGGGCGGAACGATGAATGGATACCCTTTGACAAGGGAGTGGCCCTCGCGGCAGCGATCTCAGACGCTGAATGCATTCCCGTATCTGATTCAGGGCATCTGGTTCAGGAGGATCGTCCGGAGGCTATTGTGGCGGCAGTTCTGAAACGACTCGACCAGTAAAGATAGTGGTGGCATCGAAGTGCAGAGGAAATCCTTTGATCGTCCGTGCACGAAAAACTCTACGGCTCCCACCTCGCATGAATCGCGATCGGCGTGCCATTCGGCGTCAGCGACCAGATCTCTCGCATTTCTTCATTGGTCACTCCAACACAACCATCGGTCCAGTCAAGGAGTCGATGCAGCGTTCCCAAGGCACCCCAGCCATTGGGCAGCCCGTGAATCATCACATTCCCGCCAGGGCTGACTTTACTCTGCCGCGCGCGCTCGGTGTCGTCCGCGTTCGGATAGGAAATATGCAGACTCAGATAGGCGGACGACTTGGGATTGCGCCAATCGATGAGATAGCTGCCTTCGGGCGTGCGTTCATCGCCCTCGCGCTGTTTGTGGCCCTGATCCCAATGGCTGCCCATGCTGATGCGATAGCTTTTCAGGAGCGTATCGCCTTGGAATAAATACATCATCTTGTCGGTCTTGGAGACGACGATCCTGTCCGCCTGTTGCGCTTTGGCGACCAGATCAGGCGGGGTGACGGTGGCGACTCTGGCCATGACCTTGGTATAGGCGAAACCACCTGCGGCGAGCAGCAGGGCAATAGGAACGAGAACGCGAAGACGTAAACGCACGATGCGGGCCTTTGTGAACGAATATCAAGTCGATGGGTATTGTGCACCAACGGCCAATGCTGGCATGTTTAGTTGCATTTTGTGTTGGATGGCTGCACGCGGTTTTTCAAGGGCCGTTTACCTTCGACCATCGGTGGGCGAGCGAGCATGCCTATGAATCTCCAGGGAATTCCCTGTCATTACGCCGCTCATGACAGGAGGAACGGGCCGTTTTTTGTCACCTCATGCCATATAACGTTAAGTTTTTAGTTGCAATTCGAAAACGTATAACACCTAACGATCAGACACTTGTCATTACAGTCGAGCCTGCGAATTTTTAATCGGTCCAGGCCGGCAGATGCCGGCACGCGTATGCGCCAAGGGACGGGAGAGCGGCGTACCGAGAGAAAGCAATGACGTCCCACATAATGTTGTGCCCAGTGAGAAGAGGATCTCGGAAAATGAAAAGCAAAACCAAATTGATAGCGACGGCGCTGGCTGCCAGCGTGTTTTTGGCTGGTTGCAGCGGCATGAATCTCGACAGCGCGATGTCGGCCGGCTCTAACCTGTACTCGGCTGCCACCCTGACCGACGCGCAGATCGTGCAGTTGTCCGATGCCTCGTGCAAAGAAAGCGATCAGACCTCCAAAGTCGCCCCGGCTGGCAACAAGTACAGCAAGCGTCTGACCAAAATCATGAAGGGCTTTGGCAACATGACCTTGAACGGCCAAAAGGTCAACTACAAGGTCTACCTGACCGAAGACGTCAACGCCTGGGCAATGGGCAATGGCTGCGTGCGTGTGTACAGCGGCCTGATGGACTTGATGACCGACGACGAACTGCGTGGCGTGATTGGCCACGAAATGGGCCACGTTGCGTTGGGCCATTCCAAGAAAGCCATGCAGACGGCATATGCTGTCGCTGCTGCGCGTGATGCCGCCAACGCTTCGGGCAACAACATCGCCACCGCGTTGAATTCCTCACAATTGGGCGACCTGACCGAGTCGTTCATCAATGCGCAATTCTCGCAATCGCAAGAGTCGGATGCCGACGATTATTCGTTCGATCTGCTGACCGAGAAAAAGATGAAGCGCGAAGGCCTGGTGACGGCGTTCCAGAAACTGGCCAAACTCGATGGCGGCGAGAGCAGCATGTTCAGCTCGCACCCGTCCTCGCCGGATCGCGCAGCACGCATGCAGGCTCGTATCGACGCCAGCAAGAAGTAAACCGAGCTATCTCGCGATAGTAGTGGTTTGATGGATGCCGGGCTGACGGGTTGAGCTCGGTATTCATCCAAATTTTGAGCCGATGTCCGCACATAGCGGACATCGGCTCAATGCTTTCTGCCATCCTGCTATTCAACAAGGTGCGCGGCCGTCTGGTGAATCCTGTTCGCTGCAGTCATGCTATTCATAAATCGAATGAAGGCCATTCAGACATTTAACTTGTCGATGCCCTGCAGATAGCGCTATCGTGACACATTGATGTGCTCGAGGCATTCAATAATTAAAAGCCTCCCGTCCGCTCACCCATCAGGATTTTGCAATGATCGAACGTCTATTCAATAATGCCGCTGCCGCCGATGGCAGCCCGCTGTGTATCGCCGTAGCAGATGGCAAGATCGTCAGCATGGGGCCGGAGGTTCCGGTGGTGCAGGGCGCAGACGTTGTCGATCTGCAAGGCTGGGTGGTGCTGCCGGGGTTTGTTGATGGCCATATTCACCTGGACAAGAGTTTTGTCGGCGACGTCTGGCATCCGCATCAGACCGCGAACAGCCTGCGTGAACGTTTGGCATTCGAAAAGCAGGCGTTGGCGCAAGCAAAGCCGATGGGCGAGCGTGCGCAGGCGTTGCTCGCACAAGCCGCTGCCTTTGGCACGGTCGCCATGCGCAGCCATGTGGATGTCGATGCGACAACAGGATTGGAAAATCTGCGCACCATCATGCAGGTACGCGATCAATGGCGCGACCGCATGCATATAGAGCTGGTGGCGTTTCCTCAGGCTGGCGTGATGTCCTGTCCGGGTACGGTGCAGATCCTCGAGGCTGCCGCACGCGCAGGCGTCGATGTCGTCGGCGGTATCGACCCCACGACGCTGGACGGCGATGCGGATGGTCAGTTGGATGCGGTGTTCGGTATTGCCGAGAAACATGGCGTGAAAATCGACATCCACCTGCACGAGCCAGGACTGCAGGGCGTCGAGCAACTGCACCGCATTGCCGCTCGTACGCGTGCGGCAGGGCTCGGAGGCCGTGTCGCGGTCAGCCACGCCTATAGTCTGGGTGATGTGACGCCAGAGGTATTGGATCGCATTGCAGCGGCATTGGCCGATGCGGGTGTCGCCATCATGACGAACGCGCCGGGCAATCGAGCGTTTCCGCCGGTGCTGCGTTTGCGCGAGGCTGGGGTGAATGTGTTTTCCGGCAATGACAACATTCAGGACGCCTGGTGGCCGTACGGCACGGGCGACATGTTGCAGCGGGCCATGCTGGTGGGGTATCGCTCGGGGTTCTATACCGACGAGTCGTTGCACACGGCACTGCACCTGGTGTCGTCGGCCGGGGCGGCAGTGCTGGGCCTGAGCGGCTATGGATTGGCAGTCGGAAACGAGGCAACGTTCGTGGCGGTAAAGGCGCCCAATGCGGCGGCTGCTGTGGCCAGTGCTCCCGCCGAGCGGCGCGCGATACGCAAGGGCCGTATTCAGGATTTCGCTTCGGAACGATCCAGCAACTGAACCAGCACATTGGCGAGCTCGCGGATCGCCTGATTCGCAGAGGGACGATAAAAAATGCCCATTTCGTACGCATCAATCTCGGGCAAGCCGCTGCGCCGGGTCAGTATCTGGTGATTCTTTGACGCTGCGCGGCGCGGCAACAGGCTGATGCCCATGCCGTTGGCGACCGCCTCCTGAATGCCCGCCAGGCTCGAACTCGTAAAGCTGATGCGCCACCGTCGCCCGATCGTTTCCAGCGCCTGGATCATCTCGTCGCGATACAGCCCGCGCTGCGGAAACGTGACCAGCGGAATGGGGTCCTGTTTCAGGCAAGGATGCCGCGCACTGTCGATCCACACCAGCTTTTCCGGACGGCACGTGACGGCCGCACGGCTATGCCGGCGTTGTTTGACCAGCACGAGGTCCAATTCGCCTTGCTCGTAGCCGTGATACAAATCGCGGCTCAGGCCGCTGGTGACTTCCAGTTTGACGTGTGGGTGGTGCTGGCTAAAGCTGGAAAAGGCCTTGGTAATGGGGCCGGTGGCGAAATCTTCGGGCAGGCCGAGCCGTACCGTGATGGCCACCATTGCCCCGGACAGCGCCTCGGCCAGCTGCTCATTCGCAGCCAACATCTGCCGAGCGTATCGCAACAGCACATGCCCGGCCTCGGTCGGGCGCACGTCGCGATTGCCGCGATCCAGCAGGGTATGGCCGGCCAGGTCCTCCAGGCGGCGTATTTTTTGGCTGACCGTGGATTGCGTGGAATGCAGCCGTGTCGCCGCCGTCGTGAAACTGCCGCACTCGACGACGGCCACCATGGCTTTCAGCAAATCCAGTTCGAAAAGTACGTTATTCGATTTCAGACTGGGAGGCATTCGAATATTTAATTTTTTAATGTGATGGTTGGCTTTTATCATGGGCATGGAAAGCCTGACAACTATGGGTATGGCACCCTGAAAACCTGGTTGCCGCCGGCTTTCCAGGTCGATGGAGATAAACAATGCTGTTCAAACGTTTTGTAATTTGCGTCGCTTGCTTTATGGCAACGTGGATGAGTGCGGGCAGTTTCGCTGAGGAGAGCCCCTTGAATCGTCAATTACTGCACACGGCTGCGTCTGGCAATGCGTCGGATATCCAGGCCTTGCTCGCACGGGGCGCGGTTCTGGAGGCACGGGATGAACGGGGGCGCACTGCTTTGCTCATTGCCACGCACCAGAACAACATCGCGGGGGCCCGGGCATTGATCGATGCCGGCGCCGACGTTAACGCCAAGGACGCGATTCAGGATAGTGCCTATCTGTATGCAGGCGCCCGCGGCCTGAATGAGATCCTGGAGATGACTTTGACACACGGCGCAGACCTGAAAAGCACGAACCGGTACGGCGGGACGGCGCTGATTCCGGCCGCGGAGCGCGGACATGTCGAGACAGTGCGTCGATTGATCAAAGCCGGGGTGGACGTGGATCACGTCAATCGCCTGGGCTGGACCGCATTGCTCGAAGCCATCATCCTGGGTGATGGCGGGTCCAGGCATGTACAGATCGTGCAGGCGCTGGTGCAGGCGGGTGCGGATGTGAATCTGCCCGATGGCCGCGGCGTGACGCCGTTGGCTCATGCGCGCCAGCACGGGTACGAGGAGATCGCGCGGATACTGGCAGACGCAGGCGCGAAGCCCTAGCGTTTCTCATTGCGGCCCGCAGGCCGGTCAGTGTAATGGTCGGGCGCTGAGGGAGGCACGTCCAGACGCGGCCAGCGGGACTGCCCAGCTATAATCCGATTCACGAAATTTTTTCGTGAATTCGGCCGAATTTATATCGTTTTGAGGATTGGAAGCCTAGGGTTTGTAATGCGGGCTGGTTTTCTTCCAGTTTTTTACGCATTCATTGCCAAAGCCCATGAGTCTTATCGGATATCGCGTTCTTCCCCGGCCTGAATCGGCTGTTTCCTCTAACGTCTTGGCCGGTTTTGCGACGGTTGGTTCGGCGCAGATCAGCGATTGCATGAATCGCTTGTACGGCGTGGCCGGGCTGCGTCCCTTGCACGCGCAAGCGCGCCGTATCGTGGGCCGTGCGTTGACGGTCAAGGCTCGCCCTGGCGACAACCTGATGGTCCACAAGGCGATTTCGCTCGCCGAGGCTGGCGAAGTGATTGTGGTCGACGGCGGCGGCGATACCAACAACGCGCTGGTAGGCGAATTGATGATGATGGACGCTCGCACGCGTGGCGTGGTGGGGTTCGTGATTGACGGGGCGGTGCGGGATGCCGACGTGTTCGCTCAAGAGGATTTCGGCTGCTTCGCGCGCGGCGTGACGCACCGTGGTCCCTACAAAGAAGGCCCCGGCGAGATCAACGTGCCCGTGTCGGTCGGCGGCCAGGTCGTATTCCCCGGCGATGTGGTGGTGGGCGATGCCGATGGCGTGGTCGTGATTCCGGCCGAACACGCCGAGGCCGTCCTGGCCCTGGCGTTGAAAAAAGAGGCCGACGAGGCCGCCATCAAGGAAAAACTGAACGCCGGCACCTACACCAAGCCGTGGGTCGATCGCATCATCGCGCAGAAATCGGGGGAGGCGTAATGAGCATCATCGCCGACAAGATCAAGCGCATCAAACTCTCGCCGAGCGTGGCGGCCCGCGCCATCATTGCCGAGCTGCGCGAACAAGGCCGCCGCGTCATTGACCTGACCGTGGGCGAGCCGGATTTCATGACGCCCGAGCATATTCGCCAGGCGGCGACGGCCGCGATGAATCGCGGTGAAACCAAATACCCGCCAGCCCAAGGCACGGTCGCGCTGCGCAAGGCCGCCAGCGTACGTCTGCAGGAAGAAACGGGCGTCGAATACCCCGCCTCGCGCATCATCGTCAGCACGGGCGCCAAGCAAGTGATTTTCAATGGCTTAGCGGCTACTTTGAACGATGGTGACGAGGTCATCATCCCCGCGCCGTTCTGGGTGTCATATCCGGATATGGTACTGGTCAACGGCGGTGTGCCGGTCGCCGTGCCGACGACGCCGGAAACCGATTACAAACTGACGCCCGACGCCCTGGAGCGAGCCATCACGCCACGTACCAAATGGCTGATGATGAATGCGCCGAGCAATCCGACCGGCGCCGTGTATCGCGCTGATGAGCTGCGTGCGCTGGCTGACGTGCTGGTGCGTCATCCGCACGTGTGGCTGATGACGGACGACATCTATGCCCGCCTGAATTTCTCCGGCGAGGCCACCGTGCATCCGCTGCAAGTCGCGCCGGAGCTCACCGATCGCACTCTGGTCGTCAATGGCGTGTCCAAGGCCTACGCGATGACCGGCTGGCGTATCGGTTATGGTGCGGGTCCCGATGAGTTGATCAAGGCGATGGCGATTTTGCAGTCGCAAAGCACCTCGGGCGCGTCGTCAGTCAGCCAGGCTGCTGCACTGGAGGCGTTGGCTGGTCCGCAGGATTGCGTCGCCGAGTTCGCAAAGGTGTTTCGCGAGCGTCGCGATACGGCCATGGCGGCGCTGCGCGGGACACCGGGTTTGCAGATCGTCGAGCCTCAAGGGGCGTTCTACGTCTTTCCGGATTGCCAGGGACTGTTGGGCAAACGCACCCCGTCTGGCGAGGTGATCAACACGGATACCGATCTGACGCACTATTTGCTGCGCGAGGCCGGTGTGGCGGTGATCGATGGCAATGCCTACGGCGCACCGGGCACATTCCGTCTGTCTTTTGCAGCGTCGCTGGACGATATCCGCGAGGGCTGCTCGGCAATTCGCACCGCCTGCGAAAAGCTTGCTTGAACCGAGAGGATGGCGCTCGAGGCTGCGTGGACGTCGAGGTATGAAACCACGCAGCACTTCGGCATTCATCCATATCGGAATTTTTTACCACGACTAAATGACCAAAAGGGGCAATCGATGATACGTAAAACCATTATGGCCGCATGCCTGGCATGCACTACCCTGGCCGGCATCTCGGCACAGGCTGATCAGCTCGATGATATCAAGGCCAAGGGCGAGCTTTTGTGCGGTACGTTGGGCACGTCACAGCCGTTCAGTTTCCAGGACGTCTCGACGCGTCAACTGGTCGGCTACGACGTGGACGTCTGCAAGCTCGTTGCCGACAAGCTGGGCGTGAAGGTGCAATACAAGCTGTTGTCGGTTGCCGCGCGCGTGCCTGAGCTGAGCGAAGGCCGTGTCGATATTCTGGCGGCCAACCTGGGTTATTCACCCGAGCGCGCCGAACAGATCGCGTTCAGCAACGCCTATTACGTCAGCCCGCAAAAATTGCTGGTCCGCGCCGACTCGGACTACGACACGATCGAATCCGTCAACGGCCGCCGCATCGCCGCTACCAAGGGTTCCAGCTCGGAACGCGAGATTAAGCGCATCATGGAGAAATCCAAAGTACTGGGCTTTAGCGATAGCTCGGCCGCGTACCTGGCTTTGCAGCAAAAGAAAGTCGATGCGCAGTTTGCGTCGGAATTGGTGTTGGCCCGCCTGGTCCTGCAAAGCCCGCCGACCTCGCCCGTGCGGGTGATCGAAAAGCCTGTGTTCAGCGAGTCGTGGGGCCTCGGCATCAAAAAATCCGAGACGCGTTTGCTGGAGGCAGTGAATCAGGCACTGAACGAGGCCGAGGCCTCGGGCGAAGCCGCCAAGCTGTTCGATAAATGGTTCGGGCCGGAAACGCCGTACAAGCTCAAACGCGATTTCAAGGTCGGCCCGATCGCCGGCTGATCTGCTGTTTTGCAATGAGCGGGCCGCACATCATGTGCGGCCCGCGCCTGCGTCCGTGCGAGTGCTGTGTGATCCATTCATGGATTGCTTGGTACTCCATTGAGAGAGTGTTTTATGGATTTTCTCGAACCGATTTATCTACATCAATTGCTCGATGGCATGCTGACCACCGTGCAGTTGTTCCTGGTCGCCTGGGTGATGGCGTTTACGATCGCCGTGCTGCTGGTGGTGATCCGGACGACCGATTGGGCACCATGCCGCTGGTTCGTCGATGCCTATGTCGAATATCACCGCAACGTACCGCTGCTGGTGCAGGTGCTGTTCTGGTATTTCGGTATGCCGGAATTATTGCCCGAGGGCGTTCGCGATTGGCTGTATGAGCATAATGCCGAGCTGTCGCTGGCGGCCATTGCCTTGGCGCTGGGATCGGCAGCCTACATCGCCGAAGACATCCGCAGCGGTTTGCGTTCTATTCCGGGGACGCAGTTCGAGTCGGCACGGGCGTTGG